>Ga0208034_1001061_pt1 | contig 18190 bp, 26 predicted proteins | sample June2015DPH_8_10_FD_184699 | JGI IMG/M metagenome (GOLD analysis project Ga0208034, IMG submission 184699) | Peatland microbial communities from SPRUCE experiment site at the Marcell Experimental Forest, Minnesota, USA - June2015DPH_8_100... | ecosystem: Environmental > Terrestrial > Soil >...
CTTCGTTCAGACCCGAGCGAACCTCCACCAGATTGGCGGTTTCAAGCCCGAGCGAGATCTTGCGGACTTCCACGCGGCTGGTCGGAGTAATTACCATCACGCGTCCCGCAGCAGGCGAGTCCGACCCTCCGTTCTTGGGCGCAGCTTCCGCGTCCATATCCACCGCCGTGATCGGAATGGTCAAGACTGAGTTGCGCCGCGAGAGCGTCAGAGTGACTTCCGCGTACATTCCCGGTATCAGTACCAGATCTGCGTTCGGGACGTCGACTTCCGTGTCCATCGTCCGCGTTTCCAAAGACAGTTTGTCCACGAACCGCGCCACTTTCCCCGGAAATGCGCGGTTCAATGCCGGCACCCGGACCTCCACCTGCTGGCCGATGTGGACGGTGGGGACAGCAGATTCCGGAACGGGAAGGATCAGGCGGAGCAGCCCGTTCTCGGAGAGCCGCACCACGGGCATAGCCTGGGTCTGCGAGGCCGTGCCGGCCTGGATCATGGAGCCCTTGTCGGCATAGCGCTTGGTTACTACACCGGTGAAGGGAGCGCTGACGCGTTGATAGTCGATCATGGTCTGAACTCTCGCGGTGGATGACTGGTCAACATCAACCTGCTGTCCGGCGGCGGCGAGGGCGGCGTTGGCGGCGGCGAGCTGGGCTTCGGCGACCAGGTCTTTGCTCTGGGCGTCGTCGATTTCCTGTTGGGCAATCAGGCCGGGTCTTTTCTGCGATGCCTGGAACAGCCGGTTATAGGAAAGGTGCGCGATATCGTGGGCCGATTTGGCTCGTGCGATCTCATCCTCGGCGCGCGCCACCTCGGATTGGCTGTGCCTCACACCGGCTTGGGATTTTCTGAGGTCATCACCCATTTCGGGGACTTCCAGGGTGGCCAGCAGGTCGCCCTCCCTCACGCGGTCGCCCACGTCCACGCGGATCTCCCTGACGTAACCGGAGACCTTCGCCATCACGTCGACTTCCTGAAACGGCTTGAACTCGGCGGTGAGAATGAGATCGCGCGAGAGGTCCGCGGTGGCGACCTTAGCGACGGCGACGGTGGGGATTTCAGAGGCGGCCGAGGCGCTGGCCTGCACGTCTTTGTTGCTGCCACAGGAAGAGAGCAGAAACGCCCCCAATGCAGCGAGCAGCAAGGGAAAGATCGGAGCGGTCGATTTGCGCATTCAGTTTCCTCGATCGGTGGTCTTGATTACTTCCAGGAGTCCTTCGGTTGAAAAGCCGGGGGATTGGCAAAAGTCGATGATGCGCTGCTCCTGGACACGGATACGGGCGGCCATCTCAGGGAGCTGTGCCGCGATTTCGTGCGGGATGGAGACCACGCCATGGCAATCGGCGAGGAGCAGGTCGCCCGGGCGAACTTCAAGTCCGAAGATCCGCACGGGTTCGCCGTAGTCCACGATGTGGGTGTAGCTGTGCGATACGGCTGCTGCGCGGGCGAACACGGGAAACTGCATGCGAGCGATGGCGGGGATATCGCGAGCCGTCCCATTGGTGATCACGCCTTGACACTGCAGGGCCTTGAGCACGGCGGCATGTACTTCACCGACGACGGACCCCAGGCCGGATTCCGCGTGGAGATCCTGGATGACGACAATCCGCGGTGCGGGAAGGCTTTGGATGCCGGCCCACCAATCGGTGCGATCCGAATAGTGGCTTCCTGTCATCGGTGGGTCGGAGGAACGGATTCTAGCGGTGGCTGCATAGCCCAGTAAACGCGGAAAGCCGCCAGTGACACACTGCAAACCGGGTCTGGTATAGCCCTCATTGCGAAGCCGGACACCGAACTTTTCGATGGCGTTGGCGATGTTGCATGTGTCGAATTGCCGGATGGCTTCCAAAATTTGCGATGGCAGCGCGTGGTCGTGGTTCCCAGTCAAGTGGCCCCCCAACAGCCAGCATAGGGAGCGGAGCCGGCCGTGGGGAATACTCGATTGCGAGTATATTCACGGAAATCGGGCTGTATGGGCTAGACTGATGCCCGTTCCATTCCGGTGGAAAGTCATGAGGTGTGTGCAGAATCCGTCGTCGCGAGTGCAAAGTCGCGTGGAGTGCGCGTTCCTTGGACCTGTGCTCCGCGATCCTAATCAATGGCTTTTCGGCAGTTTTCTGACGGTGGCCCTTGGTTTGCTCGGACTTTCGAAAAGGAAACTTGGTGCGCTGAGGGTTCTGCCGTAAGAGAGGTCATATTCAAGAATGCAACGCATACAGATGTGGATCGGAGTTTTCGCGGTTTTGCCATTCCTGGCCTATGGGGAAACTCCGCAGGAGCCGCACACCCGAATTCAGCGCCTCGAAAAGGCCGTGCTCGCGCCATGCTGTTACACGGAAACCGTGGCGCAGCACCAAAGCGAGATTGCCGTCAAGATGCGGGTTGAGATCGCGAAGCGGGTGGAGGAGGGCAAAACGGAATGAGGAGATTCTCGACACCTATGCGAAGCGATATGGCGCCAAGGTATTGGTGGATCCGAACACTTTGCCTAAAGGATGGACGTTTTTCGTGCCGTGGGCTGTCGTCGGCCTGGGTACGCTGGGCGCAGCCTGGATGCTATGGTGCTGGCACGCGGCGAGGTTTGCCACTGCTTCTCCATCAGATGCCGGAGGGGTGGTCCTCCCGGATATTCCCGACCTCGATGAGGAATGAAAGCGCCCAGCCGATGCATCAGGAGCGACAGCGAACTGGCCGGTCTCCTGACTGGGGTTGCGCAGTCTCGCAACCTGAAAACGGGCGGAAGAGGTCGGTTGAAAAATATCGTTCCATGCGATCGGGAAAGACGGTGACAATCTTCGCCGGCCAAACGCTCTGAGCGGCTATCAGAGCCGCGCGGTAGTTCAGCCCGGAACTTGGCCCCACCGGAAAACCCAACCTGATCAGTTCGCGAGTTGTTTCGATGACGTCCTGGTCGGACACCTCAATGGTGGTTAGATCAAGATAATCGGATTCTCGGAATAGCGCCGAAACGCACTCCATCACGCCTGGGATGCGGCAACTGAAACTGCAGCATTCCTGCTCCCGTTTGGCGCCCAAATCCACGGGGCGCGCCAGAAATGCCCGCTGCACATGACGTCCGCTACTGCAACCTCGCATTAACCCAACGAGCGTTCCGCCTGTTCCAACACCGCTGACAACGGCATTGACCAAATGGCCGGGGATTTGCTCGACGATCTCCCGGGCCGTGCCTAACTCATGAGCTTCAATATTTTCTGGGTTGGAAAACTGCCGGGGTAGAAACGCGCCCATCTCAGCAGCAAGCCTCTCGGATTCCCGGATGCATCCGATGATTCCGCCTTCCTTTGGGGTGAAGTGGATATCTCCCCCATAGGCGCGAATCATCAGCACTCTCTCGTTGCTCACTCCCTCCGGAAGAACGGCGATGAATCGAAGGCCTAGCTGAGCGCAGACCAGCGCCATCGCGATGCTGGTCGATCCGCTGGAGGCTTCGATCACCGTGCTGCCCGGTTTCAGGTGCCCATGGTCGAAGGCGTTGCCGAGGATGTAGTGCGCAATCCGATCTTTTGTGGAACCGCTGGGATTGAGGAATTCGAGCTTGCACCATATCACAGGCCCATCCGCCGACAACTGAATGGGGACGAGCGGCGTCATGGGGAGATCAGCGGGATATCGATTCTTCGTGTGGAAGTTCTGTTTCATAGGGACTCCTATCGCCGCGGCAGCCAGCCTGCCCAAACAGCACGTTATCATATAACCTCAGATTGCTGCCTTAGAGAGGGTCAAGAACACTTGAGCTCAATTCCGCTGCACACGGCTCCAGTCGGTTCCGTTGCCGCCGGTGCTCCCCCCCGGTCGCCATTCGGATTGGATAGACATCCCCATCTGAATCCTTCAGTTGCTCGGAGTGAGTGCACGCCGTGGGTTCTCAACTGTGAGTATGCGTGTTTGATTTTCGTCGATACCACTTTTGCGAAGTTTCGGCAGAAATTCAGAAAACATGAAAGTGTAGCCGGGGCAATATCCACCTCGTTCTTCTCCAACGTGAAAACCCACGGCATCTTGCGAAATAAGGACGCGCCGGAGATATCCCGCCCGCCTGGCTTCCTGAATCAAGCCGATGTTCTGGTCAAAGGTCTCGGATGATATGCCGTCGAACTCGATCCAGGCACCGGCCTCGGCCGCTTTCCGATGAAAACTCCGATCCTTCTCATCCTGGGCGTGCGCCCAGATGAACGCTGCAGGGGACACTCCATGGCTTTTCAGCAGATTCAATTGAGCCATAGCGGCGAGGCCATCCCCGGTGTGCGAGGCTATCACCAGGCCCGTCCGCAAGTGGGTGAGTGCCGCCGCAGAAACGAGCTTGCTATTAATCTTCGAGAGCGGGCCCGCATCCACTCCAACCTTTATAAGGGCCGGCCGAATCCCTGTCGGTGGGATTCCTGCCTGAAATTCGCCCGTCCAACGTGCGGCAAGCTCCTCAGCCGTCGCGGAGAATGCAAACTCGGGGATATACTTGCCACCCGCCGCACCGTAGAAACCGGTGTTTGTCAGAATGTGCAACCCGCTCGATTGCGCTAGCCGGGCGAGCAGGCCGGGATCGCGGCCTTGATAGGCGGGTGTGCAATCGACGAAGGTGCTGCATCCCTGGGATCGTAGCTGTTTCAGGTGAGGGAGAACAACGCTACGGACGTCTCCGCCATCGTATCGACCCGCACCAAGTCTGTTGGCGCCCATAGTGTCGACGAGGACGTGTTCGTGAATCAACGTGCGTCCCAAGTCAGCCGGAGGGACTGGCCCAAGCACAGTATTGATCTGATGACTCGTATCAACCGCAGCGCGGCTCTCCCGGATGGTCCCGAGTGCCGTGGCGGCAGCCTTGAGCAAATCGCGGCGATTCATGAAAACCATGACCCTCTCCTCTGTAAAGGTAACACTCAGAGGCATCCCCCACCAGAACCTCTGCCGACTGGCACCGTCGGGTTTATGAAGCGGAGCGGCGTGCGTCTGCAAGAAGGCGATACCGTTATTGTGAAAGGATTCCCCGGCGCCGGAATGGAACGGGATCTCATTGTCGCAACCGAAATCCCGCGTGGTGACAAGCACATCCCCCCTGCGGGACACGCTCGTCCGACCGATCCTGTAGCAACCCAGTTGCTCGGCATGGCGTGGATCTTCGCCGAGTCTGTGGCGGGAGACTTCCACGCGTCAGTCCCTTCGTTCCGCCATAAGCCCACATACCAGTTCAACCGCCGTCCTGACTAACTCCGTGCATCCGCGCCTCCTGTCGTCTTCGCTTTCGTAGCCGCTGGTCAATTCCCAGCAGTCGATTGAGTGGTGTTTCTCGCGAAACCCCTTGCAGAGTTCACGGGCTTTGGCAGAAGCGACCTTTTTGGCCCCCTCGTCAGGGCTCGTTCGCCCATATGCAAGCCCCAATGAGACTACTGCTCCGCTGAGAGCGCCGCAGGTTCTTTTGCATCCCATCCCTCCGCCCAACGCGGTCAGCAGTTGGACCGGAGCTTCGCCTTCGCCAACCTGTTCGTGAATCGCCACGAAGACCGACTCCGCGCAGTTCCACCCCGCATGGAACAGTTCATCGGCTCTTTTCGGCGCACTAGTGGAGTCTATTGCTCTCATCGTGGCACCTTCACTCGCATTTTCGCCTCACCGTCGGGCCTTTGCTCACCAAGCCCCGTGTCACTTCGACAAAGCGGCTCGTGGACTTCGCAACGTCATCCAGGACGGCTGCCCATTCCCGGGTGCACGGATAGTCGTGCCCGTGGCCACAGCTCTTTCTTAGCGGCATTAATGCTGGCATTGGCACATACCGCCAGATGCCGGCCGAAGGGCACCAGACTGGAAAGCAGTGACGATCTGTTCCGCGCTGCCGGCAGCTTCGACAAGAACCACAGGTATTCCACCCGCCTTGAGCGCTTCCACGGCGCCCGCACCGATTCCGCTGCACAATACGGTCTCACAATCCTGCAACGCTTCGACAAATCCGGAGTGACTGTGATGTTCGGCGACACCATCACTCGATCCGCTTCCGTGTTCATGACAACCTGCATTGATGCGGATCTCGATGAGTTTCACTTGCCCATTCTGGGCTTCGAAGATGAGGAATTGGCGGCAGCGTCCAAAGTGAGCGGAAATGTTGATTCCATCGTTCGTTGGTATAGCGATCTTCACGTGCGATTCTCCTTAGCTGATACGGATCAGTCAAAACATCCCGCTGCGAGTCCGCGAGCAGACTCGGAGATCTTGGATGATTTCACTTAGCACTTCTTCCAGTCGGAGCAATCCGAGGTCATTTGCCATCCTCAAACGCTGCCGATAGTGGTCAAACAGATCGGAAGCCCGGGCCAACCGGTCTCTGGGGCATGGCACGTCCCTCACGATATACGGCGGCGGAACACCACCGAGGTGCAGGACTTCGGCGGCGAGGGCTGTGGCGTGCCGCATCGCTGCCGCCGCGCACTCGCTGGAATGTCTTCGGACCGCGTCCTTGCAAATGCTGGTAGCCGACATGGCACGCGCGATGTGCTCATCCGCAATTCTCAGTTCGCGCTCGATATCTTCGTTCAGTGCTTCTATTATTAGGTGCGCCCCGCAAAATTCGTTGCCGGCCCTCATTGTTAAACCCTCGATGCTCTATGCGGGAGGATGTGGCCAGGCAGTGCCAGAAAGCTCGCCCATGCGTGGGCGCGTTCGGAACCGTCGGTCGCTGTCAGCGTAGCCTTGGCCTTAACCAGCCGTCTGACCTTCTCCACCACCCATCCACGGATTCGCAGGTTCTCGCCCGCCGCGACGTGGTGCCGGAACCTGACCCTTAATTCGCCAGTCAGCGCTTCGTAGTGCATGGCGGCTACTGCTTTGGACATCGCTTCGTCGAGAACGGTACTGATGATCCCACCGTGCACAATGCCCTCAAACCCCTCCCAGTTCTCTGTTGGGCGCCATTCTGCCGAAATTGCGCCATCACGCTCCCGAACGTAGTGAATGCGCAGTCCGTACGGGTTATCCTGCCCACAAACGACGCACCCATTCTGGGTCCGTGCCCGGAGACCAAGCGGGCCTCTGACGTTATGGGCTTTCGCTTCGGAACATAGGTGCCGGGCTTCCTGGCAGGCACGGACGCTTTGCGGTATCAGTTCCAAGGTTTCTGTCGGCAGAATAACAGCCTTTGACCTCTATATGCAAGTTGCATCTATATGCTGGCGATTCCGACTCCGCTCACCGACCTGCGTCATGTTTATCTTTGGGGGTCGGTTCGGGTTTGTCGGGAGCGTGCCAGCGCGGGCTATCCTGTCTTCACACTTCGCTTCCCGAGGCGGCGAGGGAGAGGAGTCGGGCGTTCGTCTCGTGATTCGTCGCGCGTCTGCTTCCCGGCTGTGCGTACAAAACGCGTCATCGATCGAGCCATGTGGTCGAGAACGGTTATCCACTCTGCGAGGTGCTCTTCGCCGTGGGGCGTGAGGCAATAGACTCTTTTCGCCGGCCCTTTGCCGGTGACATCCCACTCAGAAGTGACACAGTCGTTCAGTTCCAGTTGCCTTAAAGTTTTATAGAGGGCAGCAGCCTCGATGGACGCATCAGTTAACGCGTGTTCCCGCAACTCCGCCGCAAGCTCATATCCATGCGATCGCCCCTTCTTCTTGAGCAAAAACAGTAGAACTGGCTCGACGAATCGGTACAAGTTGCCCATCGCACACGTACATGGATGGTCGGCGCCATGGCGCGGACATGTTCGACGCGGCATTTTGAAACTGGTCCCTTGCGTCAGCATACCAACGATCTAAATATAGATGCAACTTGACTCTAGTGCCGTATCGCTATTGAACGGCCACAGCTTCCGACCGCGATTGTCGTGCAGCAGAAACGTTAGCCGAAGGGCGAGCGCCAGGGAATATAATAATCGGTCCAGAGGATCTTAAATTGGAACGTCTCGACAGTCCGCTCATCTACCTCGACAATGCTGCCACCGCTTGGCCGAAGCCGGAAAGCGTTTACCGCTTCATGATCGACTTTTATCGCAGCACCGGAGTGAATCCCGGGCGAAGCGGCTACGACCTTGCTCTGGAAGCCGGCTCCCTGCTCGACAACCTGCGCAAACGGCTCATGCACGTCTTCGGCGGTGACGAGGATGCGCCCGATCGGCTTTGCTTTGGCTACAACGCCACGGATGCACTGAACCTGGCGATCCCCGGCCTGCTAGCGGCGGGCGATCACGTAATTACCACCAATCTGGAGCACAACTCCGTGATCCGCCCGATTAACCACCTGGTGCGCGACGGCGTCGTCGAAGCGACGTTTGTTCCGTTTGACGGAGCCGGGTTTGTCGATCCAGACGACATCGCCAATGCGATCCGGCCCAACACGAAACTCGTGATTGTGAACCATGGCTCCAATGTGACCGGCACGATTCAGCCAGTCAGGGAGATTGGCCGGATCTGCCGGGAGAAGGGCGTGACATTCGCGATCGATACGGCTCAGACCGCGGGCAACATTCCCATCAACATGAAAGAAATGAACATCGATGTGCTGGCCTTCACCGGCCACAAGTGTCTGATGGGGTCGATGGGGATCGGAGGCCTGTGCGTCCGCAAGCACGTCGAAATCCGGCAGGTCCGCAGCGGTGGAACTGGTGTACGATCGGCGTATCCCTACCATCTGGAAGAGTACCCATGGCGATTGGAATATGGCACACCCAACATGGTTGGTGTCGCCGCGCTCTGGGCGGGGCAAGACTGGCTCGACGGCAACGGCGTGGAGAGCCTGCACGCGCGGGAGATGAAGCTTGCGGCCAGACTGGTCGAAGGACTTCGCTCAATTCCCGGCGTACATCTTTACTGCTGCGAGAGCCTGGACAATCACCTGCCGACCATCACGATAAACCTGGACGGAATGGAAGCTGGGGATGTGGGTACCATGCTCGATGTGGACCACAACGTTGCCACCCGGACCGGCCTGCACTGCGCCCCGCTGGCGCACCAACAGCTCGGGACAGTTGCGGTCCACGGGGCCGTTCGGTTCTCGATCGGTCCGTTCAACACGGAGGAGCATATCGACGTGGCGTATCGTGGTGTAGCGGAGATCGCCCGTTGGGCGGCCAATCGTCGAATGGCTCCGAACCGTACAGCGGCTCCAGTAGTGGTTCCCTGATGGTGCAGGGGAGGGCTGGCTCGGCTCGTGCTGATCCGCCCTAGAGAAATAGTAAGATCCTGCAGACCGCTGCGGGGAGTTTTGAGGGGACACCGTTTAAATGCCTTTTGCGATTGCCTTCCAAATCGCGGGCAATGGCGAACAACTCCGAAGCCAGTGTTCTAGCCAGCCACGGAGATTGCGGGCAACAGCAACCCGCGCATGCTTGGAAGCCGCCGACGTTGCGGCCAGGGAAGTGTAAAAGAGACTATGAAGACCTTCGAGACGATGGGGCGGGAAGAACTTCTGCGCGCCCTCGGCATGTTCGCCAAGAACTGGCTCTCGCACGATGGCTGCTGGTTCCTGGCGGCAGAGGAACGTTTCGGCATCGACACCGCAATTGAGCTGGACGCTCGCTCGTGGGCGCGGTTTGCGGCTGCCGAAGCGCGCCGCATTATGGCCACTTTTGGTATTCCGGCGGGAGGCGGCTTGCCCGCGCTGGAAGAGGCCCTCAGCTTCCGGCTGTACAGCGTGGTCAATGCGCAACGCATGGAATGGTCGGAAGATCGGCAGCGCCTGCGCTTCTTCATGGACCAGTGCCGCGTCCAGGAAACCCGTCAGCGCAAAGGTCTGCCAGACTTTCCTTGTAAGCCGGTAGGTATCGTCGAGTTCGAGACCTTTGCCAAGACGGTCGATCCGCGAATTGTCACGAGGTGCCTCCAGTGTCCGCCGAATGCGCCCGAAGGCCAATCCTGCGCCTGGGAATTCACGCTCGGTTTATAGGCCGCCTGGCGGAGGCAACCAGGCTTGCAGCCCGCGAACACCCGGTGACAAAATGAGCCTGAGAGAGCCGCCTTCCCGCAGTATTGGCCATTTCCAGCAAGTCCATGCCGCCGCGCCGTTAACCAGAAGGCCAGAGAGTTCGTCGTCGGATTATTTGGCTCCCCAAAACCCGCGGAATGGACGCGGAATCCTCGGGGGCGCCATTTGTGATTATCGCTATTGAATAGCTCCCCGATGGAGAGATTTGGTGCTGCAGCGGCGCGCTACTGCTCGTTCCCGCTAGGGCTAGCGCATGTTTGCGCTTTTGCCTCGTAACCGGCTGCAAACACACGGTCGGTTTCTGACTTTGGTCACTACATAGCCGTTTCCTTGCCCTCGGGCGCCTCCGGCGGATCCAGCGCCGAACGCCGCAGGATCTTCAGCACCTCGGCGGCCTGCCGGCTGCCGCGGGTCACGCACAGCTTGGTGTGGCTGCCCACCTCGACACTGACACACCGCACCGTCTCCAACGCCTGCCAGGCGGCCAGCGAGGAAAGACTGCTGCCAGCGGCTCGCAGCTTCTTCTCCAACGCCCGGTCCAGCAGGAACGCCAGCGCCGCCACGAACACGTGCCCCCGCACTCGATCATCCTTGTGATGGTAGACCGGCCGCACCTCCAACAGCCCCTTCAGGTGGGCAAATCCGCGTTCCACTTCGTTGAGCTGTTTGTAGGCCGCCACCGCCTCCACCGGCGACGGGCCCGGCTCTTCGGTCTGGATCACGTACTTGCCCTCGCAGGCCGTCTCACGAGGGAAGTTCACCGGATGCTCGAAGTAGTGAAACTGACCCGCGCGTAGTTCCCAGTTGAAGTAGCGGTGTCCGTGATTCCGCACCAGGACCTTGGCGGCCGCGGCGCCGATCTTCTCGGCTTCCTGCAACTCGCCCTTCTCCACTCGCAGCCGCAGGCCCTCCAGTTCCTGGCGCGTCCGCTCCATCGAAAGCTCGCGCATCCCGCGTTCGTACTGCTCGCGTTCCTCGCTATGCACCACGAATACGCGCACGCCCGGCTCCTTGCCCGCTACTTCCTGCACCCGCGTCCGCGGCACCGCCGCCCTCTCGGAGGCTGCGATGCCCGCCGGACATTCCTGCCAGTCGTCGCGCGCCAGGGCTTGCTCGATGTAGTGCGGGATGTCTTTGCGGTTGCGGCGCTGCAGGCCCACCAAGTAGCCTTGCCCGGCCTGGCGGAGTTGCTCGACGTTCTTCAACGTCACCATGCCGCGATCACCGACGAAGACGACCCGTTTGAGCCCGAAGCGCCGGCGCAGGTCTTCGACCACTTCGCCCACCGTGGTCTGGTCCAGCCGATTGCCCGCGAACACGTGGTGCGCGATCGGCCAGCCGTCCATCATCACCACTCCGATTACCACCTGCCGGTTGCGCGGCTTGCCATCCCGGCTGTAGCCGAACCGTCCCAACTCGGCTGGCCCACGGCCCTCGAAGTAAGTCGACGTGATATCGTAGAACACCAGTTCGGGCTCGATACTGAACAAGTCCCGCAACTCCTGCCAGAGTGCGGTCTCGATCTGGGGCTTGCTGGCCAGTACATCGTCGAGGGTTTCGTACCACAGCCGCAGTTGTTCGAAGCTCACCTTCACTCGTCGCGACGCTTTCCACTGCGGCATCCAGCGGCTTCCTTCCGCGGTCACCACATAGAAGTCTTCCAGCCACTGGGCCAGGGCGTGTTCGCTGCCGGGCCGGGTCAGCCGGTTGACCACCAGGGGGAAGACGCGTTCCGAGAGCGGCTGACCGCGGCGCAGCAACTGGGTGGTTCCGTCCAGGATGGGGCCGAGCGACAGAGAGTCAAACAAGTGGCGGGCGACGCGCACAGGGCCCCAGGTCCAGGCCTGCGGCGCGGAAACTTCCTCGGTCGAAACCCAGGTGGGATCCGACTGATCGGCTTGAAGCAGGTGCACCAGCGCGTCCAGGTGGGGGGCCAGAAGATCTTTGCGCCCGACGTGCAGGATGACGCGCTGGCGGATCTTGTCGCCCAAGCGGTAGTTTTCCACTAAGCGGAGATATTCGTGGCGGCCGTTGGCGGCTTTGACGGAGCGGAGGAACACGGGCACCTCCTACTACACTACGAATATTCCACAGGGCGAGCTGAGAAACAAGAGGAATCTGTCCTCAATACCGAAAAAGTGTGTCACTACACTTTTTCGAAAACAGAAAACCGCCCTTGTGCTTTCAGTGGGTTGCAGACAGAGGGCCTCAAAAACGCGCAAACATGCGCTAGAGCCCGGCTATTTTCGTCTTTTATTCGCCTCAAGGAGCGGCAGTCTGACCGCGTTCAGCATGATCGAAGTCGTAACTGATTGGAATGACGAGAGATCCGAATCCTCGAAGTTTTCTGGCGGTGCCATCTGGTGCCATCTGGCGTCTCCGGAGAATGGCCTCGACGTCGGCACATTTGCGGAGCCAAGTTTATTCAGCGCGAACTTCTCTGCCTTCTGGTTAACTGTGGCGCAGTAGCCATGTGCGCGAAATGGCCAATATCCGCGGAATGAGCCTCTCTCACGAGGCTGGCCGCCACGGGCTGACCAGCCCACAGCGGCGCGGTTGTGCCCTTTCGACGCGAACCTCTCACTCTCTCGGCCGAGGCGTGCACGTTTGGTTAACTGCGCTGGATGCCAACGGAAACGTGACCACCCTTGTCCTGGAGAGCAAATCGGCATATCTGCCCCCGCTGAGCGGTGGCACGATAAAAGTGGATCACGCAGATCATGAACCTGCTGAACCTGGCCCCCGACATCCAAGAAGAGGTTTTGGACTTGGCCGCTTCGGTCGATAACCGCTCCCCTGCGGAGAGGCAAATTCGGTCGATCACGAAGACCGTTCCGTGGACCACCCAAAGGAAAGCCTGGAATGATTCAAGAGGCAAAAGCGCGGAGGGGGTTTAGGCGATCCCCACCATGCGGGCAACATCGTTCGGAGCGATCGGGCCCTAAACATCACGGACGAGGTCGCCTTCGGGCTTGCCGAGAACCCAGCACGGCACGTAGTCGGGAAGACCGGGCAAGGCGGCAAACAGAACAATGTAGTCGTCGGATACGACAAACCACTTGCCGCGTTGGCAGACGAACATCTTCTGGAACTGTCCGTTGCGCCACGCTTCGGTCATCTGGCGCAACGCCCGTGGCCTGTCCCTTTATACGCGATCTCGAACCTGTTGTACAGCGAAGATTCGAAGTGCGGAGATTGCGATCAAGGCCTCACGTTGGGTTCGATCCAGAGTGAACAGCCGCCAACGTGTTTTCGCTCATTCCGTCATCGTGAGCCTGACCGCCCCGGCTCACCCCTCATTGACAGGGCCGCGACGTGTGCGACAAGCCAGAAAACCAGGGGGTGGGGTGTCTCAGAAGAATGAAGAGCAGGGCTTAATCGGAGAGTGGAATATCGGGAATTGGTATGGGTATGGGGCCGACTGGTGATTGGCGGGACAGTACCGAATAGTAAATCGGTAGCGCTTCTTCATCGGCTGTCAGCGTCTTCGGTAGATGCAATCCGATTCCGGGTATGGGGCACTCGCCCATCGCCGGTGTGAGAATTGGCCGAAGCGGGTTAATGCCGAGGTGCAATTGAGTACTGTGATGAACGGTGAGGGCAATGCCAGCATACCTGACTCCGTCAGGAGCGACAAAGTAGCGGCGCTCGGTCACAGGTTCCCAAGCCTGAAACGAGTTCGCGCTGCCCCTGTTGAGTTGTTGTGGCATTAATAGTTCAGCTTCAACCATATCGAGCATGCGAGTGCCTGTGTTTCGCATCGACAGTTGCACCATTCCGTCCTTGTTGCGGAATATCCGGACGGCGAGTTCCGAAGATGGCACTTTCGCTATTATCTGCGGAAGCGCTTCCATGAACGCATCGAGCAACGATTCGTTGAAGGAGAGCCGACATCTTGTGGCCAACGCCTTCATCATTGCCTTCACGTCCAATGGATCGCTGAGAGCACGCGCTTGGAGGGGGCTCAGCGGCATACCAATATCGCCTTTATCTTGACGACCCCACACTAGCGGAATAACCTCTGATTCGGCACCAAAGCCGAAACCAGCCTCAAAGTTGATCCATCGGCGGTCAATCGACACGGGCGACAATAAACAGATAATAGACTCTGATCTGCGTAGGCCGTTAAGAATCGCCTGATACCATTCACCACTTGGAATACTGTCGTAGTCGGATGATACAAAGACCGGGATAGTCGGTGTCATACTGGCCCCGATAAAAGCTTGCAGGTGGACGGCGATGGGCGACTCTGGCCCAAAGTGGCTGATGAATATTCCGCTCCGCTTTCCCTTAGCAAGCTCTTGCTGCCTGCGGCGGGCTCCCGGCAGGCATTTGGAGCGAAAAGCACCATCGTAGAAATACGCCGTACCTTTAAGCGGGTCGTAAGGAACCAACCTCCCGACTCATACCGGTCAATGGCTACAAGCGACTGCCGGTGGAGCAATATCAACTCCTCAAGAGTTTCCGATGTTGAAGCGGTAATCCCTGAATGCTTAACCGCCTCCTCGATGTCGTTTCGGTAGCCGGTAAAACCGGAGGAGTCATGCCACCCAACGAGTAACGTGAGAATGGCGAGGTCGATTTGTTCGGCTTGTATGAGCATGAGCGACTATTGCTCAATTCTCGCATTTATGAGTCCCGCATTGTGGTGCGCCTTGACATGCTGACGGGTCGGTTGTACGGTTACTGGGATGGACCCACTTGAACAAATCGGCGGCGAGCCGCTGGAAGGCTCCGGCTTCGAGGATGAGAAGCCCGAAGATGGCTTTACCGCGTGCGAGGTTCCTGGATCGCGACACCAAATTCAGCGCCGAGGTCTTGGATTTGTTGAAGGCCTCCGGCATCGAGCCCAAGCGCACAAGCTTCCGGAGTCCTTGGCAAAATGGGGTAGCTGAGAGATTTGTAGGGAGTGCCCGCCGCGAGTGTTTCGACCACGTGATCGCGCTCAACGAGCGGCACGTGCGGCGCATCGCCCGCGAGTACATTGCCTACTATCACGAAGACCGCACGCACCTCGGGTTGGACAAGGACACGCCGCTCGGCAGGCCAGTCGAATCGAAGCCGGATCACGGCGCCTGGGTGGAACCGTTGCCGCGGGTCGGCGGTCTGCATCACCGATACGTCTGGAAAACAGGGGCCTGAACCGTCCGAGGTAGCGACAGAATTTTGCCGGGCCAGCGCCACCCGTGTGTCCCGCCGCGACGCTTTGCGGTCGCGACGCTTCGTTTTCGGCGCAATGGCAGGAACTGTTCCTCTCGCGGCCGAAACGGATCGCCCGGCGGCCCCAAGAAAGCTGATTCGTGCGCCTGCGGCAATGCGATTCACAGTGAAAAACGCCCCGGACAGACTTTTGGCGAGCGACAACCATTGGCGAGAGACAGGGGTAAAGCGCGCCTGACGGCACGCGCAGTCATGTTGGAGGTCAGATCAATGATGCGAAATTATTCTTGCGCTACCGCTAAGGCCAGGTGGAACACATCGCAAAAAAAAACCGCGTACGGATGCCGGATGGCTCTGCTGGGCCACGATTTCCTTCTGACGCGTCGTCTTTCAAATGGACCGCTGCCCTGGGGTGACCCAACGTCCCAATTCCTCAAAGCTCTTTCTGCTTGCTTCCTGCTCCCATGAGAGGAGCAGACCTCTTTGGTGACCAAATGGCGCAGTCAGCAAGACTAATCAGGCAGTATAGGGCCGCAGCCAGTATGCCGCCCAGATATCCAGTGTTAGCGACGCAGTGAGTCCACGCGGGCAACAGAATGGACCCGGATTTATAGTAAACGTATCCGAACAATAAACCACCAAGGAAGATACCCCCCAAGACCTGCTCTGGGGATTTGGTTAGTATGTGTGGGAGTGACCAAAGCACGGAAGTCGCGACGATTGCCCAGAACGCCCTGGCTCTCACCCCATGCATGAGCAAGATCAACCTGTCAATCGCGACCCCGCGGAAAACAAGTTCTTCCATAAAAGCGCCCAAGACGCTCCACACGAAGAAGTCTCCAGTGGAAGACAGGACCAGTTTGCCGCTGATCAGGAGATAAACGTGAATGACCGCGACCACGGCCAGCGAGGCCACACCTCCGCGTTTGCATGAAAAACCGTAGTCTGCCGGCCTGCGGCCCAGCCGGATCACCGAATAAACTAGCACCCCTGCGGTGGTCGCCCACAGGATCAACATCACGAACAAAAGCCAAAACTGCCAAGTTATATCCATGCGGTGCCGCACATGAAAGTAGTTGACCGCGAAGCCGACGATGGTCCAACAGGCTGGGAGGAGGAGCAGCAGCCTGTCATAAGACCCCAGTCTTCGAATGCGACTACGGATCCGTGGGTTCATGCTTAACATTGTCGTTGATCCCTCCCGTAATGTCACTGAAATTCGGTGCCTCCTGTCGCTTCCCGTCTGACCGCACATGGCCCACAACCTTCGAAGCCGTGGGGTCCAGACTCGCCGCGTCCGTGGTTGGGATCGGTCGTTGCACTCGCGGGTTGGAAGCGCTGTGAGGGTGGGGCCGGTCGAGAAAAGAGCGTTGGGCTTGCTCGAAGGGCGGCGCATTTCGCGCACTGGGCGCATTTCGCGCATTTCAGGCACTTTGAGTTTTAGCGGTATTGGGCGCGTGACATCACACGCCCGGAGGATTTATATTCCTTCTGTCGGGACTTCCGATTCTGTGGTGGCGCGAAGTGATCCAACGAACTGCGATGTTCTATGCACGTGCTCGCGCTCCCGACGATCATGCACGGATATTTGACATCGCGAAATAGGAGGCTTGCTTATGGAATGGTTAGTTGAACCCAGAGACCCGCAACTTGGCTCCGAGGTGCCCTGGTGCCCGGTGGGGTTCTGCACCCAACTGTGCTTTATTGACTGTGATCTCTACCTTGTCTACGTCTACGAGACGCAGCCCTTTTGTAGCCTGATATTTTCCCGTTGTTACGCCCTTGTGCCGTGCACCGAGGCTTCGAACTTGGCCGCTCCAAGCGTCGCGAATCTAAGGTTGTGACGCATTGGAGCAAGTAGAGGCATTTCCTTCAACATTTCGTTCCGTCTAAGAGACGGAGGAGGCAAATATGAACTGGCTAATTGAACCGACGGTATCCGCAGAAGACCCTGGGACAATATGCTTGTTGGTCTTCTGCTGCAGTGACAGTTCCTTCGGTTTCTGTACCCAAGTCTGTCCCCAAGATAGCGGCTGCGTGTGCGTCGGCAGCCCTACGGGTTCGAACGGTTGCGGTTTTGGTTGGGTGCAGTAGGGAGGCGTTTGCTGCACGGTTGAAAGGGACCCCGCTCGGGCCAGTGTCCTTTCCACTTCGCTGCCGGAACCTTGCTTCGGCGCAGCGGGACGAGGCGGTATTCGACAGGGAGAGCCAGATGAGGGATTATTCTTCATGTCAGATTCGGATCGCTCTGATCAACATGCCGTTTGCCCTTTCGTCCCGGCCATCGATCCAATGCGGTTTGCTGAAAGCCGCCTTGGTTCGGGCCGGGTAGCCTCGGCACGTGGGCAGCCACGCTCGCCTCCAACGACATGACGTGCCGAATCAAGGCTTCAGCTGCACGCGATCTTATTTCACTGCTGCCCCTGCTTCCACACTGGGACCTGTATGGCGCCCTGCACCACGGCTGGCTCCCGTTTCAAGATAGGACACAGGCGCCTTCCGCAAGTCTGTGGCAGACCGCTGGGCAATGCCGCACGCCTTTTTATTGCACCCGGCTGATTTATCTCCGGGGAAGTGATGCTGATGCGACACTAAGATCAAAACAGCTCCTCGGTTACAGCGCCGCGGTGGAGGCGATGTTCGCTGATCTCGCGGACCCGGACAGACAGCCAGTTCCCATCGCCCTCCGAGAGTACTACGAGTACGCGTTCTATCCCAAAGACAAAAATGAGAAATTGTTGTATCAGTTTTACGCTTTGCTCATCAAGTAGTTCTTCGCGCCGGATGCGGCGGCGATATCGCAGGTAGTGGTGATGCCGTTGCTGGCGAGAGCCAAGCGGCGGGTTGCAGCCGGAATCGGGAGCGGAGCGATGAAGGCCGATTCCCGGCAGACGGACTTCTGCACGTATCTCTCAGCAATTCTCTTGGGCGGGTTGGTTCTGAAGGCCGTTGCCGGGTGGTGGTGGGCCGATCCGGTGGCTGGACTAGCCTGGATTCCCACGCAAGTTTCGTGACCTAACGAGAGCGGCCTGTCATCCGAAAACCAGACGAAGGCGTTTGCCGTCGAGCCACGGGATCGGCAGGTCCGTCTTGTCGAAGCCGGCTGCTA
>Ga0208034_1001067_pt1 | contig 18158 bp, 26 predicted proteins | sample June2015DPH_8_10_FD_184699 | JGI IMG/M metagenome (GOLD analysis project Ga0208034, IMG submission 184699) | Peatland microbial communities from SPRUCE experiment site at the Marcell Experimental Forest, Minnesota, USA - June2015DPH_8_100... | ecosystem: Environmental > Terrestrial > Soil >...
CCAAAACCGACTTGCCACCACAGGAGGCGGCAGGATAGAACATTCTCAGTCCCGGACGCCACTTCCGTTGGCCGGTTTTGAAGTGATAACTGTTGGCCGCTTTTGAAGTGATCACTGAGGCTAAGCGGTCTTCCTCTGCTCCGGCTTCAACGAAATAGGCGGACTTGCTACAACTTCGCCGGGCTTGGAATCGAAGACCTCCAATACCTCTCCATGAACCCCACTGTTGAGCGAACGCGGCTGCGTCCGCCAGTTCAATTCCTCCAACCGCTTCCGCATCTCCTCCCCAGATGATTCACAATCATTGCGACATTCGCAGTCTGGGCTGTGGAGTTTCACGAGGGACAACAGGTAGCACTTCCAACGTAGCTGGTTCACGACCCACCTCAGGATTCGGGTCAATCGCCTCAAAGCGTGCGCCAGCAGCCTCAAGTGGCGGGAACTGCTTTTTGGAGAGGCGGACGTATTATGCCACACGAGAGAATGTGGATTTCAATAAAATTGGGTTAAATCTCGATGCGCGGAGCACACCCGTTTCGCCTCTCACGTCTCCCCCAATCGGCCAGCAGGTTCCAGCCGACTCTCGCAGATTTGCCGCCAGCTTCGCACGAATCCGCAAAGGGTGCCAACTCGTGCCCCATCGTGAAGATCAGGGACTCGAACACCCAGCCCTTCTTCCTTCGCACCTTGATCTCGCTCCATGGAACAAGCAATGGAGGGTGCATGAACCGAAAAAGGAACATGCTGGCCAAATACAAACCCTCGGGACTGGCTCCAATCGTCAGCACGTTGTTGTAGTTCGCCAGCCACCGCATCTGTCCGCTCTGCATTCTCCATTTCGCCCCATTGAACGGTGTCCTTTCGGCAAGCCTGCGTGACTCGAGTGGGGCGAGCTTGCTAAGGTCAGTCTTTCGTCCAGTGGGCGGAAGGAGGACTGACGATGGCGACCGACCCAGCTGATATTCCCCACGGAATGCGAAGGGTTTACCGGCGCTTTGAACGCTGGCGGAGCGCGCACACCGGCCGCTTGCCTATTCCAGAGTCGCTGTGGGCATCGGCTGCAGAAGTGGCGGGGGAACACGGAGTGTTCCACACCGCGAAAGTTTTGCGTTTGGAATACGGCAAGCTCAAGCGGATGGTGCAATCGGCGAGGCCGATTGCGAAGACGGCAGCGCCGGAGTTTGTGGAACTGGTAGCGCCCCATACGGGCGGCCTGTCGGAGTGCCTCATCGAGTTAGAAGGGCCGCAGGGCAAGATGCGTATCCAGTGGAAAGGGACCACGGCGCCGGATCTTGCTGGGCTGAGCCGGGCGTTGTGGGAGCGGAAGTGATTCAGATCACGCCCCAGATGCGCATCCTGGTGGCGATCGAAGCCGTGGATGGAAGAAAGGGCATCGACTCACTGGCTCAGCTGTGCCAGGAGAAACTGCAGGCGGATCCCTTCTCGGGTTGTTTGTTTGTGTTCCGCAGCCGGCGGGGAACGTCGATCCGCATGGCCGCGGTGGATGCGGACGAGTTGACCGCCGAAGCCATCGGCGACTGGCATTACTGGGTGGCGCAAGGCTACCGCTTCTGAAGCAGACGAGTTGGGTCGGAGCCACGCCGGTGGGCTCGCATGGGTAGAATCGAGGACGCGTATGACCAAACGTCAGTCAAAATCGCAACCCACGTGGACCGATGTCAAAGCAAAACTCGCGGATTTTGACCGGGCAGCATTGCTGGGCTTGATTCAGAGTCTCTACACTGCGCACAAGGATAATCAGACGTTTCTTCATGCCCGCTTTGGCTTGGGCGAGGACGTGCTGGAGCCGTACAAGAAAAGTATTGATCGGTGGCTTTGGCCTGACCTGTTTCGGAAGCAGGACACCTCTGTCTCTCAAGCCAAGCGGGCCATCTCTGATTACAAGAAGGCAGTTGGCGATCCCGAAGGACTGGCAGAGTTGATGGTTTTCTACTGCGAGCGGGCCGCTGGGTTCTGCAGCGACGTTTGCAATGATGATGAGGGATACTTCGATGCACTGGTGCGTATGTTCGAGCAGACCCTCAAGTTCGCCAACGCACTATCCGTCGACCGCCACCACAATCTTGTCGCCAGGCTAGATCGTGTGCGAGCCATCAGCCATGAGTTTGGCTATGGCGTCGGAGATGACATGGATTTCCTTCTTTCGAAGTACACGCGGCGTTGCGGCTGATGGTCCTTGAGTCACGGATCGCCTTTGATGGAAGAACTACCCGGGTTGCGCAGGCTTGCCGAAAACACACGAAGGTAATCATGGAACTGTTCGCGGGACAGACAGCCATGCAATCCCTGCATGAGTCGCGGAGGTTGTGGTTTCGCGACTGCCGGCTCCGTCACATGGGTACTTATCGCGCTACTCTATATTGACTTGGAAGGTTAGAGAAGGGTTACCGTATGCAACTGCATACCATAGCCCATCCGCTCCCATAATGAAGTACACGTCCTGCTGGTAAAACCACGCCGGATATGCTCCTGCATAGAACCAATAGCCGCCGTAAGAGTACTCCCGGCGTCCGTTGTATTCGCGCCCACCACTTGCCTCAAAGCGGGCATGATGGTTAGGACCAAAATGACTTTCGTTGTATTCGTGTCCGTAGCTATCTTTCTGACCATTTCGTGCGTACTGGGCTTGTGATTGTTGCGCATGGCCAGTGGCTTGCTGTTGTTGGTGCTGCTGGTTCTGCTGAGTCTTGGTCTGCTGTTGCTGTTGTTTCTTTTCTTGCTGTTGCTGGCCCTTGGCTTGTTGCTGTGCCTGTTTCTGCTGGTTCTGTTCTGGGCTCTTCGCCTGTTGCTCTTGCTTCTGTGGCTTAGCTTGCTGTTGCTGCTTCTCCGGTTTCGCCTGCTCCTGCTTTGCAGGCTTTGCTTGCTGTTCCTGTTTCTGAGGTTTGGCTTGTTCCTGCTTTGCAGGCTTTGCTTGCTGTTCCTGTTTCTGAGGTTTGGCTTGTTCCTGCTTTGCAGCAGGCTTAGCCTGTTCCTCATGCTGTGCTGGCTTCGCGCTCTCTTCGTGGTGCTCTTCCTGCGCGAAGGCAGGAACAGTGACCCCGAAAAGAAGTAACAACATTCCAGTGATTATTGGCTTCATGTGGTTTTCCTCCAAAAGCCAGATGACAACCTCAAGCAGCTCGATGTCTGTTCCAAACGACGACCTCAAGCTCGTACCGGCTCTTCGACCCTACTTCGACCAAATAACGGGAGTCGTGGTGACAGCATCGTGGAGACGGGATGTCTGTAAGGGGATATTCCATGACTCTCTGTCCACTATCTAGGCAGTTGGGGCAGAGAACGTTTCGTTCCAGAAGCCAGTAAGCTTTGTCTTGTGGCCTGTGACACGCAGCGATCGCCTGGGAAACCTGCTCCGCGCTGTTCAGCCACCCGCTCAGTTCCTCGGTTCCGTCCCCGCGGACAATTCTGACCTGATATTCACTACCGTGGTTGTGCGCCATCTGTTTTCTCCTAGCGCTCCCCAGCGTTGTGCTTTGTTCATCTTGGACAACTAACCACAACAATATTCTGCCAAAGTCGTGATCACGAAAAATGTTCACTTTTGCACACTCGCTGATCGTATATCCTTCTTCACTTTGTCGTTCACGCTTTAACCCCCAAAATGTCGCCCACAAGATCGCAGGGGACTGTTCTCCCAGCGCAATCCCCCAAGAAATCAGATAGCAACGGCTCGGGCGGGCCTGCGTTCCACAGCGAGTCAGGCGGTGGGTGCCGGCTTGGAAAGTGATCGGTTGCCAATGAGCATCGGTTGAGCAATTTTGAACAGTTTCCTGTGCCGAAGTGTTGAGAATTGTTTTGAAGGTAAACCATGCCCGCGGCGGTTTATCCGGCACTCCAAAGCGCAGTCCTTCTTTGCATCGACGACAACGAGGACGTGCTGGAATGCGAGAAATCGTTCCTCGAAAGCTTCGGCTATACCGTTCTGACCGCTGCAAGCGGTGGCAAGGGATTGGAACTGGCCTCCAAGTACTCGGTCGACGTTGTAATCCTGGATTACTTCATGCCCGAAATGAACGGGCAAGAGGTTGCCATCGAAATGAGGCGGCTCAAGCCGCAGGCGCCAATCATAATGCTATCGGGAGCAGTTGATGCTCCTGAGCAGGCCTTGAAGTGGGTAGACGCTTTCATAGCCAAAGATCGTTTGGCCAGCCAGTTGTTACCCGCGATCGCACAATTGCACGGATTCGGATCGACTTCTCCGCCTTCGTGTGACGCATAACGGCAGAGGAGCCGTTTATGAAGACCGTACTGCTTGCGGCCGAACCCGCGCGGCTGTCGCCGGTAAACGTTTGAATCAGCGTCAACACGATTGCAACAACTCACCAATTACCAACAACAGAGAGACCAGCAAAGGAGAAATAAAATGTCAGATCAAGAAAATCGCAACCCGCAACATACCGATCCACAGAAGCCCGCTCCTCCGGAGCAGAAACCGATAATCCAGCCGAGTCAGCCAGTGCAACAGAAACCGGTGGTCCCGATCGCACAGCCCAAAGTTCCGCAGTCGGAGCCAGAGAAACACGACCAGCCGCAGAAAAAGCAGGCTTAGGCTGCAGATTTAGATCGGTCAAATGGAGGGCTCAGGACGGTTCGAGTGACATCGAGCCGCCCTGATCAACGTCGAAGTGATTTTCGCTCCAAGGCTGCTGGGGCGAACACACCGGATGCAAAGGCAACACGCGCTAGCCATCCCTTCATCGTCGTTTGAGATTCCATCTCGAATTCATAAAAGGAGAAATATGAAAAAGCTCAGATTGTCAGTAGTTATGGTCGCGCTGCTCGCTGTCGGGATTCTGGCCGGATGCTCGCAGACCGCCACGAAGTCACCTGATGTTTCCGACAGTATTCGCAAATCGCTCGATCAAGCAGGGCTCAAGAACGTTTCCGTCAGTCAGGATCGTGACAAGGGCATCGTGACCCTCGGGGGACAAGTGGCCAGCGAGAATGACAAGTCACAAGAGGAATCGCTTGCAAAGTCTCTGGCGGGCACCCAGGTTGTCGCAGATCAAATTGCCGTGATTCCTGTAGGCGCAGAAAAAGAAGCAAAGGCCGTGAACTCCGATCTGGACCAAGGCATCGAGAAGAATCTGGACGCTGCGCTGATCCAGAACAAGTTGCATAAGAGCGTGAAATACGAAGTGAAGAACGGCGTAGTCACGCTAACCGGAGAAGTGAACTCGGAAGCCAAGCGCACGCTCGCCGAGCAGGTGGCAACTGGAGTGCCCAACGTGGCACAGGTCGTGAATAATCTGCAGGTTAAGAATCAGAAAGCCAGCTCTTCGCAATAAGAGTTGCGGAGTTGATCCACCGCGGAGACTGAAGAGCGGCCGCGTTGCGGGTTGCTCTCCAGCAAAGTGAGCAAGGTCGACTTGTCGGGAAGGGTCTCAATTTGCTGGCTCTCATCCGAGTCCTGTGAGCCGAGTATGTGCCAGGTTCCCTCGGGAAACGTAATACTGCCCAGTAGTGACAAACACTGCCACAGAGCACGAACACGTGCCAGATGGCATGACTGTACGAAATCCTCTTGGAGGCAAAAAAGAATACCCCTACGGTGTAGAAAAGCCCGCCACCTAAGAGCCAAAGGAAGCCATGCAGCGGCACGAAGTTCAGCACAGGCTTGATGCCGAGCACGAGCATCTGATCAGGTAGATCAGGCTTCGACGAAAGAATGCGCTGCTTCGAGTTGCGGCGCGACAAAGAGTAGGATAGGCCGGAATTCAGTGAAGCGTTACCCGGTGCGGTCATAATCCCGACTTATAACGGGCGACACAAACTGTTCATTTTTGATCAGTTTTTGCCATCCTATGCTTCGATAATAGCGCGAAGCTTCGGCTGTACATTCGCCAAGCGGCGTAACGAGAATTTTCCCGTAGCGTGGGTACTCGGTCCCGGAACTTGGGGTCATGCTAAGGAACCCTATTGAGGACGGCCCGCGAGTATCGGCCAGCCCAGAAGAGGGGGGACATGGACGGCGACATTCAAGCCGCTGAAAAACTTCTGGCAGAGCTGCGGGAGGCATATCGGCGACTGCCACAACATATTCGGGTGCACATCGCGCACCTGTTACGCGAGAGCACCCGACAGAACACAACCCGGCAACAAGCGTGCGAGCTGACACTCCGCACACCGAGGCAGTCATGAGCATTTTCAAAGCGCAGCTTCGAAACCTCCTTTCGAGACTTTCGGAAGCGAAAGTAGCGTAGTCATAGCCCCGACCTCGTTGAGATGACGCTGGGTGTCGCGCGACTGTCATCGGCAACGGTGTCGATTAACCCTCGTAGCTAGGTCATTGGTGTAACCGCGATAGTACGCCAACTATTTCGAGGAGCGGCAGTGGTGCAGTTTGAATTTCCACAGGATAGCAATCGGGTCCGCTCTCTGGGAAACTTGGGGCATGGCGAAACGCAAGTTTAGGATCGTCAAACGAGAGAATAATATTCCGGTGCTTGGCGTGTGTGAATATTGCAATGCCGAGTTCGCTGCAGATCCCGAGACTATAGGCCGACCTAAGGATGCACACGCCCACATCCAAAAACAATTCATCGCGCACAAATGCAAGCGGCTGGATGCTAGCCAAAACGCGGTGCGGATCGTGAGCGAACGCGCCGAATCGCACTGAGCACATCCTCGTATCTGGGACGCCGGCCATAACTGTCGAAATCGATTTCACTCACAACCTGATTGTTGGTGAAATGGAAATGTTTCGCCACTTGAGGCGCGTCGAACAACCGCGATAGATTTGTGTGATGTTATCGCTGTTGAGTACGAAGCCGCTGCCCGCGTGCCAGGCTCTTGTTTCGCACCCTTTCTTCCTCGTCATTTGGAGTATTCTGTTTTCTCATATGCGCGACCGCGCTCGCAGGATGGCAGCTCGCGAAGAGCGACGGAAATACGGCCAGTCGTTGCGCCAAAAAGTCAGCCGGGTCAGCCACGCAGACTGGGACCCCAAGCACCGAAAGATATCCATCCTGGAGTTGCTGCGGGCGTCGGAGCGCGGGCGCCTCGCCAACCTGCTACCTATCAAGACCGCGCGTATGGCCGCTTCGCCCTTTGGGTTCTATAGGGGCGCCGTTCCCATCATGGCTTCCGATCTCTCGATGCTCCCAAGCAGCGGCATTTATGCGCAGCTTTGTGGCGATGCGCACGTTCAAAATTTGGGGGCCTTTGAGGGGCCAGACGGACGGCTTATCTTCGACATTGACGACTTTGACGAGACGATTCGTGGGCCTTGGGAATGGGACGTCAAGCGCATGGCTGCCAGCCTGGTGCTGGCTGGCCGCGAGGCCAACAACACCGAGAAGGAATGCAAAACCGCCGCGCTGACCTTTGTCGAAAGCTATCGCGAGGCAATGCACCAATTCTCCGGAATGCTCATGGTGGACCTGGCCCGGCAAGAGGTTTTCCGCCACCGGCACGTTTCACCAGTGCTGCTGAATGTTCTTCGCAAAGCTGAGCGTGCCACGCCAGTCCACAATCTGGAACAGTTGGCCGAGCAGCACAACGGGAAATGGCGCTTCCGCGACAACAGGCCGCTGCGGTTCCACGTGCCTCCCGCCACGGCGAAGCAGGTGGCTGCTGGATTGCGCAACTACGTCGACACGCTGTTGCCAGAAAGACGCCACTGGTTCGCGCATTACCGCGTCGCGGACGTGGCTTTTCGCGTGGTCGGAATCGGCAGCGTCGGCGTGCGCGACTATATCGTCCTCATGTTTGGCACGGCCAAGGATGCCCCGTTGTTTATGCAGATCAAGGAAGAGGTGCCCTCGGCCTACGCGCAATACCTGCCTGAGGCCAACGCTCCCGTGAACCAGGGACAGCGTGCAGCCCAGGGACAGCGCGCCATGCAGGTGCATTCGGACATCTTCCTGGGGTGGACTGCTATAGCTGGCCACGACTACCTGGTTCGCCAGTTGCGCGATCACAAGGCAGTAATTGAGGACGAGGATTTGGAAGGCGACGGACTGGTGCAGTACGCGCAGATCTGCGGCGAACTGCTGGCCAAGGGACATGCCCGCACCGGCGACCCTTACGCCATCGCGGGATACCTGGGCAACAGCGATAAGTTCGACAAGGCAATCGCCAGCTTCGGTATCGCCTATGCCGACCAGAGTACTGAAGATTTCGAAGAGTTCACCCAGGCGATCCGGGTCGGCAAGATTCGAGCGGCAAAACTCGCCCCGGCGAGGCCCGCAAAACCGGTCAAAGCCAAGCGCGCCAAATCCAGAACGTAGCGTGTCGCCGCATAACATCCGGAGAAAAGAGCATTCTTGACCGCGGAAACCAAGTCCTGATCTTCCTTTCCGAAGCCGACCTGCTGCTTGGACCGTGGGCCGCACCCCTGCGCCCAGCGAGTTGTAGACTGCGTTGGCAGGAACACACAAACGAAAGCGCCCCAGACTCCGTTTAGAGTCGCAGGACGCTCGTTCGAACAGCCCTCCCCCGAAGTCTGAATGCTGGGATAAAGCGGGCGGGCCCTTCCTGCGAATCACCACGCGACAACTAACCAGTTAAAAAGGGAAAGTCGGGGCGGGCGGACTGGAAGCGTGTTCGCCCCGACCTAAGAACTTCGGTAACTGTTTTTGATTACGGACTCGACGTAAACTGTCCTCCATGCCGGAAGGAACTCAACGCTATTCTCGGACCAAGATGGTTTTGCCACTGCGCGTGTGGCTGGACGAAGGGGCCGGCGAAACTTTGTCCACGCAATGGGTTCACACGATTGACATCAGTCAGATCGGTTGCCGGCTGGGCGGTTTGCGCACGAAGCTTTCTCCGGGGCAGACCATCGCATTACAACGAGGACAGCAAAAAATCCCTTTCCGTGTCATCTGGAGCAAGCATCTTGCGGCCAACGAACATCACGCTGGAATGGAGGCGCTTGACTACGGAAGAAGCATTTGGGCTGTGCAACTTCCGCTATCTCCCCTAGCCGAAGACTCGATAGAACCTTCTTGGGCCACTGGGGATTCTTCGGCGACAGTGGCCACTGTACCACTTGCTTTTGTTCCTGAAGTGTCAGCTTCCACTCGGAGTGCGACAGACAACTGGGGTTTGAGCTTTGGCTTGCTGCTCCTCAATTTGGCGCTGGGGTTGTCCCTCTATCGCGGAATTTTCTATGACTGGGGCTTGAGCTTTGGCTTGCTGCTCCTCAGCTTGGCGCTGGGGTTGTCTCTCTATCAGGAACGCGTGGCAATTCAGCCGCCTGTACCAGCGACAATTCCCGGACGGGCTCCTTCGGATTCTGGCGAATGACCGGGACAGGCTGAGTGGGGGCAATGTTGAAGCGTGGACTCCAGTCTTCCTCTCCCAAGACAGTGTCGAAGTGCTCCTCAATGATCTGTTTTCTCCGCGAGAGTCGGTAGCGTCAGCACATGATGACACATTCTGCCCTCAAAATTGCAAGCACTTTCGTAATGTGGCGTGCTCATCTTGGACGTGCCAAAACCGGACCTGATCCTCGATAGTAGTATGTGGCACTTGCTGTAAGGTGGATCAGCCGATCCCCCTATTTTTGCACAGACGCACTTGCGAAGAGATCTGTTCGGTTCTTCATGACCAAAATGGTCCGGGCTACGCGGAGAACCCCCAACCCGCAATGTGGGAGTCTGGTGGCACGTCCGAAATTGGCCTTTGTATTTGGTTTTCTCGCGACGGCCATCGCCGTCTTGGCTGCTCTCTCTTGTTTTCAAAGGAATCAGGTAAAAGAAGCCCGCTCTGGCCAAGTAGTTCTCAATCAAATTGCAGTTCTTACGCGAGAGATCAACAATCTTACCTGGACAGCCTTGCAAGAGCAGAACCTGACCCCCGAAGCGGATACCGAGATGCGGGCGGCAAGACAGGCATTGCCTAAAGTAGTGCTCGCGGCACACCTTCATGCTTATCACACCTCTGCCCTAGAGAAAGTCTGGCCCGCGTTAGACAACTACATTATGTCGGCCGGCCGACAATGGATCCTGATGCAAATTGGGGACTTTGACGAGGCAAAGCAGGTCGATTTCCAGGAGGTCAGCCCCCAGTTCGACTTGATGCAGCACCAAGTGCAGATTGCCATTGAAGCCGAGGACAAATGGGCCCAAGGTGTTGCGCTGAGAGCTAGAAACGAATTACTGGCGGCCGCAATATTGGCAGCGACCGCCATCCTGATACTTTTTCTCCGGCTCCAGAGACAAGAGCACATCGGCCAGTTGCAAGAAACCGAACGCAACGCCCTCCGCGAGAGCGAAGAGCGCTTCCGCGCTCTCACCGAGCAGTCCACCGACATCATTCTTATCGCCGATCCCTCTGGCCAAATCAAGTACGCTAGTCCTTCCGTTCATACAGTTCTAGCGGTGCATGGAGATAGTCTCGTGGGAACGAACATGATCGACCTAGTACATCCGGACGATTTCGCGAAGACCATGAGCAAGGGGCCACAATCGGTAGCGTATCACCAGAATCCGATAGTTGAGTTCCGGCTAAGACATGCAGACGGAAGCTGGCTCTATTTCGAGTGTGTTATTCGGAACTTGATTCAGTACAAAAATATCGGCGGCATTGTCTACAATGCCCGAGAGATAACAGAACGGAAACATGCTCAGGAAGAATTGCTTTTCAGCGCTACTCACGATGTGCTCACCGGCCTTCCAAACCGGGCCTTGTTTTTGGGACGCTTAGAAAGCGTCGTGGATCGGATGAAAAGACATCCACAGCAGGCCGCTGCCGTCCTTTTCATTGATATCGATGACTTTAAGGTCGTCAATGACTGTTATGGCCACGCAACCGGGGATGCTCTAATCAAAGAAGTAAGCGACCGACTGCGGGCATGTATGCGCAGCGACTGCACAATCGCCAGGATGGGCGGAGATGAGTTTACGGCTCTAGTGGAGGACGTTACCGACCCGAGCGATGCCATCCGTGTAGCCGAGAGAATCCAGTCTTCATTTACGCGACCGTTCCTACTGGAGGGACTTGAGGTCTTCAAGAGCACGTCAATTGGCATCGCGTTGACTTCACCAGAGACACGTGCGGAGGCGGTGCTTCAGAATGCCGATATCGCTATGTATCGTGCGAAAAGCCAAGGCAAGGCTTGCATTGAGCTCTTTGACCGCACGATGCACGAGCAAGTCATGAGTCGACTTCTTCTGGAAGCCAAGCTGAGATATGCTCTCGAGAATGAAGAACTGACACTTCACTACCAGCCAATCGTTGCGGTAGATACCGGGGCATTACAGGGCTTCGAGGCACTCTTGCGGTGGCAGCCCTCGGGATCGAATTCGATATCACCAAGCACTTTCATCCCGGTAGCAGAACAGTGCGGCCTGATTGTTCCTATTAGCGTCTGGATTTTAAAGAAGGCGTGTTTAGAGGCGGCGAGTTGGCGACGGCGCTATCCTGCTGACCCGCCATTCTATGTCAGCATCAACATCAGTTCAAAGCATTTCTCTCACGCCGGTTTTATTGGGCACGTCAAAGATGCACTTGAAGAGAGTGCGATTGATCCGCAGTGCATAACCATCGAGCTCACCGAGAGCTTGGCCATGAACGACGTTGCGGCGACCTTCCAAACAATGTTGCAGCTACGGACTTTAGGAGTGAAGCTGAGTATCGACGATTTTGGTACTGGATATTCCTCTCTGAGCTATCTCCGTCGTTTTCCAGTCGACACCCTGAAAATCGATCAGTCGTTCGTTAAGACGATGGATGCCGAAAACTACGCCATCGTTAAGACAATCATCGGGCTGGCGCGTAATCTAGAGCTTGAAGTGGTCGCTGAAGGGGTGGAAACACCTAACCAACACCAACTGTTGGCGTTGGCCGGTTGTGGGTCAGCCCAGGGATACTTGTTTGCGGAACCCATGCCGGCGAAGAGTGTTGGCGTTTTCATTGAGTCCAACCGGCGAAACTCCGGACAAACTAAACAGATAGGCTTGGCACGCTCGACAGCGGGACTTTGATACTTCACGGAGAGACGATTCCCCATTCTAAGGGGAATCTTTTTTCTTTTACTTTTTGAAAAAGGTTGCGTAGGTTGCTCCCTGGCACAAGACAGACCTCCAGCCACGCTTGACTTCGCCACGAAGCGAGGCATTGATAACATATCAAAAACTCTGAAGGGTGCGACGCAAATCGCGCCCTTTTTCTATTTTGGGCGGGCGGATGGCGAAGGCAAAGAAGAGCAAGTCAAGATCGCGGAGGGCTAAGAGGCCGCAGAGAGTGACTGCGGTCCCCAAGAAACCCGAGGAACTCCAGGACGCGCGGAACCAGGTCAAGAACATGATCGTGAATGCATCGGTCGATATGACCCGGCGGTTGGTGCGTTCGGTGACGGAAGGCGGTAGCATTTTGGCGTTGCGCTTTCTTTAGGAAATCGCAGAAATGTTTCCGATGCCTGCGGCGGACGGGGTCGAAGAACAGGAGTCGGTGGCAAAGTCGCTCCTCGAGAAGCTGGGGTTGTACGAAGAGTTCCCCGCCATCCATGACGGCGAGGGCGACGGGAAAGGTGACGTAGAATCAGAATCATCGTAAGACGCAGATTGAGGATTGCGTCGGGAAGGCGAACGGAACGCAGCATGGACATGACCTGGGTCACGCAACGAGTTGCGCTGGGCGGTGGGATCTGGAACGCACGGAACATGGAAGAACTGGCGCAATCGGGTGTGACCCACGTGCTCAACATGCAGGTCGAGTTCGATGACAGGCCGCTGGCGGAGCCGCACGGGATCCGCGTGCTGTGGAATCCGACCGACGACGATTTTTTGCCGAAGCCGCCGGAACTGCTGAAACGGGGCGTTGATTTTGCGCTGGAAGCGCTGGACGAGCCGGAGGCGCGGCTTTACGTGCATTGCGCCGCAGGGGTACACCGCGCTCCGATGATGGCGCTGGCGGTATTATGTGCGATGGAGTGGGAAATGGAAGCGGCCATGGTGCTGATCGAGACGCGAAGGCCGGTGGTCGACTTCGCGGACGTGTACGTAGAGAGCGTGCGGCGATTTCTGGAGTCGCGAGTTGACAGCGAGCCGCGGAGTTTAGACTAACAATCGGAATAGTCGGGAGGGATATGTGAAAGAGGCGCCGCTCGGCAGAGCGGCTTTCTTATTGGCCCGAATTGGGGTGCGCTCATGTGCCGACCACAGATCCGCAGCAGTCACGTCACAGGCAATCGTGAGCCCGATCACATTCTTGCCGAGATAAAAGAGAGTGGGGTTTTGAATTCACTGTTACAATGACTGTACAGAATTGCTCACTGCATTAAGAAGTATGTCTCCCGAGCAAATGCAGAGAGTGGTGTACTTCATCAAGGCCACTACGTCTGGTTCTGGGCTGAGCATCACCGCATTGTGCCGGTACACTTCTGCCGCTGAATTCTGGCGCGATCCGACCAGTGTTCGCGCAAGTTGGCTTATCGGTGGGGGGGCGCTGTATGGCTGTACAGAATTCTTCTTCTCCTCAACACAAGACAGATGTAATCCGCGTACTCGTGGCCGATAGCACACTCATGGGCAACCAACTGCTGGCTGCCGCACTTAAGAGGGATCGGCATTTCTGTGTGGTTGGAACTGCTGAGACCCCGGAGCAAGTCTTAGTCGCTCTTCGGAGTCCTCCCGACATTGTCGTCGTTAGCGCAAGCATTGGGAGTCGGCACTCAAGTGGCTTTCATCTGACCCGTCACGTACGTGCGGCTCATCCCGATGTACGAGTAATTATGCTGTTGGATCGCCCAGAACCGGATTCTGTGGTCGAGTCTTTTCGCGCGGGGGCAAGCGGCGTGTTCTGCCGTGCCGATCCGCTGGAAGTTCTTTGGAACTGTATTCAGAGCGTGTACGAAGGGAAAATCTGGGCGAACGATGATGAACTCACATTTGTCGTCGAAGCGCTCGTGAGTTCAACTCTGCCCCGACTGACGGCTGCTGGCAATGCATGTCTGCTCACGCCTCGGGAGCAGAAGGTCGTTAGCCTTGTCGCCGAAGGACTGACGAACCGACAAATCGCAGAAGAACTCAACCTCAGTCAGCACACCATAAAGAATCACCTCCTCCGGATGTTCGAAAAACTGGAAGTGTCGACGCGAGTGGAATTGGTGTTTGCGGCTTTAGGGCATCCTGATGCGGCAAGATCTTACCCCATCACGCCTGAGGAACCCAGCGACTTTCGCGGGGATGATAGCGCTCTCTTTGAGTGGTACTCCAGGGCGGCCGAGCATCTGTTCCCGTTTGCCCAGTTGAAGGTTGGCGAGATGCACCTCAATGGCCGGGGTACGACAAAGGACCCAGTTTCTGCCTATATGTGGTTCTCCTTATCGGAGGAGACCGGAAAGAGAATCAGCGAGGCGAGCAAAGCCTGCAGGCAGTCGCTCCAGTCGGGAATGACCGCAGCACAAATCGCGGAAGCCGGGCGGCGTGCATCCGATTGGCTCAGGCAACATCCGGGACAATTAAAACCCTTGGGGCAAAGACCCTCCGGTACGAAGCGGCACGCTGATAAAATCGACAAATTTGACGTTCCCCGTGAAAAACGTTCGGTGGTGGCTTGAGATTAACGTCGGTAATACTGCGCGTGAAGCTCACTTCCACGGCTAACTGAAATCGAAGAACCGCATTCCTCCTTTGGGTGCGGTCCCCGCTTTTCCTGCCCACCCCTCAGTGATTGATTGCTTGTCCGAACGATCCCTCGACAGGGATGTATGTACCAGTCGGCCCAAAACGACGTGTGGCCCGGGCCAAAGATGTATGTATTAGTCGGCCCAAAAACGACGTGTACTGCCCGGGCCAAAGTGGTAGGGACCATTCCGTTAATGGCTGCTGGTCTGACCTGCCCCTCGAAATTGAGCCGATCTGCTTCTTGCAGCCAATGGGTTCGCCTCCTATGATCCGCCTTTGTGAGAGCTCGAGCGCCAATGGCCGATGTGACATCTATTCGCGCGATCGGAAATGCCATGCAGCAGAGACAATCTGTCCGGTTCCACATACGACTTCCTGTGATCTTCCGATGGAATGACGAGCAAGGTGGTAGTCAACAAAACGGCGGGTTCACGCGCGACATCAGCGCGAGGGGATTATTTGTCTACTCTCCTATCCCTCCGCCCTCAGGTGTGACTGTAAAGCTCGAAGTCATGCTTCCTCCGCTTGAGGAATCGGGTCATGGCGTTCGGCTACAGTCAGAGGGCAGGGTGCTGCGCATAGAGCGAAAGGGCGAACACACTGGGTTTGCCGCCACGGGCGATTTTGACTTACACAGCGCGCAAAGATCCGAATAAGGAAGGATAGGATCGGCGAGGGTTTTGGGGTACGGCAACGTTCAGCTCTCTTTGGAGAGAGCTGGGGTTGTGACTCAGAGGGCGAAGCTATGTAGGGGCATGCACCCAAAGAAGTGGAGACTGTGCAAAGAATGGCGCCGGGGGGACGAATGAATAGAACAAACCGAAGAAACGCTGCTCTGGGGCTTCTGCTGATGTTCGCTATGGGCACGCTTTCTGGGCAAGAGGTCAGCGCGGGCAAGAAAGAGCCAACTCTTGCGAGTAGTGAATCCTCGACAAACTCCGCCGATGAGACCAAACCTGCTCTGCAAAAGCGGGGTTGGCGCTACACTGTGCACCCAAGCGACACCCTTCAACTCACGTTTCCCCTCACGCCGGAATTCAACCAGACCATCATCGTGCAACCAGACGGATACATCAGCCTCCTCGGTGTAGGGAACTTGTTGGCGATGGGCCAGACATTGCCGGAGCTTACCGAGTTGTTGAAGAAAACGTACGGCAAGACACTTCGTGACCCCGTGATCTTCGTCGATGTAAAAGACTTCGAAAAGCCGTATTTCGTCGTTGGCGGACAAGTAGGCCATCCCGGCAAATTCGACTGGCGCGGAGAAGTCACGGTCACGCAGGCGGTCGCCATCGCCGGCGGCTTCTTGGACACCGCAAAGCACTCGCAGGTGCTTTTGTTTCGGCGGGTCTCAGATGAGTGGGCGGAAGCCAAGCTCATCAATGTCAAGCAGATGATGAACACAAAGAACCTACGCGAGGATCCCCTGCTGCAACCGGGGGACATGCTCTACGTGCCCAAGAATGCGATTTCCAAAATCAAGCCGTTTATTCCGCTTCCGACGGTGGGCATGTATGCCAGCCAATTCTAAGGAAGCAGACGGATGGGAGCCAAATGAGCGAAACACCTTTTCTCAGTACACGCAGCGACAGAACGCCTGAGGTAAGCCTTCGGGATGTGTTGTCACCACTGTTCCGCCAGCGGCGCCTTTTTATGCTCTCCTTCTGCGGCATTTTGCTGGGCGCTATTCTCGCCGCGGTGCTGCTGCCGAGCCAGTACGACGCACAGATGGAAATTCTGGTCAAGCGCGAGCGCGTGGACCCTGTCGTCACCACCGAGGCTACCACACAGATGACACAGCCAGCTCCGGCCGTAACGGAAGAGGAAATCAATTCTGAGGTCGAGTTACTGAAGAGCCGTGACCTGCTGGAGAAAGTTGTTCTTGCCAACGGACTTCAGGAGCGGCACACGAATTGGCTCGCCGCTCTGTTGCCAAAGCAAGACAAAGATGCCCAAGTTTCCGGAGCGGTAGATCAACTTAGCAAGAAATTGAAAGTCGAGGCTCTGAAAAAGACGAACCTGATCCAAGTTAGTTACCAATCGCCCGACGCGAAGCTTTCGTATCAGGTACTGAAAACCCTAGCCAATCTCTACACGGAGAAACATCTTGCTGTCCACCGGCCGCCGGGAGCGTTCGATTTCTTTCAGCAGGAGACAGAACAATACCAAAAAGGTCTTGCAGAAGCCGAGATGCGACTGGGCCGCTTTGACAAAGAGAAAGGCGTGGCTTCCGCTCAAACGGAGCGCGATCTGGCACTACAGAAGCTGAATGAGTTCGACGCGACCCTTCACCAAACTGAAGCGGGCATCCCGGAGACTCAGCGCCGGATCAGCGACCTCGAAGCCCAGTTGAAAGTGACCCCGCCGCGGCAGAACACCACGGTGAAAGCCGCCGACAATGGTCTTGTTTTACAGAGTCTCGAAACTACGCTTTCTACGCTTGAGCTAAAGCATACTGATATGGTGGCGCATTTCCAGCCTGACTATCGCCCGCTCCAAGATCTGGAGATGCAGATTGCGCAGACGCGCAAACAGATAGCGCAAACAAAAGACGCACCGTTGCACGAGGACACCACCGATGTGAACCCGGCTTACCTATGGCTGACAGAGGAATTGGTCAAATCCAAGGCAGACCTGGCGACCTTACAGGCGAGAGCCGCAGCCACTTCTCGGAATGTCCAACTCTACCGCCAAATGACGCTCGACTTTGGGCAGAAACAACTGGAACAAGAAGACCTTATTCGGGACGCGAAGGTTGAGGAAGGCAACTTTCTTCTTTACCTTAACAAACGAGAAGAAGCGCGAATCTCGGATGCGCTAGACAGCAAACGCATTGTGAACGTAGCCATCGCAGAGGCACCCACCGTTCCCGCGTTACCAATGCGCTCGCGCTGGCTGTTGGTGCTTTTGGGCACGTTGGTGGCATGCATGGTGAGCACAGGAGCGGCATTTGTCGCTGATCACTTCGACCCTTCGCTGCGTACTGCAGATGAAGTGATGCAGGTGCTGCGGATCCCAATACTGGCTGCTGTTCCGAAACGAAACGCAGGTTAGTGTGATGTTTCTTGAATACTACAAACTGAACGACCAACCCTTCGGCGTAACCCCCGACCCGGGCTTCTTATTTCTGAGCCCAACACACCGGGAGGCACTGGCCTCGCTTTATTACGGTGTCACCGCCGGGCGGGGGTTCGTGGCGCTGATCGCACAACCAGGAATGGGAAAAACGACGTTGCTATTCAAGCTGTTGCAGCATCTGGGAACTTCTGCGAGGACGGTGTTCATCTTTCAGACGCAATGCTCACCCCGCGATTTCCTCCGCAACCTGCTTGTTGATCTCGGCGTGAACGATAGCGATTGGGACCTGGTGCGCATTCAGTCGGAACTGAACAATGTCTTGTTGCGCGAATCACGTTCAGGGAGGCGTTTCGTCCTATTGAGCATTGCATAATATAGTTACAATGGAAACAGATCGGCCTGCTGCCAGAAGGCGATCACCAGGGTAGGCCGCTTGCGCATACGACGAAGCGCCTGGCGCGCGTGATGGCTCAGCTGCCCGAA
>Ga0208034_1001075_pt1 | contig 18062 bp, 15 predicted proteins | sample June2015DPH_8_10_FD_184699 | JGI IMG/M metagenome (GOLD analysis project Ga0208034, IMG submission 184699) | Peatland microbial communities from SPRUCE experiment site at the Marcell Experimental Forest, Minnesota, USA - June2015DPH_8_100... | ecosystem: Environmental > Terrestrial > Soil >...
ATGAAATAGCGAACACCGGCGTCCATCGCTGCGTTCACCAGCGCCAAGCCATTCTGTACGTTGTTGTGAAAATACTTTCGGGGATTTGGACTGACTCGCCAACATAGGCACTTCCAGCAAAATGCATGACCAAATCGATATCGGAGAGAGCGCCGGAGAGCTGGGGCGCATCGTCGAGATCGGCGACAATCAGTTCGAAGCCATCAGCAAGAAACCTGTGGCCAGTGGATAGATTGTCGTACACGGTGACGCGGTGCCCATGCCGCGCCAACGAGCGAATGGCGTGACTGCCGACGTAACCGGCGCCGCCAGTAACCAGAATTTTCATGAGTACCCTTTATCTTTAATCTTCCACCACGGAATTCATGATCGAAAGCTCCATCGCAGGCGGAAAGTTCAGCATGGCTTCACCGACAAGTCCATATACGTATGTTGATCGATTATCTCTTGTCAGTCTACTCCCGTTTTCGGGTGAACTGAATGTTCAAATGTTTAGCTTAACTTCCCGTCTCAAACTGTCCCAATTTCGCTGACGTGGGACACTGTGTAGCCATTCCGTCGTAGAAAGCCAAAAGGCGATCAGCTGAGGCTTCGATTGACCAGTGAGGGAGCCTTGAACGTGCGGCAGCGGGCGACAATCGTCTGCACTGAGCCAATGCAAGCAGACTGTTGGCCCACTGGTCGGCATCGTGTTCAAGTGATTCGCGTTGGGTCAGTTCTGCAATTGCGTCGCCTTCGGTGGTCACGGAATCCGAGACCAAGCACGGGAGGCCAGCCGCCTGGGCTTCTAGCAGCGCGACCGGCAACCCTTCATATTTTGAAGGAAAGAGGAAAACGTCCATCGCTGCGCACAGTAAACGAGGAACGTCGTCGCGTAGTCCAGCTAGGTGAAAATGCTTTCGAAAAGTTGAATCCGAGATTTGTTTTTCAATCTTGGGACGGAGAACGCCATCTCCTACCAGCAAGAAGTGGGCGCGGGGCTGCAGACGGATGAACCTGGAGGCAATATCTACTAGAAATTCGTGGTTCTTTTGCGGGTCAAATCTGCCTACATGCCCGACGACAATTGAACCCGACGGTATTCCCAACTGACGGCGCACCTCAGTCCGATCTACCGATGTGTCGAACGGGGCAAAGTCTACACCGTAGTGAACTACTTGCCATTTCGGGCTACTCTCCCAGCCGGAGGGAAATAGGCTATCCCCCGCCATTTTGCTTGCCGCGATACCTAGGGTTGAACTTTTGTTCACTAACGTCTTTGTGATTTTGAGATATGCGGATCGAGCAACGGAGCCACGCAAATCGATATTGGTGGTGTCGTTGTGGGAGTGGGCAATTCGCACCGGAACACCCGCCATTGCCGCCAGCATTAACACGTATCCGCTGTAATGATGCACATGGCTATGCACCACGTCATAAGGTCCGTGGTGCCGTAGAATTCGCTGGAAGTTAAGTGCGTACCGGAGCGGGCTGGAAGGACAAAGGCAGGGAATAATCTGAGCTCCGAGTGCCCGTACTTCCTGGTCGTACGCTCCCGGATCCGTTGTGTGCACCAGAAAGTCCATCTGGTATTTCTGGCGGTCGATGTGGCTTAACACTTGCAGGAGCCAAGTCTCAACGCCCCCGCGATCCAGCTTTCCCAACACATGCAGTATTCGCATTAATCACCAGTTTCGAGATCAAGGTTTCTTCTGATTTCAATCGGATTTATGTTCTTGGTTCTCAATTCATTCCCCTACATTCCCAAACAATGCGACCGCCTCACGCTCCGCAAGTTGCACATCGACATCGGTAGTTTCGTTCCTGGCTGCCGAACGCCGGATTGCGCTGAACAGCACAATCAGACTCCCGAGGACCTGTACCGACATAGCTGTCAGGATGGCGAACCCGGCCCCCATCAGCCCCCAACGTGGAGTTAGTGCAACTGCAAACCCTGCGCAGGTTGCAACTGTCACTGCGATGATCGGTACTTGCGCCCGGAACTGTCGTATGGACCAGGAAGTCAATCTCATATTGCGAACGATCCACCTGTCCGAGCAACTGTACCAACCACGTTTCGACTCCGCCCCGGTCCAGCTTTCCCAATGCATGAAGAATCCGCATCAGTTTTCGCCTCTGCGATAGACCCCGAGTAAGAACGGAGAGATAGCGGCAGTCTCGAACTTCCCACGCATGGCCCAAAGAGGAGCGGTGAGCAGGAACTGCGGAATTTCGATGAGACGCCCCGCCATTATGGCTAATGGACGCGGTAATTGGCTCAGTACGCGGTTATAGTTGACGACTCCAAAACTAATAGTTCCGAAGTACTCGGCCGGCCGGAGCGGTTGAGCGCCTGCCTGATAATGTGCCAAGTCCATCAGTGCTGGTGTGAGGGCGACATGCTGCGCATAGAATTCGGGATCGATTCGCTTCTGGACTTTTCCGACCCAACCGCCAACGTTGGGGACCTCCGTGATGACCAGACCTGACCCTGGTTTTGCAAGGCGAACAATACGCCGCACTACATCTGTCGTGTCAGTAAAGTGCTCAATGAAACCGCCGGAATACACGACATCGAAAAAATCGGGTGGAACAGCGGCATTACGGAAAAGGTCTCCTTGATAGATCCTGCCCTCGACACCTGCCCGCGCCAAGGCAGCCTTAGCGCTATTCACGCCAGCGGTAGCGAAATCGAATCCCCAGACCTCAGCGCCCAGGTCTTTGGCGAAATAGGGGAGTAGCCGCGATCCCCCGCAGCCGACCTCAAGAACGCGATCGCCCGGCCTGATGTACTGACGGAAGAGTGTGGCGAAGCGCCAGCTCACGTAATCGCGCCAGGGGCGGAGGCGGATCGGCGCGGCGGTAGCGGCCCAGTTCGCGTTCCACTGGTCGGCTTCGATCAAATTCGTATTGTCCGGCTGCGCGTTGGGTAGCAAGCAATCCACCGGCTGGTCACTCATTGGTCACACCACTCATCACGGCCAGCGTTTCGATCGCCTCTATCGGTCGCAGGGGCTGCGGCGGAACACCCTCGGCACGTACCATCCGCACGGCTTTTGCCAGGACAATGAGGCTTCCTGCGACCTGGGCCACGGCTGACAGCAATATGGCAATGGCAGTGCCGGTCAGGCCCCAGATGGGCGTTAGTAGATATGCAGCCGCGGCGCAGGTTGTGACTGTCACTATCGTCACTGGCAACTGCTCGCGAAAGCACCGCGCGGCAGACATCCCGTAGCCCAGAAACGACGCAACCGCAGTAACCCCTGAGGCGGCCACCAGGATTAGCAAAAGCCCCAAGTGTGCTGCGTATTCGGGTCCGTAGAGCAATCGCACCACCGTCCGCCCAAACACTGAAGCCACCACCATGCCCACACCCGAGAGGCCGATGCCTATCAGAGACATCCGCTTAAGTAGACTGGCGAATTGGCGCGTGTCGCCGACGGCGAAACTTCGCGACAGCCGCACAATGGCCGATTGGCCCAATGCATTCACAATCAGGCTGACAACCACCACCAGGTAAGCTAGTGCAGCAAAGATTCCAAGTTCGCTGCTTCCTCTATACCGCTCCACTGCGTAACGGGGCACATTGCCATTCAAAGAAACTAATGCCATTACGATGCCAACCGGAGCAGCCAATTTCGCAAGCTTTAGCAGAACAGTCCGATCCCATGCCAGGTAGCTTTCGTTGCCCAAAAGTTTCCGTGCGACACGCAGATCATAACCAAGGAACACCGCTAACCAAGTCAAGCACAGGGCAGCCGATGCGGCCACAACGCTGTGCCATCGCAGATATGCGGCGGTGAATGCTATCACTGAGAAGCCGCCTTTTAGCATCATGCTGATCGCGACCTGATCGAGGCGGTCGTGCTTTTGTAGCAGCCCGGCAATTACGTCGGTAAAGGACTCGACTGCCTTGGCGGCAGCCACGAACATCACCACACCCCAGGTGCCTGAATCATGCCGGCTGGTCAGGAGAATAACGCCGACTATCAGCAGGCCCGTGCTGGTTCCGACCGCACGGAGGGTGAAATAGTTGGCAAAGGCAAAATCGGAACGTGCGTCGGTGGCTTGAATGCCGCGTAGGAAGAGATTGGTCAGCATGAACAGTGGCGCAGTAATGGCCAGCGCCATAGCAAATTGACCTACCGCGGCGGTGGTGCCGACTTTGGCGAGAACGGAAATCATTCCCCACTGGCATAGGGCATATACGACGTTGCCCAGCAGCGTCCACGTAAAGGTGATCCGTAGTGACGGTGCGGCGACCGGCATCGCTGCCGTCGAGGGGCACGAGATTTCAGCAGAAGCCATGGATTGGTTAGACGCGTCCGCTTCGCGTTCTCGGCAAAGTGGCAAGAGCAGCGACAAGACTAAACCACGCCGCATTGGCTGGTATGTGGAGGTTGAACTCGGACATGCTGTGGACAAGGAGTCCGCAAACGCCAACCGCCGCGCCAAACTGCAGCCAGCCACTCTGCTGGCGTAGCCGCGCACGCAAGTGTCGAAACGACAGTACAAAGAAGATGATGATTGCCAGCGGTGCTAGCAGCCATCCCCAGATTCCCGTCTCAGCTAGGAACTGAAGATAGTCGTTGTGCGCGTAATCGATGGTCAGGTCAGTAACGACGCTTTGGTACGGTGTATAGGCGACCTCGAAGGCGCCCAGCCCGACGCCATGCGCCAGATGATCGTGACACATTCGCAGGGAGTCTTCCGCGATTTTCTGCCGGTTCCCGAGCGCCAGTTCAGGTTTGCTGGCCATCTGCTTCCATCGCCCCCAGACATCCCCAGGATCGAGCCAGTAGAAAAACCCGACCGCCAGCGCCGCCACCAGGATACCCGCGACCAGCACGTGTTTGTGCTCGGGGCCGGCCAACAGGATCACCAGCCCAAGAATCGCGAATTCCACGGCGAGGGATATCAGACCGGCCCGTGATCCCGACAAAAATACGGATACAAGAGCAGTGAAAACTACGAATAGCAGAAATGGTTTGGCTGGATGTCTCCACCGCAAACCGCAGGCGAACGTCACCACAATCGGGATCAACATCTCCATTAATCCCGCGTAATTGCCGCGATTGACGTAGGGTCCGAAGACGCTGGCGGAATCCGGGCTAATTACGCCATAGAGCAATCCCGGGCTGGCGAAGAACTGAACGATAGCAAATACCGCCATCAGGAACATGTAGGCAGCTATTGCCGCCCCAGTAAGTTGCCAAGCACGCACTGTTGTTGACGCGTACAGTTGTTGAGTCGCAAAAAAGATGATGGCATACCCGATGAGTTTGATCATCGCCTCTCGGGTGCCGATGCGGTCCATGGAAAGTCCAAACCACAACTGGATTCCGGATAATAGAAGGACGCCTAAAAGCGGTATATAGAGCGGCGATAACACAAATCTCACGTTCCCAGCCCGGAGACTTCCAATACCCCAGAGAAGCAGAAGCAGTGTTGCCCCAACGACGAGCCCACCCCACGCCCACGGCTGCACCGCGCCAAAAGAGAAAGGCGCTGCCATGACTAAGCTCAAGAGCAATACACGGGAAATATCCCAAAGGACGCTTTGGGGCTCGTCGGCTCCGCGGGGAAGGATCAAGACCCGGGATTGAGGCCAATCGGTGGTGGAGGTCACATCATGTCCGTGTGCGTTGATGGCAGAAATTTCCACCGGCTACCGCGGTTCGCTGGAATTTGAAGCGGAAATTGGACGCAGGGAGATGTCGTCAAACCAAACTTTACCGGTGATCTCCATTGGGTAGGAACGGCCTCGCGGCCGCCAAACGGATAGCCGAATCAAGTCTGTTGTTGGCCCGGCGGTGAACTGAGTGGCGATTTGGTGCCAGTCCGTGGTACCTGAGGTACCCTGGGTTGCGGTGTCCAGGCAAACGAGGCACTTGGGGTCGAGCACGCGCAACCGCGGGCCGCTGTCGGATGTGATCGCCTCCGACTTTACATACCCACTCAGCTCGTACGTTTGCCCCGGAACAACCGGAACCAACTGGTAAGCGGTCTCATATTCAGAGTTCTGAGGGACGGTAAAGTCGGTTCGGAAGCTTCGGCCACCGCTGTGAGTTGTCGCGTCGGAAAAATCCAGAGTGAGATAAGGCTGTTGAGCGAAGCGCCAGTCGAATCCGGCATTGAGAGGTTGCTGTTCGAACCCTCCGTTGAATACCAGATTGGATCCATCACTCCCGGCCCGCTTGTCCAGGCCATTCTGGCGTACCGTATACGCCCACACACCAGCGGCTTCGTGATAATGGCCGGTAGCCAGAAGCTTCTCCAAATATGGAATCACGGCGGCAACCGGAAATACCGTGTTCTCTGCGGTCAACTGCCGCCAGTATGCACCGGCGGTTTCAAACTCGGTGTTCGCAGCAAGGTAGTCCAGAAACCGGAGCTTTGAGGCGGGATCTGCTGGAGGGCTGAGCAAATCACGCCATACCAGATTAGGGTCGCCGAACCCACGCATGAGTAGCTGGAAGGTTTGGTCCAGGCCATCAGGCTGCAAGCGCAAGAACGTTCTGAGCTGACCAATGGCGGATTGCGGTTGATCAGAAACTACGTCGTTAACTGCAGCCTCCCATGCAACCTCTGGCCTTTTAGGAGCCAACTCCTGAGCTTCGCGAAACGCCGCGTTCGCACAGGGCTGGTTCCCAGACGAATAGCAGGCTTTCCCTAGTCCGGACCAATAGATCGCTGAATGGGGATTCATGCTAACGGCCTTCCGGAATTCCTCTTCGGCCATTTCCTGCGGATCAAGTTCAGCGTTCAAGAGCAGGATTTTGCCCAGGATGTAGTGCAGTTCCTGGTTAGCAGGATCCAGGGCGATCGCCCGCCGCAGCATCTCTGGATTAATAGAAGAGCCCCAGCTCTGGGCCAGGACGATGCGCGTTGTTTCCCAGATCAAGAACGAAGCCAGTATGGTTAGTACGAAGAGGAAGATCAATGAGAAGACCCCCGAGCGCAGTGGGATCTCATGAGTAAAATCCCTCAACTTTGGCCGTCTCTTGGATCTCACGTCAAGATCGAAATTGACTTGTTTTTTGGGAACGCCTGGGAACATGTGGGTTAGGTAGTGATCGGCATTCAGTCGAGGGTAGGCGCCAACGCAGGCAACAATGATTCCGGCGGTGCCTACGGCCGTTGACCCTCAGAACAAGCTATTTCGACTGTCGGTTATTCTGAGGCAGCACGGCCGTACGGGTATCTTCCGTAACGTGAGTATCGATAGTATCCATATCCGTAACCGTAGTAGCCTTCTCGTCTCCAATCGAGCTTGTTCAGAACTACGCCCAAGATGCGCGCTCCGGCATTCTCCAAGATTGCGCGCGTACGCATTAAGCCAGCCCGGTTGGTTCTCCCGCTTTCAGCGACGAGCACCACACCATCGACCAGGCCAGCCATGATGGTGGCGTCCGTAACTGCCAAGACAGGAGGTGAATCGATAATTACGTGCTCGAAACGCTTCGCCAGCTCCCTGCACAACTCCGCCATGCTATCGGAGGCGACCAGTTCGGCTGGATTCGGCGGAACGGGACCTGAAGATAGTACCGCCAGATTAGGCTGTGCCGTATACGCCTGGAGGGCGTCATCCAACTTGTCACCTCCTGTCAGTATCGTGCTAATTCCTTTGTCGTTCTCGAGGCCCAGTAGTTTGGCGATGCCTCCCTTTCTGAGGTCGCCATCCACGATGACTACTTGTCCTTTCCGTTGGGCCAAAGACTGTGCCAAGTTGAGCGCAGTCGCTGTCTTGCCTTCGCCGGCCTGTGGGCTGGTAACGAGAATCAGCTTGGGTGGATTCACCGCCAAGGACAGCAATATCGAGGTACGCAGCGCCCGATAAGCTTCCGCCAGCACTGATTGCGGACTTTCGCTGATACAAAGAGCGACACTCTGGTTCGCTGTCCGACGTGACTCTCCCTTTTCGTGTCTTCGCAATGCCCATTTTGTTCCGGCGATAGCCCGTCTCGCGGAGTCGGTATTACGCTGCAGCGGTACCACTGCGAGGACAGGTGTCATCAGCAACGACTCCACCTCTTCCGCTGTTTTTATCGAATGATCTATACCTTCCTGGGCGAACGCGAACATGATGCCTAGAACGACCCCTGCGAGGAAGCCCAAGGCTATGTTGAGCGCCTTTTTGGGGCGAACCGGCTCGCCGGGGGCCAAGGCTGCATCGACGAGGTGAATGTTAGTGGATTGCAAGCCAGCTGAAACAGTTGCATTTTTGAGCCGCTGCATCAAGCTTTGATAAAGCTGCTGGTTGCCTTCGAACTCACGCTGTAAAATGTTGTGTTGTATCAGCAATTGGTTCTGCGCCCCTACCACTTCCTTTTGTGCTGCTACGGCGGCGGCCGCCAGTTTCTCGCGAGTTACGGTAGCTGTGTAGTCCTTTCGGATCCGGGCAAGCACACGGTTCTGTTCAGCTTCGATCTGGCTGCGAATACCATCTATCTCCCCTTTCAGACGAATGGCCTTGGGAAATTGTGGGCCGTACTGCGAGACAGTCTCGGTGTACTGGTCCTGCAAGTCTGCAGATTTTTCCTCCAGCTTCTGTAAGAGATCATTGTGGACGAGTGCAGCCAACTGATCTCGGTTGGCTTGCACCTCACGATACAGCGACTCCTTTTGGAGGCGGTCGCTTTCCGCAGCAGTCAAGTCACGGCCAAAATCTGAGAGCATCTGTTCTTGCATGCTTCCCTTGTCACCGGTGTTGACAATTTGGTGTTCTCGCTCATACTCGACTAGCGCTTGTTGTGAGTTCTCGACTTTTGCCTTTAACTCGTCAAGCTGCTGCTCCATCCAGGCCGAGGCCTGGCGCGTAGCATCGTATTTCTCGCGAAAGCTGTAGTCGATATAGTTGGTGACCAGGCTGGTTGAGACCCGCGCTGCCAACTGCGGGTCGGGATCTTCGTAATTCACCGCCAGCATACGGGTTTTTGGTGTCAACTCAACTGTAAGTTTCTTTTTAAAGGCGTCAATTAGCCGGACCTTGCGCTTCTCCGGAAGAATTTGTGCCATCTTCTTCGGCTTGATGAGGCTGTCCGCTAGTTTTAATTGTTCAATCGTGCGCCATGCCAGGTTCTCGCTCTTCAAGACCTGGATTTGGGTCTGGACAAAGGTATCGTCGGCGTTGTCCTTTTGAAACAGTTCTTCGATCGACTGAATCAATGGTGTTTCCGACTCCACTTGTACCCTGGCTGTCGCTTTGAAGATAGGCTGCATCTTGAAGGAGACAATCCCCACAACCGTTGTGACGATGATCGCGACGGTCGCGATTGTCCATCGCCGCTTCAGCAGGGTGTGCCAGTAGGTTGCTAGCGAGACATAGTCTTGAGCGCTGGCTAGACTGGCTTCCACTGCGGGCAGCGCCCGAGGGGTCGAGACAGCCGTGCTGAAATCAGGTGCGGGGAGCGCGCGACGGTCTGGATCGCCGCTGAGATTGTTCAGTTGCATGGTGTGCGCCTTTATGGACGTGCGTAGATTGCCAGGTACGTTGCGGCTTGCAGTGCTGCTTCGGCACCACGCCGGAATGCCTTCTTGGCTGTACTGTCAGGCACGAAAAGAATGTCGTCGGCGCGAAGAAGCGGATCCGCCTCTTTCGCCGCCAAAATGAGGTTCAGGTTTAAAGGTATCTGTTTGTGGCCGCCAGGCGCGCTTGAATCGGCACGGATTATCATTGATTTGTTGCGTACGGCCGTGGACTTCGCGTCCTCGGCCATAGCCAGGGCCTGTAATACAGTCATTCCATCATCTGCTTCCTTGATTGGAAATCCGCCCGGTTTATTCACGGCGCCAACCACGTACACAATTCCGGCACGGGGCACTGTCACTCGATCACCGGGATACATTTCGACGTTGTCCGTAGAGCTGGCCGTCTGCAGCAGCTTCTTGAGATTGACGGTCTGAATCGTCTGCCCGGTGGCTTGCTCTCCAAGTTTCCCCCTACTAATCATCGCTACATTGCCAGCATCGTCCGATAACCCTTGTGCCTGCGATAACACGTCGAGCAGGGTGGTGCGACCAAATATCGGATAGATCTGAGGCATCTTCACTGCCCCGGTAATCGCAACCGATTTCAGGCGGGAGCTGACGATTGTGACCACAATGTGAGGATCCATTACCAGTCCTTTATCGTGCAGCTGCTTGCCTAGGGCGTCAGAAAAGTGGTTCAGCGTCATGCCCGCAGCTGGCAATGGAGTTGGTAGCAGCGGCAGCTCTACCGTGCCCGAGGGGCTGACGCGATACTGACGTGAAAGCTCCGCCACATCCATCACATAGACTTCCAAAACGTCATCGGGGCTAATAATGCTGTCGCTGTCCAGTTCAGAGGGATTTTTCAAGGCTGTAGGCACATCCGTCGATTGCGCTTTGGACGAGCCGATTGCAGTAGACGTCGATTGCGCATTCGCGCCGTTACAGAGCGCGAGAGAAATATTCAAGACCAACAAGCACAGCGAAAAGCGAATCTGACCATGCCAACGGAAGCGCATCATTGTCTCCTCAAAAGAATCTGCTATGCGGGTTTGAGATTGCTAAAGGACAAGGTAGAGCTGTTGTGCCATCACGAAAAGGTTTTGCTGGACATAAGGGCAGCGACTCGGCGTTTCAGACTACTTCAATGTCGTACGCCTCAACGTCAATGGCGATGGATCGCTTCATCGGCTCAATAGAGATAACGAGTTTCTTGCCGCGCTCGGCGACGAAGATACCCTCCAAGCCGTCCAGACAGCCGCCACAAATTCGGACCCGCTGGCAGCTCTTGAGGAACGGATAGGGGGACCACGATGTATTCTGGCTCTCGATCCGCCGTAGGTCATCGATCTGCTGGTCGGGAATACGAGCCGTGACTCCCTTGAAGGTGACGAACGCGTAGGCACCGTTCGTCTGTAGAACAGCAAGCCGGTCCGTCGGATCGGACATCGCGCGGACAAAAACGTAACCAGGGAACAGCGGCATCTCAACAACCTGAGAGCGGTCACTCCAGCGGCGCCGCTCGCGAGTTACGGGGACGTACGCCTCCTGGTGCTTGGATTGCACTTGCTGGCATATCTTTCGCTCAAAACGCGCCCGGGTTTGCAGCGCGTACCAGTACTGGTCTTCCAGAACTTGAGCCTCTGGTTGGCGACATTTACCTACTGCTTGTTGTTCGCTGAACATGGCTCCGCCAATTGAGTCCCATCTATTACCACGAAAGAGCTAATTTTGCAAGCACTATATGGTCACACATCAACCAAATATCGCACCACTTATGTATAGGCTATTATCATGCTGGTTTTTGCGGTGCTGTGGGTCGTTCTTATCCGGTTCACCTGAAGAACTGGCCGTAGGATGCAAGAAGCGCCTCCAGTTAAAACATCCGCATTGTTCTTTTGTCACAGGAACCGGTGCTGCGTGCCGCTTACGAGGCAATGACGGATTTTACGTGAGAGCGCTACTGCTAAAATCCAATCGTGGATTGTCTCTTCGGCCCGGAAAGACAATTCCGCCCGCGGGATCTGCGTTCGCCTGGAGTTGCGGTTTTTCAAAATGGTTGACATCCACTGCCATATTCTTCCCGGCATCGACGATGGTCCGAAGTCCTGGGAACTGACCGCCGAGATGTGTCGCATGGCCGCCCTCGACGGCATCACGCACATCGTGGCGACGCCGCATTGCAACGACGAGTTCGCTTACGACCGTGATCGCTTTACCGAGATGCTGGGTGAGCTCAGCGACTCCGCTGAGGGCAAACTGACCTTTAGCCTGGGCTGTGACTTTCATTTTTCCTACGACAACATTCAAGACGCTCTCGCCCATCCGCGGCGTTACACCATCGGCGACTCACAATACCTGCTGGTCGAGTTCAGCGACTTCGCTTTGCCGCCAACCGTAAAGCAGGACCTGCTCTCGCTTTACAGTTGCGGAATGGCGCCAATCATCACGCATCCTGAGCGCAACCAGATTCTGCTCCGCCAGCCAGAAACCTTGCTGCAGTTCGTAGAACAGGGCTGCTTGGTGCAGATCACTGCGAATTCGGTCACGGGATTTTGGGGCAGCCGCTCGAAGCAGATGGCCGAGTGGCTGCTCAAGCGCGAAGCAGTCCATGTGATCGCCAGCGACGCCCATGATTCTGAACGCCGCCGGCCGGTGCTGTCGGAGGCTCGCGAGGCCGTGACCAAACTGGCCGGCAGGGAGGTGGCACAGGCGCTGGTCACGCACAATCCCGCAGCGATCGTCCAAGACCAGCGCCTGCCTTATCAGCCAGTTCGCCGTCCCTTCCCCAGACCCATCCCTGCTGGAGAATCAACGAGATGAGTTCTTGAATCGAGCAGTCTCGTTGAGTGTGGGAGAACCAGATTGTCTCATTCTGCCGCAGAATCTGCGGGTTCTTGGCCGTCCTATCCTGGGTGGATTACAGCATGAGTATCGACTTGAGAAAGTTGCAGCGTGATTGGTGGCGATGAACAGGCGTCGATCCCTGATTACCTCGCCGTTGGACTGGTTCCTGAGTGCAAATCCCGTGCCGCCTCCGGCTATGCCGGTTCTGGCCGAACGGGGAGGCACACAGCTGAAGACGCCGCGCCCAGTGCTGGTGGTGGATACGCGGGAACAGAACCCGTTTGATTTCTCCCGCTTTCAGGGCTGGTTCAGCGGAATCGAACGGCGGGCGCTGAAGCTTGGCGACTACTCGATTGCTGGACTGGAAGAGGTCTGCGTCGTGGAGCGGAAGGACCTGGCGGATCTGCTACGCTCCTTCACCGTCGAGCGCCCAGTGTTTGTCGCGCGCCTGCGGCAGATGGCCAAATATCCTCACTGCTTGCTGGTGGTCTCTGCTGCTTTGAGCCAAGTCAAATCACCCTATCCTCATTCGGCCGTTAATCCCAACCAGATTACCCAATCGTTGATTGCCGTGCTTGCCGGACTGCGGGTACCGTTTGTCTGCACTGAGACGCACGAAATGGGAGAAGAGATTCTCGCCTCGTATCTTTATCAGGTGCACCTTTATCAGTGGCTGGAAGAGAACGGATTTGGCTCTGCTCTGACCGACAGCGGTCTATGATGAGCGCATCGATTCGAGTGTCCAAAGTATCAGTTGTTGCCCGATGCAATTCTTGCGCACCACAGGGGCAGAGCTCGTCTCATATTCCGCAGAATGCAGCGTTGAAAGAGAGTAACAGGGTTTACTTCATGTCGCGCATGAAAGGAGTCTGAAGGGGCTTTCTCATTTTTTCGATGTTGCCTTCTGCGGCTGGATAGCATCGGCGCTTCGTGTTCCCCCAAGCTTGCGGTCATGTATCTTGCGATGTGCCTCGCCAAGAACAGAAGGGGGCTCGCTCTCAGCGAACCCCTTTCTGCTAAAGCACCCTTGATCTGGCAAACTACGGACGGGACGGGCTGATCGCAGCCTGACGTCCCGAACTTAAGCCAACACCTAAACCAATTGCGAGACCGGCGGCAACTGCCACGATCGTGATTATAGCCCAAGTCGGAAAGCCGCTACCACCAGATGCGCCACTCGGCTGTGGATCCAGATCCAATGTGGCAGCAGTACCCGGCTCCAGTATCGCCGTGCGACCACCACCGCTAAGGATCAAAGCGCCCTCACTACTCGTTACTAAGACTTTCTTATCAAGCCTCGCGACCTCGAATATCGCAGTGTGGTCTTTGGGACTGACAGTGACTTGGTCAACGCGAGCCGACATTCCATTGCTGGTGCTGACGCGGGTCGTGCCGCGCAACACCTCTACGACGTCCTTCTCGTAGCGAACCGAAGAATTCGGGCTCACGACCACTGACGAACCGGGTTGGGTGATCATCACTGTCGAGGAGTCTGCGGTGGCGACGCGGTCCCCAGGAAAGACACCTGTGTAATTGCTGAAACCGACGCCATTCACTGAAGCAGCGCCTTTGGCGTAGACAATTGCGCCGCGGGTCTCACCTGACAACATCGCCGCTGGAAGCAGCACCACCAAGAAAACCGCCGTCACCCTGTTGAACGCTCGAGCACTCATGGGGAACCTCTAAGCTTTCGCATACCACCTTCGAGGAGGGAATAGTAGCACTTTTCGATATCTGACGTCAAGGTAAACTTGTCATTTTTCAAAAATTGTTGAGTAAAACACTTGAAACAAAATAGCTTTCTTAGAGTTTTTTATAGCACCAAAGAGCTATTAATAGAACTAGAAAAACCGTCCAGACCTCTCGTCTTCCACCGATTTCCCAGTGTTTCTGGTTATACGGCTTCCGGCTCCGCCGATTGCTCGACGGGACGAGGAGGGTTTCTCCAGTTGCTCAACATATCCTTGTCACCGTGCTGCCTCTACTACCCCGCCGGAGTGTCTCGCCGCATCAGTCAGTTTGCGACGATCCATGCTGCCTTCGCCCCGAGGCAGGGGGCTCGGCCTCCAGATCTATTGTGTTTCGGGGCCACTTATGGGTTTACTTGCGTTGCGGCCCGGTGACTCGCTCACCATCCCGAGGATGGCTTTGTCAGTCGGCTTCATCCAATACGGCGGAACCAGTCAATGCTCGGCAACCGTGACAGGAACGGGAAGCTTTAGCTCCGGCGTGACGTGGACGGCGAGTGCCGGCACGATCTCCAGCTCGGGCTTGTTTACTGCACCATCCGGAGGAGCTACGTCGCTGCAGGTCACGATTACCGCAACCTCGACGCAGGACACCAGCAAATCGGGGACGGTCACGGTGACGGTAAATCCGGGCTCCACAATCACTTCCGTGAGTGTCAGCTGCTCGCCCTCAACCATCCTGTATGGCCAGACCAGCCAATGCTCGGCAACGGTTATAGGAACGGGAAGCTTCAGCTCCGGCGTGACGTGGACGGCGAGTGCCGGGACCATCTCCAGCTCGGGCTTGTTCACTGCACCATCCGGGGGAGTTACTTCGCTGCAGGTCACAATTACCGCAACCTCGACCCAGGACACCAGCAAAGCGGGGGCGGCCACGGTGACGGTGAACCCGGCCCAGCAGACGAATAATGTGCAGCCCATTGTGGTGGACGCGGGCCCAGCACCGCAGAGCTTTTACACCGCCAACGAGGCTTTTACCAGTGTCACGGTTTGCGTGCCCAACACCGACTCCTGCCAGACCATCGACCACGTGCTCGTAGATACCGGCTCTTCGGGCTTACGCTTGTTGTCCTCGGCAGGCGGCGGCGAGCTGACCCTTTCGCTCCCGCAAGCAAACGACTCAAGTGGCAACCCGCTGTATGAGTGCCTGGTTTTTCTGGACGGCTATACCTGGGGATCGGTGTCCACTGCCGACATCACCGTGGCGGGTGAAAAAGCATCTTCGGCTGCCGTGCATGTCGTTATTCCCTCGTCGGTTTCTCCCGCTCCTCCAGGCAGCTGTTCCAGCCAAAATCCTCCCGGGGGAAGTGGAAACGAGGGCGACAGCCTGATGGCCTTCGGCGCGAACGGCATTCTTGGAGTGGGATTGTTCCAGCAGGATTGCGGCTTGGCTTGCACGCCTGGCTTCCAGTTGCAGGATTTCTACTATGACTGTCCGGCCTCGGGATGTAATCCCATCGCGGTGCCTTTGGCACAGCAAGTGTCGAACCCGGTAATATTCTTCGCCTCCGACAATAACGGCGTGTTGATTCAATTGCCCGCTGTGCCCGATGGCGGCTCCGCCACCGTGAATGGCTCACTGATCTTTGGCATCGGAACGCAATCGAACAACGGCTTGGGAACCGCCAACGTCTATGTTGTGCCCGACAGTGGGGCAAACGCTGGAGACATCGTCACCGTTTTCCCGCCCGGCGGCACTGGTTACAACCAGAGCTTCCTTGACAGCGGCTCCAACGGAATATTCTTCCTCGACAGCAATACCACTGGAATACCAATGTGCGCCAGTCCTAACAACACTTGGTATTGTCCGACTACCTCGCCAGACAACCTTACGGCTACGAATCAAGGTCAGACGCTCAACGGGGCGGTGGGAAGCCCGATCTCCGTGGATTTCAGCATTGAGGACGCGACTACGCTGTTCAACAACAACGGCGGTAACAATACCGCCTTTAGCACGTTAGGCGCTCCGAACACAGGGGCGTTCGATTGGGGATTGGGATTCTTCTATGGCCGCAACGTGTTTACGGCCATCGAGAACCTGACATCGCCGGGCGGGGTAGGGCCATACTACGCATATTGACTTAGGGTTGTGTGACCTGATCGCGGGGCGGCAAGCACCTCGCATTTTTGCCTCCACACCAACGGACGCTCTATAGCATTTTCAATCAAGGTACTGATTTTCGGCCTTTCCGGCGGAGGGGGCCCGCCCTTTCTCGTGCCGCTTGAGCTGTTTCTGGGAGGATTGGGGAGGATGCAAGATAATGGAACCTTCGGGTCTGCGGGCAGCAATAGGGAATAGGTAAGCGACGACAGGCGGGGAATCAATGCCAAACGTTAGGTGACAAAACTCCCTTCCAACGCAGCATCCAAATGTCCGGCCGCTGAAAGATCAACTCCCCGTGCTCGCCGCAGGCTAAGGATCAGTGGCTGCTGGCGGTGAACAGTTGCGCAGCGTACTGCAGCGCTGGTTGCATAGCGGCCGGTGCTACGTCCGCTGCGTAGATCTCCAGATAGTTCACGTGCCGGCCGCCGCTGTTGCGTGCCATCCCCTTATCGATGGATCTTCGCAAGGCCAGCGGAGGATCCCCCTCCGCACCCATTACCTTGCTCGCAATTGCGTCTTGCGAGCTGCTGCGCATTTCAAAGCCGGTGATGATCCGCCCGCTGTAGCTGTTGATGAACTCGGTATTGTCGGGCGCTTCGACCGCAGCGTGGCCGGCATGAAGATCACTCGATTGAATCGCCAGTCGGTTGCCGACAGCGCGCGCGGCGCGCTCAATGACCTCCTGCTTGGCGCGCAAGTGCGCCGCTCGACCCTTTGGGCCGGCTCCGAGAATCGGCAGACCCGGAGCGGACAGGGAAATGCACTGATTGCGAAACGTCTCGGCGTAGAAGTGAAACGTGTCGTCCCAGGCGCTCAGGTACCGGGCGGGCGCATAGCCGTCGGCCATCCATTGCCTGTGCGCGGCCGGCGAGTTCGGCAAAGTCATCTCCACGGAAACAGAGGTGGGGCCGGCAGCCGCGATCATTCTGAACGCGGGCAACCCCCCGTAGCGGGCGCTCAACAGCTTCATGAAGGCGAACCATCTTCCCAGGTACACCCGATCCCACGGCATCGGAAGTTTGGCGCTGGTGCCCTTGCCCGGTCCGTACTGAATCTCGAACAGATCCGTCTGCACCCCTTCGAGCGCCCACGGCGGTGAGAAGAAACCGGGGAACATGATCAGATGTACCCATTTCTTTGCCGCGGCCGCGGCCGCGAACAGCGCATCGAGCTGCGACCAATCCGGCTTGTCCTCGCTCGCCTCGATGTCGCTCCAATTTACCTGCACCGCCACGCCGCTCATGGAGGGATTGCTCAACAGCTGCAGTTTCATCGACCGATAGTTCTTTTCTCCCGAAGGCAGGAGCACGACCGGTCCGTTCGGCAACGCATTGCCGCCCAGTGCGCACTGAACCGTCTCGGCCCCGGCCCGAGCAGGCAGCGCACAGCATAGGCAAATCCCTACCAGAACAAAGGCTGCGCAGCGCAGACGGGAAATCCACATGCCGGTGACCTCCGAGGGCCGATTCTACTCTGCGCGTATCGCGCTTGCAAACCGCTTGAAAGGACTGCTGATGGCCGCGTCCAGCCATTCGCGTCGGGGCGAGTTGGCTGGAGTAACCCGCCGTTTGCTCGCGCGAGAGCTGCCGCTGGCCGGGCTCCACGAGCCAGGGCACCGGACAAGCCTGCCCAGCACCTCCGGCCGGCAGCCCTGTCGGCAAAGAACGTGCCTAAGCTGCAGGCTCGCACCCGGCTGCCGCTCGATTGGCGCAGACAGAAATCTGCGCTCCTGAATCCATGAAAGCGGTCCCGATGCGCGAGCTGATTGAGTGGCGGAGAGTCGGATCTAGCAATAAGACTTGTTGCCCCCCAGGCCGGAGGAATTGGCGAACTCTCCGCACAGGTCGGCTCGCGGACCTGTACTGCTGTTTTGCCGTTCCGAGAATTTTGGCGGGGTCGGACGCTAGATACGC
>Ga0208034_1001076_pt1 | contig 18056 bp, 16 predicted proteins | sample June2015DPH_8_10_FD_184699 | JGI IMG/M metagenome (GOLD analysis project Ga0208034, IMG submission 184699) | Peatland microbial communities from SPRUCE experiment site at the Marcell Experimental Forest, Minnesota, USA - June2015DPH_8_100... | ecosystem: Environmental > Terrestrial > Soil >...
TCCCCCATCCTCCGGGCCTTTGGGTGGTTTATTTTTCACTCGTGGCGTTGCCATTGTTCGGAATCGGACAAATGCTCCTGCCCGGCGGTGACACGGACTCGCGGCGGGCCGGCTTCGCCTTTCTCTTCGTTTACATGGCTGCCGCTGTGGGGTTGCTGCTGACGACGAGCTTTTTGGGATTGCGCCGCTACCTGCGCCAACGCTACCTGAAAATGCCCGGCATCATCGCCTTTGGCTGGCTCAAGTTCGGCGCCGGGGTGGCTTGTCTGGTGCTGGCCACCGCACTGCTGCTGCCGCGACCGGGCGTCAACGACACGTGGCAAACCCTGCGTTACCAGGTTGATTACCAGTTGCACCGCGCCAGTGAATACGCCACGCGCATCAATCCGCATGGCGCAGGTCGGGGACGTCCGGACGACAAAACGGAGAAATCCGGCGAATCAAAGGGTAACACCTCCGCAGCTCAATCTCCCGAAGGCAAACCGCAAACTGCCAGCGACCGCCAGCAAAACCAAACTCCTGCCGGCCAAAAGGTGGAGACACAAGACCAGACTTCTCCGCAGGAGCCCGCCCGCCCAAGCTTTACGGAACGTGCCGGCGCGTTTTACCGCTGGTTCAGAGCTTTGTTCCTTTTGGCAGTGGCCATTCTCATCAGTTGGTGGGTGATCCGCCAACGCGACCTGATTCTTCAAATTGCGCGGTCGTTCCTCGCGGCTTTGGCGCAATTTTTCAGGGACCTCTTCCAGTTCGGTTCGCTGGCAAGGAAAACCAAGGCAAAAAGGGAAGAACGAACGCCAAGGCAACGTCCATTCGCCGCGTACCGCAGTCCTTTCCTTGCCGGCAAGGATAAATCGTGGACCGCCGAACAATTGATTCTTTACAGTTACGAAGCGCTCCAAGCCTGGGCGGTGGAACAGGGAATCCAATCCCAACCCCAGCAGACCGCCCGGGAATTCTGCCTCCTTCTGGGCGAGACCTTCCCGGACGCCGCCGCCGAGTTGAACCGGTTGTCGTTCCTTTACGGTCATGCCGCCTACGGCAATGCCGTGCCGGCCGGCTGCGACCTGGAGCCGGTCAAAAAACTTTGGCGCTATCTTTCCGCGTCGGAATACGCAAGTGCCCCGGGATAAAACAACAACCAACTCAGGCCGTTCCTTGAGAAAAAATCACTTTGCTCTTCTTTGGAGCGGGTGAAGGGAATCGAACCCTCATCTCGTTTCCGCCCCTTTCAAAGTGATAAACACATTGATATTATTCATCTTTGAACCTTGACAAACTTCCCTGTATGTCTTACTCTGTGTCTTACCTATGGCATACGTTTGGAAACATCCCAAGTCTCCGTTCTGGACTGGCGTTTATCGTGACGACAAAAACCAGTGGCGGAAAAAATCCACCAAGAAAACCGTCAAGACTGCCGCGCTCGCGCTCGCTATTGAATGGGAACGCGCTGCCGGACTAGGCCGCGACAAGATTCTCACAGAGGCAATCTCGCGTGAGGTCATTGGCGGCATCCTGGAGCGCACGACCGGCGAGACGCTTCGCCAATCCACCGTGCGCGAGTTTTGCGATGAATGGCTGCGCGGCAAGACTCATTCGCGGCAGGAACGCACGGCGGAGCGTTATCAAACGTCCATTGACCGCTTCAAGGAATTTCTCGGCAACAAAGCCGATAGGCCGATTGCCGCCGTGACGCCACACGATTGCCAGAAGTTTTATGACGACCTAGCTGGTCAAAAGCTCGCCCCGGCCACGCTGCGCGTAGAAATGAAAACCGTTTCCGGCGTGTTCAATTATGCGCGGCGTCTTGGCCTGATTGCAACGAATCCAGTGGCGGCGGTCGAATTGCCGGAACGCATCAAACAGGTGAAGCGGAAAGTGTTCACGCCCGCACAAGTGCAAATGCTGATTGATGCGGCCACGCCAGAATGGAAAACCTGCATCCTGCTTGCCTACTACGCTGGATTGCGGCTTTTGGATTGCGTCATGCTGACTTGGCAATCGGTGGATTTAGTGGGCGGCAAGCTGGTGGTGGAAACACACAAGACGGGCGAGACATTGGAAATTCCGTTGCATCCGACGCTGGAAAAGCACTTGGACAAACTTGCGGGCGATTCAACCGGCGCAATCTGTCCGGCACTGGCGGCTGCGCGGGTGGGCGGACGCTCCGGCTTGTCCCGAAAATTCTTGAACCTGATGAAAGAGACGGGCATCGGCAGCGAAGAAGTTGACACCGCCGGAAAAAATTCATTGGCGCGGTTGTCATTCCACGCGCTCCGCGCTTCGTTTAATTCCGGCTTGCACAACAAGGGCGTGGATCAGGAATTGCGCCGCAAACTCACCGGCCACAAATCCGACGCCATGAATGACCGTTACACGCGAACCGAATTTCAAACTTTGCGTCACGCCGTTAATAAGCTGCCGCAGTTGAAGCCATGAAGAAACGAAGCCCAAAAATCATGGCGCGGCACTTACGGCGATTTGAACTTATCCTGTCCCGGCCTGAGTTGGGCCACGTCAATGACATTGTTAAGTTTATGTCTGAATTCTTTGAAACGGACTTCCCGTGGATGACCGTGCCTGAAAACGTCGAAGTCTTGAAACTCTACGCCACCATTCTGACCGCGATGGACAAGCTCGCGCGGTTGGCACGCGCCGATTTCTCAACTCCGGCGCAACTGAAATCAATGCAAGGCCAACGGCGGTTCGCCGCAGCGCAAATCGCCACAAATTGCCTTGGAGAGTTGCCGGCAGTGTCCATATCGAAGGTGAACGAAGTTTTGGCGTCCGCCCGGCCAAACATTCCGTGGCGTCTGGCGCTCATTTCACTTCGGGCGATGACGAAAGCAAATAGAGTGTTTGAAAGTGCAATGCGGTCACGCCCGAAACAGTTTGCCACTTTTGCCCGGTGGCAAGTCGTCTTGCCGACACTGCGAAGCATGAGAGATAATGGCGAAAGTTTTCGCCAACTCGCGCAGAGCGTTGAACTAGGCGAGGATTATGGTTTGAAACGAAAGGGCGCGGCTGATTTGAGCAAACCCGCAAACGCGATTGTTGCCAGCCTCTTGCGTGATTGCCGACAATTGCTGGATTTCGAGGCGAACGCAACGCCGGGAATGCGCGTATGGGCAAAGGCACAGATGAAAGAATGGGCCGCAAAATCGGCGACACTCACAAGGCTTGCTCCGTGTCTGAAAGAACTGGCGCGGAAAAAATTCCCACCGCTCACGAGGGAAAAATCATCGCAGGATTTCTGGTGGCAACACGCCATCCACCCGATTCTTAAAACTGGGGCGATTGCATTGCCGAAAAAATATCTCCGTCTGGCGGACGAATCGCTCAAGACAGAATGGTGGAAAGCCAAGCCGGAGTTGCGGGCAAAAAACCTTTTTGAAACCGCGTGCAAGAAGGCATTGAAGAATCTTGCCCCGCCAATTACGAACAAAGCGAAAAATCGTTCGTAACCCCTTTCGTTGAACCGACCCGAACTTTGACGTTCATTGGCATTGTCAATATGACAAAGCCAAATTCAAATCTGGGTTGCGGCAGACCAACGGCGGGACCGCCGACAAGCAACATCATCCCCGCCTTTGTAAGACTACCCCGCCCCGGCCAACGCGAACCGTATTCTGGGCTGTGCCGCTCACAACTGTTTCAACTCATCAAATCCGGGCGCGTAAAAAGCCACTCCCTCAAAATGCCCGGCACAACGCGCGGAGTTCGTTTGATAGACGCAATTTCACTCCGCGCCGCCATCGAAAGTTTTGGCGACGGCCAGCAACGCGGCGGGGAAACCGTGTAACCACAAAACAAAATCGCCGCCGTGTCACCTGCAATGATAGACACGACGGCAATACAGAACTAATGAACGATACAGAACTTTTAGAGAAAACGCAAGCGGGCGAAACACCCCGCGCCGGACAGCCGGTTGAAAACTTCCGCGCCGAACTCCACGCCAAAGGGATTGACTACGCCGGGGACATTGTTGCCGATGGAAGGTTGTGGAAGTTCAAAGCCGCTGGCGACCATAGAAAAAACTCTTGGTATGTTCTTCACTTGGGGCCGCCCGTTGCCGGGGCTTACGGGTGTTGGAAGCGCGGCATCAAAGAAACTTGGTGTGAGCGCAACGGTCAGTTGTCGAAAGCTGAATGGGACATAGCCCGCCGACACTGGCAAGACGCGGAACGCGAGCGCGAGCGGGCAGAAAGGGAACGCCACGAAAAGGCACGCAAAACCGCCGCGTGGATTCTGAAACATTCCAAGCCCGTGACGGCGCACGGTTATCTAACCGCCAAAGGTGTTCAACCGCACGGCGGGTTGAGGCAACGGGGCGATTTGCTGGTTTTGCCGTTGCGCAATTCGGTTGGTGTTCAAAGTTTGCAGTTCATCGCGCCTGACAAGCGGTTTGACGGTGAGCGCGACAAAACTTTTCTTCGCGGCGGACGTGTGGCGGGTTGTTTCTTCACCGTGGCGGACAGGCCGGACGGCGCACTTGTGATTTGCGAAGGTTTTGCGACCGGCGCGAGCATCCACGAAGCAACGGGGATCGCCGTTGTCTGTGCGATGGACAGCGGAAATCTTTTGGCCGTATCGAAAGCACTGCGCGAAAAATTCCCGGCGCGTGAAATCATCATTGCCGCCGATGACGACCGCTGGAAACCGGAAATCGGAAATCCCGGACTGACGAAGGCAACGGAAGCGGCGAAAGAAATCAGCGCACGGCTGGCCGTTCCGGTGTTTGCCGACGTGACGGGCAGGCCAACTGATTTTAACGACCTTCACCAAGCACAAGGAGCAGACACCGTGAAAGCTCAAATCGAAATTGCCACAACGCCGAAAGAAACCGACGAAGAAACTTTTCAACGGCTGGCCGCGATGCCGCTTCTCGATTATGAGCGATGCCGCGTGGCAGAGGCTAAACGGCTAGGCATCGGGCGGGTGTCCACCCTCGACAATCTTGTTGACGGCAAGAGGCCGAAATCAGAGGCGGCGGACAGAGAATTGCAAGGCTGGACGTTGGACATGGCCGACGTGGAATTGTGGTCGGAAGATGTGAACGGCGCGGACGTATTAAATGAAACCGCCACAACTTTTTCGCGTTATGTTGTGATGCCGGACGGCGCGGCGGACGCGCTGGCCTTGTGGACGGCGCATTGCCATTGCTTTGAGTGTTTCCAATGCACCCCGCGTCTAAACCTCACGTCACCGGAAAAGCGTTGCGGGAAAACGACGCTGCTTGACGTGCTGGCCTTGCTCGTTCCGCGTCCGCTGCCAACTGAAAATCTCACGCCAGCGGTTTTATTCAGGGTGATTGAATCACACAAGCCAACAGTGTTGGCCGATGAGTGCGATTCATGGCTGTGGGATAATGAGGAATTGCGCGGGCTGTTAAACGCCGGACACCGACGCGGCAGAAAAGTTTATCGCTGCGAAGGAGAATCTTTCACGGTTCGGGGTTTCAATGCGTGCGCTCCCGCCGTTCTTTGTGGCATCGGTTCTTTGCCCGGCACACTCCACGACCGTTCCGTTGTCATTCCTCTTGAACGCGCCAAGCCGGGTGAATTGCGCGAGCGGTTTGATTCGCGCCGGGTTGAACGTGAAAAAGAGCTTTGCCGGAAGCTGGCGCGGTTTTGTGCCGACAACCGGGCACAGATTGAAGCCTGCGACCCGGCAATGCCGTCCGGGGCGTTTAACCGGCTCGCGGATAACTGGCGTCCGTTATTTGCCATTGCCGAAATTGCTGGCGGGGACTGGCCGCAACGTGCCGCCGCCGCGTTCACCAAGTTGACGGCTAAGACGGATGTGGACGCGCAAGGCATCGGCATAATGTTGTTAGAGGACATCCGGCAGGTGTTCAACGAAGGCCATGCCGAGCGGATGTTTTCAAAATCACTGGTCGAAGCGTTATGCGCCATGAGTGACCGCCCGTGGCCGGAAGCTCGTAGCAAGTCGCAAAAACCAATCACGGAAAACTGGCTGGCTAACAAACTTCGCCAGTTCAAGGTGTCGTCCAAGACACTTCGCATCGGTGACGACCGCGCCAAAGGATACGAAGCCGCCGACTTTACAGAGGTTTTCACCCGCTACCTATCCGTGGAGGGGCTTTCAAACCGTGACACCGTGACAACCCGCACCACTATTGAGGATTCTCAAATTTCAAAGCGTGACAAAGAAAAAGTTGTCACGGATTCAAACCCACACGAAACCATTGCAAACACTGATTTGTCACGGTGTCACGGCTCAAATCCCCCGGCAGAGGCGGGCGAGCTTGTTTTGTGAACCAAACCCTAGAGCTTTACCAGCGTGCCGTGAGTCTTGGCTTGAGGCTTGAACCACGCGGCGGCGACAAGCTGGCCGTTATCCCCGGCAACCGTTGCCCGAAGGACTTCGCCGACGTGCTACGCGAGCACAAGCGCGAACTGCTCGCATTGCTCGAAAGCCCAAGCGCCGGACTTCGCCCGGATGAAATTCCGTGGCTTCACGTCGCCAGGCAAGTTTTGGCCGGTGAGTTTGTCGGCTGCGACAGTTCAACCCGCGAAAGCCTTACCATCGGCTTGCGCTCAATTCCGCATCCACTGTGCCACTGTGCGCTTGAATGGCTGCAATCGGGCACGATGCGCCAAACATGACCGCAAACCACCCCCCGAAACCATGAAAACACCCCAAGCAATCCCGGTAAAAGTTGCCATCAAGCTGAACAACTGCGCCGACAACCCGCCGTGCGCCATCTGTGGGCAGCGAACCGACCCCGAAATCGGCGCAGAGTTTTTTCTGGCGGATTCGTGGGCACTTGTTTGCCACCCATGCGCGGAGAAAAACGCCCCCGAATTGTGGGCGCTTCACCATTTGAAAAGGACTTTGGCCGAGCTAAACATTGCCTTGCACGCGGAATTGGCCGAACCAGCCGCAACCGCATTTTTGACCGCGGGGCGTTCGCCCCGGCCAGCGCAAAACCGCGCTTGAACAAGACCGGCGTCGGTGGTTGAATCGCAATTGTTCGGTAAAAAACAGCGATCAGAAAATAGAACCAATAAACTAAACTAAATCTGCGTAGCTTCGGCTGCGGGTCTCAGTAGAAAACCGCGAATTTTCAAATGCAAAGAGACTGCGTCGAGCACGCGCCCATCGGGCGCGGCTTGATGTCACTTCTTTGCATGGGCGCTTCGCGGTGCCTCTACTGAGGGTGCGTTAGGTTCGCGCCCCTTTTGTCCTCAGCCGTTGCACGCTTCAAAATCAGCGAGGCAAACATGAAAGCATTCAAAGCGACACTGCAAACAGGACTCATACTCTTATCTTTGGCGTTTCTGCCGGAGCGTTCAGGCGGACAAATCTATCTGACCGGCTTGTTACAGAATGGCACCGCGCCAAACGGTCAAAACGCTGGAAGCCCGATATTTAACACGCTTGGAAACGAGGTATCATTTGCCAACATTTATGTTACGCAGCCCAACGGCGGCTACAATGCCCCGTTCATCAACGCAGGTAACGGCTCAAGCGTGAGTATTTCCTACGCGCTTACTCCGGGCATCTACGAGTTCTATTTCTTCACGATGGGCTTTTGGAACAACAATCCCGGTTATTATGCTCTCAATTTCTTTTTCGATGGAGACAACACAAATCCGGGTATTTCCGTTTATTCGCCCGCCAACACTTCAACCGCAACAGCAATCGCGGCTGGGTTGGCTACTCTGTCTTTGGATGGGGACAACGGCAATCCCGTGCCCTCACCCGGAAGTCTGGTTTATACCGCCAATAATTTAAGCGTCACTCTCACCGCCTACGGTTATGGTGAACCCGGAGTGTTTGGCGGGCCTCCCTTGGATCGCGTTAGCAATCTTAATTCCCAACCTGACGGCTACTTGGATAGCGTTGGAACATTCACTCTCACGGTTGCTCCTGTGCCGGAGCCTTCATCTTCTGCGATTTTTGTTGCCGCCGTTTCTTTGTTTCTCATTTTCAAAATGAAGCCCGCATTCAAACCGGCTTTGCGCGGTGCAGTGGAAAAAGCGCGAACACGATTCTTGCCAGCCGATTGAAACCGACTAATCTCGCGGCATGAAGGCAAATCCGTTGGCGTGTGCGCTACTGGTGCTGTTTGCAGCCGCCGTCCAATTGTCCGCTCAACAGCCGGTTTCTCCAAACGGCACAAATGTGATAACAGAATATCCGCTAACGTTTGTCCCGGATTCTCCAAGCAGCACAAACACGGCAGCTACGAACAAAGAGTCTGGGCCTTGGGAGGACTATCAAGTTTCACCAAGCAACACCAATGCGCCGAATGATACCATCGAAGCACTAAAGGTGAGAGCAGACAAAGGCGATGCATTTGCCTTGGAAGAACTGGGCTGCGCCTATCGGGATGGCGAAGTTGTCGGAAGAGATTTGGAAAAAGCAGAAACGTTTTTTTGGAAGGCATACGCTGCAAGCAATTTTTGGGCTCATGTTGATTTGGACTTACTAGCCGATGCATACACAAAAGGCGCTGGGGTTCCCAAAAATGTTCCAAAGGCAATCAAGATTTACAAAAAACTGATCGAAAGTGGTTCCCGTTTTTCCTTTTTGGGAGTGAGTGACTCCTGCCTTTGGGCAGATGAACTTGCCAGAATTTATGAAAGTGGTGACGGCGTGCCTAAAGACATGACTGAAGCTGCTAAGTGGTATCGCAAGGCGGCGGAACAAGGCGATGCCGACGCGCAGTATTCGCTGGCTTGGGCGTATGAGAAGGGCGTGGGCGTGGAGACGAACGCAGTCGAAGCAGTAAAGTGGTATCAGAAAGCCGCCGAACAGGGAGAAACAGCCGCAGAATTTAGTCTTGGTTTGATGTATTACAATGGCAAAGGTGTGCCACAGGATTACTCCGAAGCACTCAAATGGAATCGCAAAGCAGCAAATCAAGGGGATATTGGTGCGCAAAACAATCTTGGCGTGATGTGTGCCAAGGGTCAGGGTGTGCCACAGGATTATGTCGAGGCTTACAAGTGGTATAATCTCGCTGCTGCGCAAGGAGACAGCGACGCCATTGACAATCGAGATGGCATTGTTCGCCACATGACGCCCGAACAAATTGCCGAAGGGCAACGGCTTTCCCACGAGTTCAAGCCGCGTCAAGAATCGGGTTCTGACAATTCTTCCACTTCACCCGACAACCCCACGGCCACCGGCACGGGCTTTTTCATCACGGATGACGGTTATTTGATTTCCAATTATCACGTCGTCAAAGATGCCGCGCAGGTTCGCTTGCTCATACGCACAGGGACGATTCCGGCCAAGGTAGTGACAGTGGACGAGGCCAATGACATCGCGTTGCTCAAAGCAGAAGGGAAGTTTTCTCCGTTGCCGATTGCAGCGAGTCGCACGGTGCGATTGGGCAACACGGTTGCCACAGTCGGTTTTCCCGACACCGGGTTGCAAGGGTTCTCACCCAAGCTGGCCAAAGGTGAAATCGCGTCGCTTTCCGGCGCGGTGGATAACCCGCGTTATTTTCAAATCAGCGTGCCGGTGCAGCCGGGCAATTCGGGCGGCGCGCTGGTGGATGAACGAGGCAATGTCATCGGCATCGTGTCGGCCAAGTTGAGCGCACGGGCGGCGCTGGCTGAAAGCGGCGAGTTGCCGGAAAACGTGAACTACGCCGTCAAAAGCAGTTTTCTTTTGGGCTTCCTTGAATCCGTGCCGGACGTTTCGGCCAAGTTGAAAGAACCGAACACACAGGAGGAAAAATTCGAGGACGTGGTGAAGTCGGCGCAATCAGCGGCAGTGCTGGTGCTGGTGTATTGAACTTTCCGAGCTAGGCATCAGCAAACGCGAGTCCGCCGAGGCGCAACGCTTGGCAATAGTGCTTGCCCTAAATCGTGTTCGTCCCTATCCCTGCTGGAAACTCGCCCGGCCCGGACTTCCATCTGGGCGAGCAAGGCGCGGGCTTCGTTCGCGCTGTCCACGAACCGCGCCGGGGAGAAGATTAAGCGTGATAATAAACTCTCAGCGAAAAATTGTTCATGCTCGTCGGCAGTTTCATCACGCCGTTCAACGTCATAGACATAGCATTGGAAAGGCACGGGGTTTTCGACAAATATATTTTTGAGTTGTCGGCAACAGAATTAAAGGCAATGACGTTTTCATCGCCGTCCCAAACGGCTTGTGCATCACATTCCTGTCCTGCTGTCATGCCCGTTCCGGCGTCGTTTGTCGTGCAAACCAATGCCAACCGGCGATAGCCGGGAATTGCCGCCAAGCCGTGAGCAAAATTTACGTTTAGTGCCGTGCTTTCTGTGAGTGGATAGACCATTGAGTTCATGGCGTTCAAATTGTTCAGCGCCGTCAGGATTTTGACGAGCAACTGCCGCGAACTGTCCTGCTACTGCGGTGTGGTTCCAGAGGAAAATTTTTCACTACTCATAGCATTTAGTCATGGTTCAGGGTCTTTAGAATTTTAACCAGCAGCACCCGGATTGAATCTGACGCCAGCGGCGGGCGCGAAGTGTCGCCGGTCAACTGGCCGAGCCGCGTCAGTATCTTTACCCAAAGCTGGCGGGCCGTGTCGCAATCTGTTGGCTGCGTGTTCATGGTTTGGTTTGTTCCGGCGCACTGACAACACTCGCCTGCACGTCCACACAGGCGGGTTGCTCTTGCGGTGGCCGTGGCCGCAAATCGGCAAGGTAGTTGATTTGAACCAGACACCCCGGCCCGCTCTGTTGGTTCCAGCCAAAGAGCTTTTCAGATGCGTTGATTAACGTGAGCGAAGTTTCAGCGTGCCCCCTTTTCCCTTTGCCCCCGGCAATATCCTCGAAACTCTTTGGCGGGTGTTCTGCGAGAATGTCCGCTTGGCTGACAAGCCCCTGTGAAAGTTTGTCGCGCACTTCCTCGGAGCGCTGCGCGATTTTCTCTGCTACCGTAGAAACCACCGCCCCGTCAGTGTGCCGGTCTAAAGCGTCCCTTCCAAGAGTCCATTTGTGTCTCTGTGCCCACTTGCGGACGGTATTATGTGAGACGCCGGTTTTACGCGAGATTCTGAGCGGCGGAACACCGGCAACATAAAGGGCGTGGACAGTTTCACGAACCTCTTTTGAATGGGGCGTCTTTTTCCCGCCGACGCTTCGGCCCGGTGAAAGAGCCACTGGCAGGCGGACGGCGGGTAGTTCAGCGACCGCAAACCTGCTTCCGTTGACGTTCCCATTTCCGTTGACGGCGGCGGCTGTCAGTTCGGGCGACAGCGGGGCGATATTTTCAAAATCGGTCATGGGCTGAATATACACCGAGTATTTACACCCACAAAGCCGGGTTTGCAAGTCGGGGCGAAACCAGCCCGGCTAAGTGATTCCAAAAATGAGCCGGGGTTGCGCGGGCTATAATGGAACGAACCACCGGGCGGCAAAAGGGCTGCCCCCCCTTCGTCCTATTGGCTGGCCGCACAAGGGAACCTCTTTTTTTCTGACACGACGAGGCGCTCGATGAACGGCAACGCGCCGTGAGCTTCCACCCAGACGGGTGACGCGGCGACCGCTGGCAACGGTAACGACCTGCCGACCGTGGATAGGCCCGACCGCAACGCCGGGCGACTGGCATCCTGCCAACCCTGCCGGATACGCTCGCGGCATCCGACGCCAAGCGCGGCCAGTGTCGGCGGTGACGTGACGGCGACCGCCAGTGTCGGCAAGACTTGCAACCGCTGGCGACCGTGAGCGCCGGAAACGCGGTTGACCGGCCCGACCACAACAGTCCAGACACCCGCCACGATGCCCGCCTTGATTCACCGTTACACGTAGGACGCGCTTTGATTGGCTGGACGGGCGACAATGGCTTTGACAAAACACCCCCAAAAGGCGGATTCGTCCAATGAAGTTCACCAATGAAAAACAGCCGTCAATGTCTTACTTCATATCTTACTTTAGCCCCATTCAATGCCCTGATTTTCACGAAATCATTGATTCTATTGCTCCAAATTGAAGTGGAGCGGGTGAAGGGAATCGAACCCTCATCTCAGGCTTGGGAAGCCCGCATTCTACCACTGAACCACACCCGCCTTCGCCCCGACATACGTCGGGGCTACGGCGGGCAGGCCCGCCTTCTCCAGACGTGTGTCGGTGCTGCGACGCGGCTTTGCGCGCCACGTCAATCTGACCGTTTTTACCAGACCGGCGGGCGGCTGGCAACAGGTTTGCGGAAGCGCTTGACTTGAGGGTAGTGCCGGCGCTATGCGCCGATAGGAATCGAGCCACAGGCTCGACGCTACAACAAATCAGGACACCACCCGGTTTTTGCGGTACCCTCAGGCCACGGCCTCCAGCCGGCTGATGGCGTCGCGCAGGCGGTCTTCAATCAGCACCTGGCGTTCCGGCGAAGTGACCTTGCCCCCGTCTTGTTCCCGCACGTAAAAAGTGTCAATGGCCGCGCCGCGTTCGGTGACGATGCGCGCGGTGGAAATGTCCAGCGCGAGTTCGGTGAACGTTTGCGAAATCACATAAAGCAGGCCAAGGCGGTCCTCGGTTTCGATCTCCACCAGCGTGCGCGTGTCGGAGGCCCCGTTGTCGAAATAAATTTGCGTCGCCAGGCGCTCGCCGGCGTAGGCCGAATAGGCCGGCTGGCGGTTGATTTCGCGCGCGATGAGCGCCGACAGGTCAATGTCTTCGATATTCAAAACCTTTCCGAGCAACGCGGTGAATTTGTCCTGGCGCTCGCGCGGCGCGAGGTTGCCGGTTTTGGCATCGTTGACGAAAAATTTGTCGAGCACGACGCCATCGCTGCGCGTAAAAATTTGCGCACTGAGAATGTTCAGCCCGACGGCGCTGAACGAGCCGGCAATTTTGCTGAACAGCCCGGCGCGATCCCAGGTGCAAACCTTGACGAGGTTGTAACCGCGGTCGGGTTCATCCTGCCAGGCCGTCGCGGGCGACAACACGCGGTCGTCTTCCAGAATTTGCCGGTGCATGAAGCGGTGCGTCAGTTCGAGGTCGTTGCCAATGTCCTTGGCCGTGTGAATTTCAAAATAACGCTGTGGCAGCGCGGCGAAATGCGCGTTGAGTTCCTCGTTGCTGATTTGTTTCGGCGCCAGTTCGCGGACTTCCTGCAGCAGCGATTCGCGTTGTTTCCGCGAAGCGCGGACGAATTCCGTGCCGCCGGTGAGCAGCGCCATCGCGTGGTCGTGCAGTTGCCAGAGCAGCAAATCCTTGAAGCCGTTCCAAAGCTTGTCGCTCGTGCCCTGGGAATCGGCGAACGTCAGCAGCGTGAGCAGATTCAGCGTCTCGGGCGTCTGGATTTGCCGGGCGAACTGGCGGATGACGGCGGGATCGTCGAGGTCGCGCCGCTGGGACACGCCGGCCATGAGCAGATGATTTTCGATGATGGTGTGCAGCAGGCGGGACGCCGGGGCGTCCAGCCGCAACCGTTTCGCGGCGCGCATGGCCATCTCCGCGCTGACTTCGGGGTGGAGGATTTTTTTGTGGTGTTCGGACTTGCCGACGTCGTGCAGCAGCAGCGCGAGGTAAAGCAGGCCGGGGCGGTCGAGACTTTGAAACAGGGGCGCGTAATGTTTATACGGCTCGTCCGGCGCCTCCCAAATCCGGTCGAGTTGTTCGAGGCAGACCAGCGTGTGTTCGTCGGCGGCGTATTGATGATAAAACTCGTGTTGCACCAGGCAGGTGAGCCGGCCGAATTCAGGAATGTATTTGCCGAGCAAATTCACCTCATGCATGGCGCGCAGAACCGGCGCGACGCTGCCGCGGCGTTCGAGAATGGTCAGAAACGTCTCGCGCACGCGCTCGTCGTTCAAAAAATCGTGGTCCACCAGCGAAAGCTGGTTCCGGATGAGTTGCGCGAGGTCGGGATGCAACTGCAACCGGTGTTGTTGCGCGTGGAGGAACACGCGCATCAAACGGCGCGGCTGGTCGCGGAAAATGCGGTTGGACGCGGCGCGGATTTCGCCGTCCACGAACAAAAAACCGTCCACCGGCTCCACCGGCCGGCCCCGTTTGGGCAGCCAGGCGCGCAGCGAGGTCAGCCGGTTCCGCGACGGCGCGAGCAGGGCCATGCGCTGTTCCAGCGTGCGCGTGATGAGAAAAATGTTCCGCATGTGCGTGTAGAGGTCGCGCATGAATTTTTCGATGCGCAGGCTCGGCGACCGCTCGCCGTAGCCGAGGCCGAGCGCAACGGCGGGCTGCAAATTTTTGCCCAGCGCGTCGAGCGAGCGGTTGACGTGGTAGTGCAATTCCGTCCGCACGCGCAGCAGAAAGTCGTAGGCGGCTTCAAGCTGCTTGCGCTCGGCTTCGGCAACGAACTCGCGTTCCTGCAATTCCTTCAGCGAGCGCGAGCGATACTTGAAAAACGCCATCCACAGCACATTTTGGAAATCGCGCAAACCGCCGCAGCCGTTTTTGATGTTCGGTTCCTGCATGCAGGCCGAGTTGCCGAACTTGCCGTGACGCCCCGTTTGGTCTTCGAGCCGCGCGGCAATGTATTTTCCCTCATAACCGTCAACACATCTGGCCACGAGCGCCTTTTCAAATTTTTTGAACAACGCCTCGTCGCCCGCAATCAATCGCGACTCGATGAGCGAGGTTTTCGATTGCATGTCGGTGTTGGCGACATTGACACAATCGTCAATGCTCCGCACCGAGTGGCCGACCTTCAGGCCGGTGTCCCACAGCGGATACAGCACGCCGTCAATCAGCTTGGACAAATGCGGCAGCGGCTTGTTTGCCGCGACCTGGCCGTCGTGCAAAAACATGAAATCAATGTCACTGTGCGGGTTCAATTCCGCGCGGCCGTAACCGCCGATGGCGACGAGCGCGAGCGGCGGAAACTCCTTTTGCGCCTGCGGCGACAGGCTGTTTTTCGCTTCCGCCCAAAGATGCTGCAACAGCGCGTCAAGGATCGCCGCGCGCGCCTGGCAGATTTCGCGCCCGCCCACGCCGGCACGATGCTGCAGTTTGAGCCGGTGCGTCTCGACCTTGAGGAAGCCTTTGTAGCGTGCGAGTCTTTCCGCCGGGTTGCTGTTCGGCGGTGACGGCAGACGCGCCCTGGCGTCGGCTTCAATTTTTTTGATTAAATCCTGCACGGGCGCACTGTAACGGCGGTTCGCGTCTGCCGCAATTATTTCAGCGCCACCGGGCGTGTTGCAAAGCAAGCCAGGTCATGGCGGGTGGGAGTGATGAAGTGATGGAGTGATGCAAAAGCAGTATTTTCCCAATACTCCACTACTCCAGCACTCCAATACCCCGTAATGATTCCGGCCAGCGAAACCTTTTCGTCCACGCGGCTTCTGTTACACTTTGTCCGCGATGCCGGTTCAACCCGATCCCGATGCCGTCCTGATGCTGCGCGTCAAACGCGGCGACCGGGCGGCGTTCGCCGGCCTGGTGGAAAAATACAAGCAGCCGGTGATGAATTTCATTTACCGCTCGCTGCGCGACGAGACCGAGGCCGAGGACCTGGCGCAAAATGTTTTTCTGCAGGTGTATAAATCCCGCAGCCGGTACAAACAAACCGCGAAATTTTCCACCTGGCTGTTCACCATCGCGCGCAATCTCTGCCTGAACGAACTCCGTCGCCGTTCGCGTCATCCCGCCGAATCCATCGAGGAAACCCACGTCGAAAATGAGGACCAACCGCAACGGCAATACGAGGACAAATCGCAAATGGCCCCGCCGGAAAAACTGTTGCAGGGGGAACTCGCCCAAAAAATCGAGGAAGCGCTCGCCGGACTGCCGGAAAACCAGCGCAGCGCCATTTTGCTCTGCCGGCAGGAAGATTTGAGCTACGAGGAAATCGCCGACATCCTGGACTGCTCGCTTTCGGCCACGAAATCGCTCATCCATCGCGGCCGCGAAACACTGAAGGAAAAACTCAAACGCTATCTGCGCACCGGCGATTGGGCGGAGTGAATTTTTAGCGTTGCAACCAGGGATATTTAGCGCCGTAGGCGCGACATCTTTGTAGAAACCTCCAACTACACCGCAATCGGCGCTTTGATGGCCGGATGCGGGTCGTAACCGGTCAGTTCAAAATCCTCGAATTTGAAGTCGTCGATTTTTTTCACCGCTGGATTCAATTTCATTTGCGGCAGCGGACGCGGTTCGCGGGAAAGTTGCAGCTTCGCCTGCTCGACGTGGTTCACGTAAAGATGCAGGTCGCCGAACGTGTGAACGAACTCGCCGGGTTTGAGTCCGCAAACCTGCGCGACCATGAGCGTGAGCAGCGCGTAGCTGGCGATGTTGAACGGCACACCGAGAAAAATATCCGCGCTGCGCTGGTAAAGCTGGCAGCTCAACTCACCGTCGCTCACGTAAAATTGGAACATCGCGTGGCACGGCGGCAACGCCATCTGCTCGATTTCACCCGGGTTCCACGCGCTGACGATGAGCCGGCGGCTGTCGGGATTTTTTTTGATCTGCTCGATGACCTGGTCAATCTGGTTGATGGAGCGTCTATCGGGTGTGTGCCAGTCGCACCATTGCGCGCCATAAACGCGGCCCAGGTTGCCGTCCTTGTCCGCCCATTCATCCCAAATCGTCACGCCGTGTTCATTGAGATATTTGACATTCGTGTCGCCGCGCAAAAACCAGAGCAGCTCATGGATGATGGACTTGAGATGGACCTTCTTGGTGGTGACGAGCGGGAAACCGTTCTTCAAAGGAAAACGCATTTGTGTACCGAACACGGAATATGTGCCCGTGCCCGTGCGGTCGGCCTTGAATTTTCCGTGCTCCAAAACATGTCGCAGCAAATCGAGGTACTGAATCATCGCGGGAAAAATTTAACCACGAAAGACACGAAAGACACGAAAAGAAATTTAGCCGCTTCTCCGGCTCTCTGTGCGAAGACGCGCTTTATCTTGTCCGGGAAGTCGTCACGCATGAGGAAGTTAACTGCGTCTTAACAGATAATTAAAATAGTGTTTTTTGTAGCTGTCACGTTTCACGCTGGCGACTTTATTTTGCCCTCCAATTTCTGTCGAGCGCTCTTTTCACCGCAGGCAATCAGAGAAGACATCCGCCCTCATCCCGGCCTTCTCCCCCGGGGAGAAGGAGAATAGTCCTCCGTCTCATTGGAATGCCTGTGACTGAATTTGCCGGACGATCAACCGCGAATCAGAAACCAGAGATTGCTGTTCCTTCTCCTGGGGGAGAAGGTCAGGTTGAGGGCGGACGTAAAAGCCGACTTCAGTTTGCCGCGTCGTTTTCTTCGTTTTCTCCGGCTGAAATCGGCTCGCCATGCCAGGCTTTTGTTGTGAAACTGTGCGCGTCATGCGAATCCTCGCCCTCGATCACGGAACCAAGCGCATCGGCGTGGCGGTGAGCGATGAAACCAGAACCATCGCGCAACCGCTGGAATTCATTCCCGCCGAGCCGTTCGCGGATTTTCTGGCGCGGCTCCGGCAATTGATCCGCGAAAAGGAAATCGAGCAGATTCTCGTCGGCCTGCCGCGCAACATGGACGGCAGCTACGGCCCGGCGGCGCTCAAAGTGGAGACCTTCGTTGCCGCGCTGAAAGATGCCGTTGCCGTTCCGATCAAAACCTGGGACGAGCGGCTGACCTCGGCGCAGGCGAACCGGGTTTTGATTCAAGGCGGGGCGCGCCGCGCCAAACGCAAAGAGAAGGTGGACCAGACCGCGGCGGCAATTTTGTTGCAGAGCTATCTGGATGGCCGGGGGATTGGAGTAATGGAGTGATGGAGTAATGAGCACGCAACACTCCAACACTTCAGCACTCCAACACTCCGCTGGCCGGGATGTCATCAAAATCAAACTGACCATCGCCTACGATGGCACGGGCTATGAAGGCTGGCAGGTGCAGAAAACCGGGACCGGCGTGCAGGAAATCGTCGAAACGGCGCTGGCAAAGTTGTTCCCGAGCAAGCCGCGCCTCCATAGCGCCAGCCGCACGGATACCGGCGTTCATGCGCTCGGCATGGTCGCGCATTTTGAAATTCCCGGCGCCGAATCCAGAATGTCCGCGCACAGGCTTGCGTTGGCGCTCAACGCGTGGCTGCCGCAAGACATTCGCGTGTCATCAGTCACGCGCGCGCCGGGAAATTTTCACGCGCGCTTCGACGCGGCGGGCAAGCAATA
>Ga0208034_1001079_pt1 | contig 17988 bp, 21 predicted proteins | sample June2015DPH_8_10_FD_184699 | JGI IMG/M metagenome (GOLD analysis project Ga0208034, IMG submission 184699) | Peatland microbial communities from SPRUCE experiment site at the Marcell Experimental Forest, Minnesota, USA - June2015DPH_8_100... | ecosystem: Environmental > Terrestrial > Soil >...
AATCGCCTCCAACCATAATTATCAGCGCACCAATAGATTAATCCGGCTCTGCCAGTGTCCCTTGAAAAATCGGTTAACAGCCGGCCTAATACTTAGGCGAATGGTTGTCCGTGGAAATTCAGGCTAGAGGATTCATCATCGACCTCGATGGGGGTGGGGAATGGAAATCTGCGCCACGCGAGTAGGCGTTCGTGCCGTGAAAGAATCGATGGGAATGGAGAGAACGACGCAGCCGTGACGCATCGCTGGAATACTGCACCGTCCACTCGGTGGCCAGCCAAACTGCAGAATCACGAAGGTGGAGGTCTACGCCTGCTTATAAACTACGGAATTACCAAAGAGATTATACGGCCTTGTGGAGGCGTCGATAATGCCAAACCATGTAGTCCCAGTATCTGGCCAATTACATGTGGGGAAAGCCGGTGCTCATCAGTGCCGGGGCGAGACAGGTAGTGCGCCGCTTCGGCAGTGAGCAAATCCCATCGTGATTTGAGGATACAATTTGGCTTCATGCGCAAAGCGGAACTCACCGACGTGAGGTTCTTCGCGTTAAGCGTAGTGTCTCCGAGCAAGGGCTGGCTTGGAAAACAGAGAAACACTCAGCGTCAAAACAATTCAATTGTAGCTATGGGTGATTCCTTTCTCGCTATTTACTGTGGGCTTGACACCTTAAGGGGTATGGCAATACAATCCCTACAAAGATCGACGAAATGGCCGGAAATCCCAGAAGCATTGGCACGGCTTAGAGTCTCTCTTTGTTTCCCTACCGGAGGCTGACCATGACGAAGCGATCTATGGCGATAATTCTGCTCTTGGGGATGACTCTTCCTTTTACCGGGTGCAAGGTACGAACGGTCCAGCACTTGACGCCGCCCGAAGTGCCACATCCGGAGACAGAACAGATCGTGGGGATCACCACCGCGAAGGGGGAGGACGTAAAGTTTGACTCACCTGGGGCTTCGGTAAAAGGCGACACGCTTAATGCCAGCGTGAACAAAGCGCCGTTCCAGATTTCCCTCAGTCAAGTGCAGCGGTTCTGGATCCTGCGCCAGGAAGTATCCAAGGCGCGGACAATTGGCCTCGTGGCGGCCGTGGCGGTCGGAACCGTCGTGGTGATCGCCGCAGTTGTGGCTGCGACCAAGCAGTCCTGCCCCTTCGTTTATTCCTGGGACGGCAAGCAGTTCGTTTTTGACGCTGAGCCGTACGGCGGTGCCATCAGCCGTGGCCTGGAGAAGGACGACTATTCCCAGCTTGAACATCTGCGTGTCGACAATGGCCGTTACCGGCTGAAAATAACCAACGAAGTGGACGAGACCCAGCTTACAAACTTCATGGAGCTTTGGGTTGTTGACCATCCCGTGGGAACGCATGTAGTCCCTGACATACAAGGGAAATTGCATACAGTGGAAGCGCCACAGAGCTTGGTATCCGCTCGAGATCAAGAGGGACATGACCTGCTCCCCTGGCTGCGGGCAACCGACCGGGTCATTTGGGAGCAACCGGCCGTGGCGGACTCCCATGGAAACTTGCAAAACGAAATCGTGATGACCTTCCCAAAGCCCGAAGGCGCGACCCAGGTGAAGCTGGTCGCAAACGCGGCGACGGGTCTTTGGGGTTCCTACATGATCAAGAAGATGGTCGAGCTCCGTGGCCGTGATGTGGGCGCTTGGTACAAGCTCATCGACGAAAGTCCCGCCGCGCGGGACCAGCTTTTCGCCTGGGAATTGAAGGAACAGCTCTACGCACTCAAGATCTATGTCGAAGAACCGACGGGGTTGGAGGTCCGGGGGTTCCTGCCGGGCACCGGCCCGTTCATATCCAAGGACCGGATCGTCCCTCTCGATGTGAGCCGAGTGCGAGGGAACCAACTCCGCATCAGCATTCGGCCACCCGCAGGCTTCTGGGCGCTTAACTCGTTTGCCGTAGATTACTCTCGGGACCAGTCAGTAAGCGTGAATACGGTAGCGCCGCTCTCGGCCCGGGATTCCCATGACAAAGATGTGCTGCCGGAACTTCTCGCCAGCGACGATCGCTACTACGAAATGCCAAATATGGGCGATTCGGCCGATATTAGCTTTCCTGCCCCGCCGCGACGCGCAGGAATGGACCGCACGGTGATCCTGCATAGCCGGGGCTACTACCGGCTGCATGTGGCGGAAGGCGGAGAACCGGACCTAGCAGCGTTTGATGCGATAACGAATGTGCCGGGTGCTGCGGCGCGCTTTGCCGCCAACCGCTTCACCGAGTGGCAGGCCGCAGGGCACGGAGGCCATTGACCAGATCTCGCCCCCCGCGGCCCCTTGTTTAACTCGGCGGTTTCCAACTCGGAAGCTCCAAAGAGGGCAGTTTCCGCACAGTTCTCCACTGTGCCTACGCGTCGACGCCGCACCATCGCCAGTCCACGGACTGAGGCTCGACAGATAAGTGCCCTCATCGGTTTCTTACGCATCCTTCGCCAGCTTGTTGCGCTCGCGCTTATCCATCCGGGCCAGGACTTGGCCCGTCAGCAGGTCCACAGCGAACACACCCAGCACGGCGACAGCTTCGAAGACCACTCCCGCCAGATGGGTGAGTGCCAGGACGGCGGCGAAGGCTGTGGTGACCTGGATGATCTTGTTCCGGAACGGGCTCGTCAGCCAAATCACGACGTACATAAGCAGCAGAGCCGGAGCATATACGACCATTAACACCACCAGTCCGGTGTCGATGACGGCCTTGCCAAACCTCCAGAGCCGGGATTTGTACGGATAGCTCCGGGAATTCTTCCAAAACGCCAGGCCCAAGAGGGCTGCCATCAAGGCAGCCCAGAAGAGCCGATAACGGGTTACGAGTGACATGCAGCCTCTTCTTTATTAACTGGGAGGATTGGGGCGAGTAACGCCAAAGGAATGGGTCACGCGGCTTGTTCGGTTGTTGAAGCGGGGGTGGTGCCAGCTTCACGGGCAGCAGTGATTTCGGTATGAAGCAGGTTTTTCGCCAGGTTCCTGACGTACTTCCTTGCCGGTGTGAAGCCCAGATCCTGGCCCGTGAAGTAGCGGAGGCCGAAGTAATATGCGATTACGGCACAGGCCGCAGAGATAACGATAATGAGAGTTTTCATGATTGAATTTCCTCCTTGGGATTGAGAGATGGTTTGTCATTGGGGATAGGGATTGGCGAGGATCAGCGCCGTTCCAGGCTCGATAGCCGGCACCAGATGGGCACGATGAATGTGACCATGAAAATGTTCACCAAGGTTCCACCGAGCGCGAAGCAAACCCCCAGCGGACTCGATATGCCGTGGACGGAGTAGTTAACTGCTTCGGTCAGGGTGATGGTAACGATCCTGTGAGCATTGATCCAGCGCAACAGGGTCTGCCGGGGATTGGAATTCTTGAAGCCCACGAAATGGACCAGCTCATTGAGCTTGCCCAACGTACTCCAAACCAGACCCCAAAAGACCGCACCGGCCGAGAAGCTACTCGTTGCTGACGGAGTGAATGTCATCCTCAGCCTCCTTCTGTTTACGCCTTTGTTCCTTGAACTTGGCAAAGTTATGCTTTGACCAGGCGGAAGCTACCTTGTCAAACTCCATTTGCTCACGGAGCAGCCAGAGAAATGCCCAGAACAGACCACCTGGCGTGAATAGGAACAGACAAAGAGCCACGATCCAGGTGGATTTATCAAATGTGGGTTTGGGCGGCTCATCCATAGCGCACCTCCTTCTTGGCGCGCAGGTTGCGCCGGAGTGGTGAGTTGGACAGGAACACCGCGCGCATTAGCTGACGGAAGGCATCGAGCATGACCAGCTTGCGAACGAGGACGGTAAGGCCGTCGGCCACCTTCACGCAGACGTGGTCCTGCCGGGTGATTACAGGGCCGGTCTGGGCACGGACCAGTTTGTCAAAGGGAGACTTCTTGTTATGCGGCGGATGGAAATAGTTGACCTTGCTAGCCAGGAGCTGCTTTCGCCACCTGACCAGGAAGGCGATTCCGCTACCGATTTCGACGAGAGCGAACAGTTCCAGTATTCCGGTCATGCCTGACCTCCTTATCCGAATAGGTGCGAGATCCAATGGGCTATGCCGGTCCCAAGACCAATCAGCGCACCGATTCCAATTGGTCCCAGTAACGCGGCGATGAAGATGCCAAGCGCGAGTCCAGCCTTGTTCTGAGCCACACTGGGAGCGGGATTGGCCAATCGCTCCAGAGCGCACAGCGCGGGCAGCCGGGCCTTGAGAGTGTCGAGAGGATCGCCGGACTCGGTGGAGTACTCTTGAACCTTGCTGGCGACGTCGTTAAAGAGTGTTTTGAATTCCCTCGAACCTGGCGGTAGCCCGTTGGCTTCGTGGCCTTGCGCGGCCTCGGAGGCGGCCACAACGGCCCACCTCAGCCGGCGCCAGTGCCAGCCGAGCTTGAAGGATTTGTAGAGACTGACTCCCGGCCAGTAACGGCCAGGGAGGCTCGTATATTCCGAGCTTGAGTGTTTCTCAACGTTCGGTTCGTCCATAGGCGAATCTCCTTTTCTGGTGTATTTGCGACCTGCGAGGGTGTTATCGGGAAAACCTGTAGGTAGATTGGAGCGGATGAATAGGCGAGATTCAGACCACAAGCACGAGGTCTTGCGGCGCGGGGGTTAAAGTCATTTCAGGAACTTGCTCCTCGGGAATGCCCGCGAAGAAGCAGCACGTCTCGCAGAGCCTGCCCCGCTTGGGTGGTGGAGCGGTGCCGAGATCACCAGGCTCAAATTGGCCGGAGGTGCAATCCGTGTTGAAGTCCAAGATCCCTTCGCCTGGTAGAGAGCGATAGCGGGGACAATACTTCCGTATTTCCTTGCGGGTTGCAAACACCATGGTGTGGAACTGTTCTTCGATGGAGCGTTTCAATTCGCCCTCGGGGGTCTCACGGAGTAAAAGGGAAAAGGAATCAATCTTTCCCGCAAGCTTCACGAGATGGCTCGATTTGTTCCTCAGAATCTCGGGAAGTTGAACTACTGCGGTGGTCTTTGGCATACACATATCCTTTCCCGGGTCAATGCCCGGAGTTGAAAGTTAAACTCAATGACGGACTGCCGGTTATATATTAGTAGTCACTTGCTTGCTGACAGGCGTTCTGATAGAAGAAACCCATGGACATCGGAAAACGGTTGTTGGAGCTAAGGAACTGCGCACAAATAACTTGTACATACTAGATAGGTGTGATAAGCTTTTTGCATGGGACAGAAGGAACTCGTAGGAGGGATTCGCAAGAAATACCAAGCGCTGCGGAGGGTGCTGGACGAACGGCAGCGGCGGCTCTGGGCGGCGGTGGAAGCGCAAGCGTTGCCGCATGGGGGGGTGTCGCTGGTCGCGCAAGCCACGGGCCTGTCTCGGAGCACGATCCATGCGGGGATGCGTGAGTTGAAGAACGGTGCGGGGAAAGCGCTGGAAGGGGGGAGAATCCGGAGAAGCGGAGGAGGGCGGAAGCCCCTGACCGATCCCCAGCTTTTCCAGGCACTGGAGGCGTTGGTGGGGCCGACGACACGGGGTGACCCGGAATCACCTTTGCGCTGGACCTGTAAGAGCACTCGCAAGCTGGCGGAGGAGTTACAGCGGCAGGGCTTCCGCATTGGAGATCGAAAGGTGGCCGGCCTGCTCCATCAAAGAGGGTACAGTCTCCAAGGCAATGCCAAAACCCTGGAAGGGAGCGATCATCCGGATCGCAACGCGCAGTTTGAACATATCAATGCGCAGACCCAAAAGTTTTTGGAACAGGGTTGCCCGGTCATTTCCGTGGACACCAAGAAGAAGGAAATCATAGGAAACTTCAGCAACGACGGCCAAGAGTGGCAACCGAAAGGCATCCCGGAGAAGACCTTGCTTCACGATTTTCCGGATGCGGAACTGGGCAAGGCGGTTCCCTATGGAGTCTATGATGTGGGTCACAATCAAGGTTGGGTCAGTGTTGGGATTGACCACGACACGGCGGAGTTTGCCACCGACAGCATCCTGTCCTGGTGGAAGCACATGGGCCGGAAGCTCTATCCGCAAGCTAGCGAGTTGCTCATGATGGCCGACGCCGGGGGCAGCAATAGTAACCGTTCGCGGTTATGGAAGAGGGGTCTTCAGCGCTTGGCGGATCTTACGGGACTCCACCTTCACGTGTCGCACTTCCCGCCCGGAACCAGCAAATGGAACAAAATTGAACACCGGATGTTTTCCTTCATTACCCAGAACTGGCGAGGTCGACCGTTGATCAGCTATGAAGCCATCGTCAGTCTCATCGGCCATACCAAGACCCAATCGGGGCTCAAGATCAAAGCGCAGTTGACGCGCCGGAAGTATCCCAAGGGAATCAAGATCCCGGATGCAGAAATGGCCAAGCTCAACCTCGTGCCCGCCCAATTCCATGGTGACTGGAACTACTCACTTCTACCCCGTGGCAATTAGGAGTGCACGCGTTATTTACGCGCAGGCCCTTACCGTCCACCAAAGGCGCAATCGCGTCCACGTCAATTCCCTTGCTGGAAAGCAATTCACGCGCGTCCGCCACGTGATAAACCCGCGTCGGCTCCATGGTGACCACTTCAAAACCCGCGTGGGTAAGTTTCGCCAGGTATTCGTTCTCTTCCAGCGCTCCCGCCATGCACCCGATCCACAGCTCCACGTTGCGCCGAATGTCCGCAGGAACCTCCCCGCGAACCACGATGTCCGAGACGGCGAACCTTCCGCCCGGCTTAAGCACGCGAAATGCTTCCTGCAACACCCGGTCCTTGTCCGCGGACAGGTTGATGACGCAGTTGGAAATGATCACATCCACGGCATTGTCGGGCAGGGGGATGTTCTCAATTTCGCCCTTCAGGAATTCAACGTTCTCCACGCCGGCTTTTCGCTGGTTCTCGCGAGCCAGCGCCAGCATTTGATCGGTCATATCCAGGCCGTATGCCTTGCCCGAGGGGCCCACACGCTTCGCTGATAGCAGCACGTCAATGCCGCCTCCCGACCCTAGGTCGAGGACCGTCTCGCCGGGTTTCAGTTCGGCCAGAGCGGTGGGGTTACCGCAGCCCAGCGAGGCCAGGAGCGCTGCTTCGGGAATCTGACTGGTTTGGCTGCCGTCGTAGAGGTTCGAACTGATCGGGTCAGGACAACCCTCCACCGCCGGTGCCGCGCCGCAGCATGTACTACCGCCCTTGATGACACGCAAGGCAGCCTGTCCGTACCTTTCTTTCACCACTTCCTTAATATTCTCGACACTCATTTGCTATTCCTTTCCGGGCCACATTTTGGGGCCGACCCAATAGCGACAAGTTCGCCTGGGTCGATCGCCTTGTTCCTGGTACAGCACTCCGCATACAAAAAGTTCATGACCTCCTGCAAGGCTTCCAGGTTCGCCGAGTACCACAGGAACGTGCCTTCACGCCGGACCCTGACGAGCTCCTCATTCTTGAGTTTGTCGAGGTGATGGGAAAGCGTAGAGGCGGGGATTTCCAAGTCATCATGGATATCGCCCACCACCAATCCCTGCGGATGAGCGGTGAGGAGGAGTTGCATGATGCGCAGCCGGGGCTCAGCGCCCATGGCGGCAAACATATCGGCATAGCGGGTGACGGATGGGGAGTCCTTGCGAGTTCTCATTATTCGATAATACCAGAATTATGCAATAATGCAAGAGGGGTTTTGCATCCTGCCGTGCTCCACAATACGAGTGTTTATGGGCGAAATGGCAGGGGCAATCCGAAGCTCTGGAGGGGCGGCGCGCTCGGAAACTACGCCGAGTGGCGGCTTTGCCGGATTTGGAACGATAAACGTTAGTGCTGTATCGGAAGCGCCCCGGTGAAAAACCTAGAGCAGCGGGAGGGCCGTGACGGCGGGCTTTCGATACAGCCGTTTGAACGAGGCCGCGTCACGACCCTATGGGATTTGTATCGTGTTTCCTGTGGTGGGTGGGAGGGCGAAGTTCCTGCACAACCTTCGCATTCTCCCCGTTGGCATTGAGGAGAGTTTCGAAGGTGTGCCTGAACGTATGCTTGAAAATCCGCCGGGGTGGGATCGGAGTATTACAGCAGCCGCATGGTTTAGCTCAAGGCCGCACAGCCTTACTTTTTGTGTGGCAATCATCGCCTGGCAGGCGAACTGTTTGACATACACAATCAGTATTTGATATCTTACGTATCGATAATCGCCCCAAAGGCAAACTGGTGGCTGCAAAACATAACTCGCTGAAAACGGTCGGCACACAGACGGCGCCACTTCTGAACGCTCTCTATGATCGTGCTCAAACTACTTTCACCCTGGCTGATGTCATTGAGATTACAGGCTTGCGTCCCGCATTGGCTAGCAGTCTCCTTTACAAAGCTGCCAAGCGCGGACTATTTTCACGGCTTAAGCGCGGGGTTTGGGTGTTGGTCCCACCGGAGCTGGGGAGCGCCACCGAGTACGCCGGGAATCCGTATCTGGTCGCGCAGAGGCTCGTGGGCGACGCACCCAATTTCATCTCCCACGCGTCGGCGATGGAGATTCATCGCATGGTCACCCAGCCGCAGTTCGTCATCTTCGCCTCGAGCACGAAACGTGTCCCGAGCCGGACGCTGAACGGAACCGAATTCCGTTTCGTTCTGATCAAGCCGGATCATTTCTTCGGTACAACAAGACACTGGGTAACCAAACAGGAATCTGTGGACATCAGCGACCTGGAGCGGACCGTGATTGACGGACTCCGTCAGCCGGAGTATTGCGGAGGGGTTACGGAGGTCGCCAAGGGTCTCTGGATGCGGCACGCGGACACGCAGCCGGCCAAGCTCGTGGACTATGCTTTGCGTCTGCGCATTGGAGCAGTTACCCGTCGCCTTGGGTACCTGCTTGAGTTATACAAGATCGCGCCTGAACACGAATTGGCGCGGCTCCGGCAAGCCCTTACCTCGACCTATCAACCGCTTGATCCCATCCTACCGAAGGAAGGTCCGCACGTGGCGCGCTGGCGACTGCAGGTGAATATCTCACCCGAAGAACTCGAAAGAGTCCGCGCGACCTAAAGTGATTCCACAGCGAAACATCTCGCTGCTTTCCAACCGTCTGGCAAACGAAGGCGGCCGGCGCATCCGGGAGGATGTGCTCGAACGCGACTACTGCCTGGCTTGGTTCCTGGCGGTGCTTTCGCAGTCCGATCTCAAAACTGTTCTTGGGTTCAAGGGTGGTACGGCACTGAAGCGATGCTACTTCCCTGACTACCGGTTTTCAGAAGACCTCGATTTTACCCTGCTCGAAGCAATGCCGATGGAGGAGATTCTCCACCGACTAGTCGCCGTGTACAGGGGAGTGAAGGAAAGCTCTGGAATCACGTTCGCATTTGATCGGGAAGATCGCCAGAAACACGTCAACAGCTATACGTTTTATTTGAGCTACACCGGACCGCTGCCCACCGAGAGCGATGCCAAAGTGGACATTACGGTTCGCGAGCACATAGCCTTCCCACTCGCGGAGCGGCCAATTCTCCGCGGTTACAATGAGTTCGCGGATGTACCCGAGAACCGATTGATCAAAGTTTATTCGCTGGAAGAAATCGCCGCTGAGAAGACAGTCGCTCTAATCGACAAGGCAAGGAATGAGCCGCGTGACCTCTATGATTTTTGGTACCTGACATCCAACCAGGGCATCCAACTGGATCACTTAACGGATGCCATCAGCCAGAAACTCGACTTTCGGGGGAAGCCGTGTAAAGACCTCGAAGCCGCCATCCTTCAAAAAGAGGCTCGACTGAAAACGCTGTGGTCACGCCGCTTGGCCTATCAGATGCCGACTCTGCCGGAATACGAGGAAGTATTCCGCGCAATTCGTCGCACGCTTCGTCACGCAAATCTGCCTTGATGAAGCGGGGACCGAAGTCTACAATTGAGCTTGCAGAGGCGGTCGTGGCAGATGATGGACAAGCATTAAATGACGTGCGTTGGATGCAAACCCTTCGGAAATTTTATGGTCCACTTATGGTCCAGTTAGGGCTGACTCAGCGTTGCTCAAGCTTACTGAACGTGTCTTCGGTAGCCATCCGTATCGCATCGTTTCAGTAAGTTACGGTAGGGCATTGCCCTTTCACGGCGGTAACACGGGTTCAAATCCCGTCGGGGACGCCACTTTCAAATCAATAACTTGCGGACTTTGGACGGTTTCGTCGTAGGCACAAAAAGGCACTAGTGGTTACGGGCTCGCCTTGTCGCTTGCGCGACCGGAGCAGAGGGCGCTTCCGATTGCTTGTGGAAGAGGCAAGGGACAGCGCTCTGCCTTTGGCGTCCACGGCCATATGGCCTTCTCCGCCCTTCTTGAGTCTCCGGGCGAAAGGCACCCTCAGCAAAGCCGCGAGACCGGAATGAGCCAGAAGCGGCGAAATCATGTTTTCGAAATACTCGCGGACCCATTGCGCAGCGAGGAGATCAATCTTATTGAAGTTCCGCTTGAGGATTCCGCTGAGATTGGTCGCCTCAATGCAGCACGGACTAGTCTCCGTAAAGTGACCGGTGCCCAAAAGGAGCGTGCCCTTTGAGGTTGATTTCCGGTTTCTCGATTCGGCGGACACAAGGGTACGGGTAAGTTCTGAGGAGATCCTAGTCGAACATCTTGGTGTGGGATATCATCGGGTTGAACCGGAAATCCGGCGCCGGGAGCTCGCCGGAGAATCAGCGCAGGCGATTTTCCCCGAGGAGAGAACGGTCGTTATACTCAATCGAACTCGCAAGAAAGGCAGACCGTTGACGGAGACACAGTAGTGAAGGAAAGCCAAAAGACGACCACCCAACCAGCGATCCGGTCAGACCTCGCCTGGCTCAATCGCAACGTCGTGGGCATGGGACTTACGAGCCTCTTGTCGGATATCGGCCATGAGATGATCACGACGCTCTTGCCTGGCTTCTTGGCCGCGCTCGGTGTCTCCGCGGCCGCGCTCGGCACGATCGAGGGTGTGGCGGATTCAGTTTCGAGTTTCGTGAAGCTCGGGTCCGGTTGGCTCTCCGACCATTTTGGTCACCGGAAGCCGATGGCCGTGGGAGGTTATCTCCTCACGGGCATCTCGAACGGCCTCTTCGCTCTAGCTCTTGGCTGGCCGCTTGTTCTCGCGAGCCGCACACTCGGCTGGTTCGGAAGGGGTTTTCGAAGCCCACTGCGAAATGCCATCCTGGCAGGTTCGGTACCGGAAGAAGCGCGCGGCAGAGCCTTTGGTTTCGAGCGTGCCGGCGATACGCTGGGCGCCATTGTTGGCCCTCTGCTTGCCGTTGGGCTCCTGGCATATTTTCATCCACGTGCGACCGATCCCTCCTCGCCATTCCGGGTTATATTTCTGCTTACGTTGATTCCGGGGGTGGCGTCCGCTCTGGTTTTTGCAATTTGTGTCTGCGACAAGGGAGCCGCCCCTACACAGATGAAATTCTGGGCAACTTTGAAGGCCATGCCCCGTCCGTTTCGCCGGTTTCTTGTTGGCGCCGGCATCTTCGGCATGGCGGATTATGCACGGACGCTGCTGATTTTGGCATCGACCCAACTGCTGACTCCCGCACATGGGGTGGGGCGCGCGGGACAGATCGCGGGACTCCTCTACGTGGGGCACAATGTGTCTTATGCGGGCTACTCCTACCCGATCGGAGCGCTTTCCGACCGGGTGGGGCGGCGCGGCTTGCTGGCCCTCGGCTACCTCGGCGGCGCTTTGTCGTCGCTGGGATTCGCCGCCGCATTTATGTGGAGAATTGATGTTGTGTTTTTCCTCCTGGCAATGTTTGGGCTGGCGGGGTTCTCCATTGCTGTGGTAGATGCGTTGGAGGGTGCAATGACCGCAGATTTGGTAAGCGACTCTCTTCGTGGCACCGCTTATGGAGTTCTGGGAGCGGTCAATGGTGTTGGGGACCTCGTGGCCAGCGTCGTGGTTGGAGTCTTGTGGACCGCTCTTTCACCTGTCACCGCCTTCGCCTACGCCGCTGTCGTGATGGGATTGGGCGCGATAGTCCTGTACCGCTTGCGATGAATTTGTCGTGTTTATATCCAAGCGTTGGCGCAAGCTGCTGTTTGGAAAGACGCCTCGGCACTTGGGAGAAATCTTCGATGCTTTGGCCCGGCAGTAAGAGTGCCAGATTCTGGATGGGGGCTTGACGCCGGATCACGTTGGTGCATTTGGAAAAGCTGAAAACCTTTGTCTGGAAGCGGGCGACGAGCAAAGTTAGCGAGATGCCGCAACAATTGTTCGGACAGCGGGCGGCTCGGGTAAGGAAAACGTGGCTGGCGCAGAGCGCCGCTCTGTTCTTTATGCGCCATCTTAGTGCTGGCCATGACCACTCCCAGACGCTATTTTTGTCCCCACAAAGTTTGGCTCTGATAAAATGCTAAGGAACATCCCTTTCAGGAGCGCCGATCGCCGATGAACAAGATCGTCGAACTAGAACCTGCTTTCGCCGGGCAGGGAACTTTGCAAATCCGCGTATTGGGCATCGTGCTCGCCGGGGGGAAGGGAACTCGGCTCTATCCCCTCACTCGAGAACGCGCCAAACCGGCAGTTCCCTTTGGAGGCAAATACCGGATCATTGATTTCGTCCTCAGCAATTTCATCAACTCCGGAATTAATTCGATTTATGTGCTCACCCAATTCCGCAGCCAATCGCTGCTCCAGCACATGAGCGAGGTATGGCAGTTCAGCGGGCTCCTCAAGAGCCACTTCATCATCCCCGTGCCGGCACAAATGCGTTCGGAGGATGAAACCTGGTACCAGGGTACCGCCGACGCCATCTCGCAAAACATCAACCTTGTCCAGCAGTCCAACCCGCACGTGGTGGCCATCTTCGGCGCAGATCACATCTACCGCATGAACATCGCCAGCATGATCGAATTCCACATGTCCAAGCACGCGGAAGTGACCGTCGCCGCTAACCCCGTGCCCCAAAAGCAAGCCGCCCAATTCGGCGTCATTGAGGCCAACGAGGACGGACGCATCATGGCCTTTCACGAAAAGAACGCTAATGCGCCCACCATACCCGGCGATCCCAGCCAGGTCTATGCCTCCATGGGCAACTACATCTTCTCCAAGCGCACGCTTGTGGATCTGCTCGAGGCTGACGCCAAAGACCCCGCCAGTCACCACGATTTCGGCAAGGACATTCTTCCCAAGCTTGCCGGCAATGCCCCCATCTATGCTTACAACTTCCAAACTAATCGCATCCCCGGCGAGCCCGAAGACTCCATCCCCTACTGGCGCGACGTCGGCAACATCGACGCCTACTACGAAGCCAACATGGACCTGCGCTCCGTGAAGCCCGAGCTCAACCTCTACAATCGCCAGTGGCCACTGCGAAGTGCGAGCTACCCCGATCCGCCTGCCAAGTTCACCTTCGACGAGGCCCATCGCCGCGGCGAGGCCATTGACAGCATCGTATCCGCCGGATGCATTCTCTCCGGTGGTGTCGTGCGCAACTCCATTCTCAGCCGCGGCGTCCGCGTCCACACCAGCGCCCTTGTGGAAGGCTGCGTCATCATGGATAACTGCGACATCGGCCGCCACACCAAGGTGCGCCGCGCCATCCTGGATAAGAACGTCCGAGTTCCCGAAGGTGCCCAGATCGGCTACGATCTCGATGCCGACCGCGCGCGCGGAGGGCACGTGACGGATTCCGGCATCGTCGTCATCGGGGGAGAACGGGGCACGGTGCCCGTGGCGTCGCTCGTCATCTGATCGACAATCAGAGTCACCAAACTCGGCGTAAGCCTCGGTTCTCGTTCCCGCCAGCGTTGCTTATCTTGCCGTTTGAGCCATTCTGACCACCCGGCCGAGGTCTTCGAGTCATGGCTGCCCAAAGGTACCCTAAAGCATTAGCTTTGGACCGCCGCCACCGGGAGGGGATCGACCAGCTTGCGCCGCGTCCAGTCATAGAGCGCCGGGGCGGCAACGGTCAGGGCCATTCCGAAGCCGAACTTCGTTTGGCCTCGACATTATCGCTGGGTATCGTGAGGTTCACAGCGAAGCATGAACAGACACAATCACCGGGAGACCTCGGGAACGCCAATTGGCACGCCGAAAGCAGACCGGCGGGAGAAGACTTAGGCCGCACGGCCCGCATATACGTCCCCGAGGGGTCGGATAGCGGCATCGTACCGATGAATCATTCGGACAGCGCGGGGAAGCCCTGGGCAGAGAATGAAGAGCGAGGGTCGCTGATCAAGGAGCACATCCCAGCGCCTAATACGCACCCGACTCAAAGCGTGGCACGCACTCAGCCTAAGCGGCCTTGTTGGGCGTCCCCACGCTTGAACCTGCGGCGCCCATCTGACGAAGGATGCGGTTGGTCTCCACCTGTTCTTTAAGCAGTTTCTTGACCAAGAATCCCACATGAATAAACCACATGCACATCACGACGCCGACGGCACCACCAAAAATACCGAATCCACTTGTCATTTTACCTTCCTCCTTTTAATTATCTGGTCATACACTCGACGAATGTTTTATACTTTGGCGGGATTAAAATGCTTACTGCCAAGGACTTTCCTGCCTTCCCCCTGCACATTTACCCTCACTCCGAAATCACCTTATCGGAGGTGCTTGCCGTGGTAATGGCCCCGGACTCCACCTTAAAGTGCGTCATATACATTGGCAATAGTACGCGCGTACTGTAAGCACAAATTAGTGAGGGGCTACGGTCGGCGTTTTTCTGACGGCGGACGTTTAACACGCCGGGAGACTACCACCGCCGCCCTGGACCGTCAAGCACCGACGGTGACATCTGTTCCTTTGCCGCGGCAATACTATGAGACATTTTCTGCGAGTCCCCCCAGAAGAGATTCACCGCGGAGCGCACAGAGAACACCGAGAAAACCGCATCTGATTGCGGAAGCGTGTTCGTTGCTTTGTCAGTTCGCGCCGCCCGCGCGCGACCCCCCCTACTCCTTGCGTAGGGCGCGCAAAGCGATTCCCAACTGTTGACACTTCTTGTACAGGTAGCTGCGCTCCAGGCCCAGGGCGCGGGCGGTTTGGGTGATGTGATTCTGGTGGCGGCGGAGTTCGGCGAGGATGGTCTCACGCTCGAAGGTATCGACGCGCTCGGCGAGCGTTCCGGCCGCGGGGACGTCCAAACCGTTCTGGGCGGAAGCGGTCTGCGAGGGCAGGGCAGTTTGAACCGTAGCCACGTCCACCGTGTCACCGGTCGCGAGCAGCAACAGCCGCTCCACCATATTGCGCAGCTCGCGGACATTCCCGCGCCAGGTATAACGTTTCAGCTCGTCGATGGCGTCGCTCGCAAATGTCGCGGGCTTCCACCCGTTCTGCGCGGCGATTTGGCGGGCGAAATGATCGACGAGTGCCGGAATGTCTTCCGGGCGGTCCCGGAGAGGGGGAAGGAAGAGCGGAAAGACGTACACGCGGTGGTAGAGGTCCTCGCGGAATTTGCCCTGCCGGATCAAATCTTCGAGATTGCGGTGCGTGGCCACCACGACGCGTACGTCAACGGCAATCGGCCGGTCACCGCCCACGCGCTCCATTTCGCCTTCTTCCAGCACGCGCAGGAGCTTGGCCTGCATGGCCAAGGGCATGTCGCCGATTTCGTCGAGAAAGAGCGTGCCGCGCTGAGCCTGCTCGAACTTTCCCACGTGGCGCGCCCCCGCGCCCGTGAAGGCGCCCTTTTCGTGTCCGAAGAGCTCTGATTCGATCAGCTCCGCCGGAACCGCGGCGCAGTTCAGCGCGACGAACGGCCCCGACCGGCGGGGGCTGTGCTCGTGCAGCGTGCGCGCCACGAGCTCCTTGCCCGTGCCGGTTTCCCCCAGGATGCAGACGCGTGTCTCGCTCGCGGCGACGCGCTCGATCTGCGCCATCACCCGGCGCATTGCTTCGCCCGACCACACCATCTGGTGCTTGCCGAGGCGTCCGAGGAGCTCTTCGTTTTCTTCCTTGAGGCGTTTCAGGCGCAGAACGTTTTCCACCGTCAGCAAAAGCTTCTCGGTGGAGAGCGGCTTTTCCAGGAAGTCCACGGCCCCCAGGCGAGTGGCGCGCACCGCCATCTCAATGTGCGCCTGTCCGGAAATCATCACCACTGGAGTGGGCAGTTCCATGTTCTTCAGGTCCTCGAGAAACGAGAGGCCATCCTTTTCCGGCATCACCACGTCAGAAAGAATCATGTCGAACGGCTGCGTCTTCACCAGCTCCAGGGCGCGGACGGCAGAGTCGCACACGGTAGCTTCATATCCCCCCAGGCGGAACGCCCGCGCCAGCGAAGCCAGCGTATTAGCTTCATCGTCGACAATCAGCAAATGACCTTTGGGCGCTACCATATTTCTCGCCTCGTGGCGTACTCGCTCGTAGCGCGGACCTGTTCTGTAGGTCCGCGGCTTTTCCTTACCAATACGGCAAGAACTTCAAATCCTGGGGACGAGCCGCGGACCTACAGAACAGGTCCGCGCTACACTTGCTCTTCGAATTCATCGGCAGCAGCGCATCATGGCCAATCTTGGTACCGGCGTTCTTGATTACCAATCCATCCAAGTACTGCCTCAATATAGTTTCCGACTGCGCCGTCGCACGGCCAGAACTATAGATTGCCCGTGCCGAATCGTCAATTAACTCAAATTGATGGCGGATCGTACTCCAGCGGTCCTCAAACCGGAAGACACTACTGAATCCGGCTGGTAAAATGAGGAATCAACACAAGGAGAAGCCATGAGAATTGTAAACAGCAGTACAGCAAACATATTTGCGGCGCTGGTGCTGGGTGCGACTGCCATGGTGTGCCCGGGCCCGGCGGCGCCGGCACAAACGGGCTCCGTGAAGCCGGGAAGCACCAAGTCGTACGAGATCGATGTGCCCGGGACAAAAACATGGGTGGACACGAACGTCGACGTGCGCGGAGGGGCGAAACTACGCTTCACGGCCACCGGAGAAATCACATATCCGGCCGACACATCGTACAAAGGAAAGTCGCGAACGTCGGGGACGTTCGGTCCGGACGGGCTGCCACGGGGATGGGCCGACCTGATCCACCAATATGCGGTAAAGGATGCCGGCCACGGCGCCTTGATCGGCCGAATCGGTTCTGACGCTTATGCGCAGGCGTTTTTGGTGGGCGCGAGCAAGAACTACGACGTGCCCGTGGCAGGAAGACTGTTCCTGGGCCTCAATCAGAGTATGAGCGAAGCCTCGACCGCTGACGGAAGTTTCCATGTGACGATCGAAGTTCTCGACGAAGGTTCAGCGGATGCCATAGGCGTTGGCGGTCCTGCGGAGACCCGCCTTCAAGGCATTACTTCCGATTTGCTGAGCAAAATTCCGCGCCGCGTCTCCGATCCCAACGGCAATCCCGGTGACATGGTCAACGTCCTGATCGTGGGAACACAGGACCAGGTGGTTCAGGTATTCACTGCCGCCGGGTGGGTCCAGGTAGATAAGTCGGTGGGGGGCGCGCTGCTGAGTGCCGTGATGGGCACTATGGAGAAGAAGGACTACCTGACGATGCCGATGAGCGTGCTCTATCTCTTCAACCGGCCGCAGGATTATGGATTCGCCCACGGCGAGCCGGTGAAGGTGGCGATGTCACGGAATCACCTGCGCGCCTGGAAATCTCCATATGAGGTCGCAGGGCGACCCTTGTGGTGCATTGCCGCTACGCACGATATCGGATTCGAGCGCGACCAGCGCAACAATGGCGTCACGCATAAGATCGATCCGGCAATCGACGGCGAACGCGAATACGTGAATGGCACGCTTTCGGGGACTGGACTCGTCGTGCAGCGGGATCACGTTACGCCGGCCGATCCGCTGACCACTGCCAAGACCGCGACCGGCGGCGAGTTTCACTCCGACGGACGCATCGTGGTGCTCGTGCTCAAGGACACTAAGAGTGCGAGTAATTAGTAAAGAACAGCCACCCTTGGAGCCGGAGCGTTTGCGGAACGCGGCGATCTAGGGATCCTGAGTCCCATTCTGCCCCTTGTGGTCGGGTGCTTTGTCGATTGCTTCACTCGATCCGAGCAGGGAAGAGTCGCTGGGAATCGGCTCGCCCCAGAGGTAGTGACTGAACCAGTCGAG
>Ga0208034_1001082_pt1 | contig 17982 bp, 13 predicted proteins | sample June2015DPH_8_10_FD_184699 | JGI IMG/M metagenome (GOLD analysis project Ga0208034, IMG submission 184699) | Peatland microbial communities from SPRUCE experiment site at the Marcell Experimental Forest, Minnesota, USA - June2015DPH_8_100... | ecosystem: Environmental > Terrestrial > Soil >...
GTCCACTTCCTCCCATAACCCCACCGCTCGCGCCAACTCCTCCAACACCACCAGCCCGCCCAGACTGGTCAACCGCTCCGAACTTCTTTCGAGCTTGATAGGCAGAATCAACTGCGCTAGGCTTGCTTCCATCGTTCACCCTCCGGGTGTGGGTCTAGATTTCTTCGCAAAATCTCTATAACACACATCCCGTGAGGGTGAACGCCTTTTCTGCGGTCTCCCGCTCGTTTCAATCGCGATTCTTGGGTTTATAGGTTTTAGTTCCTATGTCACAGATTACAGGTTATAGTATTCAGATCCCGGTTTACAGCGCGCATTGCCTCATTACCTCCGCCTCGTAAACTGTCACCTGTTACCTGCCCTCTGCCCTTCTGCCCTGTAACCTAATTCTTCAAGCCTCCAGGTAAGGTCAGCAACGCTCGCAAGGTGGCAAGCAGGGCACGATGGTGCCAATCAAACTTCAACTTGCCATTCAAGCGAACCAGAAAATCGGAGGCGTTTGCCGCATCAAAGAAACGATCTATTTGTCCATCAGTAAATTGGCTGGCGAGTTTCCGCGCGAAATAGCCGACCATCAATTCGCTACCGAAGGCCGATCGCCAGTAGCGCTCGAACTCACCCAAACTCTGGGCGCTAAAGTTGTTGTTCTGGAAGGCGCGAACCACCACGTCGGCCACGAGTTCGGCGGAAAGCAACCCGTAATAAATTCCGCCACCGGTGGTGGTCTTAATGTGGCCTGCGGCTTCCCCCGCGGCGATGACGCGTTCCGCCACGCAGCGGCCGACGGCGGCTTGCGCAATTCCCTTGCGATCGATCCGCAAGGTTGAGAGGTCAGTGTCGGGCGCGACTCTCCGGACGAGCTTGGCGAAATAAGGGTCAGGGTTTTGTTCCGTCATCAACCCCACCCTCCATCGGTTGTTCCCCAACGGGATTTCCCACCCAAATGCCCCCGGAGCAACCCCTTGGCCGACAAAGATGCGCGTGGCATTCCCGTGGCCGTTCGGTGGCAGGGCCATTTCCGCCTGGACGGCACGCAGGAATTGGCGGGGATGCGCCAACCCCAGAGACTGATTCAGGGAACCGTTGACGCCGGTAGTGATGATGGCCACCTGCGCCTTGAGGCTCGCCGGCCCCGGCTCGTTTGTGCGATATCGGATTTCCACCGAATGCTTTTCAACTTCCATGGAACTCACCCAACAGCCGAGCTGCAAGTCCACCCCCGCGGTCGCAGCGCGATGTGCCAATGCTCGATTAAACTCGCCTTTATCAATCACCTGGGCAAGCGGCGTTTCCGTTCGGTGCTCCAGCTTCTTTCCCCCCGGCGAGATTGCTTGAATGCATCGAATGTCCGACAAAATGGGTCGAGTGGGAAGATCGAATCGGGCAAAAGCCTCATCGCCGACCACGCCCGAGCAGATGGCCTTCTCGCCGACCCGACTTTGGGCCTCAAAGAGAGCAACATTCAGCCCCGCCTGAGCTAATAGAAATGCGGCGTGGATGCCTGCTGGCCCTGCCCCGATGACGGCGACGTCCTTCAAACTGCCTCCCTCTTTAACCTTGCGGCGAAAACCGAACTCATTTATTTGCACTAATATGCACGACTCTGCAAGATGGCACACCCGCAATTACGACATTACAAAGTCACCTAGGACGCGTCACCCAATCATAATTTATTCCCGGATCGTCAAAAGGAATCCGCCCCTCGTCGTGGGGGTTATAGATTCTGTCCATGGCATACACCAGCAGACTTGAGTCTGGTCCCACAACCTTGTAGCCATGGGCAACGCCGGGGGGAATTCGCAACTTCCAGGGCCGCATGGCGCCTACGAAGAGTGTATTCAGCCTCCCGCAAGTTGGCGAAGACTCGCGAAGGTCATAGAGAATGACTTGCAACATGCCGCTTAACGGAGCCCACAGATCGGTCTGCTCGAAGTGATAATGGATCGCCTTGATGACTCCCGGATACGATACGGTAAAGGAAACCTGGATTCGGCTGGTGTGCGCGGCGTAAAAATCCCGCGCCAGCCCGGGTTCGCCGAACCGAAAAAGCTCCCCAAAGGACCCGCGATCGTCGGGGAATTGAACAATCGGTTCAACCTCAATCCCATGAATCAACTGGGGCGCCTGGGGGGTGGTGATAAAGTGGCCACAACTTGGCTTGGCTTGGTTCGTAATGACCAAGCGCGTGCCGTCACGTTCAGCCACTAACCTGGAACTCTGCGCGTTCATGATTTTGTGACCTCTCGCTCGAGCGCCTCTTTCGAGGGGGCGGGCTCGAGCGGCCCGAATTCACCCCCAGGCCAACCTTCTTCGAGATACTGTGCCAGGCCTTCCGTCCAATGAGGAAGCGCTTCCAGCTTGCACTCCGTCAAGCGGTGGTTCTCCAGTACGGAGAACGCCGGCCGCGGGGCTAAACGTCCGGCTTCCTGGGTTGAGATCGGGTGGACGCGAACTCGCGGATATCCTCCCGACTGCACGATGGCTCGGGCAAACTCAAACCAGCTACAGTCTCCAGATCCGGTCACGTGGAAGACTCCATACACCCGGGCGGCCAGGAGTTCTCGAAGCTTTAAGGCCAGGTGGCGGGTGTAGGTGGGTGAGCCGCGCTGATCGGAAACCACGCGCAGCTCTCCACGCCCCCTCGCCGCTTTCAGAATGGTGGACACAAAATTCTTGCCGCGTGGTCCGTATAGCCAGGAAGAACGGACAATCATGTGCCGCGCGACAAGTGCCTGAACATACCGCTCCCCTCGCAGCTTTGTGATACCGTACACGCTGAGGGGGTTTGGGGCGTCATCTTCCCGATAGGCCCGATTTCCGCGCCCGTCAAACACGTAGTCGGTGCTGACATACAGCAAACCAGCTCCGATTTCCGCACAAGCTCGCGCCACATTCAGCGTCCCCAGGGAGTTCACCTGCTCAGCCTTGGCAGGATTCGCTTCGCAACCATCGACGTCGGTATAGGCAGCGAGATGAAAAACAAATTCCGGCCGCAGGTCGCGGAAGGAAGCCTGGACCGCGGATTCCTCCCCAATGTCAAAATCCTTTTGGTCGACCCCGTAAACCTGGTGTTCCGGCCGAAGGCACGGGAGCAGTACCGATCCCAGCATTCCCAGTGCACCGGTAACGAGAACGCGCACTAGATCTTTCCTCCCTGGTCGAGAACTTTTGCCAGCGTCGCCTCCCGGCGATCGTAGTGCTTGCGGTAATATGCACGGTAGCCCCGCGCCGCAACGTGCCGAACCCAGTCGGAGTTGGACGTGTACCACTCGACCGTCTGCTTCAATCCCTCTTCCAAGGTCGTTTGGGGCGCCCAGGAAAGTTCCCGGTTGGCCTTTTCGGTGTCCAAAGCATACCGGCGATCATGGCCCGGCCGGTCCTGGACGTGGGTCAGCAGGGATTCCGGCTTGCCCACGAGGCGTAAAATTCGCCGGGCTATCTCGAGATTGGGCCAATCGTTCCCGGCCCCCAGGTTGTAGATCTCACCCTCGCGGCCCTTGCGCAAAACGGCGTCCAATCCCACGCAATGATCGTTGACCCAAATCCAATCCCGCACCTGCATTCCATCGCCGTATACGGGAATGCTCTCCCCCTTCAGGGCGCGAGTCAGCATGAGGGGTATGAATTTTTCCGGGTACTGGTAAGGCCCATAGTTGTTGGTGCATCGCGTAATAATAACCGGGAATCGAAAAGTGCGAAAGTGGGCCCGCGCCAGAAGGTCCGCCCCCGCCTTGCTGGCCGCATAAGGGCTGTTGGGCGCTAGGGGGGATTCCTCGCTGAATTTCTCGCCGGAGGGGGCGCTGCCGTAAACCTCATCCGTGCTGACCAGGACGAAGCGTTTGACTCCTGCCTGCCGGGCGGCATCCAGCAGGCGCTGCGTTCCCAGGACGTTAGTCTTGACGAAAGCCGAACCGTCGAGGATGCTGCGGTCGACATGCGTTTCGGCGGCAAAGTGGATTATCGCCTCATATCCCCCATCATTGAGAATTCCCTGAACTTTCCGGCGATCGCAAATGTCGCCGCGAACAAACGTATAGCGCTCGTTCTTTTCAACATCTTTCAACGTTTGGAGGTTGCCCGAATAGGTCAATTTGTCCAGATTCAGGATCGAATCCTCGGGATGCTGGGCCAGAACGTAGCGGATGAAATTCGACCCGATAAATCCTGCGCCACCTGTAACCAAAAGCTTCATTTCGGACCTAATGTCTATATGTCTGTTTACGCAACGCCGCTCAGTGTCGGGGAATGGCGGGATATCCACAATGCGATTTGGCGGCGTTGGGCCGCCTCTGCAATCTATTTTTTCACCAGGGACTCCGCCACAAGGTTAGTCGCCAAACGTAGCGACTCAAAAGTGCCCGCGTCGGTCCACCAGCCTTCCAGAACACTGTAAGTCAATGTGCCTTCCTGCAAGTAGGCGTTATTCACGTCGGTAATTTCCAGCTCTCCCCGGCTGGAAGGCTTCAGCCGATTGGCCTTCTCGAACACCGAAGCGTCATAAAAGTAAACACCGGTGACGGCAAATTGGCTGGCCGCATGAGCGGGTTTCTCCTCAATGCGAACTATCCTGTCTCCCTCAAAAACCGGAACTCCAAACCGTTCGGGGTTGGATACACTTTTGAGGAGGACATGGGCGCCCAGGGCTTGGTGCTCAAAGTTTTGAGCGGCCTGCTTGATGCTTCCTTCCAGAATATTGTCACCAAGAACGACGCAAATCTTTTCGCCTTCCGCGAAATCCTCTGCCAGCCGCAGCGCATCCGCAATCCCACCCTCACCTTCCTGGTAGGCGTAATTCAACCGCTTCAAACCAAATTCCTTCCCATTGGCCAGCAAGCGCAGGAAGTCCCCGGCGTTGCGCCCGCCCGTGACGATAAGGATCTGCTGGATCCCGGCATTCACCAAGGTCCGAAGGGGATAATAAATCATGGGCTCGTTGTAAACAGGCAGCAAGTGCTTATTGGTTACTTTCGTCAATGGAAAGAGCCGGGAACCCGTTCCCCCGGCCAAGATTATGCCCTTCAAATTGCCTCCCTCTATGCCGATGACCGCGCCTAGGTCCTGCCGACACCCTCTTTCGCTTGCGCCCCACTCAACTACTAGTGGGAGGAGCCACGAAAGGCGCCCCCAGGCGGTGTGGCCGCGTGGTGGGCCTCTAGTTGATGAATTCGCTATTTCGGTCCGCGCCTGAATCCCAAACCACCATCCGGGGATTCGCCTGAGCCGGACGACCGTGCGTGGCGATGGCCAGGCACACGACAAACCATGCGGCGTTGGCGGGAACGCGCAAGTTGAAATCGACGAAACTATGGAAGAACAATCCCGCGGCGCCTACCGCAGCGCCTAACTGAATCCAACCCCACTTATGCTGAAGGCGTCCCGCGATGTGCCCAAACGCTACACGAACGAAGAGCGCGAGTGAAACGAGAATGATCACCACTCCGGGTAACCCGGTTTCAGCCGCAGCTTCCAAGACATCATCATGCGCGTGTGTCCAATGCCGGTCCATGGGGGACGTCAAGTAATTGGGGAAAACGGACTCAAAACTCCCCACTCCCACGCCGATCCATGGATTGCTTCGAGCCATCCGCAACGTGTCAACGCCCACGAGGAGCCTCTCGCCGAGCTTCACTTCCAAGGATCCACGGGGTTCAAAGACTGAAAGGGCACGGGTACCCACCCGCCCCGTACTCACCATCCAGGAGAATACCACCGCGGAAATCAGTACCACTCCACCCAACATTGCAAATAAGCGCGGGGAGACGCCGCGAGGCCGTTTCCAGATCAGGATGCTTGCCCAAATCAGCCCTTCAATCAGCAGAACGAGAGTGGCCCCTCTCGATCCGCTGACCCAAATGGATGTAACGACAAGCCCCAACCCGCACCAGGCAAGGAAAAGTAAGGGCGGATTCCAGGGCCTCGAGAGAATATACGCAGCGGAAATAGGGAGAAGCATTTCCATTAGTCCAGCATAGTTATTGTGATTGACATAGGGGCCAAAAGCTGCACCCGTCACGTGAAAGGTCCCGTAAATAACGCGTAGATTCCCGCCCCAATACAATTGCACCAGACCCTCGATACAAATGGCAAGCGCCAATAGGTAAACGATCCGCCCGACCCATTCCAGTGCCCGGCCATTTTCGCGTTGGGCGTTCAGAAGTTGACCGGTCAGAAAGAAGAAAACAAAATTGGTGACAATCTTCAGGACCGCCTCACGAGTAGCCACATGGTCAACACTCAAACCTGCCACCAACTGCAAGACGGCCACGAATAGAAATACCAGGAAGGGCCAATAGAGCGGGGACCAGCTTATCTTAAGAACGCCGCGATAAGCGCAACCCACTGCCCATACAACCAGCGTGAGCAGCGACAAAACCATCAGGGTCCCCCATGCCCACGATTGCACGGCGCCAAAAGCCCACGGGGCGGCACAAATCGTGGAAATAAGGAGAACTCGGGCGATATCCTGAAACGGAGAGGAAAATCGGCCGCCTTCCCGCAACGAGGATTCGCGGGAACGAACGGGAGACCTCGACAAGGTTGGGATTGTCACCGGGTCCTCGCTTGGCTCACTGCGGATTGGGGAGCTTCCCCAGCGCGAAGAGTAACATCGTCGAGCCAGACGGTGCCGGTTATGTCCTCATGGGACGTTTGATCTGGCGGCCGCCAAAAAGAAATTCTCACAGCCTGAGTTTGCGGTTGGGTCATAAACGCCACCTGAATCGGGTGCCACTCCGTGGACCCCACAGTCGGATCGCTGGTCCGGACAGTGCAACCCGCACAACCCATCTCAACCACGCGGAGGCGCGGTCCACTCCCTGAGGTCAAATTGTCGGATCGCACGTAGGCCGTTAACTGATATCGCGTGTTCGGTTTTATGAGCACAACTTGGTTCAGCAAGTTATACTCCGCATTTCGCCCTACCACGAATTTAATCCGCAGGCACTTCGCGCCCTCGTAAGCAGATGGATCAGAAAAATCGAAATCCAAATCCGGGGAATCGCTGATACGCCAGTCAAATCCGGTGTTAAGGGGCGGCGCCTCAAAGCTCCCGTCATAAAGTAAGGTGCCTGATTCCGAGGGTGGTCCAGGCGGGATGACTCCCGTATGCTCAAGGTCGTTCCAGACCATGCTGGCGTCCTGAATTTGATTATGGTCGAGGAGAAAATCCAAAAAGGGCGTCACCATCGACAAGTCGGGAGAGCGGTCAGGTCCGGAGATCATTTGCCCCCAAATCCGCATGGCGTTTTCGTAATCGGCAATGGAGCTTAAGAACATCAGGAACGCGAATCTTCCCGAGGCATCCTTTCCCTGGGGGACAACCTCCGCGTAGATCGTTTGCGGGTCATGGGTAGCGCGCACGCACACCCGAAGTGTTGCCTCGAGATAAGTCGAGTCCATGCTCAGGAGTCTGCGAAAGTAAGGGAATGCCTTATCCTCCCGATTCGTCAAGAGGTAGTGATTCCCTACAGTCCACTGAACAGACGGGGCCATGGGGTTGAGCGCCAAGGTATGATCGAAGGCCTCATCCGAACACGCCATGTCCCCGGCGAAATCACAGGACTTCCCCAAATCCTCCCAGTAATCCCAGCGGCGGGGATTGAGAGCGATGGCTTTCCGCAGATTTTTCACCGACTCAGACATATCGCTATCCGTTGGGCTGGAGGCATAGACGTACCCAAGCCGATGGATCAAGTCGGCATTATCCGGATCCTGGCTGATCGCCTTCTGGATGTCGGGGATGGAAACGGTTTCAGTCTGGTATGTTACCCGCGCCACAACAATCGCCACATGGGACAGCCAAACACTGACGGCGATGATAGGTATCAAAAAGAGGGCCGCTCGCCACCCAGGCCGCAAGGACCATTCAAAACTGTGATTGGAACTACGCCGGGACGAAGCCTTCTCACCGGCAAGGTTAGGGTTGGGAAATTGGTTCATTTCGTGACTGATCCTGGAACCGGCGATGAGCGAATAAGGGGGAACCCCATCCAGCCGCGCCTGGAGAAAATCCACTTTCGTTCGCCCGATAACTCAGAATGCTCATGCTCCGCGGGGTGAATCCTTGGATCTTGAACGGCCTCCTCCCGACGAATGCGAGGGATTCGATACCGCGATCTCATCGTAGTAGCCTTGGTGATAGGGACCGTAATAGGACCCGTAGTACGTGTCAAAACGCATGTCAACCTTATTGAGCACCATTCCCAGGACCCGCGAACCGGCGTTTTCAAGAATGCGATGAGCCCGGGCAAGCGCTCCCCGCGCCGTCGTCCCACTGGCAACCACCAGAATAACTCCGTCCACCATGGCCGATAAAACCACCGCGTCCGTAACCAAGAGCAGGGGGGGGGAGTCGATAACAATCTGGGTAAACCGCTTCATGAGATCCTTCAGCGTCGCGTCCATCATGTGCGAAGAGAGCAGCTCCGCAGGATCGGGAGGCCGCGGACCGGCCGGCAAGACCCAGAGATTCTGGACGCGCTCATATTGAATCAAAACCTCATCCAGAGAGTGGGCGCCGGTCAGATAGCTGCTCAACCCCTTCTCATTGGCAACGCCCAAGGTCTTCGCCACAGAAGGACGGCGCAAGTCAGCGTCGACAATCAAGACGGGACCGCTTCTCTGGGCGAAAGACATCGCCAAGTTGCAGGCGGTGGAAGTCTTACCTTCACCAACTTGCGCGCTGGTCACAAGTAAGGTTTGTGGCGGACGCGGGGCCGTGGAGAGTAAGACCGAAGTCCGGAGGCTTCGGAACGACTCCGCCATCGGTGAGGACGGCCGCTTCAGCACCGCCAACCCCACCCCGTTAGGTCCCGCCGGGCTTAGAGGACGGATCCCTTCCATTTGCTTTCGCCTGCGCCCATCGGCTTCCGCGGGAATTACTGCCAGAGCCGGAGCGTTGACGAGCCGTTCCGCTTCTTCGGTGGTCCTCACCGAGGTGTCGAGAGCTTCCTGGACAAAGGCCAGGGTAATCCCAAGAATCAGACCGACCATCAGGCCCGCGGCCATATTGCGCCGTCTGTTCGGGCGGATCGGATTCACCGGCGGAGTCGCCTGATCGATAATGTGAACATTGGTGGCTTGCATGCTGGCTGAGAGGGTTGCATCCTTCAGGCGTTGCAAGAGGCTCTCATAGAGCTGCTGATTGATTTCGAAATCCCGCTTCAAGATATTGTGTTCGATCATGCGCTGATTGACCGAGCTCACATCCGCCTTGGCTTTCGCCATAGCATCACCCAGAAGCTTCTCCCGGCTGACCGCTGCCAGGTAATCATTATGAACCTTCTCAAGCGCTTGCTTGCGCGCACTTTCCATCAGCGATTGCATTTGCGTAAGCTGGTCACGCAAGCGGACAACCTTAGGGAAGTTAGGCCCGTATTGACCCTGCGCATCAGCATACGACGCCTTGAGATCGTTGTATTTTTCCTCCAGATGCTGGAGGACGTCGTCCTGCATGAGGATCCCAACCTGCCCCTCATTGCCCTTGGCAAGCTCGTAAAGAGATTCCTTCTGGACGCGATCACTCATGGCCTGGGTGAAGTCCTTGTTCAGTTGCTCCAGCCTTTCATCATTGATCGTCTGCTTGTCGCCAACATTGACGATCAGGTTTTGGCGCTCATAATCGACCAAAGCCTGCTGGGACCTCTCCACCTTCATTTTTAGATCCTCGAGTTGCCTCTCCATTCCGCTGGAAGCACGTTGAGTAAAGTCGTAGCGCTCTTGGAAATTGAAATCCCGGAAGTTGCTGATTAAATGATTGACAACGTCCGCTGCCATGTCGGGGTTTCCGCATTCGTAACTGACCGCGAGAATGGTGCTGTCCTTCAGTGGCTCAACAGTAAGTCCATCCTTAAATTCCGCGATCATCGCCGTCTTGCGAGCAGTGAGGATTCGCGCTGGCGATTGTCCGGGAACCTTGGCGGGACTCGGCCGGCCTGCATCGCGGTCAAGGCCCAATTGCTGGATAGTTGTCCATGCCAGATTGTCGCTCTGCAGAACTTGCATTTCCGTGGTCAGAAACGAAGTATCCCCCACCGGAGCTTGGCGGTATACATCGGTGATGGATTGAAGTTGGGGGTAGTCTGTCTCCACCTCCATCGTCGCCGTCGCCCGGAACACAGGAGCCATCTTAAAGGTATAAATCCCCGTCAGAACTGACACCAGAAGAGTGGCAGTAACGATGGTTATGATGCGCTTGACGATGATGTGCCAGAAAGCAGCGAAAGTGAAATGGGGTTCACTCCCTTGCGCTTCCAGTTCCAGGGTCGCCGGCGAGATGCTGCTGATCCGCTGCGGCAAAGGACGTTCAATAGGCGATAATGATTCGTTGTCAGACACCTTCAGACTCCCCCCGAAAAACCTAATTTGGTAATTCCCTGATCCCTGGCAAACCTTAGTGGTAAATGGCGAGCGCCGGGCCGGACGCCGTCCCTACGGCCACAGCAGCGTTAACGGCAGTACGCAAAGCCTTAACCCGGCCACTTTCGGGCACATAGAGTATATCGTCGGGCTTTAGTTGCACGTCGGCGATCTGCCCCTTCACCATGGCCTTGTAATCAACCGGTATTTCGTCCCGCTTTTCTCCTGTACCCGCCGGGTCATGGCGCAGTATCGAAATTCGCCCCTTTTTGGCAACGTTGGTCACATCGCCCGCCATGGCCAAGGCTTTGAGCACTGTAAGGTGCTGCCGGGTTTCGTTCAACACGTATCCACCCGGCCGATTCACTGCTCCCATAATAAAAATGAGCGATGCTCGCTGCACCGTAACTCGGTCTCCGGGATAGAGGAGAATATTGGTCTTGCCGGCGCCCGTCTGCACCAGTTCACGAATGTCCAATGTGAATGATTGCCCCTTGGCCGAGGGGTTGACCGTGCCCCCTTGGGCGCTCTCTTCCAAATCGGCGTGTTGGCCGATTTCCCCCCGCGTAATGATCGCATCGTTTCCGGCGTCAGGCGCTAATCCCCCGGCCTTTACGAGGATTTCGAGCAATCTCGTCGGTCCAAAGACCGCATACGACTGGGGGGACCTTACTTCCCCCGACACAATCACCGTATTCAACCTGGTTTCTTTTAGTGAAACGGTCACTTGCGCGTTGTTGATCATGCCGGCGTCGTGAAACTTTGTGGCAATCCGGTGAGAGAGTTGATCCAAGGTTTCCCCAGCGGCGGGGATCGGGTCAGGCAGCAGTGGCAAGGTCAGAAAGCCATTGGAACTTACCCGGTATGTGCGAGTGACTTCCGGCACGTCCAGGACATTGATGTCCAGCAAGTCTTCCGGGCTCACGGTATATTCGCTGGTTTGTGCCTTCATGCCGTTGGGAGGCGCCACGGGCGTGCTGGTCTGCTTCGTAGCTATCACTACAGGAGCCGTAGGAGCGGCCATCGGTTGCTGGGCCCACGCCGAGGTTAAAGTGGCAAGAAGAAAAACCGCGCCTCCCCATACGCTTGCCTTCCGAACGCATCCCTCATCCCAAACCCTTGCCCATTTGCTGAGCATCAGCCCCACCTCACTCCTAATCCTCAACCCCGCCGCTCGTCACTGCGCCCGGAATTCGGCCCACACACATCCTCCTGATCGCCCCACGATCACCACTTACAAAAGGAAACTCCCACTTACCTCCGGAGCGCTCTTTGGCAATTGTAGTCGCGTCGCGGGCCGGCAGTTCGTCAGTTTGGTCTCCAGAGGTATTGCCCCGTCGATCTGTTTCTCTATGGCCTCCGAGGCAGTCGCCCTTCAGAGGAAAGTCGGGAGAGGGTTTTCGTACCACCTGCGCAGAGTTTCGAACTGCGCAATCTCGCAAGACGAGGCGTACAACCCGCCGTCCTGCCCTGCTTATCCTGAGCCGAGTGAAAAGAGCCCTCCCCGGAACCCGGCACGCGTAAACGGATTCTGCCTATACCATCATCACCGTGATGCTTCGCAGCTTCTTTAAGCTAATAATAAGATGACACCCAAGTGTGTTCGCGGGCAATGGTTCTTACAAGCGCTAACAGGACCATGTAAAGTCACGCTGCGGCACGGGCACAGCGTAACAGTCGAGTTCCGGAAAGTTGCGCAAACAAAGTCCGTCGGGATTTAGTATAAGTCCATGTCTTTCTGATGTCAACAATGGGTTGATAAAAGGATTTTAATGACGGCCTCCTTGACACTGTGCTTCTTGCCCGATTAGGATCAAAAGATAAACTATGAGCGACAATTCCAGTCCGCAACCAATGAATCTTGCAGATGCCACCATCACGGTCCTGGGGTTAGGCCATATCGGGCTCCCGACTGCCCTGGGTCTCGCCGAATTGGGACATCGAGTTATCGGCGCCGATGACGATAAGAGCAAAGTCGGCCTGATCCGGGGAGGAGATCCGATTTTTTTCGAACCCGGCCTTGGCGAACTGTTATCGAAACACCTCCAAAGCGGCAGATTTCAGCCCGTGGAAGATGTAGAGGCCGCCGTTCGCTCCGGCTCTATCATCTTCATCTGCGTCGGTACTCCCCAAAAGAGCAGCGGCCAAGCCGACCTCGGTCAAGTGGAAGCCGTGGCGAGGCTGGTGGCGCGCAACTTGAACGGGTACAAACTCATCATCGAAAAGAGTACAGTTCCGGCCATAACCGCACAGTGGCTGAAGCGAACGATTGTGCGCTATAACCAAGGGAAGTCCTCCCCCACGCCAGGCGAGGTCAACTCCGACCAGCCTTCTCCGGCGCCCCCGGATTTCGATGTCGCGTCCAATCCTGAATTCCTTCGCGAAGGCAAGGCGGTTGAGGATTTCTTTCATCCCGACCGCATCGTGTGCGGGGTGGAATCCGAACGGGCTCGCGAGATCCTGACCAACCTATACCGACCGCTTCAGCGTCCCCTGGTGGTGACCAACATCAGCACCGCCGAACTGATCAAACACGCGGCCAACGCTTTTCTCTCCACCAAGATTTCCTTTATTAATATGGTTTCGGACTTGTGCGAGAAGGTGGGTGCTGACGTCACCGCAGTGACTCGCGGCATTGGCCTGGATTCGCGCATCGGACCGCAGTTTCTCGACGCAGGAATTGGCTACGGCGGCTACTGCTTTCCCAAGGACCTCCGCGCCTTCATTTATCTGGCGGAAGAGCATGGGGTGGATTTTGCCCTACTTCAGGAGGTAGAGCGCATCAATCGACGCCGGGTGGACATCTTCATTCGCAAGGTCCACCAGGCCCTGTGGACTTTACGCGGGAAAACCCTCGGCGTTCTTGGCTTGGCTTTCAAGGCGGGCACTGACGATATCCGGGAAGCCGTCAGCCTTAGGATTATTCAAGCCTTGCTCGACGAGGGCGGCACCCTGCGCCTGTACGATCCGCAAGCCATGCCCAACACCCAGCGAGTGTTTCCCGCCTCGAAGGAACTCATCTACTGCACATCGGCGTATGATGCGGCGCAAGGTGCACAAGCCCTGCTGCTCCTGACCGAGTGGGAAGAGTTCCGCCAGTTAGACCTCGTGCGCGTGCGCGACCTCATGGAAGTACCCGTTCTGGTGGACGGCAGAAACCTTTTCGACCCTGACGCCGTGCGCAAAGCCGGCTTCGAGTACATTTCGCTGGGCCGCGACGCGGCGAGATCTGCCGACCCTCGCGCCTTTACGGGAAAACTCATCGCCTGAGGGCGGCCGTCGAGGACCCGAAAGCCAAGGTTCCCTTTATGTCAAATTCCTTGCCCCGCGAGAATCTCCGGCCCCTGACCATGGTCACCGGCGGCGCGGGCTTCTTGGGTTCCCATCTCTCGGACCGCCTCTTGGCGGAGGGCCACGATGTCATCTGTCTCGATAACCTTATTACCGGCCGTCGCGAGAACATCCAACACCTTCTCGCCCACCCGCATTTCCGCTTTGTGCTTCACGACGTAACCCAGCCGATTGACTTGCCCGCCCTGCTTGCCGAACCCCCGGGGCAACCTTTTTTTCCTCCCCGCCCCCTGAGTTACCTCCTGCATTTTGCCTCTCCGGCTAGCCCCAAGGACTACGCTCGGCATCCGATTCACACCCTCAAGGTGGGAGCGCTCGGGACTTACCACGCGCTGGGGTTGGCGAAAGCCCACGGGAGCGTCTTCCTGCTGGCGTCGACCTCGGAGATTTACGGCGACCCGGAGATCAGCCCGCAGCCCGAGAAGTACTGGGGACACGTCAATCCCATCGGCCCGCGCAGCGTTTATGATGAAGCCAAGCGCTTCGCGGAGGCCATCAGCATGGCTTATCATCGCGAGCACGGGGTCAAGGTGCGGATCGTCCGCATCTTCAACACCTATGGCGAACGCATGCGCCTTGAGGACGGGCGCGCCCTGCCGAACTTCATGGTCCAGGCGCTGCTGGGCAAACCCCTGACCGTTTACGGAAAGGGAAGCCAGACCCGCAGCTTGTGTTACGTCAGCGATCTGGTGGAAGGGCTTTACCGGTTGCTGACGTCAGACCAGACCGGGCCTATCAACTTGGGAAACCCGGAAGAGGTGTCCATCCTGCAACTCGCCGAGGCGATTATCCGCGCCACGGGGAGTAAGAGCTCGATCATCTATGAACCCCTCCCCGAAGATGACCCCCAACGCCGCCAACCGGATATTACCGCAGCCCGGGAAAAACTCGGGTGGGGGCCGCGCGTCAGTCTGGAAAACGGCTTAGCCAAGACGCTCCCCTACTTCCAGTTCTCGCTCCAGAATCTCCCACGGTCCGCTGACCCCGCAGATTTGGACCCCCAGTAGGCAGAAAGCAAAAGGCAGTAGACAGTGGGCATCGAACACCCCTTGCGAGTCACCGAGAGCTTTTCACTAAAGCCGGCCGCTGCGAAAAGGTGGCAGCCCCCCCTTCCTGCCAATCGCCTTTTCCCTACTGCCCACTGCCCACCTGCCCACTGCTAGTGCTTCCCCTCGCTGCCGGTAATTTTCGAATCCACGCGGAACTTGCGGTAGTCGCTATACGTTGACGTGCCGTTGATCGACTTGTGGATGAGGAACACATGGGCATTGAGATGAATCTCTGCGACCGACGGCATCCAGATCTCGTCATTCACGAACCGTTGCTCAAACACAACGTTGCCGCCTTTCTGCACGGAGCCAACCAGGCCTCCGCCCACCTTTATTCCTTCGAGGAAACGTGCTTCCAGGCGCACGACCTGCTTGGCCTGCTCGTCAATCCAGACGGTGCCGCCCAGAGCTTCTAGTATTTTGTCGACCAGGGAATGGGGCTTGAAATCGGGGCGCGGCCCAAAATCCATGGCGTATACTTCACGTCCCTGGTAGGTGTCACGATGCAGATTGCCGAACCGATCCGCGGCCAGGAATTTCGCCAGGGTAATGGCGTTCTTTCCGGGGTCATCACTCAACCCCTGCTTGGCGATTCTCTCCCGCGCCTTGGCTTCCTGTTTACCGACGTCCTCCTCCTGCTTGTTTTGCTCCCCCTCGGTTAAGGGCTTGCCGCCTTTGCTCACCAGCCGGTCAATTTCCCAGGGACCAAGAAAATAGACCTCGTATTCCTTGATCTCGGTCGATCTCACGTGGCCTTGTGAGTCAAAATCCTGCTCTTCGTCTTTGCGATGAAAAATGTAATCCTTGCGGGCGGCCTCAATCTGCTTCTGGTTCTCGTCAACGGTTTTGATGAGCGCCATGGGATCGGTGGGAGGGGCAATTTCCGCCGCAGGCTCCGCTCCGGGTGCCTTGTCCTGCGGGTAAACCATCAATGCGCAAGCCCCCGCGAGCAACACCAGACAGGTGCATCGGGCAATCTCGTTGTGGGCGCGTCGCCACCTCATAGATCATGCCTCGCCGCATTGCGGCGCCTTTGCCAAACCACAGCCATTTCGCTTTATTCCCGCAGGGAATACGTTCATTACCCAAAAGCAACGCCCTCAGAAATTGTACCCCAACCGCACGACCCTGATGCGATGGAAGAAAAAACCTCGCCTTCCCTTCTAGCGGAAAGGCGACAAATCACTTGACTCATACATCATCTAGCCGGACAGTTGAGATAAGGAAACGGCTACCCTCAACCGTAAGAGTGGCTTGATGGAAGCCATTCAGGCCAGCAATGATAAAGTGGAGCGTGCGCTTGAGCAGCTTTAAGATCGATCCGCGCGAGACGGGGGGATTAAACACGCCAGATCATCCCCCGCAACGAAGGACGCAAATCACCTATCGGCCCGATGTGGACGGCCTGCGCGCGGTGGCCGTCCTGCTTGTCGTGTTCGACCATATTAACACCCGGGTTACGGGTGGCTACATCGGCGTAGACGTATTCTTCGTCATCTCCGGCTATCTCATCACCTCGGTGATCCTCTCGGAGATGGCCGCCGGCACGTTTTCGGTAACCAACTTTTACGAGCGTCGCATCCGGCGCATCCTCCCCGCGCTTCTGGTGATGCTACTGGGCTGCGCCGCGATCACCTGCTTTTGTTGTGTCCCCTCGGAGACGGATGTCTTTGCCCGGTCGTTGCTCTCCGCGCTCTTCTCCGTCTCCAACTTCTTCTTCTGGCACCAGTCTCGCACAAACTTCGTCGTCTGGCACCATGCTGGTTACTTCGACATCTCACGCACCGGCATAGACACACTGCTGCACACCTGGTCGCTCGCGGTGGAAGAGCAGTTCTATATCTTCTTTCCCCTCTTTCTTATCGTCGTGCGGCGCTGGTTTCCCAACCGGCTCAGGATCGCTATTTGGAGCATCACGATCCTCACCTTCACGCTGGCCTGCGTTTGCGTTCACCGGGATCCAAACGCCGCTTTCTACTTTGCGCCGCTGCGCGCCTGGGAGCTGCTGATCGGCACCGTCGTCTCCCAGCACTACGTGCCCGCCATCAAGGGCAAGTGGGTGCGAAACCTCGCCGCGATGGCCGGCCTTCTGCTTATCTTGGTGCCCTCGATGCTCTACACCGCCACAACTCACTTTCCCGGCCTGGCAGCGCTGCCACCCTGCGCCGGGGCCGCACTTCTCATCGCCGCGGGCGAAACCGGCGATTCACTGGTGGGACGTCTGCTCTCCTGGCGTCCGATCGTGTTCATCGGACTCATCTCTTACTCGCTTTACCTGTGGCACTGGCCCATCCTCATTTTCCTCGAAGAGAAATATATCCACCTGGACTACGATTCATCCAAGCAACGCAAGCTGGCCGTTTTCGCCGCGACACTCGTCGTCGCAACTCTCTCCTGGCTTTTCGTCGAAAGGCCCTTTCGCCAAGGCCGGTTCCGCCCTGGCCGCCGAGCCCTCTTCCTCGTCACGGGGGTTGCCGTAGTCCTCATCGCCGCCGTCGGGGTGTTCATGGTCACCTCCCAAGGCTTTCGCTCCCGGTTTCCCTCCGAGGCCCTCGATATCGACCGCTACACAAAATATGACTATGCCACTGCGTTTCGCCGCTCGAATGTGTGCTTCCTCGACCCGAGATTCGGCACCTTCGAGCAATTCGACAAGGCGACCTGTCTTTCTGAAGATCTGGCAAGAAAGCACTACCTCTTGATCGGTGACAGCCATGCCGCCCACCTTTATCCCGGTCTCCATGCCGTCTTTCCGGAACTGAACATCTCGCAGGCAACAACCGCCGGTTGCTTGCCTCTGTTGACCCAGCCAGCAGGAACAGCCTACTGCGACGGTAGCATGTGGAAGTACATTTACGGCGACTATCTTACTCACCATCACGTCGATGCAATTCTGATCGCTGGGCGCTGGCATGAAGCCGATTTTCCCGAACTCGGACGCACCATCGCTTGGATACAGCAGCAAGGCATCGAGGTGATCCTTTTCGGCCCGATACCTGAGTTCGACGTCCCCTTGCCGCGGCTCCTGACCCTCTCGCTCCGGGACCGCGGGTTTGCCATGCTCGATCGACATCGCAGAATCGACCCCATGCAAACAGACTGCGATTCAGACAGTAAGAAACCAGGCTGGGCGGCCGACCAGCGCTCGGTCTGTCAACAGGTCTATCCGATCCGCCCGCACGGCTCTTGACGGCCTTTCCGACGGCCAGTTGTCCACCTTCCGCTT
>Ga0208034_1001086_pt1 | contig 17946 bp, 8 predicted proteins | sample June2015DPH_8_10_FD_184699 | JGI IMG/M metagenome (GOLD analysis project Ga0208034, IMG submission 184699) | Peatland microbial communities from SPRUCE experiment site at the Marcell Experimental Forest, Minnesota, USA - June2015DPH_8_100... | ecosystem: Environmental > Terrestrial > Soil >...
AAAGGTCGGGCTCGCGATGCTCGTCGAGCGGCGTCGGCACACAGATGATGATGGCGTCCATGGCCGCCAAACCGCGGAAGTCGGCGCTGGCGCGAAAGTGCTTCGCCTCCACCTGGGCGCGAATCTCGTCCGCCGCAATGTGCCGGATGTAGGTCTCGCCCCTCATCAGCGCTTCCACTTTCGCCGCATCGATGTCGAAGCCCGTGGTCGCCAGTCCCTTCCGCCCAAACAGCAGCGCCAGCGGCAAGCCCACGTACCCCAGCCCCACTAGCCCCACTTTCACCGCCGGCGTCTTGAACTTGACGTGAATCCCCGCTTCCTCCGCCCGTCGCGTGCCTTCGTCTGCGGTCATCAGTCCGCCCCCTCTTCCCTGAGCAATGCCGCCGCGCTTGGGTCCAACCAAACTCGGCGCTCCCCGATGTGTTCGGCAATCGGAGCGCCCGCCATTCTATCATCCCTCTGACGAGTGAAGTGCTCAGCATGATAACGTGGAGCGCTTGACCATTAGCTTGCTAGAGCTAGCACGTGACGGCGACTTATGCTAGGGTTCGAAGTCTCTTGGCAGGGACAGACGCGGTCTCCAAGAGCGAAATCCCAAATTATCAAGGAAACACTCAAATCCAGCGGAGGCAACCTTGCAGGGTTCAAAGACCACTGAACTGCATCGCCCCGACCATGGCGCGGGCCGTAGGAGTTGTGCCGCCCGCGCCGCCAGACCCTGCTTTTCTATCCTCGTTCTTTTCGCAGCCGTTTCTTGCCTTGGCAAAAATGCAGTTGCGTCGAATCTGCTCTACGCGAGTCCTACCAGCCTCAGCTTTGGGAATGTGACGGTGGGCAGCAGCAGCACTCAGACCGTGACCCTCACTTGCACTCCCGGCCTGGGCCAGCGCACGGGGAGCGTGACGGTTTCGCAGGCCACAGTGAGCGGAGCGGGTTTCAGTATCAGCGGGCTATCGTCGCCTCTCACCCTAACCGCCGGGCAGAGCACCACCTTCAACGCCATTTTTGCCCCGACTTCATCCGGCAACGTCACCGGCAACATCTCGATAGCCAGCAATGCCACCAATTCCCCAGCCACTGTGTCGCTTTCTGGAACCGGGGTGACTCTCTTGCTCGGCGTCAATCCCACTAGCCTCAGCTTTGGGAATGTGACGGCGGGCAGCAGCAGCACTCAGACCGTCACCCTCACCAATACGGGCACGGGGAGCGTGACGATTTCGCAGGCCACAGTGAGCGGAGCGGGTTTCAGTATCAGCGGGCTATCGTTGCCTCTCACCCTAACCGCCGGGCAGAGCACCGCCTTCAACGCCATTTTTGCCCCGACTTCATCCGGCAACGTCACCGGCAACATCTCGATAGCCAGCAATGCCACCAATTCCCCAGCCACTGTGTCGCTTTCTGGAACCGGGGTGACTCTCTTGCTCGGCGTCAGTCCCACCAGCCTCAGCTTTGGGAATGTGACGGTGGGCAGCAGCAGCACTCAGACCGTGACCCTCACCTGCATTCCCCACCTGGGCAAGGGCACGGGGAGCGTAACGGTTTCGCAGGCCACGGTGAGCGGAGCGGGTTTCAGTATCAGCGGGCTTTCGTTGCCTCTCACCCTAACCGCCGGGCGGAGCACCACCTTCAACGCCATTTTTGCCCCGACTTCATCCGGCAGCGTCACCGGCAGCATCTCGATAGCTAGCAATGCCACCAATTCCCCAGCCACTGTGTCGCTTTCTGGAACCGGGGTGACTCTCTTGCTCGGCGTCAGCCCCACCAGCACTGCTTTCGGTAACGTCGTCCTCAGCTACACAAGCTCGCTGCCCGTCATTCTGATGAACCAAGGTACAGGCAATGTGACCATTACCCAGGCCAGTGTGGCAGGAACTGGTTTCGCCATCGCTGGACTCAATCTTCCACTCACTCTTCCGGCGGGCCAAAACACGAGTTTCAATGTAAACTTCTCGCCCACCACGGTGGGCAGCGTGGCGGGGAACGTGTCCGTCGTGAGCAACGCAACGAACTCGCCGACCAACGAGGCGCTGTCGGGCACCGGCGTCCACGGCGTGAGCCTGGCGTGGACCGCCAGCACTTCGCCCGACGTCATTGGTTACAATGTTTACCGCAGCTCCACGTCCGGGAGCGGGTACTCGAAGTTGAACTCGTCCTTGGTGACTGAAACTACCTACTCGGACACGGTGGTGCAGGCAGGACAAACGTACTACTACGTGACGACGGCCGTGAACTCCAGCTACGAGGAGTCCTCGTATTCGAACCAAACTCAAGCGACCGTACCATCGCCGTAGCGATTGGGGGACGAAGACGTTGGTGTTTGAAAGGAACAAGAATATACTAATGGGGTCCGTGGAATCCTTAGCGGGCTGATGAAAAGTGCTCTTCATGTCATGCTGAGCGAGGCGAAGCGTCTCGCTTGCATTGTAATCAAGGGCCTGGATTCTTCTCGCGCTCTGCGGGATCAGAATGACAGGTCCCGAGCCTTTTTCATCAGCGCGCTAAAACACGGCTGTACTTTTCGTCCTAACCGTACCGTCCGTGTGGAGAAATAGGATGAAAAAATACTTCGTTCTGCCTGGTGTCATATTGCTGCTCTGGCTGGCAGCCCCAGCGATGGAGCAACAACCAAGCCGGCCGCCGGCGATAAATAAATCGTCCTCCGCGGCCGCGCTATTCGGACAAACTCCGACGACTGCTCAAGAACCCAATCGCGGAGGTGGCGGAGCGGCGCCGCAGACTGCCGCTCCCTCCGTGGAAGCTGGTTATGTGATCGGCCCTCAAGATGTTTTGACGATTGAGGTTTGGCAGGCCAAAGAGTTTAGCGGGCCCGCTTCGGTGCGGCCCGACGGAAAAATAACTTTACCGCTTGTGAACGACATTCAAGCCGCCGGGCTGACGCCAACGGAGCTGGCAGCTTCCATCAAGAAATTGCTGTTGAAATATGTCACCAACCCACAGGTAACCGTCAAGGTCGATCAAGTCAACAGCAAGATTGTTTACCTCTTGGGAGAAGTCTATAAGCCGGGAGCGCTGCCTCTGCTCAGAAACATGACCGTCTTACAGGCCCTTGCCATGGCGGGAGGACCTACCCAATACGCGAATCCCAAGAAGATTTACGTCCTGCGGATGGAAAGCGGGAAGCAGGTTCGGTATCCGTTCAACTACAAGCAGGCGGTCAAGGGCAAGAATCTGCAACAAAACATGGCCCTTCAGCCCGGCGATACGATAGTGGTTCCCTAGGAGCGCATCGTGACGGACATGCGGATCAGATTGGCTACGCTGATCGCGGTCGTCTTGAATTTTTGGGTGTCCGCAGCTTGGGCCCAGCAGTCGCAGCCTTCGGCGGGCTCTTCCACTCTTCCGCCACAATCCACCGCCACTCAGCCGCCGACTCAAACCGTGGCGAATGCTCCCAGCACGGCTCAGGACGTGAACCAGCGCGGAGAGCTCGAGATGCCGGCGCTTTCCAGCGGGATCGTGCTGCAACCGGGATCGCAAGAATCGAGTACCAGCTACTTCCTTCCTTCTCTCGAATGGACGGGCTTCTTCAACCAAACCATCGCTCAGGCTCCTACGGTCTCGGGCACGGTCACCCAAAGCATCTACGTTGGAGACATCGTGCTGCAACACATCCGCAAGCACTCTCAGTTGAATTTGGACTACGCGGGCGGAGCGCAATCCTACGGCAGCTCGTACCTGAATAATTCCAGTGCAATCCCGCCGGGCTGGGGAACGATCCAGAGGCTGTCGTTCGTCGGCACGCTGCGTTCCCGCCAGCTTCAATTCACGGTGGGAGACCAGGGCATGTATCTTCCCGAGTCGCCTTATGGATACTCTGGATTCTCCGGGTTGCAGAGTTTCGGCGCAGGAAGCGGCGGCGCTTTTCTCGGCAATCAGGCACAAGTCAACCAACTGCTTTCGCCCAGCGAGTCGATTCTGACCGGGAACTCACGGCATTATGTGAACACCGGGCTCGCGGAGTTGCAGTTCACTCCGACCGCACGTTCGACATTCACCGTGACGGGCAGTTCGGGGATCACTCACTTCCTGGATTCCGGCTTCGTCAACAGCCGCACAGCCGCCTTGATGGCGGGCTACAACTTAAGGCTCACCAGACGCGACGAGATTTCTGTTACCTACATCCATTTCAGGTTTACATTCGATACGGCCAATCAGGGCATCCTCGAACGCGGGTTCCTGCTTGCCTATGGGCACCAGTTCAGCCCAAGGCTTTCGCTGTCGCTCAGCGCGGGACCGGTGCAGAACGAATTGGCCCAGCCGCAGGGCGGCAATGTGAAACAGGTTTTCTGGACCACCGACAACTCGTTGCGGTATCGCGCGCGATTCGCCGATTTTGCCGGCAGCTTCGCGCGCTACACGACCCCCGGATCGGGCGTCTTGAGCGGCGCAGAAACCGATTGGGCCAGTCTGTCTGCGGGCCGGCCAATCATTGGCAGATTGCGCGGGTCCCTGGAAGCCGGCCACGCCTACAATCAGTCTGTGCGGCCGCAGGCGAATGCAGCGCTCAAGTCTCAGTATGAAACCTGGCAGGGCGGAGTGACGTTGAGCCACGAGTACGGCAAGCACACCAGTCTTTACGCGCAGTATCAATTCCAATACCAGATTGCCTCAAACCCCACGTGCTTTCTCGGCGGCTGCCGCATCTACAACGAGCGCCACATGCTGGGAGGCGGAATCAATTGGCACGGCCAGCCGATCCGAATGCGCTAGCGGTTTGGCACTCTCCAGGCCGGCATAGCGGCTTGGGGCGCGGGTAAACAAACTTGAAGAAGACTTGCTTCCTGTGTGCGGCATGGTAGAATTGCAGCCCACCAAGGGTTCCCGGCGTATTGTGACGTTCCAATCCTATCCGCGGGGGTCATTTGCCATGAATTGCACGATTGTCGGACGGCGGTGTGGAGGCACAGCAGCATTAGGGGCGGCGTGTGTTGCGCTCGCTTGCATGTGTTTATCCTGCGGCGCAGGAACCACAACCCAACAGCAAAAAGCGCTGACTTACATCCTCGCGCTCAGCCCGGCCAACATCAGCTTCGGGAACGTAGGCCTCGGTACGACTAGCTCGCAGTCGGTTACGCTCACGAATTCCGGCACAGCTCCTATCGAGGTTACCAGTGCCACGTTGACCGGAGCCGGATTTGGCATCACAGGGGTTTCGCTGCCGCTCTACTTGCCGGCCGGACAAAGCGTTTCCTTCAACGTGACTTTCATCCCGACAACAGCCACCACGGTCGCCGGCAACCTTTCAGTGTTGAGCGACGCCGGCAACTCCCCGGCAACTATGGCGTTGTCCGGCACGGGAGCTGCTCCGGTCCTTTCGGCGACCCTAACGTCCATCAGTTTCGGAAACGTCATTCTGGGCACCACTGGCACCCAAATCCTCGGATTGACGAATACCGGCACAGTCAGCGCGCTCGTGTCGCAAGCCACAGCAGTCGGAGCTGGCTTTAGCACTCAAGGGCTCACTCTTCCGCTTACCATTAACCCCGGATCGACTTTCAACTTCACCGTGGCATTTGCGCCGACGGTTTCTGGAAGCGTCTCCGGCAGTCTTACTCTAGTGAGCAATGCCACCAACTCGCCCCTCACCCTTCCACTTTCTGGGACCGGCGGTACGGCCTTGCTCTCGGCCAGTCCAACACAAATCAACTTTGGGAACGTAACCTTGAGCACGAGCAGTTCGCAGACGGTCACACTCACAAACACCGGGACATTCAATGTCACTGTCTCCCAAGCCAGCGTGACCGGGACAGGGTTCAGCATCACCGGACTGCAACTGCCACTCACTCTGACGGCGGGTCAGAGCGCTGGATTTAATGCGGTTTTCACGCCTGCGAGCACTGGCAATATCGCGGGTAACCTTACGGTGGTCAGCAACGCTACAAATTCGCCAGCCATCGTGCCGGTTTCTGGAACGGGAGTGTCAGGCGGAATCATTACGATCACGCCTTCGCCGACGGTCAGCTTTGGGAATGTGATGTTGGGCAGCAGCAGCACACTGCCGGTGATGGTCTCAAACACTGGGTCCTCAACGGTAACCATTTCTCAAGCGGTGGCCGCTCCAAGCGATTTCACCCTCGCTCCTGTCTCATTGCCACTCACCCTGACGGCCGGTCAAAGCGCGAACCTTTCGGTAACCTATACCCCCACTGCACCGGCGGGCGTGACCGGAAGCCTTACAATCACGAGCGACGCCACTAACTCTCCTACGTCGACTACCCTCACCGGCAGCTCCCACTCGGTGGACCTGGCATGGACCGCGAGCACGTCGTCAAACGTAATTGGTTACAACATCTATCGCGGTACCACGACGGGAGGACCGTATCCGACGAAAGTCAATTCGGCTTTGGTTCCTGCCACAACGTTTACGGATTGGACCGTCCTGTCGGGCGTCACATATTTCTACGTGGCGACGGCCGTGGATTCCTCCCAGAACGAGAGCGTGTACTCGAACGAATCAAACCCCGCCGCTGTGCCAACGCCCTGACGAATCTAGGTTGCACCACAAAAGCAGAAGACAGGTATGTCCTGCCTGCCATGAAAATCACCCAGAGCCGTTTGAGGGGAACCCGTCATTTACTCGGCCTCCTGGAGTTTGACGCTGTGGCTCAAACGCTCGAGGCGGCGAACAAGGTTTCGAGTCAAGTTCCTTTTGGAGAGTTGGTCGAGATAAGCGTCGCCCAAGTCGTTGTAGGACACCTGGTCAGCAAGCATGTGATAGGCCGCCACCAGAATCTTGTGGGCCGCCGCCATCGCTGCGCGCTCATGGCCACGTCGGGCTTTGAGACGGACGAACTTCTCCCTCAGGCAGGCACCGTTCGCTCGAGCGGCGGCATTAGCTGCCTCGACCAGGGCTGTCTTCAAGCAGACATTGCCCTTGGTGGTTCCGCCACTCTGCCGCTTGCCCGCCGATTCGTAGTTTCCCGGAAACACCCCGGCCCAGGAAGCCACCTGCGAGACACTCCCAAACACGCTCATATCTCTCCAGGAGGACGCGCAAATGATGGGTTCCCCCTAAACGGCTCTGGGTGATTTTCATGGCAAGCAGGACATTCCCTTTTTCAATCCAAGGTGTACGCGGCGATTGTGATAATAGCGGACGTACCCAGAAAGAAATCGCTTCAGGTGTTGGTCGTTCAGGGCGATAACATGGTCGAGGGAATCCCGCCGGCCGCTTCCGACCCAGAGCTCGGCAACGCCGTATTGCCAAGGGCTCTGGATCGAGGTTTGTAGGCACGCCATGCTCATGGATCGAATGGCTGCAGGCATTTCCCGCCCGTACTTCTGGTCGTGATCAAGGAGGAGGAATCTGGGAGCGGACCGGAGCGGGAACGCTTCCCGTAACTCCTGAACGATCCAACTAGTGGTGGGATGCCGAATGACATTGAAGCGGAGGATGCGCCGACGATCGTGGCTGATGATGAAGAGGCAGTACAGTAGGTTGAAGGTGAGCATTGAAACCGTGATGAAATCCATGGCAGCGATAACTTCGCGATGATTACGAAGGAATGCAGCCGACGCTTGGCGGGTTCAGGATTTCTGGATGCTCGTCGCATCCAAAGGGAGATGGTTCTTTCAGAAACACTGAAACCCAGCATGCGTGGTTCGCCGTCAATGCGCGGCGCGCCCCAGGTTGGGTTCTCCGCAACCATTTGGAGAATTAATTGGCGGATCTCTTTGGAAATTCTTTTTCCGCCACGAACTCGCTTTCGCGCTTTGCAGAGGATGGTCCAATACAAGCGGAATCCAGCGCTGTGCCAGCGCGGCAAAGTTTCAGGAGCGACCAGATAGAAGCATTTCTTCCAGTCTGACCAGAGTCGGCGAAGGGCCACCCAAAACATCTTGTCGCGTAGACCAAGTCTTGGGCTAGGATGTCTGCGTTTCACGACGACGAGTTCCTGGCGAAGAGCCGGATTTTCCAGCATCAAGTTTTGGTGCGAACGAAAAAGCGAAGGGCGGCTCCGAACCAGAGCCGGAACAGTTCGAACCTGGTAGCATCACAGATCGGATTCTCGTCCGCGCTCCAAAGTTGTTGACTTCGAAGCCAGACGGAATTATGGTGAACGACACAGATCTCTCTGTTCCGCACGTGTTCTCGGTGTCTGCGCCTTGGACCACGAGGCTCGGCGAGACCGGCGTCAAAGTCGGCGACATCGGAGCGCCCTTCGCCACCGCGTGTGACAAGTGAAGACAGCGGAGACGGGAGATAGAATCCAGCAAACGGGTTCGGGCACACGGCGGCGAGAGAGTATCTGATCCCCGCCCTCATCGAGACATTGCGGCGGTGCGTCCCACCTTGGAGAGCGGTGTGGGTGCGCGAGGGGCGCGGCGGGTAAGGTGGATGAACTGTCCTACTGTGATGCGTCACGCTCAGGATTACTCGGCGTCCGCTACCCCATTGAACTTCACTTGCTCGACCAGCACCGAGATCACGGTGCCGCGCTTCAAGTTGACATTCGAGCCTTTTTCGACGGCCCAAACGGTTCCAGCGGCGGCCAGCGCCACAATGCGGCTTGGCCAGCCATTGGCACTGCCGCCCAGCAAAAGCAGCAGCCCGTCCGTCGCGTCGTCGGCCACCTTACCCGCCAACACGGCCGAGCCGATTTGAAGCAGGACCCTCTTCTTGGACTTCCGCGCGCGAACCATGCCTTCGCTGTCGATCCTCTGGCCCGGGACATCCAACAAGTCGATCTTGGCCGGATCGGGCACGTAGTCCGCTCGCTCGTCGTGAATGAAATCAGTGACAAAATAATGCGGCGGATTTTCGATCGTGTCGAAGACCAGCCCAAGATAACCCGCGCGATGAAACCATCCCGCTTTGTTCGTGACGATATGCCCGGTGACGACCGAGGCTGTACTAAGGCCGACTCCAGCTTGGACGACCTTGGCCTTGAACGGCGTCCCGGTTTTCATCTTTGAAGAAAGCGGCACCAATATTTCAATCTTCGAGACGGCAACAGACGGCGGCGGTGTGGAGGGCAGTGGATCGTCGGCGTCTTGCGCCCGTGCTGGAGCCGGAAACCAGAGGCAAAAGGCGAGGAGGCAGAAGCAGGAAGCCGAAAGGACGTGACGCCGCGCTTTTCTTTCGACACCCGACTCCATATCCCTGGCTGCTGCCTTTCTCATATCGCCACGCTTTTCATAAAGCCGCTTGCCGTCGAAGCCTTGCACCGATTCCGGCACTGTCCTTGTCACGCCCTCATTTGCCCACCACACCTTCGAGGCCGGTATCCACCGGCGAGTGGCCGGGTGCCAGGCCGTAAGCGGCTGGGGGATCTAGGCACTGGGGACACGCATACGGAGCATGGATCAGTCCCCACGCCTTGCCTTGGGGGGCGCCGGGGGGTGGAGCAAACTCGGCGCCGAACGTACAAGACTTGTTTGGCGCAAGAGTCTGGCCGGAGCAAGTGTCGTTCACTATAGCGGCGTACATTTCGGTGGTCAGCGTCCCCATCACAATGTTGTGGGACGATTGGTTCGTCAGGGTCATCGTCTGAGGCGTGCTGGTCTGCCCCGGACTCACCGGGTTCGACCAATAAAAGTAGTACGTCGAGCTCGGGTTCTGCACGAGCGGGGTGGCTTCGATGCTACACGTGCGAGGCGTGATCGTCGGCGCCGCAATCGGTGTCTGGGTAAAATTAAACGCGTTGGACATATCAATCGTGTTGGCATCTCGGCTGCTCAGAGTGGCGATGGGAGTGCCCTTTGCACTCGCCCAGGTTTCGATCAACTTGAGAATGGCCTCGAATCCGGCCTGAGAGGCCCCATGATAGACGTGGTTGCTCCATGTCCTGGTGTCGGCGAACGGGCTGATGATCAAAGCGGGTACTCGGACTCCCAAGCCAAAGTTGTCGAGCGAAGTCGGAGGTACTGGATCGTAAAACCCGCCGTAATCGTCCCAGGTCACGACAATCGCGGACTGGTTGTAAACGGCGGGGTTTTTGTATACAGCTTGTATGATTTGCCGGGTCCAGTCCTCTCCCGAGCAGAGGGAACTGGCAGGGTGCTCGGCGGCAGCGTTGGGAGTGACAATCAGCACTTCGCCGATCGAGTTGTGCGTTCCGTTCTCAGCCGCAATCGCGTTGACCAGCGTAGCGGCGTTTGAACTGCCCGCAAACGGGTGCCAGAAATTCCCTCCCGCCCCAGACATCGGGCACGGCGTATTACCCACCGTCGAGAGCCCGCACAGATTCTTGATCCCGTTGGCGGCGACCCAGGTGTAGCCCGTAACGTTGAACGCGGCCCCCCAAATCTGGGCGATACGGCCCGCGGCGTTCAACTCACTTACGATGTCGGGAATATCCAAGCCCGGACTGCAACTCACAATCTTTTGGCTGGAGTTCAGACATTGGCCTCCGTTGGGACTGTTCGAGTCAAAGCCCCAGGAAGCATTGTGGCCGTTGAGCGTATTGTCGATAATCGCATTGTTCGGAGGGCCGCTCGAGGCCGCGATGGTGTACAGGTGATTGGGATACGATTCGCTATTCACACTGGGGAAGAGGTTGTCCCACACCAGGTATGTGTCCGCAAGAAGGGAGTAAATCGGCAAATCGTTCCGCGTGTACTGAGACAGGCTCTCAAAGCCGGCGCCGGTCGTCCCGAACGCGCCCTCGGCCAAGTCAAAACTGTTCATGGCCCCGCCATTAACGGCGTTATGCGCCGTGACGTAGTCGTGGTTGGGATCGTAGTGGCCCACATCGGGCATGTGGTAAGCCTTCGAGGTCTGGCCGTTATTGTGAACCACAGTGGTCGTCCCGCCTGACACGTTGGGATACCACCCCAAGTACTGGTTGAAGGTCCGGTTCTCTTTGAAGATGATAATCCAGTACTTGACGTATACGATCGGGGTGGAGGACTGCACACCTGTGCCGTTCTGGCTGATGGTCTGCGGAGATCCGGCGGCGTTGTCGGCGATGCTGACCGCCCCCGTGCGCGTCCCACTTGCCGTCGGCGTGAACGTGACGCCGATGGTGCAGGAGGCGCCCGCCGCGACCGAACTGCCGCAAGTGTTGGTCTCGGCGAAGTCGCCGCTGGCGGAGATGCTGGTGATGCTCAGCGTCCCAGTGCCCGTGTTGGTGAGCGTCGAAGACTGGGGTGCGCTGGTGGTGAACATCGTCTGAGAGCCGAAAGTCAGGCTGGTTGGCGACAAGGTGACGGCGGGTGCCTGGCCGGTGCCGGTCAGGCTGATGGTCTGCGGAGACCCGGCGGCGTTGTCAGCAATGCTGACCGCCCCGGTGCGCGTCCCAGTTGCCCTGGGAGTGAACGTCACGCTGATGGTGCAGGAGGCGCCCGCCGAGACCGAACTGCGACAGGTGTTGGTCTCCGCGAAATCGCCGCTGGCGGAGATGCTGGTGATGCTCAACGTCGCGTTGCCCGTGTTGGTGAGCTTCGAAGACTGGGGTGCGCTGGTGGTGCCCACCGTCTGAGATCCGAAACTCAGGCTGGTTGGCGACAAGGTCACGGCGGGCGCCTGCCCGGTGCCGGTGAGGCTGACTGTTTGCGGAGACCCCGCGGCGTTGTCGGCAATGCTGACCACACCGGTGCGCGTCCCAATGGCCGTGGGAGTGAACGTCACGCTGATGGTGCAGGAGGCGCGCGCTGCGACCGAACTGCCACAGGTGTTGGTTTCCGCGAAATCGCCGCTCGCGGAGATGCTGGTGATGGCCAGCGCCGCGTTGAGATTGTTGGTCAGCGTCACATTCTTGGCCGTGCTCGTCGTGCCCACCTTTTGAGAGGCGAACGTCAACGAAGTGGGCGAGACAGTAACCTGCAGCAGACCCGTTCCTGTCAAAGAAACAGTCTGAGGACTGGTCACAGCATTGTCGGTGACGGTGAGCGTTCCGCTCCGCGTTCCCGTGTTGGTGGGCGTAAACGTCACACTGATGGTACAACTGCCTTTGGCCGGAACGCTCGTGCCGCACGTGTTGGTCTGAGCGAAATCACCGTTCGTCGTGATGCTGGAGATGGCGAGGATAGAATTCAGGTTATTGGTTAAAGTGACCGTTTTCGGAGTGCTCGTCGTGTTTTCGGCCTGATTGCCGAAGTTCAACGAGGTTGGACTCAGGCCGACCGGTTGCACTCCACTGCCAGACACGGCGACCGTCTGAGGGCTGTTCGCGGCGTTGTCGCTAACGGTGAGTGCAGCGGTTCGCGTGCCGGTCTGGGTGGGCGCAAACATTACGTTGATGGTGCACTTCGCTCCCGGCGCCATGCTGGCGGCGCAATTGTTAGTTTCAGCGAAGTCGCTCGCGTTCGTTCCAGTAATCGTGATACTCGAAATGTTCAGGCTTGTCGTGCCGGTGCTGGTGAGAGTCACATTCTTGGCGGCGCTCGTCGTGCCAAGCGCCTGATTCCCGAAGGACAGCGAAGTTGGGGATACGCTCCCTCCAGGATTGATGCCTGTGCCCGTGAGGGAGACTGTCTGCTGACTTCCTCCCACTCCCTTATTATTATCCGTGATGGTGAGGACTCCAGTCCGTGTCCCAATGGCGGTAGGCGTAAACGTCACCGCGATTCCGCAGCTCGCGCCGGCGGCCAGTAAGCTGCCGCAATTGTTCGTCTGCGAGAAGTCGCCGCTGGTGGCCATCCCGGAGATGGTCAGTGGGGCGGTCCCCGTGTTCGAGAGCGCAACCGGCTGAGGGGCGCTCGTCGTACCCACATCTTGATTGCTGAAGGTGAGGGTGGTGGGTGAGAGTAATACCAGAGGCGCAGTACCCGTCCCACTCAAGCTGACGCTCTGAGGACTCCCCGGGGCGTTGTCCGTGACCGTGATGGCCCCGGTGCGTGCACCGGGAGCGGAAGGCGAAAACGTCACACTGATGGTGCAGTTTGCCCCGGCCGCCACGGAGCCGCCGCAGTTGTTGGCCTGAGAAAAGTCTCCACTGATAGCCAGGCCGGAAATTGTCAGAGTTCCCGTTCCGGTGTTCGTGAGGGTGATGGCCTGCGGCGCGCTGACCGTACCCACAAGTTGGTTGCCGAAGTTGAGGCTGGTGGGTGAGAGCGAGACGACCGGGGCAGTGCCCGTACCGGTCAGGCTTAACGATTGCGGGCTATCGCTGGCGTTGTCCGTGACCGTGATGGCCCCGGTGCGCGTCCCCATGGCGGTGGGAGTGAACGTCACACTGATGGTGCAGCTCGCCCCGGCTGCCACCGTGTTCGGAGCAAGAGGACAGTTGTTGGTCTGGGCAAAGTCGCCTGAGCCTGCGATGCTCGAAACAAAGAGAGCTGCACTGCCCGTGTTGCTTAGGGTTATGGTCTGCGCGGGACTGGTTGTGCCGACAGCCTGGTTGCCGAAAGTGAGGCCCGAGGGAGATGCCATTACCACCGGAGCCTGCAGCAGAACGGACACCGTATTATCCGTGAGATTTGCAGTCACGAGGTCGAGGCGGCCATCCTCGTTGAAATCGCCGGCCGTTGCGAGTTGCGGGGTGGACCCCGTGGCAAAGCTTGTCTGGGCCTGGAACGTGCCATCACCATTGCCGAGCAGCAGAGAAACCGACGCCCCGTTGAAGTTGGCGATCGCCAAATCCATTTGGCCATCGCCGTTGAAGTCACCCACGATCACCGACTCCGGGGACGCTCCGGCCGTGTACACTGCTGGGGAGAGGAATGTCCCGTCTCCATTGCCCAGCAGGATCGAAAGGGTGTTGTCGCCAGAGTTGGCGACGGCGAGGTCGAGATTCCCGTCGCCGTTGAAATCAGCGGCGACCAGCGAGAATGGAGCGGCTCCTGAGGCCAAGGCCGTCTGGGTCTGAAACGTTCCGTCCCCGTTCCCCAGGAGAATCGATACAGTGTTGTCGGTAAGGTTAGCGATAGCCAGGTCTAATTTGCCGTCTCCGTTGAAGTCGCCCGTGGCCAGCCACCGTGGGTTTTGACCTGTGGCAAAGGTCATCTGAGGCTGAAAGGTTCCATCCCCATTGCCCAGTAAAATCGAAACGGTATTGCCCGTGTAGTTGACGACTGCCAGGTCGAGCCTGCCATCCCCGTTGAAATCGTTGCTTATAACTACGTAAGGGCCGGAACCCGTGGCATAAGCAGTTGGGGTTTGGAACGTGCCATCCCCATTGCCCAGCAGCACGGAAACCGAGTTGTCAAAAGCGTTGGCCACGGCCAGGTCGAGGTTGCCATCCCCGTTGAAATCGCCGAGGGCCACGGAGTACGGTTGGCCTCCCACCGCATAGGAGGTCTGGGGTTGGAAGGTGCCATCCCCATTGCCCAACATAATGGAAACCGTTCCGGGGCTACACGAAGGAAACACAGGGCAGTTCTGAATCGCGATCGCCAGATCCTGATGCCCGTCTCCATTGAAATCGCCTACGGCCACAGAATCCGGGCCGATGCCGGTGGCGACATCCGTTCTGTTCAGTGAAATGGAGGACGTGGGAATGGTGACCTGGAAGAAGTCAACGTTGGAAGTCCCGCCGCCCGGAGTGGGATTCACCACGGTCACTGACGCCGTACCCGCCGTGCTGATGTCGGCCGCATTGATAGTTGCGGTCAGTTGTTTGTCACTGATGAAGTAGGTCGAGCGCGGGCTCCCATTCCAGCTCACGACCGAGTTCGACACAAACCCCGTGCCGTTCACGGTCAAGGCGAATGACGACCCGCCTGGGACGGCGCTCGCCGGAAGCAGCGGTTCGTTGACGAACGGTACAGGATTCGCTGTTCCTGTTCCCGAAAGGCCGACTGCCTGCGTCCCGCTTCCTGCGTTGTCCGTGATCGTTATCGCGCCGGTCCTCGGTCCAGTCGTGGTCGGGGTGAAAGTCGCGCTGATGGTGCAACTGCCACTCGGAGCCACCGAGCTGCTGCAGTTGCTGGCCTGAGAGAAGTCTCCACTGATAGCCAGGCCGGAAATTGTCAGAGTTCCTGTTCCGGTGTTCGTGAGGGTGATGGCCTGCGGCGCGCTGGCCGTACCCACAAGTTGGTTGCCGAAGTCGAGGCTGGTGGGTGAGAGCGAGACGACCGGGGCAGTGCCCGTCCCGGTCAGGCTTAACGATTGCGGACTATCGCTGGCGTTGTCGGTAATCGTAATCGAGCCGCTCCTGCCACCCGTCGTCGTGGGCGTGAAGGTCACGCTGATCGTGCAACTGGCACTCGGAGCCACTGAGCTGCCGCAGTTGTTGGTCTGAGAGAAGTCCCCACTGATAGCCAGGCCGGAAATTGTCAGAGTTCCCGTTCCGGTGTTCGTGAGCGTGATGGCCTGGGGCGCGCTGGACGTGCCCACAAGTTGGTTGCCGAAGTCGAGGCTGGTGGGTGAGAGCGAGACGACCGGGGCAGTGCCCGTGCCGGTCAGGCTTAACGATTGCGGGCTATCGCTGGCGTTGTCCGTGACCGTGATGGCCCCGGTGCGCGTCCCCATGGCGGTGGGAGTGAACGTCACACTGATGGTGCAGCTCGCCCCGGCTGCCACCGTGTTCGGAGCAAGAGGACAGTTGTTGGTCTGGGCAAAGTCGCCTGAGCCTGCGATGCTCGAAACAAAGAGAGCTGCACTGCCCGTGTTGCTTAGGGTTATGGTCTGCGCGGGACTGGTTGTGCCGACAGCCTGGTTGCCGAAAGTGAGGCCCGAGGGAGATGCCATTACCACCGGAGCCTGCAGCAGAACGGACACCGTATTATCCGTGAGATTTGCAGTCACGAGGTCGAGGCGGCCATCCTCGTTGAAATCGCCGGCCGTTGCGAGTTGCGGGGTGGACCCCGTGGCAAAGCTTGTCTGGGCCTGGAACGTGCCATCACCATTGCCGAGCAGCAGAGAAACCGACGCCCCGTTGAAGTTGGCGATCGCCAAATCCATTTGGCCATCGCCGTTGAAGTCACCCACGATCACCGACTCCGGGGACGCTCCGGCCGTGTACACTGCTGGGGAGAGGAATGTCCCGTCTCCATTGCCCAGCAGGATCGAAAGGGTGTTGTCGCCAGAGTTGGCGACGGCGAGGTCGAGATTCCCGTCGCCGTTGAAATCAGCGGCGACCAGCGAGAATGGAGCGGCTCCTGAGGCCAAGGCCGTCTGGGTCTGAAACGTTCCGTCCCCGTTCCCCAGGAGAATCGATACAGTGTTGTCGGTAAGGTTAGCGATAGCCAGGTCTAATTTGCCGTCTCCGTTGAAGTCGCCCGTGGCCAGCCACCGTGGGTTTTGACCTGTGGCAAAGGTCATCTGAGGCTGAAAGGTTCCATCCCCATTGCCCAGTAAAATCGAAACGGTATTGCCCGTGTAGTTGACGACTGCCAGGTCGAGCCTGCCATCCCCGTTGAAATCGTTGCTTATAACTACGTAAGGGCCGGAACCCGTGGCATAAGCAGTTGGGGTTTGGAACGTGCCATCCCCATTGCCCAGCAGCACGGAAACCGAGTTGTCAAAAGCGTTGGCCACGGCCAGGTCGAGGTTGCCATCCCCGTTGAAATCGCCGAGGGCCACGGAGTACGGTTGGCCTCCCACCGCATAGGAGGTCTGGGGTTGGAAGGTGCCATCCCCATTGCCCAACATAATGGAAACCGTTCCGGGGCTACACGAAGGAAACACAGGGCAGTTCTGAATCGCGATCGCCAGATCCTGATGCCCGTCTCCATTGAAATCGCCTACGGCCACAGAATCCGGGCCGATGCCGGTGGCGACATCCGTTCTGTTCAGTGAAATGGAGGACGTGGGAATGGTGACCTGGAAGAAGTCAACGTTGGAAGTCCCGCCGCCCGGAGTGGGATTCACCACGGTCACTGACGCCGTACCCGCCGTGCTGATGTCGGCCGCATTGATAGTTGCGGTCAGTTGTTTGTCACTGATGAAGTAGGTCGAGCGCGGGCTCCCATTCCAGCTCACGACCGAGTTCGACACAAACCCCGTGCCGTTCACGGTCAAGGCGAATGACGACCCGCCTGGGACGGCGCTCGCCGGAAGCAGCGGTTCGTTGACGAACGGTACAGGATTCGCTGTTCCTGTTCCCGAAAGGCCGACTGCCTGCGTCCCGCTTCCTGCGTTGTCCGTGATCGTTATCGCGCCGGTCCTCGGTCCAGTCGTGGTCGGGGTGAAAGTCGCGCTGATGGTGCAACTGCCACTCGGAGCCACCGAGCCGCCGCAGTTGTTGGCCTGGGCAAAGTCGCCTGAGGCCGCGATACTGAGTATGATCAGGGTCGCCGTGCCTGCATTGGTCAATGTCACCGTCTGCGGGGCCCTGGTTGTGTTCAGATTTTGATTGCCGAAACTAAGGCTCGAGGACGAGAGCGAGATGCCGGGAGCAGTGCCCGCGCCCGGCACGCCAAGGTTTGAATTGACTACGACCCCGAAGGCTGCCGCACCCGAGGGTTGCTCGCCCGATCCCCGAACCGGCAGGACTAGCAAGGACCAGATGCCGAGCAATCCTCCCAGCAGGGAAATTGGCCTACGTAAGGATCCGTTCATGAAGATCGACCTCTGCAGCCCAGGGGTTGTCGTGGGAACAGGCATTTAATCCCCTTCGCCGAGGGAGCACACATTCTGGTGGCCGCCAGCCGAGGATGTTGTTCTCGGGTCGAGATCTCAGTGAACTGATTCCGTTCTACGAGCCGTTAAATTTCAGGGATTGCGCACCGCCAACGGCGGGTTTGTATCACAATCCTAAATTAGTGTCAACGTACATTTGTGCCTTTGTCAAAACTCTTTAGCGGAATGATGAAAAAGGTTAGGGCATCTCTTCTTTAGACATATGCGCTGAGGTCTAATCCGTGTGAAGGATCCCAAGGAAGGATACCTCCTGCGTGCGACGGCATTCAGCAAGATGCGATGTTCAGGGGGGGCCTGCAAACTATGCTCGACTCGGAGAGAAAAAACACCCTGTCCCTCGCCAAAATCTCATCCGCGCCAAAGATGGCGCGACTCGTGTCGAGATCGTTTGAACTATGGCCCACAAACTCGACCAGGAATCTCGTGCCGACGCACACCTCCTCCGTGGTAGCGGCCAA
>Ga0208034_1001090_pt1 | contig 17923 bp, 10 predicted proteins | sample June2015DPH_8_10_FD_184699 | JGI IMG/M metagenome (GOLD analysis project Ga0208034, IMG submission 184699) | Peatland microbial communities from SPRUCE experiment site at the Marcell Experimental Forest, Minnesota, USA - June2015DPH_8_100... | ecosystem: Environmental > Terrestrial > Soil >...
CATTGCCGCGCTCAAAACGCACCCTCCCTTTGGGGGCGGCCGGTTACCAACCTACACTTTGACTGCGACTGTAACCTTAAACTCCAGAGTTTCCCCGGCGCCGTGACTCAGCAGATCGGCGAACCTCTTGATCCCGCGAAGGTCTCCGAAAGCCTCAAGCGTCTCTACGCCACTGGGCGCTTCTCGGAACTGCGCGCGGAAGGCGCTCTCGAAGGCAATGGGGCATCTCTCACCTTTGTCGCCCGCGCCCAGTACTTCATTGGAATCGTGACTGCGGAGGGCAATCCGGGCCCCATTGAACCCAGAGCCCTCGTTACGGCGTCACGATTGCGCCTGGGCCAACCCCTCACCGACGAAGTCCTCGCGGCCGGGCACAAACGCCTGAGCGACCTGCTGGTTGCCAACGGCTACTACCAGTCTCGCATTACCCAGGAAGTTGCTCGTAACCGCGACACGCTGGAAGCCAACGTGAGCTTCACCATCCAAGCCGGCCCTTCCGCGCGGGTGAGCGTTGTGGAATTTCACGACGACTCCGGGTTCCCTCCCGAGCGCTTGATGAAGGTTGCGGGCTGGCACCCGAACATGAACCTGACGGCCGCGAGGGTTGAGCACGGCCTGTACCGCCTCCACCAATTCTACGTGGGCCAAGGGCGAATTCAGGTTAACGTCAGCATTCAGCAGAGAGATTACGACGCCAAAGCCAACACCGAAAAAGTGATCGTGAAAGCGGACGCCGGGCCGCTGGTCCGCGTACGAGTGCAGGGCGCAACGGTTTCCTCCTCGCAACTTCAAAACCTGCTGCCCCTCTATCATGACGGAGCGACCGACGATGAAGCCCTGGCCCGCAGCGAGAAGCAGTTGATCGAACATTTCGAGCGGCAGGGGTATTTCTTTGCCTCGGTGAAGGCCACCCGTGCACAGATTAAGGAGCCGCAACCCCACCTCGAAGTCCTCTTCCGCGTGAACCTTGGACAGCGCGGTAATTTCGCCGGCTACGGCGTACAAGGGAATAAAGCGGTCCCGACGGCCGAACTGTTGGCCGCGATCACCCCACCGGTTCAGGGATTACTTCCGCCTTCACCCACTTACAGCCAGGAGCTTGTGGATCAAAAGACCGCGGCGCTCCTAGCCCTCTACCAGTCGCAGGGATTTCTGGACGTCAGCATTGCGCCTTCGATTAACGATAACTTCGGAGGTGTCACCGGCCGTCGATATGTTACCCTCGTCATCCAGGAAGGGGCGCGGACGACAGTTTGCAAACTCACCCTGACGGGTATCGATCCCGCCACCGAGAGGAAGATCTGGCCGTTACTCGCGAGCAAACCGACGCGGCCCTACTCGCAGGATCGCGCGCGCGTTGACCGCAACCACATCCTGGATTATCTGGCAGACCACGGATACACCCACGCCGCCGCAAGCTGGCGCACCACGCCCGCGAAAACTGCCCATCAAGTGAATTTGGAGTTCCAGATCGTTCCCGGGGCGCAAGATCGCATCCAACACATCGTGGTCTTGGGAGACGAACACGTGCGCCGCGGCCTGGTGAATCGACAACTGCTGATCCACGAAGGGGAACCGATCGGCCAGAGCGCGGTGCTCGATTCCCAGCGGCGTCTCTACGACCTGGGAATCTTCAACCAGGTTCAGATTACCCCGCAAGACGAGCCGAATTCCGACACGAACAAAACCTTGCTGGTCGGGCTGGAGGAGTCCCGCCGCTGGGTGCTGGGTTACGGTGGCGGCTTCGAAGTTCAAAAACTGGGCAGCAATCAGCCGCAAGGTCAGTACAAGGAAAGCCCGCGATTATCGCTCAGCTTGACACGTTTGGATGTCGGCGGGCGCGGGCAAACCTTCAGTATGAGCGGGCGGCTTTCCAACATTGATACGGGCGCGAACATGGGTTATCTGATTCCCCGCCTGCTCAATCGCGATGATCTTAGCTTGCGCATTAATGGTTTGGTGGATCGCTCGCGCGACGTCCTGACGTTCACGGCAGACCGCAAAGAAGCTTCCATCAGTGTTGAGAAGCGCTTCAGTGCCTCCACACTGTTGATCGGGCAATACAGCTTCCGCCGCGTGGAAGCCCTCGATATTTCCAGCAAGATATCCGCGCAGGAAATTCCTTTGCTCAGCCAGCCGGCGCTGGTGGGCATGTTCGGTGGGAGCTTTGTTGAGGATCACCGCGACGATCCGTCGGACGCGACTCGCGGCATTTACACCCTCGTGAATGCGGGAGTTTCCTGGCGGGACTTTGGATCCCAGGCAAACTTCCTGCGTTTCACCGGACAGAACTCCACGTACTATGCCTTGGGTTCCCATTTGGTTTTCGCGCGGAAAACGCAGTTCGGCGTGGTGTCTCCTTATGGAAGCCTGTACAAGATCACCGTACCTGCCAGCAACGGCCAGCCCGCCGAGGTCATCCTTACGGATTCGATTCCTTTGCCGGAACGCTTCTTCCTGGGCGGCAGCGAATCCATGCGCGGCTTTTCCATCAATCAGGCCGGCCCTCGCGACCCTGACACCGGCTATCCCATCGGCGGCAACGCGCTTTTCCTGAACTCCGTCGAGTTGCGCTTTTCTTTCGCGCAACGGCGTTTGGGCTTGGTGGTTTTCGAAGACATGGGCAATGTTTACGACAGCATTCGCAGAATGCGGCTTTTGAAGTTCACTCAGTCCTCCCCTAGCGATTTCGATTACACCTGCCAGGCGGTAGGAATAGGCTTTCGCTACAAAACCCCCGTGGGACCTATCCGTTTCGACGTGGGTTACAATTTGAATCCTCCAAGGTTCAACGTGATCACCACTACGAACGGCGTGGAGAACACCGAGGTGCAACGATTATCGCACGCACAGTATTTCTTGAGCATCGGGCAAAGCTTCTGATCCTGGTGGCATGGGTGGCCAGCGTCACGGCCGGCGGCGCGGCTTCGACCGCGGCGGAAACCCTGGATCGCGTGGTCGCCTCCATCGGCCACCTGGCCATCACCGCAAGCGACGTGGAGCAGGAATACCGCTTCGAGCGTTTCCTTGATGCCCAGTGGCCGCCGCCACCTCCCGATGCAGCCCAGATCGCCGAGGCCCGCGAACGCCTTACTAACCAGATCGTCCTGACGCAGGAAGAGAATCCCAGGCCCACCGATCGAGCGGAAAGCGAAAAGTCCGCGGCATTGCGCCTGGACGCACTTCGCAAGCAATATGTTCACCCGGAGGACTATCAGCAAGCGCTTAAGGATCTGGGCATGACCGAGGCGGAGGTGGCGGCGCGTGTGGCGCAAGAAGAACTCATGCTTCGGCTGATCGATCAACGCCTGCGCCCCGCCGCTTCTCCCAGTGATGAGGAGGTCGCTGATTACTATCGCTCGACGTTCGTCCCGACATTCCAAAAGAAGAACGGCGGCGCAACGGCGCCCCCGCTTTCCGAGGTGGCAGACCAGATCCGTGAAGTCCTTACGCAGAAACGCATTAACGAATTGCTCGATCAATGGATCGAGGAGCTGAAACCCACAACCAATGTGCGGTTCCACACGTTCTAAGTACGAGGTTTCAGGTATCAGGTGTCAGGTGTCAGAATCGACACACGAAATTCAAAACTCGAAATTAGACGAAGGCCATGTCACGCCCACGAATGCAGGGGCCATCGATTTCCATTTTCACGGGAATGACTGCTTAGCCGAGAGCCCGGTTTCGATTTTCGGGTTTCGAATTTCGAGCGTCGATTTACGAGCTTCATCATAAGGAAGGTTGCCTACGCGCTGGAAAGTCTCCAAACCGGTTCGCATCACGCTCTATCTGATGGAAAGCCTGATGGTGCTGGCGCTCAGTACCCTGATCGTCATGAGCAGTTCTTGGTTCCAGCACGTGTTGGAGCGCCAGGTCATCGCCGGCCTGGAGAGCCTCACGGGCGGCCGCGTGGAAATCGGCCACTTCCGCTTTAGGCCGTGGCTTTTTCAGATCAGGCTGGACAGATTGGTAGTCCATGGTGCGGAGGCCGCCGCCGATCCCCCCCTGATTACCGTGCGCGAGGTGGAAGCAGGTATCAGCCCCCAGCGGCTCTTGCGCCGGCGGCTTCGCCTGCGCCACTTGGACATCGATACCCTCGAAATGCACCTCCGCACAAACTCCCAAGGCATCTCCAATCTTCCCAGCCCGCCGGAGCCAATCTCCACGCAACGAAGCCTGACGGATTTGATGGATCTTTCCATTGGACGGCTGACTGTTTCCCACTCGGCTTTCTTCTGGAATGATCAGCGGCAACCGGCGGAAATAGACGCGAAGGAGCTGGCAATTCTTCTCAGCATGTCGCGTGGCCGGTACAGCGGCACGCTTTCTTCTTCCGCCGCTACGATTCGTTCGTCGAGTTGGTCGACTCCACCCATTACTTTTAATAGCCGCTTTGAACTTTCGCACGCCAGCCTGGTCTTCTATTCGTTCGCGTGGCAGGCACCAGGCACGACCGGTGGGGCTTCGTTCACAATCCTCCCCCGCCCTGTCCTCGAAGCTTCCGGTACATTCCACACGGCGACGGAGATCCCCGCCCTGGCCCGAATGCTCCACACGCCGGAATTGCGGGCGGGCACTCTGCAAATCGATGGACACGCCATTTATCAAGGCGGAAGCATTTCGGCGCAAGGCCGGGCGCAAGCTCGCCAAATCGCGATTCTCACGCCGGAGATCCCTTCCCTTCGCCTGGATGCCACAGCAAATTACGCACTCGATAGCCATCGGCTCAATCTCACCAACCTCTTCGTCTCAGTTTGGGGAGGGACGGTGCAGGGATCGTTCCAGGCGAATTTCGAAAACTCACCGGCAAAGTTCCGCTTAAACACGCAGATCCATAACCTGCGTCTGGATAACATGCTGGCCGCCACGAACACGCCGCCCCTCCTCGCGGCGCAATTGCATCCGGCGTCGATGGCCGGCGGCGCCCTTAGTGCAACGTGGTCGGGGCGGGGGGAAGGGCTGAAAGCGGATTTCGATCTCGCTCTGCAAGCACCGGCGGCCGCGCCTCCCCACACGCTTCCCGTCAGCGGCGCCGCACGCGGGACGCTTGAAGACGGGCACGGCATCGTCATCCACCTTGCCGACTCGGAATTGCGGACGCCGCATTCCATCGTCACGGCGCGCGGGACACTTACGCAGAAAAGTGCGTCGCCCACGGTGGGAGAACCGCTTGCGCTCACCGTCTCGACTGACAACTTCGAGGAATGGCGGCCCTTCTTCGAGGCGCTGGTGGCCGCCCCCTCCGGCATCCCTTTGGTCCTCGCGTCGCGGGCGGAGTTTTCCGGGCAACTGAGCGGCAGCTCTGAGGAACCCTCCCTGCGAGGGCGCGTGACCATGGGCCAGTTCCGGTATCACGGGTGGGCTTGGGACCGTCTTGCCGCAGTCGTTGCCCTCAATCCCGGATTCGTCCAGATCACCGACGGGCGCGTTGATCATGGGAAGAGCTCTTTTGAGCTGAACGGTTCCGCGCAGCTCGATGGCTGGCGAGTGACGCCCAGGTCCGAGGTGCGCTTCTCTGCCCAAGCGCAGCGCACGTCCATCGAGGGCCTTAAGGCCGTCATCAACTCCGACCTTCCCGTTCGCGGCTCCGTCACCGGCCGCGTGGACGTTGAAGGAACCGCCGCGACCCTGGCGGGCTCCGGCTTGTTGCGGATCGATGCCGGAGCCATTGCGGATGAACCTTTTGATTCCTTCTCCGCCCGATTGCAGGTTGCGAAGTCCATCTGGAAGCTACAAGACATCCATCTTACAAAGAGCCATGGGCAACTGACCGGCAACCTCGTTCTGGAGCCCGAGCGCCAGTTTGCTTCCGGCCAGTTAGTGGGAACGGATTTCCGCTTGGCGGACATTCACCGGTTGTCGATGGCCGCTTCCACCGTCCTTCCCAAGGGGGGCCTGGAGGGCAGCCTGAGTTTTGAGGCGCACGGCCAGGGAAATCCGCAGGATTTCCACCTGCGAAGTTCATGGCGATTCCGGGACTTGAGCATTGCGGGCACTCCCCTGGGCGAGTTCCACGGCACGCTCGCGGGCGAAGGTAAACAGCTAAGTCTCGACGGCGAGGATCATAGCCCAGGGGGAAATCTGCACCTCAGCGCCAAGGCGACAGCAGAGGGTGATTGGCCGATGGAGGCGGAAGGCGAATACTCCAGCCTGCGCGCCGATCCGTGGATTCAAGCCTTCTTCAAGCGCGAATTCGGGGCGGCGGTGACCCTGGGGGGTACTTTCCATGCCGCGGGGCCTTTGCGCACTCCGGAGAAAATCGACCTCCAATCCCATGTGCGTGACCTGGCGGTGGACTTTCCCAGCGTCCAGTGGCGTAACGCCCAGCCTGTCGATGTGCAATTCTCCGACGGCCGGCTGGCGCTCAGCCGGTTCGTCATGCGCGGACCTTCCACGGAACTTGCTATGGAGGGGACGGTGCGCTTCGCGGGCGGAATCACGCTGGCCGTCAACGCCGAGGGCGCCGCAAACGCCACCTTGCTGACCATTTTCGATCCCCATCTTCAGGCGGCAGGCCGCTCGACCCTGCACTTGCGTCTCACCGGCACGCCGGAACGCCCCGTGCTGAACGGCGCCATCGATATTCAAGATATGAGCTTGGGGTACAGCGAGCTGCCGTTTCGCTTTAGTAGCCTGCAAGGATCCATCTCCCTCGAGGGCGAGCGCGCCGTCATCCGCTCCCTGCGCGGCACGAGCGGCGGAGGAACGGTCAACCTCAGCGGTTTCGTAACCCTGGTGGAAAGCCCGCGCTTTGAAGTTCGCGCCGACCTTAGCCAAGCCCGCATGCGCTATCCGCCCAGTTTCACCTCCGTGTTCAATGGCAGCCTTCGCCTGAATGGAGGTGTCGAGCAGGCGGAAATATCAGGAGATATTGTTGTTCATCAGATGGTTCTCAATGAGAATATCAATTTCATATCAAAGATTCTTGAATCCTCTAACCCGATGCCGGACCAGACGGTCAGCGTCAACTCACCCATCGCCTCGAAGATTCGTTTGAATGTTCGGGTTACCTCCGCGCCCCCCGTGCAGTTGCAGACCCCCAATTTCCGGCTGGTGGGGGATATCGACCTCCGGCTGCAAGGCACCGTGGCCGATCCCGTGCAGGTGGGAAGCATCCATTTCCTCAGCGGGGAATCGATCTTCCGCGGCAACCGGTACACCTTGGTGCGGGGTGATATGAACTTCACCAACCCCTTCCGCACGCAGGCCTATCTCGACTTGGAGGCCGAGACCCAGGTGCAGAGCTATGACCTGACACTCGATATCTCCGGCCCTTTCGACCGGCTGAAGTTCTCGTATCGTTCCGACCCACCCTTGGCCAATACGGATATCCTTTCTCTCCTGGCGCTCGGCTACGTGAAACAGGAAGGAGCTTATTCGACCGCAGCGGGTAACCCCAGCGCCAGCATCGGGGCCTCCGCGATTCTCTCCGAAGCACTCTCCAGCCAGACGACCAGCCGCATTCAGCATTTGTTCGGGGTGAGCAGAATCAAGATTGATCCCAACGTGTCAATGCCCGGGTTCGGATCCGGCGCACTCGTCACGGTGGAGCAGCAGGTCACGCACGATCTTACCCTCACCTATGTCACCGACACTTCTTACTCGCAGTACCGCATCATCCAATTCGAATGGAATATCAGCGACAAGGTTTCAGTGCTGGGAATCCGTGACCAAAACGGAGTTTTCGGCGTCGAATTCCGTTTCCGCCGGCGCTTCAAATAACCCGTTTGGACCTTGAAGAGGTCGGATGCCTGTTCTTCGTATAGCCCCTCCGCTCTCCCGATGGTATACTGGTCAGGTTGCCGCGAATTTGCATGGCGGTCTGGGAGCACGGCTTCCGGATGCGCGCGCGGCGCAAAGCCACGGAGAGGTGTCCGAGTGGCTGAAGGAGCACGCTTGGAAAGCGTGTTCACGAGTAATCGTGACGTGGGTTCGAATCCCACCCTCTCCGCCAGCCTATCTTTTGCAGTTTCAGTTCTTTGGGAACACTCTGTTTTTCGTGTACCTATAATGTCCCCTTCCCTGGACAATGTGTTATGTTTTGGGATTGTAAGCTCTCGCTGCGTGCACGGTTGGACATAGGGAATGACCAAGACCAAGAAGGCCTCCTGGACCTGGCATGCTCGCCTTTACTTACTCCGTTACGAAGTGGACCCCCCGATTCCTCTCGACGTTTTCGGGACGGCCATACGGGAATCGATAAGCCGCATAAGTAAGCACGGACCAAGCGAAGAAGATTTGTGTGATGAGTGCCACACCATCGAGGAGAATTTGGAGCTCGCTTTCATAGCCTGTCAATTGACGATCACGAGGGTGGTCGCTCGGTGCAGAGCATTTCACGAATCCAAGGACTTTCAAAGTAAGTACAAATGGGGAAGGAAGGACCTGATGGAAAGGTGCAACGCAAAGGTGCGTGGCACCCCTTTCACGCGAATCACTGCGATCGACGTGTTTGCAAATTATGCAAAGCATCAGAACGAGTGGGGATACAATTGGAGTAAGTTAAATCATAGGTCCCGACCGACAGCAGAAATTGTCGAGAGGATCGGTGGTACTCCTGGCACTCCCCCAAGCATGAGGACGGGATTCAGGAAAATTGTCGGTCATTCGCATTTTGAGAGGGTGGATGAACTGAGTGACATCATTGCAGCGTGGGGCGATAGGCTCGCCGCAGCGTACGAACGCGAGCTCAAAGCAGAGAAATTGTTGCCGAAGATGACAACCGCCAATCGTTGATCCTAATGATAGGTGGGCTTCTCTAAATGGGTCCCGGAATTGTCGGCCTGCCATGTTCGCCACACATCTGCTTCTAGCTGTTCCTGTCGAGCCCGCACCCACGGCGAATAGTGCTTTTCAGTCACCTTGATGCTGCTGTGGCCAAGCAAGACTGAAACCCGCTCCATTGGAACGCCAGCTTGCAAAAGTCCGACCGCGAACGTGTCGCGAAAGCGGTGGGCGTGTCCATCGGGAATCCCCGCTTCCTTGAACACACCCTTAAGCGCCCGCTGCCAGTCTCCGGTCGCGCTCGCGAGCCTTGATTCGCCGGTCCAGAAGAAATACCTCTCGCTGACCTTCGGGGCTGCCTCAAGCGCGTTCAGAACAAAGTCCTGCAACGGGCAAGAGACGGGCGTTCCCGTCTTTGCCGTGTAGAGAAACAACTTGTCACCTGTGATTCGCTTCCGCTCGAGCATAACGGCATCGCCGACCCGCAACCCGCTGTAACGAAGCAGCAGCACAAAGGCCCGGATGCGCCGGACGTTCTCCGCGCCACGGTACTTACCCCCTCGGCACTTTTTCCCGTACTTCTCACACGCGCTCAGGATGTCGGCCATCTGGTCGGGCGTATAAGGCATCGTCGGTCGCTGCTTCACCTTCGGGCTCTCGATATTGCGAGCCTGGTTCTCATCAATCCATTTGCACTTGTATTCAAAACGGACGAAAGCCCGCAGGTGGCTCGTAGTTTTTATACGATTCACTTTCTTCTTGACAATACAAAGTACTTCTGAAACAATAACTATATATTAATAAAGCCGGCTCTGCCCAGTGCCGCATGTGCGCGTCGGAGGCCAGTCAGCTAGCTAACGACGAGGCGGGCCGACAAACTGTACCAATGACATTGCGACTTCATGACCCTCAGCGGGCAAAGCGCCCTAAGCCGTCAACCTATTGAAAATGAGGAGCCTAAAAGCATTTTTTCTCCTCCCAAAGCAAGTGTAGCGCGGACCTGTTTTGTAGGTCCGCGGCTCTCCCTCCATTTGCAGGGAAATGCCGCGGACCTACAAAACAGGTCCGCGCTACACTTCACCTTTCCGCCAGCGACATTTTGTAGCTTCTAACACTGGTAGATTTATCTTGACTTTCGTAATGTAGGTTGATACAATAACCGTGTGTTACTGTGGGGTGAAGGCATGTCCGCGCGCAAGTCTCCCACCTTCTCGAAGCGGAGCCCATCCAACCTACGAAGTCAGCAGGGCATAATTCCGGCGTCAGCGTCCAAAGACGAAAATCCGAGGGTCATGCAGAGGATGGAAGATTCCAGCCGGCGGCGGATTTACGATTGCCGATTGCCGATTTTCGGAGGGCCTGCCCCTCTATTGTGGCGGTTCACGAGAATGCTCTTGAGGGCAAACACCAACGCCGCGAGGCGGAAGTTGACGAAAGTCGCGCCTGAGGCGACTATGTTTATCAAAATACAGGTAGTTAGAAGAGACTCGGGAGAAATCGGACGGCCCCAGCGAAAGTTCAAGTCATTGAAAGAAAGTAAGTTAGTCCGAGGCCGATGAGGCGCTGAAAAGAAAAAGATGTTAAAAACGAAGGATGATCCGACTATGTACATGAAAACACAGGCGACTTGGACAATGTGTCGCTCGGCAAACCCGGCTTTTTTGCACCGATTGAGCTGTAATCGACGAAAAACGGTCGAGCTTTTGGGCCGAAAATGCGCAGACCGCGCGATGATTCGGGGCGAAGTGACGCCTTTCGAGCGCGCCTTAAGCAATGCGAGCGGGTCAGCACGCGCCGATGCAGATTGTCGCACTACCGACCTGAAGGTCGGCGCTACACTCATGGTCACTATAGGGGCTGCGGGTTTGCACGGATGGCGAAAATCTCGCAAAGCCCTACCTCATTGAAATTGCAATGGCTAGCTCATTCTGCGTGGAAGGGCAATGAAGAAACATGGGCGGCAAAAATGAAGGGTAGGATCAATCTGTTATTGAAAACGCATGGAGAAGAAATGCCCGAAATCAGGCTTGCCAATGTATCCTTGGAGATAAAGGACCTATAGACGGATTGCCATTATTTCTATGAAAATAGAGTGGTTATTGAAGATGAAAATGACCAGTGACAAGTGGCGGGGGCATCCTCAGAAAACCGACAAAACTTTTGTCTCGTTCTTCCGTCTTACGGAAGATAGCCGTTTCCCCGAGAGGTGATGCTCATGGGCATTTTGGTTAGCGACATACGGTATGCCGCGCGAGTGCTGGCGAAGAATCCCATTTTTACCGCCGTCGCGATACTGACGCTGGCGCTGGGTATTGGCGGTAATACCGCGATTTTCACGCTCCTCGATCAGGTCCTGCTGCGCCTGCTTCCCGTGAAAGAACCGCAACAATTGGTCCTTCTTACCATGCGCGGGCGCCACTACGGCAACAACTGGGGCGGCAATGCGATCTCCTACCCGATGTACCGGGACTTCCAGGCCCACAACGAAGTCTTTTCCGGCATGTTCTGCCGCTTCCCGACTCGGGTGAGCCTTACCTTTGGTGGGCGGGCGGAGCGCGCCGAGGCCGAGCTTGTCTCGGGGACATACTTCAGCGTGCTCGGAGTGACCACAGCACTGGGCCGCCCGTTTACTCCGGAAGAGGATCGCGTGGCGAACGGCGCGCCGCTGGTGGTGCTGAGCTACAACTACTGGAAGCAGCGATTCGGCGGCGATCCCGCCATCTTGGGCAAGACGCTTACGATCAACAAGCACGACATGACGGTCATTGGGGTGGCGCAAGCGGGTTTTGACGGCGTGGAATTGGGATACACGCCGAAACTCTTCATTCCGGTGATGATGCAGGAACAGGTCGTGATCGTTCCGACGAGCATGCTCACCGACCGCCGCAGCCGTTGGGTGAAGGCGTTCGGGCGCTTGAAGCCGGGTGTGACGGCAAAGCAGGCGAAGGCATCGCTGCAACCCTTTATGCATTCGATGCTGGAAAGTGAGGTTCGTGAGGCCGCGTTCGCCCACGCCTCGACCTATGACCGCGAGCAATTCGTCAAGTGCACGATTGATGTGTTGCCCGGGTCCCAGGGACGGGCTTCGTTCCGGCGTGAGCTTTCCACGCCGCTTTGGGTGTTGATGGCGATAACCGGTGTCGTCCTGCTGATCACCTGCGCGAATCTTGCCAATCTTCTGCTGGCGCGGGCAACCGGCCGGCAGAAAGAGATCGCCGTCCGGCTGGCGGTCGGCGCCAGTCGGGGACGGATCATCAGACAGCTTCTGGTGGAAACCCTTTGTCTTTCCGCCTTGGGAGGGCTTGCTGGCCTGGCTCTCGCGTTCGGGGCCGACAAGGCGTTGATGGCTGTCTATCTGCCGGCGGATTCGGGAGGCCCGAGCATTTCCGCCGCACCCGACTTCCGCATTCTCATTTTCACGCTGGCGGTGACCATCGCTACCGGACTCATCTTTGGGCTGGCGCCGGCACTCAGGACCACGCGTCCGGATCTTTCCCAAACGTTGAAGGACCAGGCGGGCGCGGTGTTGAAGGGTGGGCACAGCGGACTGCGCAAGGCGCTGGTGGTTGCCCAAGTATCGCTTTCGCTCTTGCTCCTGATCGGCGCCGGGCTTTTCCTGCGCACTCTGAATAATCTCAGCAGCCTGGGTCCGGGCTTCCCGGCGGAGCGGCTATTGGGTTTTAGTATCGACCCGTCGCTCAACGGCTACACGCCCGAACGAATGAAAACCTTCTACCAGCAATTGTCGGATAACCTCCGCTCGATTCCCGGCGTCCGGTCCGTGTCCCTGGCGTCGGTACGAATTCTGGAGAACAACGAATGGGACAGCAGCATGACCGTAGAGGGCTATACTCCCGCGAAGATGGAAGATCGTGCGGAGCCCTACATGAATCAGATCAGCCCTAACTATTTCGCCACCCTCGGCGTTCCCATCGTGTTGGGCCGTGACTTTACGGTCAACGATAATCGCGAGGTCAAGAACGGCCCTCAGCCCGATGACTGGACACCGACGACCGTGATGATCAACGAGAAGTTCGCGCGGCGCCATTTCCCCGAGCAGAATCCCCTCGGCCGCCATCTCGGATTCGGGATCGATCCCGGAACCCACACCGATATGGAGATCATCGGCGTGGTAAAAGACATCAAGTACACCAACCTCCGCGACGAAATCCCAGAACAGGCCTACATTCCGTATCTCGGAAGCCATTTCCTCGGCGGCATGACGGTATACCTGAGAACCGCCTACGACCCCGATCAGGTGATGCCCCAGGTGCGCGCCAAAGTCCGCGAGCTTGATTCGGACCTGCCCATCTATGAGGTGCGGACGACGGAAGCGCAGCTCAGCAATTCCCTCTCGACCGAGCGGATGATCGCCAGCTTGTCCACGGTCTTTGGCATTTTGGCAACGCTGCTGGCAGCCATCGGCCTCTACGGCGTGATGGCATATTCGGTGGCCCAGCGGAGACGCGAGATCGGCATCCGCATGGCATTGGGGGCAGAGCCGGGGACCGTTGTCTGGATGGTCATGCGCGACGTGCTGTTGCTGGTGGCGATCGGAATCGCCGTGGGAGTTCCCGCGGCGTTGGCGCTGATGCGGATGGTGGCAACCCAGCTTTATGGCCTGTCACCGCACGACCCGTCCACCCTCGCGTTGGCTACGACCGGACTGTCTCTGGTAGCTTGCGCGGCGGGATACCTGCCGGCCCTTCGCGCCAGCCGCCTGGATCCCACGGTCGCCTTGCGCCACGAATAGAAGTACAGCTTGGCCATCAGCCTTATCAGTTGTCCAGCACGGGGGTGATTTCGGCAACGAGCCTGGTCTGATCCTCGTTGAAGATCTCGACGCGATTGCGCTCGGTGCCGGGTTCCACGAGTCGGAATACATACCGGCCGGGCAATAGCGTCGATCCGGAGATTTTCATCGGCTCCAAAAAGGTGAGACCCATTCTCTTCGGAACCTGACCCTGCCCCGTTTCCAGAGGGAATACTGGAGTGTCCTGTCGCATCCAGAGATGGGTCAAACGTTCTTTTAAGGGATCCATTTTCTTTTTCTCCTTCCAAATATCTCCTTGCGAGAATTGAGGTTTGTGAGTGCTCCCAAATCCCAACTTCCGACCCGGTAAGCCCTTCTTCCCCGACGGCCTTCGCGCCTAGGCCACGGGATAATTCTGACCCTTAACTGCCTACCCTAGAACTATCGGTAGTTCAGGAGCATTTCATGAAACCAAATATCTGCTTGGGACCACTCTCCATGCTCTGGCCATCACTTCCCAAACCCACAACGGCTCTTTGCGGTTATAATCGTGCGTACCGGACTGACCTGGCCGATGAATCCAAGCGGACGCTGCGGGGCGAAGGCACTACGATGTGGGTACAATAATAGGACCTCGGAGGCAAGGAGGAAATCTATGAAGCGCTCGGAAGTGAACGCCATTATGCAAGATGCGAATTATTTCATCCGGCAACGCGGGTTCTACCTCCCACCTTTCGCCTATTGGACTCCGGCGGAGTGGAGAAGCAAGGGCGATGAAGCTCGCGAGATCGTCGAGAATCAATTGGGATGGGATATTACCGATTTCGGAAGCGGCCGGTTCGACACCTTGGGATTGTTCCTCTTCACCGTCCGCAACGGCAGTCAGGCGGAAATGCGGGCCAAGCAGGGCAAACTTTATTGCGAGAAGCTGATGGTGGTGGACGTGGAGCAAGTCACTCCAATGCACTTCCATTGGAACAAGGTTGAGGACATCATCAATCGCGGCGGAGGCAAGTTGGACATCCAGTTGTACAACGCTACTGACGACGAGGGATTGGCAGATACGCCAGTCATCGCCAGCGTCGATGGCGTTAAGCGCGAAGTGAAAGCAGGGGGCGTTGTGCGGCTGGCCCCGGGGGAAAGCATCACGCTTACGCCGCGCCTCTATCATGAGTTCTGGGGGGAAGAGGATCGAGTCCTGGTAGGAGAGGTCTCCCTCGTCAACGACGACCAGAACGATAACCGCTTCCACGAGACCGTGGGCCGATTCCCGGCGATAGAAGAGGACGAGGAACCCCTCCACCTTTTGGTGTCGGACTACGCGCGGTACTGGAAGGGCAGTGGCCAGTGACGAACGTGCGAAAGACGAAAATCGAAACTCGAAGATCGAAACTCGGCGTGAATTACGAGTTTCGATTTTCGAATTTCCGACCTGTCCTGCTCCTCCCTTGTCACTCGTCACTTGTCCTAATCCCGGGAGCCCCCGATGAACGCTGATACGCGTCAAGGGATTGCCTGCGGAGGCAATTGGACGGTCGATCAGATCAAAGTGATTGGCCGCTACCCGCAGGAGAACTCCATCACGTCTATCTTGGGTGTGTCGCAAGGCGGCGGTGGCTGCGGCCACAATGTGGTCCTCAGCCTGGCGAAGCTTGACGCGAGCCTCCCGATTTATGCCCTTGGCGTCCTCGGCAACGACGCTTTCGGCGACTACCTGGTTGGCGAGTGCCGCCGCTTCCCCAATGTCAACGTGGAGCAACTGCGCCGAACTGACCTCGACGCCACGTCGTACACGGACGTCTTCACCGTTCAGGCGAGCGCACGCCGCACCTTTTTTCATTACCCGGGGACCAACCCTCTGTTCGCGCCCGCGCACATCGATCTGGAGAATCTGCCGGTCAAAATACTCCACATGGGCTATCTCCTTTTGTTGCCCACCATGGATCAGCCCGACGCGGAGTTTGGGACGGTGGCGGCACGCTTCCTGGCGCAAGTGCAAAGCCGGGGCATCAGGACCTCGATCGACCTGATATCAGAGGACAGCGATCGCTTTCGTCACATTGTGCCGCCCGCGTTGAAGTTTACCGATTACTGCATCATCAACGATTGGGAAGCGGAGAGATTGAGCGGCATCCCCTTGCGAGTGGAGGGCAAGCTGCTTCCCGAAAACCTGGTCAAGATCGGGAAAACGATTCTCGAGTTCGGAGTTCGAGATCTGGTGGTCATTCATTTCCCCGAGGGCGCTTACCTCGTTTCGAGTGATGGCGTGGAGTTGCTGCAACCCTCGCTGGATCTTCCCGATAATTACATCGTCGGCGCCACCGGCGCGGGAGATTCCTTCTGCGCGGGCATTCTCTTGGGCTTGCATCAGAACTGGAATCGTGACAAGGCCCTGCGGTTTGCCACCTGCGCCGGCGGGATGAATTTGAGCGACCTGACCACGACGGGTGGAATCAAGCCGTGGCAGGAAGTCCTTCGCATAGAAGAAAGATTCCCCTATCGAAAAGGAGTTGTTTGAATGTCGGTAAATCCTAGAATGAATCGGCTTTTTGCTCCGAACGGAAAGTGCTTGCAGGTGGCCATGGACCACGGCGTGGCCAACGAGGCCAGCGTCCTTTCGGGAATCGAAAACATGCGGCAGGTGGTGGGCGCGGTTGCGGCCGCCCATCCTGACGCCATGCTCTTAACCGCGGGCCAGGCCCATTGGCTTCAGGATCTGCCGCAGAGACCCAAACCGGCGCTGGCGGTGCGCGCTGATGTCGGGAGCTTCGCCAATGTTCCGATGCCGATGAACGTCTTCTGCACGTTGATTGATGGTGTGGTGGAAGAGGCGGTGCGCTTGGATGCGGCCGCTATGGTGGTCAACCTTCTCTGGGCGTCAGACCGGCCTGATCTGCACCGGCAATGCGTGGAGAACGTCATCCGGCTCAAACCGCTTTGTGAGCGCTACGGCCTTCCCATGATCGTCGAACCGCTGGTGTTGGTACCGGATGGCCAAGGCGGATACAAGACCAATCCCGACATCAACAAAACCGTGGCGCTGGCGCGCCAATCGGTGGAGTTGGGCGCGGACGTCGTCAAAGCGGACATCGCGGAGAACCTGCACGAATACCACCTGGTCGTCGAGGCCGCCGCACCCCGTCCCCTGTTGCCCCGCGGGGGGGCAAGGGTTCCCGACCACGAGATCCTCACTCGCACTCATGCACTGATTGAACAAGGGGCTTCCGGCATCGTCTATGGGCGGAACATTTTCCAGCACCCCCATCCGGCCCGGATGGTTCGCGCCTGCCAAGCGCTCATTCATGAAGGAGCAACCGTCGCGCAGGCGATGGCAGTTCTTGAAGGGGCGAATTGAAAGGCTGAAGGATGAAGGCTGAAGGATGAAAGGTAAAGGACGGGTACTCAATGAAAAGGTCTACCCTTCATCCTTCCGCCTTCACACTTCATCCTTCCTGCCTCGTTTGAGGTAGCTGGGTATATAATTGCCGATGTAAGGGCTTCCAAAGTCATTCAGCGGGTCACGTATGAAAACGCCATGGCGCTTTCTTCCGGCTGCCGTCCTCTTCATGTCGGCAATCTTTGGGGAAGTACTTCCCGTCATCGCTCAGGCCCCGCCACCTCTCCAGCCCCTGGCACGCGATGTGCGCCAAATCGAATCCGCGCTCAACTATTTAGGCGCTCCACTTTCTGCTGACGACCAGCGCCGGATCAACGACGCGCTCGCCGGCTCGGACGATGCGGCAGCGGTGCGCGCGATTGAAGACACGCTCGACAAACGCGCCCTCGCCATCGTCGAAATCAATGCCGAAAGCCGTGTGCAGGTGGAGCCGGGAGAGGCCAAGCCGGAACTCGTCGAAGCCGGAACCCGCGTTTTTCTTGTTAAGGTCATCAACCAAGCCGGCGTTACTTCTCGACTCGCGGTCGAGAGCCCCAGCAGCGGCGTCGTTTATATCCAGTCGGACAGCAGCCCGGAGCCGCCGCAACAGCTTACGCCGGAAGAGGCGCGGGAGCGCTGGGCCGATATTTCGCTCTTTGACAAGAATCCACTGTCCGCTCGCCTCTCGGGATTAAGCGTGGAGTACAGGATTCTGGAAATATACAGCCATGACCGCGGGCAGCGGTCCGCCAAGATCAGTTTCAACGTCGGCCAAGGGACGCAGGACATCGGCTTTCGCAATGAAATCGTCGTCCTGTTCAATGCCCTTCCCGCGCGCATGGTCCGCTTGCACGTTATGGACGAGAAGGGTGAACCCGCGACGGCCGCCTTCGTCATCCGCGACGGGATCGACCGGATTTATCCCAACCCTTCCAAGCGTCTCGCCCCGGACCTGTTCTTTCAGCCGCAGATTTATCGTGCCGACGGCGATAAGGTCGTACTCCCGGCCGGGAATTATACCGTGATGTGCTCGATGGGCCCGGAATACATCGCGCAAACCAAAGAGTTGA
>Ga0208034_1001093_pt1 | contig 17890 bp, 15 predicted proteins | sample June2015DPH_8_10_FD_184699 | JGI IMG/M metagenome (GOLD analysis project Ga0208034, IMG submission 184699) | Peatland microbial communities from SPRUCE experiment site at the Marcell Experimental Forest, Minnesota, USA - June2015DPH_8_100... | ecosystem: Environmental > Terrestrial > Soil >...
GGAAGAATATCGCGTCACCTCGGAATTCATCGAGGCCCCGGTGCGCTCTTCGATGGAAACAGTCTCACTCGACGCCACACCCGAGGGATTTCCCGTTTTTGTGGACCGCCTCGCCTGGGAAGCCGATGCGATCGTTGTAATGAACCGCGTGAAACCGCACACCACTTTCTTCGGGACTATCGAAAGCGGGTTGCTCAAGATGATGGCCGTCGGCATCGGTAAGGCCGATGGAGCGCGCGAATTTCACCGCGCGGCGCGCCACCATGGATACGAAAAAGTCATTCGCGCCATAGCTGCTAAAGTGCTCGCGAGCGGCAAGATCCTTTGCGGGCTGGGCGTGATCGAGAACGAGCTGCACCAGATTTGTGCAGTTCGCGCCGCGCGGCCGGGAGGCATTGTTGCGCTGGATGAATCTTGCCTAGCCAAAGCCCGAAGCCTCGTTCCGCGCCTTCCCTTCCCCAAAATCGATTTGCTGGTGGTCGACGAGATCGGGAAAAACGTCAGCGGGACAGGCATGGACACCAAGGTCATCGGCCGCGGCGTGCAGCTTCCTCCCGGAGAAGCGCCTGAAATCTCCCTCATCTACGCGCGCGATCTTACGCCGGAGAGCGACGGCAATGCGCTGGGCATCGGCCTCGCTGACTTCGCTCACGAGCGGCTGCGCAAGAAGATTGATTTTGAGAAAATGTACGTCAACGCCCGCACCTCGATGAGCCACCACCTGGTCCGCCTGCCCATGGTCCTTCCCTCGGACCGCGATGCGATTGACTTTGCTTTGGATGTTCTCGGCAAGCCCGATCCGACTGAGCAGCGCATAGTGCGGATTCGAAATACCCAAAGCCTCAGTCGACTGGCGATTTCCGAACGATTGGCGCGAGACGCCTCCGCCTTGCGCGGCTGGCAATTGTCGTCACGTGTTTTTCAGCTTGAATTTGATGCTCACGGGAATTCCTCTTCGATGCCCTAGCGCGCCTTAGGACTGAGCAGCAGCTTGACGTACGCGGCAGGTTCGCGGGAGAATGAGGCTGCGGCGTCGACTGAGTTCGTCTTGGAGTGATGATGGTTGCCAATCTTCGCGCGACTCTTCTGCTGGGCGCTACGCTCATCCTGCTGAACGCACTTTTTGCCTTTCCCCAGGAGACTACGAAGAGCCGTCCTGCAACCGAAACACGCGACGATGCAGCAAACACGGCCGAAAAGAAATCGACGCTCGCGAACGTGACGCGCGTCAACACGGCGGAAGTAACGAAGAAGGCAGCAACCGAAGCTACTGCGAAGAAGTCAAAGCCCGAAGAGACACAAAAGGCTTCGAAGGCAAGCGCAGACTCGGACGTGATGGAGTTTCGGCCCGCGTCCCAGGACGAGGAGCATGCCCAGGCCCCAACTGCCTCGGCCAAGTCTTCGCGCAAGGCTGTTCACGGCGAAGCTTATGGCGCGCTCGATCCCAAGCATCCCGGCACTCACAGAGCCGGCGGCGCAGCGGGAGCCACCTCCAAAAGCGGCAAGACAAGTGTTTACGTTGAGACCGACCAGTCCAAATCCACCAGCCCCACGCCCCACTAAACATGAATCTTTTTCAAATTGACACTCCGCCTCCCCGCCGAACCATGCAAGCTGTGTTGCGAGCCTCGTGGCTGTGGATCGCAGCGTTGTGCGTGTTCTTCGCAACAGCGTCGCCCGCGCCCGCTGCTTCCCCGACGACCAACGAGTGCGAAGCTGTCCCCAGCGCCATCTTGGGCCGGCCTGTGAGGGTCTGCGTAGCTTTGCCGGCAGACTACCGCTCGGACACCTCGAAACGTTATCCCGTGCTCTATTTTCTTCATGGCCTGTTTGAAAACGAAACGAGCTGGAGCGAGCGCGGAGGCGAGCAAGTGTTGGACGACTTGCTCAATCAAGGTCAGGTGGGAAAGTTTCTGGTGGTGCTTCCCGACGGCGGGCGAGATTTCTATGTCGATTCGATGGACGGCCACGAACGATACGAGGATTTCTTCATTCAAGAACTGGTGCCGGCGATCGACCAGAAATATCGAACGATTCCCAACGCCGCCGCTCGCGGCATCAGCGGATCGTCGATGGGCGGTTACGGCGCGCTGCACCTGGGCATGCGCCACCCGGACGTATTCGGCTCGGCCAGCGCGCACAGTGCGGCGCTCTTGCCCAAGTTTCCCAACCCTCTCCCCACGGAAGGTCGGTGGGGATTTTATGCCAGAGTGTTGCAGGGCCCATTTGGATCGCCGCTCAACGAGGCTTACTGGGAAGCGAACAACCCTTTGACGTTGGCCGAGCATCCCGAGAACTTCCGTAACCTGAAACTCTATTTCGACTGCGGCGACCAGGACCGTTATGGCTTCAACGAGGGCGCCGGGCTGCTGGACCAGATTCTGACCGCCCACGGATTTCCCCACGAGTACCATTTGCGGCCGGGCGGGCACGGTTGGGCTTATTTGGATCAATATATGAAATACTCGCTGCTGTTTCATTGGAAGTATTTTGAGTCGGCGTCCAAGCCATGATCGGCATAGCGCGGGCGACCCGACGCCGGCGCTCGGTCGGGGGAGAGGGAGGATTTCAAATGGCAAATGGCAAATGGGAAATGGCTCAGAGTGGCGGCAACCGGAACGGTGCGCGTTCCGCTCCGCTTGCCGTCTTCCATTTTCCATTTCCCATTTCCTATGGCCCATTTGACACTCTTCATTTCAGACGGAGAAGAAGTTCTTGACACCGTTCTCACGATACACACTGACTTCCGCCATCATTCTGAGCCTCGGGGTGCCGAGCCTCCTCGGAGGCCAGCAGGCGGCGCCCGCCTCTCGCAAAGCCGACTCCGCAGACGCCGAAACTCGTGTCATCGACTACATCCGCGAGCACCTTCAGCCCGGTCAGCCGCTCCTGGTGAACGAGCTTTATTCCAAGGTCTTCACACAACCGGACGAGCGCCAGGCGTTGAGCAAGCTCTACAACGCTTTCTTTCGCATTCCCTTGTTTCTTGCGCAGTATCAGGAAAAATACGACTCGCCTCCGAGCTTGAAGACTATTTCGCAACAATTCGATTTGCGAACGCCGGGGGCTGCGGACGTTCTGCTGCGCGTGATGGAGTCGGACCCGCGCGTGCCGCGTTTTCTCGGGCGCGACAGCAAGACTGGCGAAATTACCTCAGTTGACGTGGCGATGATTCGCAGCGACCCGCGCTTTGGTCAAGCCGTGGAGCGCCAACTGAGCGGCTGGGAAGGCAAAGCGGCGCCCGGGTTCAAGCTGGAAGGCTTAGATGGCCGGTCCATCGATTTGGGCAGTATGAACGGTAGAACCGTGTTGCTATACGTCTGGTTCACGGGCTGCCCGCCCTGCATGAAAGAATCTCCGGCGCTCGTGGGGTTGCAAAACAATTTTGCGTCACGGGGCTTTAGCATCGTAGGCGCCAACGCGGACCGATTGTTGGGATTGAGTTACGGCGATGCGGTCCGCCAACGTTACGTCAAAGAAAACAAGATCAGCTTTCCTGTTGCGCACTGGACCAAAGATAGCGATTCGGCGTATGGAAATATTTCGATCTTCCCTACCCTGTTCCTGATCGACCGAAAAGGAGTGATCGTCCATCATTGGGTGGGGTACGTTGCGCCCGAAGAACTGCGCCAAGCAATTTCACAGGCTCTTTTGGCGGGCTGATGAAGGAACGCGGCATCCTGTCATTCTGAGCGCAGCGAAGAATCTGGGCCTTTGATTGCAAGGCAGATCAAGATGCTTCGCTTCGCTCAGCATGACATGATGGGGACGTTTCTCGTTTCATTTTGCAGGATGAAAGGAAAATCGGATGATATCCAATAAGCGCTTAATAACGTTGCTCACGATGTGCGCGCTCGCGGGCTTGTCCATAGCGGTGTATGGCCACGGCAACGAGGAGGGCTCCGCGAAGGCTACCATCGGTAGTGCCAAGGTCTCCATCGAGTTTCACAAGCCGACGCTCAAAGGCCGCGACTTGATGAAGATGATCCATCCGGGCGACCTGTGGCGTCTGGGCGCGGACGCATCCACAACCATTGAATCGGACAGCGATCTGGATTTCGGCGGGACGCGCGTCCCGAAGGGCAAGTACGTGCTGCTGGCTCGTTACCTCGAGCCTGGCAAATGGACGCTGGTGGTTTCGAGCAAGGACCGCATGCATTATGAGCCCAGCGCCAAGCTTGCCGAGATTCCAATGGATGTCCAGCAAGCCCCGGATTCCGTGGAAGCGATGAACATCGAGGTAGTAAATAAAGGGGCCACGGGCGAGATAGAAATCGCGTGGGGAACCTATCGGCTCAAGGCATCTTTCGCTCCGGCGAAATAAGCTGGCACTTCATTGGCGTAATATGCCAGCGCTACGCAGGCAGGAAGGTGCTAGGCTCTAAGTGCTGCGTGCTGGCGAAGGCGGCGGATTTTTCTTCGCCCCACCCTAATGAACCGGGCGGTCCGCACTCAGCAACTGGAGATCATGAACGTCCTGGCGTTTTTTGCTCATCCGGATGACGCCGAATTCCTTTGCGCTGGGTCGCTGGCTCACCTCGCTGATCGCGGCGCAAAGATTCGCATCGTCACCATGACGGCGGGCGATTGTGGCTCCGCGGTCTTGCCGGCCACAAGGATCGCGCGCCTCCGCCTTAGAGAGGCGCATCGGGCCGCGAAAATCATTGGCGCTGAATCCTCCTGCCTGTTTGAAAGAGACCTGAACATCTTCTATGACAAGCGCAGCCTCGCCAAAGTGATGGAGGCGGTCCGCGCTGCCGACCCCACCCTGGTGTTCACCCACTCGCCAGTCGATTACATGGTGGATCACGAGACTGCCAGCCGGCTTTGCCAGACCGCCTGTTTCGGCGCCATGGCTCCCAACTTCCGTACCGGCATGCAGCCCGCAGCCAAGCCTCTTCGCGCCGTTCCCCACCTCTACTATGCCCAGCCTTTCGGAGGACGGGACATCCTCGGGCATGAAATCCCATCCAGCATCTTTGTGGACATCTCTGGCACTTCCGCCCGCAAGGAGCAGATGCTGGCTTGCCACGAGAGCCAGCGAGCATTTCTCAGTGCGCAGCAAGGCATCTCGGATACGATCGGCATGGCGCGAGCCATGGCAACCCGCGCGGGCAGCGTCGCGGGATGGGAACAGGCCGAGGGGTTCCGCCAGCACCTGGGCCAGGGCTTTCCGCAAGACGACGCACTGCGCAGGTTGCTGGGCGAGCTCGTGCGGCACATCGAAGCCTGAGGGCGGTTGGAGGCTGAACCAGCGATGCAAAACAAGAACGAGGTTTAGTGCTCGCCCTGCGCAAACCGAATTATAATAGGATGTTGGCCCGGTAAGTCCAAAACAGCGGAGTGTGTGCCATACTTTCGCGCAGGGCTGTGAATCTGCTTCCAAGGACTGCTCCCGTTCTTCATGCCAAGGTGGTCTCCGAGTGTTGGCGGCAATCATTGCCACCGCCGTGGTGTGTAATCATTGCCGGCCTGTTGGTGTCCATCGCGTCCGCGATTCCAGTGTGTTTCGGTCAAGGCGTTGCTGACCAGTCCGGGTGGGGCCGCTCCGTTGTCGCCGTTCGTTTGGAGTCCGATGCTGATTTGAAAGCCGAAGACTTTGCCGGGGAGATCGTCCAGAAGGTGGGTGAGCCTCTTGACGCCTCAAAAGTAGAGCTCAGTCTAAGAAATCTTTACGCCACCGGGCGCTTTCAGGAGCTGCGCGCGGACGTCGAGCCGCAAGGCGCGGGGGTCGAGCTCATTTTTGTTGCCATCGCGCAAGTTTACGTGGGCGTGGTGCGAGTGGAGGGGGCGCCGGCATCGTTCAATGCGGAAAGCCTGGCCGGCGCCACGCGTTTGCGGCTGGGTCAGGCGCTTAACGAAGATGACCTGGCTCGCGCCGAACAACATTTGGCCGCGACGCTCGCCGATGACGGATATCACGACGCGAAGATTAAGCACGAGGTGCGGCGCGATCCCGAAACTCAAGAGGCGGAGGTCCTCTTCACGGTCGTGCCAGGCAGGCCGGCTCTCCTGACTACGGTGGAGTTCGTCGGCCATCCCATGGTTCCCACTCAGCGTCTCCGCGCCGTGGCCCGCTGGCGAGCCGGCCACCGATTGACGTCGGACCGACTCGAGCGAGGACTCTTCAGAATTCACCAGTACTATATCAATCATCGTCATCTTCAGGCCTACGCGAACATCCAGCGAAGAGAAGTCGATCCCACTCACCGTACGGAAAAACTGGTTATTGAAGTTGAAGCAGGCCCGGTGGTGAAGGTGGAGGTGAGGGGTGCGCGGATTTCCCTCGCCAAGCGGAAAGAACTTCTTCCCATGTATTCCGAAGGGATCGTGGACGACGCGGCGGTCGACGAGGGCCAGCGGAATCTGGAGGATCACTTCGAGCGTCTTGGGTATTTCTCGGCCAAGGCGGATGGCCGGCGCACGGTTCGCCCGGATACACCAGAAATCGATATTACCTACACCATGCAACTCGGTCCGGAAGGAGAGTTCGAGGGATATAACTTTACCGGGAACCACGCCGTGCCGGCGGACGACTTGGCGCCCAACTTGAGCATTCAGGCGCGAGACTTCCCTTTCGTATGGCGAGGGACGTTCAGTCACGTTCTTCTCGACCGCGATGTGAAGACCCTCACCACCTATTATCAATCTCGCGGGTTCCTTGACGTCCGGGTGAAGCCTCGCTTGAATGATCGCTACGGCGATCAACCTAACCACCTGTTCGTCACTTTCGAAATCGACGAAGGGCCTGAGACGCGGGTTGGCGAGCTGACGCTCGAGGGCGTCGACGCGGAAATGCAAAAGAGCATCACCGCGATCTTAGCGATAAGATCCGGGCAGCCTTATTCGCCGGCACGCGCGCAAACAGGCCGGGAATCGATCCTGGGCTACCTCGCAGACCATGGATATTCGCACGCCTCAGTCAATTTGAAGGCTTCCTCGCCCGCGCCGACGCACACCGTGAATCTCAAGTACGAGATCACCGCCGGCCAGCAAGAAAGAATTCAGCGCGTCATTCTGATCGGCAATCGGCATACGCGCGAGGGAGTTGTTCGGCGCGAATTGGTGTTTCATCAGGGCGAGCCGCTCAGCCAGACCAAGATCCTGGAATCTCAGCGCCGCCTCTATGACCTCGGCGTATTTAGTCAAGTTCAGATCGCTCCCCAGGCGCCCGAGAGTCCTGAGACAGAGAAGCTGTTGCTCGTAAAGGTGGATGAAGGTCAGCGCTGGACCGTCGGCTATGGGTTCGGAGTCGAGGCGCAGCGATTGGGCAGCAACACTCCGCAAGGGCAGTTCAAGGCAAGCCCGCGCGCCTCGCTGGACGTGACCCGCATCGACGTGGGCGGACGTGACCAGACGTTCTCGCTCCGCGGGCGCCTCTCCAATCTCGAGAAGACCGCCGCCATTGACTACCTGATTCCTCACTTGCCGGCTCGCCGCGACTTGGGCTTGCGACTCGGCGGGTTGTTCGACAAGAGCCGCGACGTCGCGACATTTTCGGCCGAGCGCGATGAAGCTTCGGTCAGTGTCGAGAAGCATTTCAGCCCCACCGCTCTGCTGGTAGGAAGATTCGCCTTCCGCCATGTTTTGGTGGACCCCTCGACCCTCAAGATCTCTCCGGACCAGATTCCGCTGGCCAGCCGTCCGGCGCGCATCGGCATGCTGGAAGCGAGCTACATTAACGATCGGCGCGACAACCCCGCCGACGCAACCCGCGGTTCCTATACGCTGGTCGACGCCGGCGTCTCGGCGCTGAGCTTTGGATCGCAAGCGAACTTCTTGCGCTTTTCGGGACAGAACTCGACGTATTATGCCTTGGGCCGTCACCTGGTGTTCGCGCGCGATACGAGGATTGGTATTGAATCGCCGTACGGCGGCCTGCAAAAGGTTGTGATACCCGGCACCTCGACACAGCCGGCACAAATTTTCTACACCTATCAAATCCCGTTGCCCGAGCGGCTTTTCATGGGAGGGAGCGAAACTCACCGCGGCTTCTCCATCAACCAGGCTGGCCCCCGCGACCCGCTGACCGGCTTTCCCATCGGTGGCAATGCGCTGTTTCTGAACACCTTCGAACTGCGCGTGCGGATTCAGCAGGACCGCCTCGGACTGGCGCTGTTTCACGACGCCGGGAACGTCTACTCAAGCAGCCGCATGATGCGCTTGCTGAAGGTCCGCCAAAATTCACCGACGGACCTCGACTACACTTCGCACGCGATTGGCATGGGCGTGCGATACAAGACGCCCGTCGGACCGCTTCGTTTTGACGTTGGCTATAACTTGAATCCACCGCGCTATCAGTTGGAATTGCCCGGCGGCTTGGGGGTCCGCCAACTATCGCATCTCCAGTTTTTCATCGGTGTTGGACAAACGTTCTAGCGTCCCGCCCCATCAGATTTTTTGCTGTGGCACAGGCACTCTTGCCTGTGCCCAAGGTTAATGGATTCTATCAACCAGCACAGGCAAGAGTGCCTGTGCTACTCGTGGCTGCTATTTTGGCGATCGCCGGCTGCCGTGCGCTCGCGGCGCAGCGCAAGACCGTGAACCGCGTCATCGCCTCGGTTGACGGAACTGCAATCACCTTGAGCGACGCGGCGAGGGCTTACCGTTTCGAGTTTTGGCTCGAAGGCAAGTCGCCGCCGGATGCTCCCGACGCCGCGGCTCTCACTCTCGCCCGCGACCGGCTGATCGATCAAACGCTGTTGCTGCGCGAGGCCGACGCTGAAAACATCACCGTGGAAGACTCAGGCCAGGCGGCGACTGAAGCTCTTGCAGAGGTCCGCAAGAAATTCGGCGACGAAGAAGCGTTTCAGTTGGCGCTCCGCGCGCTGCACATGACCGAAGAGCAGGTCACGGGGCGGCTCCGCGACCGCGATCGCATTCTGCGCTTGATCGATCGCCGGCTGCGGCCGTCGGCGCAGGTCGAGCAGTCTGAAATCGAAGCTTATTACCGGAACATTTTTGTGCCTGATTACGCGCGCCGGGGCGAGGGTCCGGCGCCTGCGCTGGGCGAAGTCGAAAGTCAGGTTCGCGAGATTCTGGTCCAAAAACGAATGAACGAATTGTTGGAGGCGTGGTTGAGCAACCTGAAATCGAACCACCGTGTCAAACTTTATTCGTTCTGATTTTGGCTCGGCCCAGGCAGCCCGTTGATGAGCGGGACGAGAAATCTCTTATCTCAAATTTGAAATTTCAGATTTGAAATTTCCGATTTGACATTCGAGATTTGAAATTCGAGATTTGAAACTTCAGAAAGGAATACGAGAGAGTGTCTCGAGGATTCCGTCGGTTGCTGCGAGCGTTGGGTGCCGTGGGCGTGCTGATCGCCGCGGCTTATCTGGTGATGAGCACGCCGTGGTTTCGCCGAGTCTTGGAGCGGCGCGTTATCCGAGCCGCCGAGGATCTGACCGGGGCGCACATTGCGGTGCGGGAGTTTCGATTCAATCCCATCATCCTTCAAATCACTCTGCGCGGAATCATGCTGCGCGGCACGGAACCGCCGGCAGCCCCGCCGCTCTTTTCGGCGCAAACGGTTGTTGTGGGACTCTCCCCATCCGCGCTGCTTCGTCTGCGAGTCGGCCTGCGAAGTCTGGAATGGGACTCGGCTGAGATCCACTTGCAAACCGGGCCGGAAGGGTCCACAAACCTGCCCGGTCCCAAGCTTCCCGCTCACGGGGAGCGCGCGCTCCGTGAATTGCTGAACTTGAGCATCGGCAGATTGACGGCTCTTCACACCAATCTCTTCTGGAACGATCAAAAGGTCCCTCTCGATCTCAGCGCTCGCGATGTAGCGTTCCAGCTCCGGCGTCACCTCCTGCGCGGCTACGTGGGCAGCTTCTCCTCGACTCGAACCACGCTCGAAGCGCCGCAATGGATTCTGCCTCCGAGCACCCTCGCTGGGCAGTTTCATTTCACCCACCGAGAGCTCATCGTCGATTCGCTTCTGTTCCGGTCCCAAGGGCTCAACGGCAAGTGTTCCATCAAGCTCGACACTCTCCCGGCTTTGCAAGCAGGCTTCAGCTTTACCGCCGCCGGAGATTTTCCGGAGCTTGCCCGCATTTTCCGCTTTCGGCCGAACGGGACCCCGCAGGGCGGGGTGACCGTCGAAGGCGCAGCGGATTACCGACATGGTGAGTGGACGTCCGAAGGACGACTTCAAGCCCTCCAGCTTGCGATTCCCTCTGGTTCGTTTCACCCAGGGCAGTTCGGCGTTCTCGCCGATTATTCTTTCCGCCGACAGCGCCTTGTCGTCTCCAATCTCAAAATATCCGCGCTGGGCGGGACGGCTCAGGGAGCGGGCGAGATCCAGTTCTCCGGTCCCATGCCCAAGTTTGATTTCCACACTGAAGTTCGAAATGTGGAGCTGGCCGCCGCCCTTCGCACTTTCCCGGGGATTCACACGCTGTCGAGCCATCTCCCACCCGCGTCGAGCATTGAGGGTAAATTGAGCGCGACATGGCGAGGCGGCCTCCGCGATTTCGAGTCCGAGTTCGATCTCCAATTCAAGCCACACTCCCAAGTGCTCCCGCCGGCGGTGCCGGTGGACGGATTCGCTCGCGGTACGGCACGCCTGGCGCGCGGGCTTCAGATCGACTTCGAAGACGTTCGCCTCCAAACAGCTCACTCCTACGTCACGGCTCACGGCGCGGCGGGCGAGTCGGAGTCGAATCTTTCGGTGCGGCTTGGAACCTCCGACTTTGAAGAATGGAGGCCGCTCGCTCAATTCCTGCTCCAGGCTGTGCAACCGGTGCCCTTGCAACTGAAATCGCAGATGACGTTCACGGGGCAGGTGTCCGGCCCGATCGCTGACACGAATATTCTGGGCCAGTTACGATCGGGGCCATTCCAATACGGCGGATCGAACTGGGACGGTTTGACCGCCAACGTCCGAGCCTCACGCACCTTCGCTGAGATCTCCTCGGTTCGTTTTGTGAGCCGTGCATCCGCACTGGACGTGGACGCTTCCGCCCACTTGGCCGATTGGCGGCTTGACCTCAACGCGCCCGCTCACTTCGCCCTGGCCGCCCAACGCGCGCCGGTCACAGTCCTCGAATCTGCATTCGCCGTTTCCTATCCATTGTCCGGCGCCTTGACCGGACGCCTGAATCTGGACGGCCCGATTTCGAGTTTGGCCGGGTCGGGCGAATTCCAAATCGAAGACGGCTTACTCTATCAAGAGCCATTCGACGCTCTCTCTGCCAAGCTCCGCGTTGCCGGATCGGAAATCGCTTTCGAGGACGTCCAGCTCTCGCGAGGGGCGGGCCGCGTGACCGGGCAGGCCCAGTTCAACCAGGAGTCGCGCAGTTTTTCGGCGACCCTGCGCGGACGCGACCTAGCCTTTGCCGACTTCAAACGCGTGCTTCAAACCGACAAAGCCGGAGTGAGACTCGACGAAGTCTCCGGCCTCGTAGGTTTCGATCTCAACGCTCGCGTGACGCCGGCCCCGCGGGGCGGGGTCGATCTTCATGGCACCTGGGAAGCTCGCGATGTCGGGATGTTTGGAATGTCGGTCGGCAACGTTTCCGGCCGGCTCGATTGGCAGGGCCAGAGGATGAAAGTGCAGGTTGAAAGTCAAGGGCCCGGCGGCGGCTTTCATCTTGCGGGCGAAGCCCAGAGTGAGGGTGATTGGCCCATCGAACTCACCGGCGACTACTCGAATTTCCGCGCTGACCCCTGGCTTCGGCTTCTTGCCGGAAGCAAATTCAGCGCGCGGGTGACGGCCGGCGGCGCGCTCACCGTCAAGGGACCGCTCCTGGACCCCGACCGGTTGGAAATCCAAAGCCAGGCGCGAAGCCTCGAAATCAATCTTGGCGATCAGTCCTGGTCCAATGCAGAGCCTATTGAGCTAGCCTATGCGCGGCGCGTGCTCACGGTCAAGCCTTTTTACATGCGCGGCCCGTCCACCGATCTCGAAGTGGAAGGATCGCTTCGCGTTGGGAGCCCGCCCGCCCTCTCGCTTCGCGCCCACGGCGAATCGGAAGCCAGGCTTCTCAGTTTGCTTGACCCCGCGCTCCGGGCCACCGGCCGAACCGAGCTGAGTCTCTCGGTCAGCGGAAGTCCCAGCCAACCCTTGGTTCGCGGCACATTGAGCGTCCGAGGCGTGAGCGTCGGCTATGGCGATTTTCCCTTTCGCCTGTCTGGATTGAGCGGTGACGTTCAACTCGAAGGCGACCGCGCCACCGCCCAATCGTTGCGAGGCCAGATTGGCGGCGGCTCCGCCACGCTCTCCGGATTCCTGACGTTCGCGGAGACGCCCCGATTCGAAATCCACGCCGCGCTCGAACAGGTGCGAGTGCAGTATCCCAGTGACTTCACTTCCCTGCTGACCGGCAATCTGAATCTGGCCGGAACGATCGCGGGCGGCCAGTTGGCCGGCGACCTGATTGTTCGGCAGATGTTTGCGAGCGAGAGCTTTAATGTGCTGACCTTGATTGGCGAGGCGAACGCGCCGGGTGGGGCGCCGGTCAGCCTCACGCCCTCTCCGCTTGCGTCCAAGATTCGATTGAATATCCGAGTGACCTCCGACCCGGAGGTCCGGCTCGAAACCCACGACTTGCGCCTCGTTTCCGACATCGACATGGCCGTGCGTGGAACACTTGCTGCGCCGGTCGAGATGGGGACGGTCCATATCCTGAGTGGTGAAGCCGTGGTGCGTGGCAACCGTTACCGCATCAGTCGCGGCGATATTACAATGGCCAACCCGTTCCGCACCTCGCCGGTGCTCGACTTGGAGGCCCGAACGCGCGTCCAACGTTACGACGTCACCGCGGATATCTCCGGCCCGTTCGATCAAATGAAGATCGCTTATCGCTCGGAACCGCCACTGCCCAGCGGCGACATCCTCTACCTGCTGGCGCTGGGGTTCGCGCCCGCGGCGGAGCAAACGGCGATCGCCACCACCGAGAGCGCCAGGACGGTGGGCGCATCCGCCTTGCTGTCCCAAGCCCTCTCCAGTCAGACGACCGGGCGCATTCAACGGCTGTTCGGGGTCAGCCGCATTCGCATCGACCCCAACGTCGGCGGCCCAGCCAATGTCTCGGGCGCCCGGGTCACGGTCGAGCAACAGGTGACGCACGACCTGACCCTGACCTTTGCGACGAACACCGGCGCCACTCAGCAGCAGGTGGTCCAATTCGAATGGGTTCTGAGCGAGCGATGGTCCGTGATCGGCATCCGAGACCAGAACGGAATCTTTGGGGTCGAGTTCAGGTTGAGGCGAGGGTTTAAGTAGCTGTCCTCGGTCCTTTGTCACTCGTCATTCGTCTTTGTTCGGGGGCCGCGAAGACTGAAGAGTCGTGAAAAGATAAACAGCTTCTCGCAAAGACGCTAAGGCGCAAAGACTCCTTTGCGCCTTAGCGCCTTTGCGTGAGAATGTTATACTGAGCAGGTATCAGAGTTGCTGTTCGCCGCGGAGAGGTGTCCGAGTGGCTGAAGGAGCACGCTTGGAAAGCGTGTTCGCTAGAAATGGCGACGTGGGTTCGAATCCCACCCTCTCCGCCAGACCTGTAGCTCCCACGACTCTGAGCAGTTGAATGAGCTTAATCTCACCTGTGTACGTACAATTATATTGACATGCAGGGGGTTTGCGGATATTCTCTATGGGTCGCCGCCTATGCGCTTTGAATGGGACGAGGACAAGAACCGGCAAAACCGTCGCAAGCACGAGGTTGGCTTCGAAACCGCAGTACTCGTCTTCGACGATCCGTACGCGGTGACGCAACGCGAAACCGCCTTTGACGACGAGGAGCGCTGGATAACAGTTGGGGCCATCGGACCCGGTTCGGTGCTCTTGGTCGTGCATACGTTTTATTCAAACCACAACGAAGAAGTTATTGGCATCATCTCGGCTCGCGCCGCCGAATCCCATGAGAGGAGAGCTTATGAGGAAGCTTACGAGGGAGCAGAAACGAGACATCGCCGCCATCGCCGCGAAAGGAGACGCCGATATTGATTTCTCCGACGCCCCGCCGGTGCTCGATTGGACCGGCGCCGAAATCGGCAAGTTCTATCGTCCGATGAAGAAACCGGTCACCCTGCGTCTGGACTCCGACGTGATCGAATGGCTCAAGTCCGGTGGCCGGGGTTATCAGACCAGAGCGAATTGGCTTCTGCGACACGCCATGCTTCATAATATGAGAGAAAGGCGCCCTGCCAGGCGAGAACCCGTCCGCCGCCACACGACGGGCCGGCAAAGGAAGGTGAGTTTTTCCTAGCGCGGAAGTGTCCGAGTGCATGAGCGGGTACCGCGGAGTTGGCGCTCTCCGAACTCCGCGGCGTTTCTCTCGCATGGACTCGGCACAAGAGCGGTGCCGTGGCTACCACCTACCAAAAAGAGAGGTTGGTTGGCGCGATGCACATCGAGTGTCCATTTCTTAGTATCAACCTTGAGGGCGGAACTGCCGCCCAACGCGCCAAGGAGCTCGTAGAACTCGCCGTCCAGAAGCGAGATTTTTCCTTTGGCTATTATGAGCTCGTCGACCTGCTCTTCGCGGTTCCGTTCTGCTGGCCCGCCTTTGATCTATGGGACAGGAAGTTCTCTGAAGCCGGGTACAAGCCGATGCTCTGGCCGGACCCGCAAGGGGCCGGCGTTGAAGCCAGGCACCAGGCCGTGCTTTCTATCCTTCAGGGCTTATCTGTCGCCGCGCGAAAAGCTGCTCTTGATGGGCCGTACGCCTACGCAACGCCGGCCAGCACCTTCAGCAGCAGATATGGCGCCCAAGCGCTCTACGAATTGGAAGTGGCTGGTTACATTTCCAGGATGAGAACGGCGGCGGAGAAGCTTGAATTTATTTCGCTTCAGAATCTGCGTGTGATCCAGAAGTGCGTCTCTGCTCGGAGCGCAAAGAGTAAGGCAGAGCTCGCCAAGCGCATCAACGCCCTCGCCAGCGAAGAGGCGCTTCAGGCTCTGCTGCCAGCGGACGCAAAAGAGGACTATATTAAGATAGTCGGTCTCCTCGCCCTCCTCGATCATGACTGGGTGGCTTCCAGGAAGCAGATTGTCGGGCTTTACCTTCAGACCATCACATCCTTCATTGTCACTTTGAGGTGGGCGGGGTACGCCACCCAGCTTCAGGATGACCGGGTCATCGTCATCCAGATGCCTACCGACTGTGGTTTCTGCTCGCCGCTTCATAACAGGATTTTAAGGGTCGGCCGAGACGACCTCCCGCCATACCACCCAGGTTGCAGATGCTCCATAAGCGCAGTCTCATTGGAGGCTAAACTTCAAAAGACGTGAAGAATGCAGCCGCATCCCAGACAGGACCTTCAGATTAGGGCAAGAATACACTCGACTCGTCCATTCAAGGGAGTCAAAATGTCAGCGGCGGGCGTGCGCAATAACCCACGCCATATCCCGATTTTCTGCCGTAGAGCATTTGGCGCGATCTGTTGCCCCGGCTGACTGGAAGCGGCTGCAAATGGCGATGATTACCGCTTATTTCGATGAAAGTGAAACGGCAGGAGAAGAGAGAGATTATTTTGTCGTCGCTGGGCTCGTGGCGGATGCATATCGATGGGCGAAGTTCGACCGCGAATGGAAGCATATTCTCGATGAATTCGGAGTGCCTCATCTGCACATGAGGGAACTGAACCCGCTAAAAGGACCGTATAAAGGCTGGTCCGAGAGCAAGAGGGCCGGTTTTTTGCGGAGACTTTCCTTGACCCTCACTTCTACCTGTAATTCGATTCGATCCATTAGTTGTGCGATTCAAACAAAGGACTACATTGAACTGGTTTCAGAGGGGGAAAGAGCGCAGGTTGGGCACGCCTATCACTTTTGCCTGTATTGGTGCATCCCCAGCGTGCTTTTGCCCTATCACCACGATGATTCCGAGCACCTGATCGATTTTGTTTTTGATGAGAGGCATGGGGTTGAATTGAAGGCTAGGCAGGCACTGAATGTTTTCAAAAATGCGCCATCGACCCCCGAGCATCTCAGGCGGAAGATAGCTGGCCTCTCCTACCGGGACGATAAACTGGTTCGACCCTTACAGGCAGCGGATTTTCTGGCGTATGAGATAAACAAGCATTGCCGCGAACCTTGGCGGCTGAGGCAGTCACTAATAGCTCTAAATCCCGTGGAAGGGTTCCATACATTGGTGTCACGGGATGCGCTGGCCAAGGTTTTGACAATTGTCAGAGCAGAATCACGCCGAATATTATCTCTAGGTATTTACCCGTTGGAGCATTCTGAATAAAAGCACAGACGGAGTTTAAGAAATTCGATGCCGCGCGGATGGCGCGCGCATTCTCCAGGCTGTTGCGGGTAACGCGAGCAGGCTCACCTTTAGCTGATTCTTCATTCAGGACGAATGCGACTGACCGGTTTGATGGCCGGGCGCGTTTGGGCCGGTCTTGGCCTTTTTGACTACCAAAGCGAATCTCGACGCCAGCCCGGCGATCGTGCCGAGCGCGGGCTACTTCGCAAGTCCCTCAAACTGGCTGATGCGCATCTCACGATCCCGGAAGACGGCGCGGATTTCCAGCCGTCCCCCAAGGGCTTCCACGTAGCTGGCGAGCGTGCTCAGGTAAACGTCGGTGCGGTGCTCGATCTTCGACACTTCCCCTTGATTCACTCCCAGGGTTTGCGCAAGCTCTTCCTGGGTCATCTGGCGGGCCCGGCGCAGCTCCTCCAGCGGCATCGCAGCCAGTGCTTGCTCGACACGCTTGGCGATCCTCTTCCGCCGTGCGGCGGGCATTTCGTCCAACAATTCCTCAAACTTCTGGGTTGGCATTACGATTCATTATGTGCCCGGAAGAATATTCTGTCAAGAGAATTACGGCGGAACTGTCCGAACGGCTGAAGAAGCACGCTTGGAAAGCGTGTTCGCCGGCGTTGGGCACTGCATGGGGGTAATTTCCTGTAATAAAACAGTCACCAAAAAAACGCTTGACAAATAGTATGACCTGTGGTATGAACCCTATTAGGTGATGACGGCAGTGTTAGTTTCCGCCAGACCGGTCGGAATCGGCCGCACGAATAGGTTAAAACCAGCCGAAACAAAGAAAAAACAAAGCCAAACAAAGCCATTGGGGCTAAGGCTTTTAGATACTGGGAGATACATCATTTTCAGGCAAAACAAAGCCATTGACGCTAACAGTCTTGCTTCCAGTTGCTTACGGCGAATAAAGGCCCGATTTTCGAGAAATATGAATGATGCACAGGCTCACTATTCCCGATTTGCAGAGCCGAAGACTGGAAATTGGACACTGGAAAACGACGTTCAAAGCCGGAATGTGCTTTAGAATGAGCAGATACGTCGCGTGGATATGGTCACTATTCCCGATTCGTCGGAACCCCAAAGGCGGCGGAGGCCAGGTTGGGGGGTATAGGAACCCGAAATCCGGCCTTCACAGCGCCAAACGATTGCGACCTTGCCATCGGACGGACGCATTGGCTATGATGGCCAGACTCTGATGACTGCAACCAAGGACAATTGCGTGCTGGTGCGCGCCGAGAATCTGCATAAGAGCTATGGGGCGGTGCAGGCGCTCCGCGGCATCAGCTTTGAGATGAAGAAGGGCGAAGTCTTCGGCCTGCTGGGCCCCAACGGCGCGGGCAAGACTACGACCATGGAGATTCTGACCAGCTTGCGCCCGCCGGATGCCGGGCTGGTTCAAGTCTGCGGGCTCGACCCCACGCGCGAAAGCAATGAACTGAAGGAGAAGATCGGCGCGCAACTCCAGGCCACGGTGCTGCCGGACAAGATGCGCGTTGAAGAGGCGCTGCGGCTTTATGCGAGCTTCTACAAACACCGCGCTTCCATCGAAGCGCTTCTCGAGAGCTTCGGACTGACCGAAAAGCGCCGCACTTTCTACGAGCACCTCTCCGGGGGGCAAAAGCAGCGCCTGGCGCTGGCCCTGGCTCTAGTCAACAATCCCGAATTGG
>Ga0208034_1001099_pt1 | contig 17840 bp, 17 predicted proteins | sample June2015DPH_8_10_FD_184699 | JGI IMG/M metagenome (GOLD analysis project Ga0208034, IMG submission 184699) | Peatland microbial communities from SPRUCE experiment site at the Marcell Experimental Forest, Minnesota, USA - June2015DPH_8_100... | ecosystem: Environmental > Terrestrial > Soil >...
GGCTTCGAACGATCAAACTTTTCCTTCGCCATTGCCTCAGATTCCTTTCGCTGCTCTTACTGCCCGTTGCTTCTCGGGGCGCCGGCGTTCCGGCACCAGCCCCAATACCTCAGGTTTCAGGTTTCAGGGTTCAATTCTTTCCTGCCTTCTTGAGCGCGTCAGCTCGTTTGCCGCGACCCATCTATTCCCTGTTCCCTAATCCCTGTTCCCTGTCTTTCTCAGTAGTACGCGTACACCTTCAAATACCTCTGCCTCAGCTCCAGCGGCACCTTCTCTACCAGCCGCAGATACCGCTCGCGCGTCAGCGCCTGGTCTGAAACTGGCAGCGCCTTGTAGAGCGCGATCGCTTCCTTGCCCAGCAAGCCGCGCTCGAGAATCTTCTCGTAGTCGCGGACCCTCAGCTTCGCCTTCGTCACGCGGTTCAAAAAAACTTCCACGTCGCGCGCATCAAATGCCGCATCGATCAGCGCATGGAGCTTCGCATATCCCTGCTCGTCCGTGACCGCAATCCCTGCCTGCTCAAACATCTTCCTCAACCCTCGACTCAGCCTTCAGCTTCCAGCTCGCTCTTGCCTCAACCGCTCGACTATCCACCGGATTAGCTGATCTCTGAAACCTGATCCCTGATCCCTGCATTCCTGGAGCGGGAGACGGGGCTCGAACCCGCGACCAACAGCTTGGAAGGCTGTGACTCTACCACTGAGTTACTCCCGCGAAAACCAGTGATCAGTGGACAGTGATCGGTGATCAGCACGTTCTTGCAAATGGAAGCTGCATCGATTCCCTCGCCGCAGCTTCAACTGACCACTGACCACTGTTCACTGACAACTGAACTTCTGGAGCTGATGACCAGGATTGAACTGGTGACCTCTCCCTTACCAAGGGAGTGCTCTACCAACTGAGCTACATCAGCCCGCTAAACCCGAGCCAGTAGCTTGTAGCCCGTAGCCATTAGCTTCATCTTGCGAATCTGAGCACCGGTTGCTCAACTCACCGACATCGAAGCTACTTGCTACAAGCTACCGGCTACAAGCTGTCTTTCCCCCTGCGAATCTTCTCCGCATGCCGGGCTAAAACCGTTCTCAATGCCATTCCGCCAATCACAATCAGCGGAATCAGCTTCAACTCCACCGGCCTGCCGAACACGGGCACCGAACCATCGCCCATCGTCAGCCAGACCAGTACTGCCAAAATCGCGAACATCGCGAGAGCCGCCCAGAACTTCCGGTCCAAATCCGCTTCGGCGCTCTTCACGGTTCCTGAATCCCTCGGTCCCTTCTTCCCTCGGTCCTCGGTCCCTGCTTTTATGGTGCACAGGGGAGGATTCGAACCTCCGTAGCTCGCAAGGAGCGGCAGATTTACAGTCTGCTGCCATTAACCGCTCGGCCACCTGTGCCCAAACCAACCAACATTCAAATCGATCGGGCACCCCGTCCTTTCCGCGGTCGCATCTCGACCGGAAAGGGTGAGAAAACCCAAAACTTCCGTTCAACCCAACTCCCCGCTCAACCCTCTTCCGTGCACGCCGCAACGCCCGGATACCCTCCGGAGCTTCGCGAGCCTACGCCTGAAGTGGAATCATCGCGGAGTTGAGGCCCGGCGCTTATGAAATCTGTCGTCGCCGGTCAACTCTTGCCGCATGTCTTGCCGCTTCCGACTCCCGTCCCGGCTTCCTTATTGATGGAGCTGGCGAAGGGATTTGAACCCCCGACCCTCTGATTACAAATCAGATGCTCTACCAGCTGAGCTACGCCAGCTCTCCGGCGCCCGCCGCAGCGAGCAGCCATCCCACCGGAAACCTTCCCGGAGGCCGAATCGTGCGCGGACACACTCCAGCTTTCCGCGTACACGGCACATAAATCAAGGTTAGCACACCGCCGCACACGGATCAAACGCGGAAAAAACCCAAGCGGCCACCCCGTCGCGCCCATCGTTCGCCGGGTCCCTCGCGATCCCCTCAGTTGCCGCCCGGCCAGTCCTCAAGAGGATTCGTCACCTTCGCGCCCCACTCTTCCGGACCCATATCGCGCGCATGCCGCGCGAACAGCCAGCGATGGCCTTCGAGATCCTCCACGCCATACTGCCGTTCGCCGTATTCCGTCTCGTGCAGTTCCTCCACGATCTTCGCTCCGGCCGCCTTTGCGTGCGCATAGTGCCCGTCCACATCGTCCACGAATATGGTCAGCATCTGCGTCCAGCCGCCCAACTCTGCGGGACTCGTGCGTCCCGGGCGCGATGATCCCACCATGATCCACGCGCGGCCCAGGCGCATCTGCGCGCCGGCCACCGGGTCGCCGTAGCGGAAATGTTCCTGGAATCCGAATGTCCTGCTCAGCCAGTCAATCGCTTCGTCAAGATTTGAGTAATTCAGATGGGGAAGAACCGTATCTACGGGCACCGAACGGTTTCTCATTCCGAAAAGATACACGGTGCGCCGGGGGCCAGCAATCGCCGCGCGATGAATCTGTGCACTCCACCCAACAACGCTTGGTTTTTGCATCCCCGCGCCTTCCACACTGGAGTTTTCCACTCACATCTTCTGATTTGTCTTGACAGACCCGTTGCGGAGATCGAGGCTTTTCGGGGGCCCTTGAAATATATTCAATGCTGAGGTCGTACGATGAACCTGAAGAGACTAGCTTCCGTCCTTGCGGCTGGACTGGCCTTTGCTGCCTTCCTGGCCTTGTTGCCGGCCAATGCGCAATCCGCTTCCACTCGCAAACCCCGTGTCGCCGTGCTTGATTTCGACTACGCCACGGTGCAAAGCGCCTCGTCCGCCATGTTCGGCACCGATGTCGACGTTGGCAAAGGCATTGCCGACCTGCTCATCAATAACCTGGTCAACGACGGCACCTACTCTGTCTTCGAGCGCCAGGCGCTGGACAAGCTGATGACCGAGCAGAACTTCTCCAACTCCAACCGCGCCGACCCCTCGACTGCCGCGCGCCTGGGAAAACTGGCCGGAGTTGACGTCATCATCATCGGCGCCATCACCGAGTTCGGCAACGAAACACAAAACAAGAACGTCGGCGGAGGCGGAGGCAACTGGCACGGCTTCGGCGTGGGCGGCATCGGCCACTCCAACACCAAGGCCAACGTCGCCATCAATGCCCGCATCGTCAACGTCGATACGGGCGAGATTGTGGCCGTGGCCGACGGCACTGCCGAGTCCAGCCGCAGCTCCACCTCGTTGTTGGGCGGCGGCGGCAACTGGCACGGCTTTGGCGGCGGCAACGTGGACTTCGGTTCCAGCAACTTCCAGAACACCATCATCGGCGAGGCCACCAAGGGCGCCGTGGACAAGCTCAGTGCCAACCTCATTGCCGACTCCCCAAAGGTCTCCGTGCGCACTATTACTGTCGACGGCTTGGTCGCCGCGGTCGACGGTGGCCAGATCATCCTCAACGTCGGCTCGAATGCCGGCGTTAAAGCAGGCGATCAGCTCCAGGTCCTCCGCGTCACCAAAGAGATCAAGGATCCCTCCACCGGCGAAGTCATCCGCCGCCTCACTACCACTGTTGGCGTCATCAAGGCCACCGATGTCGACGCCAAATCCTCGGTCTGTGTTCCCGTTTCCGGCTCCGGCTTCCAGGAAGGCGACCGCGTAACATCTCAGACTCAGTAGCAGCCCTCCAGGCCCGCAGCGCCCGCCGTTGCTATTCGAGCGGCGGGCGTTTTCGCCTTTGGCCCCTTAAAGGTCATCCCCATTACGGCATCTTGCGCAAATGCCCCGGCTGGGGCATCATTCCCATGCGATCCTGAATCGATTTTCCTGCATACATACGCAAAAGGGAGAGGTCGCATGCGCAAGATTGTTGTCCTGGTTCTCGTCCTGGCGTTTTCCCCGTTTGTTGCCGCCCAGCCGGCGCTCAACAACGACTCCTTCATTTAGATGGTCAAGGCTCAGCTCTCTGACGACGTGATCGCCGCCACCATCAACTCCTCTGCGGGAAGCTACGACACTTCTCCCGACGCCCTGATTGCGCTCAAACAGGCCGGCGTCAGCGACAAAGTGATTGCAGCCGTGGTCAGCAAGGGATCGGCCGCGCCCGCTGCTCCTCCGCCGGCTGCGGCGCCCGCCGCGGAAGAGCCACAGCCCTCGCTTCCGCCCGGCGTCGAAAACGTCGGCGCTTACTTCCGAGACACTGGCGGCAACTGGCAGCCCCTTCCCTCCGAGGTGGTCATCTTTCAATCGGGTGGCCTGGTGAAGCACGTCGCCTCCGCCGGCCTGGTGAAAGAAGATCTGAACGGCCTCATCGGCGGAACGCGCAGCCGTGTCGTCGTCACCGCCCCGGTCACCTTCATCCTCCACGTCCCGCTGGGCCGCACCGCCGGCGACTACGAACTCGTCCGCCTGCATGTGTCCGGCAACAACCGTCAGTTCCAATCCGCCGCCGGCGGCCTCATTCACGAGACGTCAGGCTCGCTTCGCGACGAAATCGACTTCTCGAGCAAGCAAATCGGCCTGTCCGTCTACCGTATTGTCCTCGGTTCGCAGATCGGCCAGGGCGAGTTCGGTTTTCTTGAACCGCAGCCCGCGGCTTCAGCCGGAACACCGCCGAGTTCAGGCAAGATCTTCACCTTCGCCATCGTCGAGTAGCGTCTTCGCCCACCACACACCGGGTTGCCCCATCCTTCTTCGTTCGCCGCGATCCGCCGCAGAGGAGAAGGGCTGGGAATCCCCAAACTCCGCTAACACCGCTAACTCCGCTTCCGCCCCGTACCCCAAAGGTCCACTTGCGCAATTCGCCCGATGAGCGGATGATTCACTTGCTTCCCCTTACACGGTTTTTAGCGCACCGAACTGTAAGGAGAAGCTTCATGCGTAAGGGTCTTCTTGTAGCTCTCATAGTGGCATCATGTACGTGGCTGGCAGCACAGCAGCCTTCGACACAGCCCACATCCAATTCACAACCTGCAGTGGCAGCTCCAACAGGCCCTCCTCAACCGCACACCCTTCTCGACGGAACGCCTGTCAAGCTGCGTCTCAGCCAGACAATCTCCTCGGCCGACGCCAAGGTTGGCCAGGAGATCCCCTTCGAGGTCGTGGAAGAGATCAAGGTCGACGATGTCGTTGTTCTCCCCAAGGGAGCGACAGCAATTGGAACCGTCACCGAGTGCAACGCCAAGAAAAGCATGGGTAGGGCCGGAAAACTGAACATCAGCATCAGCTACGCTCGCCTGGCGGACCAGGAAAAGGTCGCGTTACGAGCCACACAGGACAACAAAGGCGGCGGCCACGTTGGCGCAATGACCGGAGCAATGGTCGCGACCTCGATCGTCTTTTTCCCTGCCGCGCCGCTGTTTCTCTTCATGAAGGGGAAAGACATCACAATCCCGCAAGGGACCGAGATCACCGCCTTCGTTGAAGGCGACATGCATTTGAACATGGCCAATTTCGGAGTTGCTCCGGCACCCGCCGCACCGCCCGCGACAGTCCAGGCCTCACTCGTTATCGACTCCAGTCCGCCCGGCGCCGACATTGAAATCGACGGCGCATTTGTCGGCAATACGCCTTCCACCGTTCCCGTGACGCCCGGAAGCCACGAGATCGCGGTCAAGAAGAAGGGATTCTCAGACTGGAACCGCAAGCTGAGCGTGACTGGCGGCAGCGTTCATCTGAGTGCGGAATTGGAATCCTCGCCGGCACCTGCCGCTGCTCCTTCCGCTGCGCCTCCGCCGACGTCTCCGGCTCCTCCCGCTCCTGCGTCGGCTCCATCAACCGCGCCAGCCGCAACTGCGGCCCCTGCACCCGCCCCGCAGACCTGAGGTGTTAGGCTCATTCCTGACGGCTTTGCTTGGCCTTCAAGAATGAGCCGACGCACCCGAAGAACGCTTCTTATTGTTGCCGCGGTCCTGCTCTTGCTGGCCGTAGCCGTTTTCCTACGCTCCAAGGCTCCGCCCGAGGCCGCGCGCCTGCTCCCCGAGTCCGACGGCATCGTCTACATCGACCTCCGCCCCATCCGCACCCTCTTCCACAAGGAGCTCAAGCCGCCCAACCGCGTCCCGGAATACCAGCAATTCATTGACGCCATCGGCATCGACCCCGAGCGCGACCTCGACCAGGTGGCCATCGCGCTGCACCGAATGCCCGATCCCAACGGCCCCAACGGCCCCGTCGCCTACTCCATGGTCCTCGTCGGCAAAATCACCGGCAAGCGTCTCAACGCCTGGCTCGACGCCCACGCCGCGTCGCGCGAAACCTACACCGGCCACATCATCTACAGCATTCCCTCCGAGGGCCGCACCGTTCGCATTGCGCAAATCGGCTACGACATGGTGGCCGTCTCCAACGCGCCCACGACGGAGCAGATCCACTCCATCCTCGATCGTCATCGCGCCGCCGCGCTGCCCTTCTCCGGCTCGTCGCTGCTTGAACGCCACTACCACGACGTGCCCCTGCTCTCATTCGCCTGGGGCGTCGGCCAAATCGGCCTGCCATTCTCTGAGAGCGGCGCGATTCACGTTTTCGGCCTAACGCTTCCCCTTCAGCCGGACTCCACCATCATCGCCAGCGTCGCGCCCACCCTCCCCGTTCCCGGCTCGCTCGGCGTCCTGCGCTTCCGCGTTGAAGACATCGCACCCAGCCAGGACACAGCCGCCAGCGAAGCGGCCGACCTGGCCACTCTCGTCACGCTCTCACGCTCGCTCGCCCAGCCCCTCGCCCAGACCTCGGCCAACGATGCCTTCAAAGAGCTGCTGAAAACCGCCGAAGTCACTCAGCACGGCGAGCGCGTAGTCGTCACTGCGACGCTGCCTGCCGGCGCGCTCCCCCAGCTCTAGGGCCTGTTCCGGGAGCGGAACTGCGGCATTCCCTCGAATTAATCAGCGCACTTGCACCGCAAACAGCGCGTGGTGCGCGAGGATGAAGAGCGTTTTGCGGCCCGGGCCGCCGAAGACGAGTTCGAGCGGCCGCTCGGGCACGTCGATTTCCGCGATCTTCCTGCCCTCGGGCGAGTAGACAAAAACCTGGCCGTTGGCCACATAGACATTGCCGTTCGCGTCGGTTGCGACACTCTCGCCGCCGCGCTGCGCGAAGGTCTTCAGGTCGCTGAGCGTTCCGTCGGGGTTCACCTTGCCGCTATACGTAACGTCCTCCGACTCGCTGCTCACGTAAACGCGCTCGCCCGGATGGGCGATGATGAATCCGTAGGTGTCGAGGTTGTCGCTGAATCGCCATCCGGAAGTCTCATCAGCAGGTCCCTGCTGGAAGACGCGGCCCGCCGGCAAAAACACGCTGCCATCCGCCGAGACATACTCGCGCGTCTTCGGTGTTGTCGCATCCGCCGCAAACATCTCGGCCAGCGTCGTGAACCGCATCGTATCGAGATTGAGCTGGTCACGGAACTCGCCGTTGTTCCACCAGTTCCCCGGCAGGATAACTGACGCGTCGGCATGAGGCTGCGTGGGCTGCGGCTCAAGCACCGTCAGATCCTCCGCCGAGCTCCCCGGCTTGAACGTGTAAACCGTGCTCTCCGGCCCGGCCGACGACACAACAATCAGGTTCCCCGATTTGTCGAAAGCCAGGTTGACCGGATCGAGAGGATTGTCGCGCACCACACTCAACCCCTCGCGTTCCGACCAGGAGTAAATTCGCTGGTTGTGATGATCGACGAAGTAGAGCGTTCCCTTTGCATCCACTGCCGCGCCGGAGATCGAAAAGAAACCGTCTTCCAGTTTCTTCACCGTCGCGCCGGGAGCAAGAACCGCCGATGCAGCCGGCGGCGCGGGCTGCGCCGGATTGGCCGGGATGTCGAGAACGGCGAACTCGCGCTCGCGGACCTCAAGATGATGCGTCACGTCCTGGATCGCGTTTTCGTACGGGAATTTGCTGAGCCGCAGAAACGTCCCGCACCCGTTGTTGTCGCAAATCGCGTAGCCGCTCTCGGCATTCGCGTGCACGTTGCGGAAGTGAATGTCCGACGAGTTGTAGATGCGCGCGGCGGCCGGGAATGGCGCACGCGAACGCGTCACGCGATACGCGTGATAATTGGCAAACGTCAGGTTGCGCGAAGAATCGATCTCGAGCGAAAGGGCCTCGGGGCTCGTGCCCGCTTCTTCCTCGGTCTGCGGAGCGTTGATGTCCCAGTTCTCCACGTGGTCGAACTTGATCTCGTTGCGGAAATGGTGCTCGTTCGAGAGCTCGTACACGTGGCCGGGCGTTTTCGTATTCGACACCAAAAACCCCGCTTGCGCAAAGGTGTTCGGCGTCCAGATATCGGCGAACGTGCCGCCTCCGCCGTCGGCGATCCACAGGCTTGGGTACTGCCCGTCCCAGCGCTTGTGCAGATCGGGGTCGGCGGTTTGGTTGTTGTTTGAGGCGCTGAAACCGGTCGAGCCGCCGAGGAAACGCACGTCATCGATGAGCGATTGTTCGCCCGCCCTCCACAGTACAGGCACGGCGCGCAGATTAATGGCTCCTGCAAGCACGCCGATCCCGCTCAGAATGTCCGCGCCGCCCGGCGGAGAATAAATCACGGCCTTCGGCGCGCCAACGCCTTGGTAGCCCGGCGTATCGTCGAGCAAATCGATCTGTGTGAGCACGGGATGCAGTCCAATCAGCACCGTGTCGGGCTTGAGCGTGAGTGTGTCGCGCACCACGTATTGGCCGCTCGGAAAGTAAAGAACGCGATGTGTGTCGATCGCCTGCTGCAACGCGGCAGTATCGTCCGTCTTGCCGTCGCCCTTCACGCCGAGCGTCTGCACGTTGACCCATTCGCCACTCGGAGGCAGCGCGGGAATCGCGGGCGGCAGCATCGCGGGCATCGCAGCCAGCGGCCCTGCGTCATATCGCATCCCCATCTTGCCCATGCGTCCTTCGCCGGGAACGAAAAGTCCGTAATTGAAATCTTTGACCTGATAGGTCGCTCCTTTGCCCGCAACCGTCTTCCCGCTCTCGCGCAGCCGGGCGAAAATCGGCGCATCCTTGAGCGTCGCGTTCTCAAACCCGATCTCGGTAAGCGGACTGTCTTCTTTGCTGATGGTGACAACTGCGTCCGCAATCCGCTCAAAACGGCAGTCCTTCACCCAGAGCTGGTCAGGATACCCGGGATCGATATCGATCGCCTTGGGCACATCGCGAAACGCATCGCGAATCAGCGTCAGCCCCGCTTCGTGCTCGCGGATGGCCGCCTCCCGCTGGCCCTCGAACGTCGAGTCGATCAGCGTGAATTGCCAGGCGGGCGATGTGTTCTCTGTCAGAATCCCGTAGCGCCCGCCGTAGAAGTGCAGGTCCTCGGCCTCGTTGCCCACCATGTAAATCCCTGCCAGACCCGACCCGATCCGAAAATCCATGTGCGTCAAAAACGAGTGCTGCGCCACGTGAAAGCGGACGGCCACCGCTGCCGGATTTCCGTCGCCAATCTCAAAGTCGATGTTGCTCATCGCCGAATAGAATGTGTCCTCATTGGCGTCGGCGACGTTGTTGTTTGGTGGAACCGACCCGGGCGGCGGAATCGCCATAAAGTTGCTGCGCAGGCGCTCGGGTACAACCGGCCCCGCGCCGGTGAACATCACCATCACGCCCATGCCCTTCTCAAATCCCGGCGTATTCGGCGGCAGCACGAACACTGGCCGCGTCGCCCCGTAGCCGATGACGCGCACTCCGGGCCAGAGGTAGATGGTGCGCGTGATCGTGTAACGGCCCTCGCGCACAAAGACAATCCCTCCGCGAAACGGGCTGGCAGCCTTGTCAATGGCGGCCTGCAGCGCGACGGAGCTGTCAGCCCCGGCGCCGCTTTGGCCCGCGGCGGGCGCCTCAACATAAACAGCCTTGGAATCGTCGGGGCGCGTGGTGATGACCGATGCGGCAAATGCCGCCTGACAAAGGCAGAACGCAAGGGCGCACAGCAGCGTTTTCTTCACGGTTTCTCCTCACCACGGCATCGAGACGGGCCGCGCCATCCAGCATAGCCCACGGCGATGCCGCTCGATTCGGTATCATCGTTAGTCGGCCTTTCGTCGGGTTTTCTTTCGCCGCAAATTCGCGAGAGCCAGGCTTCGTCATCGCCAGACCGCTGTGCACGCTCGGAGACACATGCAGATTCGCAAGTTCGGTACCTACTCTCTTTTCCCACTCATTGCGGCCATTGGAATCATCGCCGGAGCAAGCGCTGCCGTCGCGCAAGACACGGATCGCCCGTGGATGAATCCTAAACTCTCGCCTGAAGAACGCGCCGGCCTCGTCCTGAAGCAGCTCACGCTCGATGAAAAGATCGCCCTGCTCCACGGCAATGGAATGGCGCACAATTCCCTCTGGGTCATGCCGCTCACCGATCTCACCAACGGCGGCGGCGGATACGTCGAGGGCGTCAAGCGCCTCGGCATTCCCGGAATCGTCATGGTCGACGCTGCCTACGGCATCCGCGACAGCGGCGCTAACGGACGATACTCGACAGCCATGCCGTCGAGCCTGGGAGCCGCTTCGAGCTGGGATCCGGAATCCGCCTGCGACTACGGCGCGGTGATTGGCAGCGAGCTGCGCGCGCAAGGCTTCAACATGACGCTCGGCGGCGGAGTGGACCTTGCCCGCGAGCCCCGCGACGGCCGCACCTTCGAGTACGCAGGCGAAGATCCGCTGCTCGCCGGAACGATCGTCGGCCACCTGATGAAGTGCGAGCAGGCGCAGCATGTCATCGGCGACATCAAGCACTACGCGATGAACGATCAGGAAACGGGCCGCAACATCGTCAACGCCATCATCTCCAAACGCGCCATGCAGGAGTCCGATCTGCTCGCGTTTCACATCGCCATCTCCATCTCCAATGCCGGAGCGGTGATGTGCTCCTATAACCGCGTCAATGGCGACTACGCCTGCGAGAACTCGTATACGCTGCGCGACGTGCTGAAGAACGAATGGGGTTTCAAGGGCTTCGTGCTCTCCGATTGGGGCGGAACGCACTCGACGGAGAAGGCGTCCGCTGCCGGTCTCGATCAGGAACAACCGTCGGCCAACTGGTTCGGCGACAAGCTCAAAGAAGCGGTCGAAGCGGGGCGCGTGCCGATGTCGGAGATCGACGATCACGCGCGTCGCGTTCTGTATGCGGAGTTTCTGTCGGGCATTGTCGACGATCCGGTCGAAAAGAGCGTGGTCGACGTGGAACACGGATTTGAAGTGGCGCAGAGCGTGGAAGAGAAGAGCATCGTGCTCCTCAGGAACAGGCAGTCCGTGCTGCCGATCGAGCCTTCGCGCGTGCACTCGATCGCCGTCATTGGCGGACACGCCGATGCCGGCATGATCTCCGGCGGCGGATCGGCGCAGGTCGATCCTCCCGGCGGCAACGCCATCATGCCTCCCGGCAAGGGCGCAACGCACTGGCAGGAACACATCTGGTTTCCCACTTCGCCACTCAAGGCGCTGCGGGAAAAGCTGCCGCATACGAGGGTCGACTTCGACTCCGGCGCCGATCTTGACTCCGCCGCCAAGCTCGCCAAAGGCTCCGACCTCGCCATCGTCTTCGCCTATCAATGGGAATCGGAAGGCATGGATCTGTCCAATCTCTCGCTGCCCGACAACCAGGACGCGCTGATCGAGCGCGTAGCCGCTGCTAATCCGCGCACCATCGTCGTGCTCGAAACCGGTTCGCCCGTGACGATGCCGTGGATCGACAAGGTCGACGGCGTTGTAGAAGCTTGGTTCGCTGGCAGCTCAGGACATAAGGCGCTGGCGAACGTGCTCGTTGGCGACGTGAATCCGAGCGGCAAGCTCGCCATCACGTTTCCCAGGAGCGAACAGGACCTTCCGCATGCGGCGATTCCGCCCGCGCCGCCGCGGCTTCGCGGCCAGGGTTCGGCTGCGGTCAATGCTGGCGCGCCGGCCTCAAACTACGCCGTCCACTATGACGAAGGCGCCGAAGTCGGCTACAAGTGGTTTGAAGCCAAGCACAAGCAGCCGCTGTTCGCCTTCGGCTTCGGATTGTCGTACACCACCTATTCCTATTCCAATTTGACCGTCGACTCCGCCGCGAGAACTGCGAGCTTCACCGTCCGCAACACAGGCCCGCGCGCAGGAACCGAAATCGCTGAAGTGTACGCGACGCTTCCGAAAGGCTCCGACGAATCGTACAAGCGGCTCGCTGGATTCGAGCGCGTCACGCTTGCTCCCGGCGAAGCGAAGACCGTCACCGTTCCAGTCGATCCGCGCGTTCTGCAGACATTCGATGAAGCGAGCGAAAACTGGAAGCTCGCGCCCGGCCATTACGGAATTCTTGTTGGACCCTCTTCAGACAAGCTGCCTCTCTCCGGCTCTCTTGTCATCCACTAACGTTGGGTGCCCCGGGTCCGGGCATGACGGTTCGCCGAAACACTGAGAGTGCCCGGTCCCGGGGTTGACGGTTCTCCGAAACACTGAGGGTGCCCCCGGTCCCTCACATTTGGGGACCGGGGACCGACCGAACGCTAACTTGCCGACTCGCTGACTTGCTAACTCGCCGCCTCGCCCCGCATCTGAAAGAATAGTTGCGTGCGCGGAACGGCCCGCACCTCGCGTAGCATTCTCCCCATGAGAGGTCCCATGAATCGCCTGCATCGCCTGTTTGCCGCAACGGCCTTCGCTTCCCTTCTCTTCGCCGCGTGGACTTCCGGCGCGGTCAAAGCCTGCGCCGCTTCGGGCGCGAATCCGGCGGGAGCGGACGCCCAAAAGAGCGTGCGCAAGCATCCCGTCAATTCTCATCCCGCGGCGTATGCCGTGCTGACGGGACAGAACGCGTTTACCGACGCGGCGCACGAGGCGCCAGGGATTCGCCGGCATCTTACTGTCGCCGACCTGCCCGAGCCCGCGCCCGACCAATCCGTCGACAACGGGCCGACGATCGTTCCACGGCCGGCCAATGCGTGGCCCATCGCTCCCAAGGGTTTCAAGGTCGAGCTCTACACCACGGGCCTCGACAATCCGCGGCTGATCCGCTTTGCGCCCAACGGCGATCTGTTCCTGGCCGAAAGCGAGACGGGCAAGATCAAAATCTTTCGCGGGGTGGACGCCGAGGGCAAGCCGAAGCAGATGTCGGTCTTCGCCGAGGGACTGCACCAGCCGTTCGGCATCGCCTTCTATCCGCTGGGGCCAAATCCCAAGTGGGTCTACATCGGCGATACGGACGCAATCGTGCGCTTCCCGTATCAGAACGGCGACCTGAAGGCGCGCGGCGCGATGGAGCAGATTGCGGAGTTGCCCGGCGGCGGACGCCTGCGCGGCGGGGGCCACTGGACGCGCGACCTGGTCTTCTCGCGCGACGGCACGAAACTCTTCGCATCCGTCGGCTCGCACTCGAATGTGGACGACCCCGACACGCATCCCGAGGAGTTCCGCCGCGCCGACGTGCTTGAGTTCACGCCCGACGGCAAATTCATCGAGGTCTATGCGTCGGGCCTGCGCAACTGCGTGGGCGAGGCCATCAATCCCGCGACCGGCGAGCTGTTGTGCTCAACAAACGAGCGCGATGCGCTGGGCAACAACCTGGTTCCCGACTACATCACGCACGTGCAGGAACAGGGATTCTACGGCTGGCCATGGTTCTACATGGGTGTGAACGGCGGGCACTGGGATCCGCGCCTCCAGGGCAAGCACCCGGAGCTGAAAGCGAAGGTCATCACGCCCGACATTCTGCTGGAGCCGCACTTCGCATCGCTCGAAATGACGTTCTACGAGGGCTCGCAGTTCCCGGCGGAGTTCAAGGGCGACGCGTTCGCGTGCGAGCGCGGGAGCTGGAACCGCGCCAAGCGCGCGGGATACGAGGTGATCCGGCTGCCCATGCACGACGGGCATTCGACCGGCGAGTACGAAGATTTTCTAACGGGATTCACGGTGGGCAACGGCGATGGCGATGTGTGGGGACGGCCAGTGGGAGTGGCGGTGGCGCAGGATGGATCGCTGTTCGTCTCGGACGACGGATCGCGGTCGATCTGGCACGTGGTCTACACCGGCAAGTGAACAGTGGACAGTGGGTGCCCCTGGTCTCGATTCTGAGACCAGGGAGAATTTAAGATCGAACTCCGCTGGATCGCGCAGAGCACTCCCCACGCCGCCGCAACCATCGCCACGGCAGCCATAACAGTGAGCGCAAGCCCGCCCGGTTTGCGGGCCGCCCGCTCTTTTTTTGATTACCTCTTGATGGCCGCGATCACGGCGCCGGCATCTGCGTCTTCAAGGCACGGAGTCGTCTCGATTGGCAGCAAGTCAGACCATTCCGCGCACCACGCGTACAGCGCCTTCGGGTCCGTGGTCTCCACAACCGCAAATCCTTTGCCGCTCATACCATGCCAGCGTCCAATCATCTTCACGCCTGCCGGTGGCAGTCCGCCTGCCTTCAGGAACCTCTCGTTGGCGGCGTTCAACGTCGCCTGGGGCAATACCCAACTCACAATGAATTTCACAAAACCTCCTGGCTATCGGGGGAAGCAATTGTCTGTGTCGCGCAGCGGCGATCCACGCGGCCACAACGGTGGCCCTGGGGAAGGATTTGCACGCTTCCCCACCCCAGGCGCGTGATTGTCTTCGCGCCTGAGTCGGGAATGTTTTCGCCGAATTCCGCGAACTGCGCCAGCTCCGCGAACTCCGCTAACTCCGCACAGCCGCGACCTACTTGTACTTCCCGTCGCCCTTCAGCAGCTCATCGCGATGGCCGCCGTCGTCCGTGGCTGCATCGAATGCCGGACCTGCCAGTGGATTGTCCTTGACCGATTGCCGGATCGCCGCGCGGACCGTATCGAGTCCCTCCGGTTGAGTCGCGACATAGACAATCGCAAACGTGCCGGGCGCATCGGTGTGGACGGCCTCGAAGTCGATCTCGTATTCCAGAATCGTGCCGTCGGCGAGCAACTTCTCCATGATCGGCACAATCAGGTTCTTGCTCAGCGTGTCGGCCGCATCGTCGGGCGCGTCGGGTTTGAACTTATACATCGCCACGCTCACGTAGCCGGCGGTGTAGGGGCCTGACTTCCAATTGTAATACCGGCTCACGTAGACGTTGTCCCAGTGCTTGGCAGGATTGAGCGCGTACGGCGAGCTGGAAACGTCAAGCGATCTCAACTGGTCCAGCACCTTTAGCAGTCCCGCCAGCGACATAGACGACCACCAGCCGTCGTGCGTTTCTCCTTCCGCCGTGTGCACCAGATTCACATCGAAGCCGTAGCCCACAAGGGTTCCGTCGGCCAGGGCCTTGTCAAAAATCGTGGCGTCGGCGGAATCCACCTTAGCCACGTCTCCCCAATGCTCCCGCGGAATCTGCCAATTGGCCACATACGAGTACATGGGTGGTTTTTCTTTGACCTCCGTCGTCTGCGCGCCCGATGGAACGGCACACAGCACGCACACCGCGAGCCCACACAGACCCGTAAAGACACTCCAATGTCTGGTGTTCATTTGCTTTCTCCTGTTGTGATTTAGTCAGTGCTGCTCAGGGGAAGAGTCTGACCACGGCAAGTGTACAGCAGCGAGAACGGATCGCCACTGTGAATTCTTCGCGCCCTTCAGAATTCTTTTCCTCATTCACGCTGGGTGCCCTACCCTCGCCGCGCCTTTGTCTTTGCGGCTAGGGTGGGGACGCTCTCGTCTATCTCCGCCAACCCCGCTAACTCCGCCGCCTTTCAGCGCTGCCTCGCTAACTCGATCACTGACCCCTGAACCCTGATCTCTGACCACTGTTCACTGATCACTGACCACTGTCTTCAAAGATCTCCTCGATCCTCATTTCGAACAGCCGCGCCAGTTTGAACGCCAGCGGCAAACTGGGATCGAACTTTCCAGTCTCGATCGCGTTGACGGATTGGCGCGACACCTCGAGCCGCTGGGCCAGGTCACCCTGCGACCAGTCCCTCTCCGCGCGCAGAACCTTCAGGCGGTTTTTCATTCGTACCTCCTCGCCACCAGAAAGAGCGAGACGCCCACGAAGAGACCGAAGACGGGCATGACAAGCAGCGGCTGCAGATGAGGGATGTGTACAAAAGCTTCCAGAAATCCCCAGACCGTGGTGAATCCAAGCGTCGCCCCGATGCTCCACAGCATCGACTGATAGATGATCGAGCGCATCACTTCATCCTTCAACGCGGCAACGTATAGGCCGAAGTCAGCCATGATCCCGATCATGGGCAACGCGCGAAGAACCGCAAGCGCGTAGGCCAACACGCCGGTCGGGTGCCGACGGATGAATACCCAGGCATCTAGGGAACCGGCCAGCGCCAGAAGCACCGAGAAGACAATCAATCGCCTGTTGTGCCTGCTTCGTGCGAGATCTTTCGTTTTGCCTTCCATGCTAGTTCTCCCTTGCATTGCAACGACGGTTTCTCTTTGCAGTGGCTCGCAACCAATCGCATTTCGCGCGCAGCACCTTCAGTCGGTTCTTCATCGGTACCTCAGTCTGACCATGAACTTGGCGATGGCCATGAATAGACAGAACAGCGGAAAGACCCACACGAGACTCCGGCTCTGAACCACTTCGAACGTCACCAGAACTCCCCAGAATGTGATCAGAGTCAGCGTCGCTCCAATGGCCCATAGCAACGATTGGACGAGTAGATTGCGCTGAAACTCGTCCTTCTCTTCTGACAGGTAGAAGCCGAAGATGACGATAAGTGCCACATTTGGGAGTGCGACCAGAATGGCGAGAAGGCACGCCACAATGCCAGTCGGATGCAGATGGTGATAGCCGAATCCCCAAACGGCAAGAACGAAGACCGCGAGAACCAACGGCATAAGGATGAAGAGCATGCGGTCTTCCATGCGATATCTTGCCGGGTTTTTGATTCGATCTTGCATCAGCAGTCTCCTTTCGAACTGCGCCCACGAGGCGGGCGCAGTACCTTGAGGCGGTTCTTCATCACCGGTACCTCCGGTAGACCACCGGGTAGGTGAGCGCGGCGAAAAACCAGAAGATGGCGTAGACGAGGATCGGGTCGAGGCGCGGGACGCCGGCGAAGTGCTCGAGATTGCCCCAGACGGTGGTGAGGGCCAGCGTTCCGCCGATTCCGCCGAGGAGACATTGGACGAGGATGTTGCGCACGAACTCGTCCTTCTCTTCGGCCAGGTAGCGGCCGGTTTCAAAAAGCACCCAGATGATGGGAAGCGCCGGCAGCACAGCTACCGGATAGACGAGCGGGCCATGCAGGTGGGCCACCCGGACGGCAAGCGCAGTCGCAGCGGAAAGCACAACCACCAGGGCGGCGCCGATCCAGCAGTTGATGACGAAGCGGCGTTGGACGGCATTCTTGATCGAGCAGGACATGTTTGGTCTCCTTTACAAACTGACAAGGAAACATTACATCCATCCGCGCATTCTGTCAAGTGTCGTTGACAGGCTTTTCTTTGAGGGCGGCGCTGGCGGGAAGGGCCCCCGCCGGCCTTAGGGAGCTGGAACCCTGTATTCCTTCAACGACTCAACTTTCATACCCCGCCCGGCCTCGGGCCAGCCGCCCACGATCCGGCGGAATCGTTGGTCGCGAACGGCTTCTGCGGTTGTGTATGTAATGGCGTACTGGCTGCTGATGCATACGGTAATCTCATTGGCTCCCTCCAGAACCGCGCCGGGCAGGTCTCGAGAGACAATGCCAGGCCAGCCTCGTGAGACAAAAACGGTGCGCCCTCCGTTTGGCCATCGATAATCCAAGCCCGCGCGCTCCTCCAGAGTTGGCGGCCGCAAGTTCTGTACGGCCGGGCAGATTCCTGACATTTCAGACCGGGCACATGCCTGACACTTCTTCCTTCTCAGGAAGGTTTTTGTTTTTGCCTTGGGGTCGAGGGCAAGCTTGCCCTCGACCCCAAAATGGGTGCTTCTGCCAGCCGGGATTGCTCAGCGGAACCAGCTTACCGCGCCGGGCGTCGAAGCCGATCAGCGGCAGGTGAGCGAAGTAGA
>Ga0208034_1001111_pt1 | contig 17629 bp, 18 predicted proteins | sample June2015DPH_8_10_FD_184699 | JGI IMG/M metagenome (GOLD analysis project Ga0208034, IMG submission 184699) | Peatland microbial communities from SPRUCE experiment site at the Marcell Experimental Forest, Minnesota, USA - June2015DPH_8_100... | ecosystem: Environmental > Terrestrial > Soil >...
CGGATGGTGGTCATGAAGCCTGCGGCTTGACCTCGGACAGAAAGGCCTCCTGTTGTGGGCCGGGCAGGAACTTGTAGTAGCGGGAGATGGATTGCAGCAGGATCTCCGGGTTGCTGCCGTCGATCGAGGCCCCGGCGAGGAAGTCAGCACAGATCATCTCCAGGCAGTAACCCCGAGACTTGTCCGACCCCAGCATCAGGGCCGCGGTCTCGATCGCCTGCTCGATGACCGGGATCTGGCTCTTATAAACCTTGAAATAGATCAGCTCCGAAGGCTCGCTGTCCTTGCCCGTCAGCTCCCTTTCCACTTCCCGCTGGAACTCCGCCTTGGGCATCTGTCGGGCTTTGTGCAGCCAGGTTGCACTTTCGAAGTGCTGACCCTGGCGGCGCGCCAGCTTGGCCAACTCCAGCCCCTTCGTCCATCCCACCTGCTTCAGTTCCTTTCTCACCTGGGGTGGAAGCTGTTCGTGAATCGACATCAGGTAGTACGCTTTCCTTCTGGACTCCGGGAACCGCCGCTCCAGGAACTCATCGAACGACTTCAGGTTCTCCAGCCGCCAGTACTGGCCGGCCCGCACCTCGCACAGATACTTGCCCAGTTCCACGAATCTGGTATCGCGCTCGTTCTCGTGCCGTGCCTCCCAGGCCAAGATCGCGTCAATCTTGCTCAGCACCTCCATGGCACGACGGCGATTCAGCTTAGGCGGCATGGGCGGATACCTAGTAGCCAAGTTCGTCAAACAGACCAAGATCGACTCCCGGCTTGTGCACCAGCTCAATCTCGACCAGATCGCGCTGGTCGAGGCAAAGCCCAAGGAAAGGGCAGGTAATGCACGGATTCTGGGGGAAGCGGATGCCGCTTTGCGGCAGGAACAGTCCAGACTCAATCCTGCGGACTGTGTCATCCACCAGGGTCTCGAACTCCTGCCGCTGTTGGTCGGTGATGGTGGCCCGCAGGTACTGGACTTCAACCGTGCGCTTACGCACGAAGACGACCTGAGCGACATCATTGATCCCGGCCATCCAGGAATAACAGACCAGTTGCGGGTCCAGGGCGGCAATGCCGTCCGGCTCCTCAGGATAGCGGGCGGAGGCGGTCTTCCACTCCAGCACACAGGGTGTGCTGTCCAGTTCGCCGACCGCATCGACAAAGGCGACAAAGCTGTTGCCAGAATTCAACGTACGTGTGAATCGGATCTGTTGATGGCTGTGCGGCTGGTGAACCTGGACGCGGCCGTCCTGGGTGAAGCGCTCGAGCAACTGAACGCCTTGCTGGAGCATGTGGTCCCAGGTGTCGTTTCCCGAGTAGGCCAGCTCGAGGTTCTTACACGGCGCCCACTGTTCGAACAGCACTGCCGCCGGATCTTCGCGACGGAACAAAGCCGCCACCGCCTGCTCGAAGCAGCGGCCGAAAAGCATAGCAGCGCGAACATCTTTTTCCTGCCAGCCATCGAGGTAGCGATGGCGGTAACGGCGAGGGCAGGTCAGGTACTGAGAGATCTGGGTGTAGCTGTAATTCATCACGACACCCTTTCTTTCCGCGTGCCGTTATCCTTGGCTGCCGGCAGGACAGGGATAGCGGTAGCCAGCTCTTCCCACTGGCTGGCTGGGGCGAAGCCGTCGAAGTTCACCAGCGAGATGCCGTTGACCACGGTGTGGCTGATCTTCACGACTCCGACTAGGCCGCGCAGAGCCCGCTCGTCGACCTCGTCCTGGCTCAACAGTTCGGGGTCATAGAGAAAATCCCGCAGAAACCAACCCAGTTTCCACATCGCCTTCGGCGTGCAGTAGAGGCGGCTGACGATGCAGTGCCCAGCAAACGACCGGGAGCAGTGGGAATTCTCTGGACCGGGCTGCAGTTCTTTCGCTATCGCTGTCGCGAGCACGAGCGGTACCTGCTTTTGGCCGGAGTTTTAATAGCAATCTTGCCCTGGCTGAACATTCGTTTCTGGTCGCTGGCCGGGCCGGAGTTCCTGGTTCTTGGCGCATGGGTGGTCCGACGCGAATGGGAAATCCCGGGGCTAAAGCCCATTTCAAAATCGACTCCTTTCCCGCTGGACTAAAGTCCAGCTCCCCCTGCTAAAGCAGGGGGGCTTCCACCAAGAGGCTCCCCAGAGTTGTTCCGCAGCCTGTGAAGCCGTGGCCCCTTCAAAGCTTGCTGCGTTACCGAAACAGATGAATTATTCAGGTTCAGTGCCGCATTCGCCGCCAATACTCACCGCGGACTCTTCAACTCCCGCTCCATCGCCTTACGATTTTTCACCGGCAGATTCTTTACTGCGGCGTTCGCCAACGCGATGTACACCGCGCGTGCCTCGGGAACTGCCTTCAACTCCTCCAGGTGTCGGCGAACCGTAGCGACATCGCCGCGCACCAAAGGACCGCTGAAAGCCGAAGCGGCGTCGTGCTGCAAGTAATTTCGCAGCGTCTGCACCAGCAGCGGAACCATCATGGCCTTGACGTCGTCAGACCTGATCCCAGCGGCTTGCGCCACGCGCTCCAGCGAAGCCATCAAGGCGATCACCAGAGGCGAGGCAAAACTGCCGAAAGCGTGATACAGCACCTTGTTGCGCTTGTCGATCGCGTACGTTGTACCGCCCAAGTCCTGCACGATTCGTTTAGCCACACGGACGGCAGCCGGATCTCCCTCGAGCGCAAACGCTACTCCCCGCATCTGCGGCGCGGGACCTCGCACAAAGGTCATGCCGGGATGCACTGACGCGACCTTGGCTCCCTGCTCACGCAGCGGGGCCAGATCGTCGCTGGTCAGGGCGCCACTGGAGTGGAAGACGATCTTTCCCCGCCAGTCCTGAGTTCGCGCAAGTCGCAGAGCCGTGGCGGCTATCGCGTCATCGGGTATGGTGATCCAGATCAGGTCGCTGTCGAGAGGCTCTTTGCCCAGCGCGACCAGTCGCGCCTGCACTCTTCGCGCCAAGCCTGTCGTCTCACGACTGGCGATGCTCTTGGGGCGAGCGGCAATGAACTTCACCACGTAGCCTGCGGACGGCAACGTCAACGCCAACGCCGTTCCCAAGTTTCCTGGCCCCACGATGCTGATCGTCAGGGGACGAGAGGGAGATTGTTTAGGCACGGCGGGCAGAATAGCAGATTTCGCGCGGTTCAAGCAGCCGTTACGAAAACTCGCGACAACTGCCTTATAGTGGTGAGACCATGCCGTCAAGAAAGCACGCGTCGGAAAAGCCAACCAGCAGCCGCAAATCGAAAACTCCGTCCCGTTCGGCAACGAAGGTCGAGGTCCTCTCGTCGAAAACCGTCTTCAAAGGGCCCGCCTTCAGCGTCAGTTCCGACCGTGTGCGCGAGCCTGGCGGAATTGTTGCGTGCCGCGACGTGGTGCGGCATTCCGGCTCGGCCATAATTCTCGCGGTGGACGATAGCGGCCCGGAGCCGCGCGTTCTGCTGGAGCGCCAATACCGTTATGCGGCCGAGGATTATCTTTGGGAACTGCCTGCTGGCCGCATCGATCCCGGGGAAAAGGTCCTGGCCGGGGCCAAGCGCGAACTGCTAGAGGAGACTGGATATCGCGCCGCCAAGTGGACGCAGGCTCTGTTCTTTTATCCCAGCCCGGGCTTTCTGGACGAGACCATGACGGTTTACCTCGCCCGCGGCCTGAAGCCCGGCGATGCACAGCCTGAAGAGGATGAATCCATCGAGTGCCGTCTGACGCCTTTGTTTCGGGCGCTGGCGATGGTCCGGTCGGGCGAGATTCGCGATGGCAAGACGATCGCCTCCGTTCTGTGGCTGGCGGAAAGTCTCCGCAGCGGGTCATCGCTGGAGTGAGATACTCGTCAAGGCGTTTGCTGGCGCGGAGCTCGGACGCTCAAAACCGCTCTCGAAACGGGACTTCAGTCTATATACTCTCTTGACAACACCAGCACACGGGAGCAAGCTTAAAGTACGCCGTTGAACAGGCCAATCCAACTGGCCAGATGTGATCTAGGAAGAACTCCTCCATCGACTTTGGCTTCTGGGCTCAACCTGATTGACGCAATTCAAGACCGGCATCCTCGGGGTGGGGATGCTGATGGGCTCTGCCAGGAGGAAGAAGAAAGTGAGACTGAAGGGAACCGTCAAGTGGTTCAACAACGCGAAAGGTTTTGGTTTTATAGGCCGCGAGGATGGTAGTTCGGATGTGTTCGTGCACTATAGTGCGATCAACATTGAAGGCTACAAGAGCTTGCAGGAAGGCGACCAGGTCGAGTTCGAGATCGTCGAGGGCCAGAAGGGTCCGCAAGCAGGCAACGTGACGAGGGTCCAGTAGGGTCCTTGCTCTGACTTCATGAAACCCAGCCACGAGGCTGGGTTTTTTCTTGAGCGCGCAGGTCTTGTCGGGCGCGCAATACAATTCTGTTGGACTGTCTAGTTGACCCGTCACCGACCGCATTGCAAGCCGGCATCACAATTCGCAGGGTCCTGGAGAGCGACGCATTCGGTGTTCTTGAAGGCCCGCACTACCCGTACAAATAAGCACACCAAATCATGGAACCGTTCCGAGTGCCGGCCGAACCGCAGCGCATATCGTTTCTCCACGTTACAATTCCTCTCGGGTGCTCTTGCGTGGACAACAAGGCCATCGCCAACGTCTTTTATGAAACCGCCGATCTCATGGAGATCAATGGCGACGACTCTTTCCGCATCCGTTCCTATCGTCGTGCGGCCGAGGTCATCGAAGGACTGCCTCAGCAGGTTTCGGGACTGATCGACGAGCCCAAGAAGCTGTTGGAGATTCCCGGCATCGGCAAAGGTATGGCGGCGAACATCCAGGAGTTGTGCCGCAGCGGCAAACTTGGTCCGCACCAGGACTTGCTCGTGAAGTACCGGCCGTCGATGCTGGAGCTGCTGAAGATCCAGGGGCTGGGACCGAAAACCATCGCGCTGCTTTGGAGTGCCTTCCAGGTCAGCGATCTCGCGAGCGTGGAGAAGCTGGCGCGCGAAGGCAAACTGCGTACGCTGCCGCGTCTGAGCGAAAAGAGCGAGCAGAAAATCCTGAAAGCCATTGAGGATTACCGCCGCATTTCGGGGCGCTTCCTGCTCGATGAAGCCGACCGCACCGCGCAGAAGCTGACCGAGCATCTGCGGCACATCAAAGGAATCGAAAAGATCACGCCCGCCGGTTCGCTGCGCCGCGGGCGGGAGACGGTCGGCGACCTCGACGTGCTGATCACCGGACCGTGCTGCGTTGACGATGAGCAGCGCGCTGGGCTGATCGAAGAAATCCTGCGCTTTCCCGGAATCGTGGAAGTGCTGGCCAAGGGCGACAATAAAGTCAGCTTCAAATTGCGTAGCGGAATGCAGGTGGACGTGCGCACCTTGCCGCCGGAATCCTATGGCGCGGCCATGCAGTACTTCACCGGCTCCAAGAACCATAATGTTTCGCTGCGCCAACGCGCGCTCAAAATGGGATTCACGCTCAGCGAGTACGGGCTGTTTCGCCTCGACAATAACAAGCGCGTCGCCGGCGCCACCGAGGACGAGATTTATGGCAAGCTCAAGCTTGACTGCATCCCGCCGGAGCTGCGCGAAAATTGCGGCGAGATCGAAGCCGCCGAGAAGCACGAGCTTCCTTACCTGATCAGGGTGCAAGACCTGCGTGGCGAGGTACACATGCACACCGTCGAAACCGACGGGAAGTGCACGATTGACGAGATGGCGGCGGCGGCAAAAGCGCGTGGCTACCAGTACATTGCCATAACCGATCACTCGAAAAATCTGGCCTTCGCCAACGGCCTTGACGACAAGCGCGCCCAGCAACACATCGCCCGTATTCGTGCCGCCAACCAGCAGACGGATGGCATCACCATCATGGCAGGCATCGAAGTGGATATCCTGGCCGATGGCGCGCTCGATCTTTCCGACTCGGTGCTGGAGCAGATGGATGTTGTGGTGGCCAGCGTACATTCGGCGTTCAACCAGGAGCCGCAACAGATGACCGACCGTCTATTGCGCGCGTTGAGCAATAAGAACGTCTCGATCCTCGGGCATCCAACGGGACGCCTGCTACTGCGGCGTGATGCCTATCCGTTTGACATGGATGCGATCCTGAAGACCGCACTGAAGAACAAAGTCGCGATGGAGCTGAACGCGTATCCCGACCGGCTCGACTTGAATGACGTGCACCTGCGCATGGCACGGGAACGCGGAGTAAAGATCGTGATCAACACCGACGCGCACCACACCTCACACTTCGAAAAGATCAAGTACGGTATCCTTCAGGCACGCCGCGCATGGCTCACTGCGAAGGACGTGCTGAACACCCTGCCGGAAAAAGAATTTCGCCAAGCGATGAAGCATCGGTGGCCTAATAGTTGACGGAGGAAGCCATGGCCCAGAATGAAATTCCGCCCAAAGCGCTCAAACCGCAATACGACGCTGGACATGTTCCCATCACGGAGGAATTCGACAGCGCCAAACGCAGCCTGCCTCCCGCCGTGCCAGTCATCATCGCACTCGCTATCGTTGGCATCGTGGTAGGCGTGATCGCGTTCCTGGAACGCTCCAAGCCGGTGGCGCAGGGCGGCATCGATGCGGTATACGCCAGCCAGCCTGCCGACATGACCAACACCATGGTTGCTCTCCAAGTCACGCTGCGCAATGTGGGCGACAAGGCGCTCTACATCAAGTCCATCAGCGCTAACCTCAAGACCGACCAGGGCGATCAGTCCGATGACGCCGCGTCGCCTTCCGATTACGACCGTTACTTCGGCGCCTACCCGGACCTTCGCGAACATGCGACGCAACCCTTGACGGTGGAGACCAAGATCATGCCCGGCGCCGAGCAAAAGGGAACTGTGCTGGTGGCGTTTCCCGTAACTGAGCAGCAGTTCGGCGCTCGCAAGGACCTCAACGTGACCATCGTGCCCTACGATCAGAACCCGATTGTGCTGCGCGAGCCAAGCGCCGCGACGAAGTAGCCTACCTTAAACAATGACGTCTGGAACTTTAACCGGCGCTGGTCTCAGCCTGGGCACTGCTGTCGTCTGGGGCGCAGGCGATTTCGCCGGCGGCATTGCCACCAAGCGCGCCAATGTGTTTCGCGTGGTCGCGGGCGCGCATGCGTGCGGCTTGCTGCTCATGCTGCTGTTGGTCTGGATTACTGGTGAGGCGGTCCCGCCGCGTGCAACATTATTGTGGGGAGCAGCCGCCGGCATCACCGGAGCCGTGGGCGTCGCAGCGCTGTACCGGGCGCTTGCCATCGGACGCATGGGCATCGTCGCGCCGGTCGCTGCGGTCATTACGGGAGTGTTGCCGGTGCTGGCCGGCATATACACCGAAGGAATGCCCGACCGGATTCAGCTTGTGGGCTTTGTGCTGGCGCTGATCAGCATCTGGCTGATCGCGCGCCCAGATGGTGAAATCGACACCCATCGTGGTCTGGGGCTGGCCGTGTTGGCCGGAGTGCTGTTCGGCTTGTTCTTCATCGCCTGTAAACAAGCCGGCCATCACGCCGTCTTCTGGCCGCTGGTGGCGGCGCGTATTGCCTCCACACTGCTCATGCTGCTGATCGGGATTTTTTCAGCCGGCGACAGGCGGCCTCTACGTCCGGCCCTGGTTCCGATTGTGTTTTCGGGGATACTCGACACCTCTGCGAATGCGCTTTTCATCGCCGCCACCCAACACGGACGTCTCGACGTCACTTCGGTGTTGTCGTCGCTTTATCCCGCCAGCACAGTGATCCTTGCGCGGATCTTCTTGAAGGAGCGCATGTCGGCCACGCAGAACGCAGGCATCGTGGGCGCGCTGGTCTCGGTGGCTCTGATCGCGGCGCGATAGTCAGCTCACCAACTCCGGCTTGATCCAGGGGAAACGGAAGATCGCTAATGGGTCCTCGGGATAGCTCACCTCGAAATCGAGGTAGGCGTCCGCGATGATCCAGTAATAGGTCTTCAGGGTGGAGATGATGGCGTCAATCGCCTGGTCGAGTTCGCGATGCGTAGATGCCAGGGCCGACAGGGTGCGCTCGTGATGGCCAAAATGCGGGTTCAAGACCTGCTTCAGATTGGTCGCGGCCCGGTCTAACTCTGCACGATCGTCGGCAAACTCGCGTGCGCTCACCTTGTCGTGCAACAGATGGGGGTAGTCCTCAAGCTGGGTCAGTACCCGTCGCAAGGACAGATCGGTATTGTCCGCATCGAGCAGTCGAAGGACGCGGGCCGCCATGGCGTCCGCGTAGGCGGCTCTTACCATATCGAGGAAGGCATTGCGGACGCCGTGAAGCTCAGGGTTGCGCTCAATGACATCGCGTTCCAGCTTCCAGTAAATGTCGCGATCGCGGGCCAGGCTCAGGACCTGATTGCGGATTTCGCGAAGTTCGCTCCGGGCGCGTTCGCGGAACTGCTTTTCGATCACCATATCCCCAAGTGTATCGAGCCGTGCGAGCAATCCTCTGTGAGATTGGTCACACAACTTGTTCGCTGGCACCTGCGCAAGATTCCGCACCTCCAGTCTCCCGGCAAGGCCATCTTTGCTCGCGTTACAATGAAACCTTTGCGGGGTCATCATCGTGCTGACGTATGAAGAAATTGTTGCGCTGGAACAGAAATACCTGCTGAACACCTACGCTCGCTATCCGCTTGCCATCGCGCGCGGAAAGGGAGTGTACGTTTACGACGTTGACGGCAGGCGATATCTCGACTTCCTCTCCGGGCTGGGCGTTAACGCGCTCGGCCATGCCCACCCGCGCATCGTGAAGGCCATCCGCGACCAGGCAGCGAAGGTGATCCACGTTTCCAACCTCTACTACAACGAGTACCAGGGCTTGCTGGCCGAAAAGCTGTGTACGAAGTCGGGATTGGATCGCGCCTTTTTCTCCAACAGCGGCACCGAGGCGATTGAAGGCGCGTTGAAGCTGGTGCGCGCTGCGGGCCACGCCACGGGAGGCCCGGAAAAGTGCATTCTGATCGCGCTGGAGAATTCCTTTCACGGACGCACCATGGGGGCGCTCGCGCTCACCGGCCAGGCAAAGTATCGCCAGGACTTCGATCCCATGCTGGAAGGCGTGCGCTTCGTGCCGCGCAACGATGTGGAGGCGTTGCGCAATGCGATGGACGACAAGGTTTGCGGTATCGTGCTGGAGCCCATCCAGGGCGAGGGTGGCATTCAAGAATCGTCGTCCGAATTTTTGCAGGCGTGCCGCCAGTTGGCCGACCAGCACCAGGCCGCGCTCATCTTCGACGAAATCCAATGCGGACTCGGGCGTACCGGACAGCTCTTCGCCTTCCAGCATTTCGGCGTCGTGCCCGACGTAGTTTGCATTGCCAAGCCCATCGCCGGCGGACTGCCGCTGGGGGCGTTTCTCGCCAAGGAGCGCTTCGCGCAGCACATCACTCCGGGCAAGCACGGGACGACTTTCGGCGGGGGCCCGCTGACCTGCCGCGTCGCCTTAGAGTATCTCGCGATCCTGGAGGACGAAAACCTGCTGGAGCAGGTGCGTCGCGTCGGGGGGTACTTCTCGCAGAAGCTGCGCGAACTGGTGGACAAGTTCGACATCGCGGTGGAAGTCCGCGGTGTGGGCGCGATTCAGGCGCTGCAGTTGACCGTCCCCGGCAAGCCGGTCCTGGAAGGGGCGCTCGCCAAAGGCCTGCTGATCAACGTCACCCAGGACACCGTGTTGCGCTTTTTGCCGCCCTTCCTGCTGCAAGAGAAGCACGTGGACCGCGGAATGCGAATTTTGCGCAGGCTAATCGCGGATGCGCAAAAACAGGAGAAGGCCGCAGCGAGGGTGGCGAAGCGCACTGCTCCTGCGGTGGCGTGAGGCCTCGATCCTCCGGGAGAACTAGATTGCCATAAAGCATGGCAAATGGCATAATCTATGGTATGAAGCTCCGGATAGACAAAGCGGGTCGCGTCGTCTTTCCCAAACCCCTGCGAAAAAGACTGGGTCTTGCGTTTGAGATGGAACTTGAGGCGGTGGAACAGCCTGGCGGTATTTTGCTGCGCCCGTTGATGCAGAAACCGTCGATGATCCAGGTGGACGGACTTTGGATCCATCAAGGGGCGGCTGAACCCGGCGCGAATTGGGAACGGGTATTGGACGATGTTCGCGAGGAACGGATGCAAACCGTTCTTAAGCCGTAATGGATATTTTTTTCGATACCACAGTCTTGGTGGCGGCTTCATCACAGAGTCATCCCCACCATCAACAAGCTTTCCCTGCATTGCGGCGAGTGGCCACGGGGCGGGACAAGGGGTTCATCAGCACCCATTCGATTGCTGAGGTATACGCATCGCTGACACGCCTGCCAGTGGAGCCGCGCATTCATCCCATGGAGGCGGCGCGTATTGTGACCGACAATCTCCTGCCTCATTTTGAAACCGTACCGGTCAGCAAGACGGATTACTTGGGAGCACTCACCGTCATGAAGGACGGAGGATGGAGCGGGGCGAAGATTTATGACGTGCTACTGCTGGGCTGTGCGGCTAAGTGTTCCGTGGACCGTATCTATACGTTCAACTTGGCAGATTTCAGGCTGCTGGCACCGGCCAGTCTGCGCGGCAAGGTCTGCGCTCCATAATCTTTCTCAGGCCATTCTGGGACGCATTCACGCCGCCACAGCCCGCGACCGAGTGAGCACCACGTAGCGCTCCGAGGCCAGCAGAATGCCGTGCAGGTCGCTGGAGTGACAGCAATCCACCGCGCCCATGGCCAAGGCATCGGACCACATGCGATCGTCCGCCAGACGATGGATGCACACGAAAGCGGTTGCGGGAAACTGCGAGCAGAGAGACTTCAGTCTGGGGAAGTCAACCAGCTCCAAGTCCACGACCGCGAATGGAGCGCGCAGGCGCGCCACCGCAGAAGCAATTTCCCCGTCAGATTTTGCAATGGCGAGGTTGCGGAACTGTTTACCGAGGGACGCAGCCAGGCGGTCGGCCGCAACTGCATCGTGGTGAGCGAGAACAACATTGATAGGCCGCATGGCAAACCCCTTTTCGAGTGGCGGAAGGGACAGCGATTGCCATCCAATAAGAACAAGTACCCCACACTACGCGGCGCGGGACAGAACGTTGGGAACCAGGGCGGCCGCTATTTCGCAGCGTCGCCCGCTTGGGTTGCGGCTTCGAAGGCCTCCGGATGCAGCTTGCCGTTTCGCTTCAGCAGGATTTCCACTTTGCCTTCGGCTTCCTCCAGTTCCTTGCGGCAGGAACTGGAGAGTTTCATGCCCTCATCGAAAAGCTCCAGCGCGTGATCGAGGGAGACATCCCCCTTCTCGAGTTCGATCACGATTTTTTCCAGCCGTTGGAGAGACTCTTCAAACTTGGGCAAGGTCAAGCTCCTGGAACAATTCTAGTGCAGAACGGTTTCGGTGAACGTAAAAATTTGGAGTCAATCGAACTGCGGCAGGAAATATTTTCTTAGTAGAAAGGCCAGACCCGGTCGGCGCCATGCCACGGATTAAACAGCGGCACGTTTGCTCGTGCCGTTCCCGCCTAAAGCCTCTAAGACATCGACAGCGCAAGAATACCTGCCGAAGGGCGCGGCAATCTGTGCGCCCTGCACCATGTGGCGGACGGCGGCGAGCATGTCGCGGGCAATGGCCACGCCTTCGGCGCGGGCGGCATCGACGGTGGTGGCCTTCGCCATGCGCACGAAGATCTCGTCGGGGATGGAAACCCGCAGCTCATTTTTCATGAACTCGGCATTACGGGTGCTGGTGAGCGGCCAGATGCCTGCAACCACCGGGATGCGGCAGTGCTCGATCTTGCGCAGGAACTCTTCCAGCAGGCGAACATCGAACACGGGCTGGGTGACGGCCAGCTCCGCGCCGGCCTCAACTTTATACTCAAAGCGGCGGATTTCCTCGTCAATGTTGGGGCTGCCGGGATTGGCGCCCACGGCAATGACGAACCTGGTCGAAGCGCCCGTGGGATTGCCGCCGATGTCCAGCCCGCGATTCAGGTTGTGGACAATGTTGACCAGACCGATGGCGTCCACATCGAACACCGCCGTGGCGTCGGGGTAGTCGCCCATCTTCGGCGGATCGCCGGTGATGCAGATCAGGTTGCGGATGCCGACTGCGCTTGCGCCCAGCAAGTCCGACTGGATCCCCAGCACGTTGCGGTCACGGCAGGTGTAGTGCAGGATGGCCTCGATCCCGACCTGCTGCTGAACGAGCAGGCACAGCGCCTGGTTGCTCATGCGCGCCGAGGCGCGCGGGCTGTCGGGGATATTGACGCCGTCCACCCCAACCGATTTCAAGAAGCGCGCTCCTTCGATCTCGCGGCTTCCATCGGTGCCCCTCGGCGGAACGATCTCCACCATAGTGATGAACTCGCCGTCGGCGATCTTGCGGCCCATCTGCGAACGTTCGCGGAGCGGCGGCACCTCGACCGGCTGGGCCTTGGGAGCTGGAGCCGACTTTCGCGCGGTGGCGCCGCCGGAGACGGCGCGCAGGAAGGCTTTCATGACGTGGATGTGATCGGGCGTGGTGCCGCAGCAACCGCCGATAAGGCGCACCCCGACATCCACAAACCTTCGGGCGTACTCCGCCATGTACTCGGGCGAGCAGAGATAGATGTTGCGGCCTTCCACCGAGCGCGGCATGCCGGCGTTGGGTTGGGCCGAGAGCGGCGCGGTAGTGACGGCGCGTACCCGCTCCAGGGCGTCCAGCATGGCGACCGGGCCGACGCTACAGTTGCATCCCACCACATCGGCGCCCCAGGCTTCGATTTGCGGAGCATAGTGCTCGGGGGCCGATCCATCCAGGCAGTTGCCATCTTCGTCGATGGTGACTTGCGCCACCACCGCCAACTTGGGGTTCACATCGCGAGCAGCTAGTATGGCCTGATGCAGTTCTTCCAGGTATCCGAAGGTTTCCAGTATGACCAGATCGACGCCTTCTTCGTTCAGGGCTGCAATCTGCTGGTGAAAGGCCGCTCGGGCTTCCTGGAGCGAGATCTTGCCCAGAGGCTCGATACGGACTCCCAGCGGTCCGACGGCGCCGGCGACCAAGGCGTCGAAACTCTTCGCCGCCTCCCGCGCCAGGCGTGCACCCAGGCGATTGACATCGGCCAGCTTATCCACACATCCGTGCTTGGACAAGCGAAACGAATTCGCGCCAAAGGTGTTTGTTTCAATGATGTCCGCCCCGGCCTGGAGATATTCCTGATGGATCCCGCGGATCAGGTCGGGCTGCGAGAGGTTGAGCTCGTCGTAGCAGCGGTTGATGAAGATACCTTTGGAATACAGCAGTGTGCCCATGGCGCCATCGCATAAGACAGCGCCCTTCTGCAAACGCGAAATGAGGTCCGTAGTCATGGAGATGGTGGAGGCTGTAAGGCCCGGCTTGATTGAACTTTACCGCAAATGGCGCGAATTCGCCATCACCGGAGCACCCGCGGGTCAGGCCACGCTCTGTTATAATTCAGCGAATTCCAATAGATCATCTCAAATCGTCATGACGTCCGGGGTAAACGCTTGAAGCGGCTTCCAGTCCTCGTCCTCACCTTACTAATCGTGGTTTTCATTACGTCTTGCGGCGGCGGGAGTTCAACTACGCCGTCCAGTCTGGCGCAGCATCGCGCTTTCGTCAGCAATACCTATTCCGGTAACTTGCAAATCATGGATACCCAAAACGACACGACGCCCTTGACCGCGCAAACCGTCAACGCTTACGGCCAGATCGTGCCCGGTGTTCCCGTGACGATAACGGTGGGATCCGCATTGACCTTTGAGGTGGTGAGTCCCGACCGGACCACGACATTGGTTTATGACCAGACTGGCAATGTACTCGACTTCGTGGATAATGCCACCGAGACGGTCAGCGGCAGCGTAGGTCTTCCTGATTTTGCTGATATGGCGCTTTTCTCCACGGACGGTACTAAAGTGTACGCACCCGTGCGGAACGTGCCCGTCACGGGCGCACGGCCTGGCGCTGTCCAGGTCATCACTGTCTCCTCGTTCACCATAACGGCGACCTATGCCGTTCCTTCAGCACGCTATATTGCCCTCAGTCCCAGCGGGCAGGTTCTGCTGGTATTCGCGGACGATTCGGACTCGGTTTTCCTGATCAACTTGAGCGCCACTACGCCCAGTCCGGTGGAAATTCCCGGTTTCGCCAGGCCGGTCAACGCGTTCTTCAGCAGCGACAGCAATACCGCTTATGTGATCAGTTGCGGAGTTGAGTGCGGATCGACTTCGGGTGCATCGGTACAGCAGCTCGACATTCCGTCACAAACCATCAAGGCGACCGTACCGGTCGGAGGCGCCAGCGTTGGCCTGCTCAACAGCGGAACATTGTACGTGGCGGGAAATCCAGGCCCGGCGGGGACCTACGATACGGTGAACGTCAGCACCATGGCGCGTCTGACCGCTAACTCAGTGGCGATCGGCGACGGTTATCACAGCACCATGGCGCTGTCCGCCAACAACAAGCTCTACATTGGCGCCCGCACCTGCAGCAATCAGACCACCGGATGTCTGTCTGTGGTTAATGTCGCCAACAACACCGCGGACGCGCCCCTGCCGCCCAAAGGGGCCGTGACGGGCATGCTGGCGATTGCCAACCGAAACACGGTATATGTGATCGAGGGAGGATACCAGGTGATCTACGACACCACTACCGACATGCCCCAGAAAACGCAGGTCGTATTCGCCGGGGCGCTTTACGACGTGGTGCAAGTGGACCAGTAGGGAAGGAAGCCTTCAGCCCCGTCGGCTATCAGTTAATACACCGGCTAAAGCCATTCCTGGAACCTAACCCCTAGCCCCTGCCTCTACGGCTCCAGTTTCAGGTGATGCACACCCGCTCGCTGCACCGATGCCGCCGAGAAGGGCAACGAGAACGTTGTACCGTGGTAGTAGGCGTTCCATTGATCGTTGTAATGCTCGTCGAAGATATTTCCGGATTGGCCATTCACGATGTTCAAGGTCGAGTTGTCGAGGTCTGAGAAGTCAACCGTGAGGCGTTCGGACGGACCGAAGTGCGCACTGACCTGCTTCACGGTTTCACCATCCCCCGAGAGGGGCTGCGGCCCGGGACCTGCGGCGCGTTTGAGGATGGGAAAATTGCTCCAGAAGGGATGCTTGATGTCCACGCGATGGACCCGTCCCCACCTCCACGTCGCAAGCGCATGCGGCGCTTCCGCATCGCTTACGGCTCCCTCCACCGCGGCTGTCAGTAGCGCGTCGTAGTTGGCGTAGCCCTCTGGCAGCCAGCGCGCAGGTTGATGAGACAATATGTTCTCGAGCCACACGGTGCTCATGAACCATTTTGGGTGCGCTTCGAGTAAGCCTGTGTATTGTTTCCAGTCATCCCCCAACTTTGGCTTGAGCAGCAATTCCTCCAGCTTCTTGCGCGAGAAGTACACGACTGTCGCCGCCGCCGAGTCCGTGGTCATGGTGCCGTCCCAATTTCGCATCAGGTCGGCAGCCGATTTGGCGCGCCGTGATGCCGTGGATACGTGATCGACGGCGTACACGAAGCGCTCGGCGCAGAAGCGATCGAGCGCCGAAACAATGTCGGTCTGGATGGCCAGCATGTCGGGCGGAGTGAGTTTCTTTTTTGCATTTAGCAGCTTGTAGATGCGCTCCGTGCGATACGGAGAGCCCCACTCGATGCTCAGTGTGTAGGGATATCCATCTGGCGTAATGCGCCCGTTGGCCGTGGCGATGATCCCCGAAGCGGGATCGTACACGTTGGGAAGCTTGTTGTAAGCAACATATCCGGTCCACTCGTGCGAGTCGTCGTCGCCGGGCACGGGAACCGAACCGTCGCCGGCCGCCCGGATGGGAATCAAACCGGTTGCCTGGTAGCCGATGTGCCCCTCCACATCCGCATAGACGACATTCTGACCCGGCGCGGCAAAATGCGAGAACGCCGCACGGAAGTCCTGCCAGTTTTTCGCCGAATCCACGGCAAAGAATGGAGCGCCCGCCGCCTGCGAGTCGTAAATGATCCACTTGAGAGCCAGCCTGCGCTTCTCGCCCGGAATAATGTCGCTGATGATCGGCCCGTGCCGGGTCGCCTCGACATCCACATTCACCTCAGGCTTGCCCTTCACGCGGATGACTTCCTTGCGATGCTCGGGCCGCACCCAACCTTGCGGCGTCAGGTATTCGCCCTTGTCGTTGAACTTCTCGATGTAAAGGTCTTCTACGTTGGGACCGAGATTGGTGAAGCCCCACGCGATGAAGCGATTGTGCCCGGCAATGACAAAGGGCACGCCAGGCAAGGTCACGCCGGCAACGTCGAAGTCTCCCGCCGTAAGATGCGCCTCGTACCAGACATTGGGAATGTGCAGGTCGAGGTGCATGTCGTTTGAGAGCAGCGGCTTTCCCGAGGCGGTGTGCGCGCCCGAGACCACCCAATTGTTGGAGCCGGGATGGAGGCTGTCTTCCACACCTTCGCTTTGAACATGCGCGGCTTCAGGCGGAACGAGTGTGCCTTCGGGCGGAAGGGGCGCGCCTTTAGGCGCGCCGTAGGGTGCCCCATTATTCTTGTCATCCCGAGCGAGGTCGCCGCGGCGACCGAGCCGAGGGACCTGCTTTTCTTCTGGCGTAACGTGGCTGCTTTTCTTCCTTGGCGCCGGATCTTCTTCCTCATCGGGAGTCGTCTCGGCTGGAATCTCGTTTTCGAGGGAAGTCGTGTCAGCTCCCGGTGGATGATCGCGCCAGGAAGAATTCACGAACAGGTCGGCAGTCAATTCCGGCCCCAGCTTGGCCAGAATTTTCTCTTTCTGCAACTCGTCCTTGTACAGACCATTGTTCAGAAATTCGGTCATCGACAACCCAACCAGCACCGAATCTTCCACCGTCCAGACGTGAGGAAAATAGGTGAGGAAGCGAAATTCCAGCGGCAGGGTTTTCTGGTGCTGCGCGATGTAAGCGTTCACCCCGGCGGCATAGGCTTCGAAGTGGGCGCGCTGGGCCACCTCCATGTTGGCCGCGTTTTTTTCCGCGACCTGTCGCAGGCCAAGGATGCGATGCTCGCGATCGAGCTTGACGTACTCCGGCCCCAGAACGGCAGCCAGGTCGCCGGAAGCGTAGCGCCGGGTTATGTCCATCTGCCACAGGCGGTCCTGGGCGGTGACGTAACCCTGGGCAAAGAACAGGTCTGGCAGGTTGGCGGCGGTGATGTTGGGAACGCCAAGCGCGTCGTAGGTCACGACGACGGGACTCGCCAGGCCGGAAAGGCGAATCGTGCCATCCACCTGCGGCAGCGCCGCCCGAACCGCCCGATAAAACCAGAAGTCGAAGGCGAGGAAGACGATCAGGAGGAGGACCAACACTCCCACAACTGCGCGAAAGATGAATTTGGAGTGGGATGGCCGTGCCCGAGTAGCGATAGTCGAAGCTCCCATGGAAAAGCTGATTATATAGTTTCCGGCGGACCCGCTTTGCGGGAAGAGAAACTGCATTGGGGAATCAGTGCTTGTCGATATCAAGTGGTTGTGTATACCCACCGATCCGCAACGAAGAAATTTATTAGGGAACAGAAAAGAATGGCTCCAACGACCGACGGCATTACCGGAGCGTTGAGCCGTCCTACTAGTACTTAGTTGCGTAGATTAGCGTAAGATAAATGGGGATGCACATTGCGAATCTCGCGTTTCGTCCACTCGAAGGGCGTGGCGGTTTTGTTGTATGCGGCTATGAATCGGTCAATCGCCTCTCG
>Ga0208034_1001117_pt1 | contig 17560 bp, 15 predicted proteins | sample June2015DPH_8_10_FD_184699 | JGI IMG/M metagenome (GOLD analysis project Ga0208034, IMG submission 184699) | Peatland microbial communities from SPRUCE experiment site at the Marcell Experimental Forest, Minnesota, USA - June2015DPH_8_100... | ecosystem: Environmental > Terrestrial > Soil >...
AGCAGAGCCCGCCTCCGCTTCACCAACCGGGGCTGAGTCTGAAACACCTCAGCCCGAATGACAACCACAATCCAGCAAACGGCAAGCTGTCAAAACTCAAACTGTCTCACCCGAGGGGGTCACCTCAGCGTTTGCTTATCGTTATTCGTCCAGCCCTTACCGCTCAAAACGGAGCGAGGGCCAAGCCGGAGTCGTGCTTTTCCTTGCGAGCGACGCCGCGTCCGATCCACGGCGCATCGATTGACGCTGCGAGAAAAACGGACCAACGCACTCATTGGCCTCAAGTTGAGCGCAACTTGCAGGATGACTCCCCCGTAAACGCTACAGTGTCCTCTCTTCCTGCCTTGACTCGCCCATCAGATCACGAGACACTGGCCGACTTTGCGGTACTAGTCCGGGCGAGGCCTCTTGGCCTGCCCGATAACTTGTACCAACGAGAGAGTTAGTGAAGCGCGCGTCACGGGTGGAATTCATGAATGGTTCGACCGCGCGGATCGTTTGTTTCCCAAATACCAACGTTTCAGTACGCGATCTTCCGGCCATGGAGCGGTGAAAGATCGGGACGATTCACACGGCCTCGCTTTAGTGCGCCATGCAAATCTTCGAGGTAATGCCGTGCAAGCAGATGAACGGTGGTTGACAGGGGCATGGAGCTACGGTATGTTGAGAAGCATGAGAATTGGCTTCACAGGTTTCGCGTGTCCGGCGTGTTGTATCACGTCGCAGCGGCCTTGTGGGTGAGCGAATTTTCGACTCAGTCAGTTTTCCTGTAGGCCGCGAATCAGCAATGCTGACGCGGCTTTTGTGTTTCTGAAGAAGCTTGTTTCGAGCGAGACACGCACATTGATGAATATTCTTTCCTATTCGCGGCTCGTAGTGTCTGCCTCCCGGCGGGACGGTTGTTGTTGCTGTTGTTGCCGCTAATTCCCATTTCTTCAATTGATTCTTTCAGACACGCGGAAGGCCTGTTCCGGCTCCCGTTTGATGCGTTCACTGTTGACGTGCAATGGAGACATTCGCGCACCGACAGGATCTTAAGGAGGCTTTGTGAAGCACATGAAGAAGTTGTATCGATTGGTCATCTTCTTGTTTATTGCGGTTCTGGTAACCGCGAGCGGCACAACTGCTGCGCGTGCCCAGATTGTGGGCGCGACGCTGACCGGAACGGTACGTGACACGACTGGAGCGGCGCTGAGAGGCGCCACGGTGACTGTTCGGCAAATAGAAACCGGCGCATCGCGGACGTTGGTCACCGGCACAGACGGCCGCTATGCAGCGCCTTCAGTGCCGGTGGGCAATTACACAGTGAAAGTGACGCATGAAGGCTTTGCGCCACAGGAGCAATCGGGCATTGTGCTGGTGGTGGGCCAGAGCCAGGTGGTGGATTTTACACTCGGCGTGGGCGACGTGCACCAGGATGTGGTGGTGGATGCCGAAGTGAGCAGCGTTAACATCACCTCGCAGCAGACCTCGGGGCTCATCGACGAGCGCGAGGTGAAGGCGTTGCCACTGAACGGGCGCAGCTACGACGAGCTGCTGACACTGAATCCGGCGACGGTGAATTACACCGGCGAGCGGTCGGGCGGGATCGGCAGTTCGAACTCTTCTGTGGGCAACATGTTCAGCGTGAGCGGGCGCAGGCCGCAGGACAATTTGTTTTTGCTCAACGGAATCGAATACACGGGTGCCTCGCTGATCAACGTGACTCCGGGCGGCACGAGTGGCCAGTTGCTGGGCGTGGATGCAGTGCGCGAGTTCAATGTAGTGACCGACACCTACGGCGCGAGCTACGGCAAGCGTGACGGCGCACAGGTGAGCATCGTGACGACTTCGGGCACGAACAAGCTGCATGGAACGGCCTTCGAGTTTATTCGCAACAGCGTACTTGACGCGCGCAACTATTTTGACCAGGCTACGATTCCCGAGTTTCAGCGCAACCAGTTTGGCGCTTCGCTGGGCGGGCCCATCAAAAAGGACAAGGTATTTCTATTCGGCAACTATGAAGGCTTCCGGCAAAACTGGGGGTTGAGCGCGGTAACGCTCGTCCCTGATAACGAGGCGCGATTGGGCTATGTGCCGAACTCATCGGGCGTGGAGCAATACGTGGGCGTTAACTCCGCGGTAGCGCCTCTGCTGAATTTGTGGCCTGTGCAGAATGGGCCGGAGCTGCTTACAAACGGCCAACCGAGCGGCATCGCGGAGGCCTTCAGCCATCCGCAGCAGCATATTCGCGAGGACTTTGGCACCGCGCGCTTCGACGACAACCTGGGCGGCAAGGATTTGCTGTTTGCCGTGTATACGGTGGACGACAGCGCCGCCAATACGCCTTCGGCGAATCCGCTGAGCCTGATCAACGAAGGCCTGCGCGAGCAGGTGACGAGTGTGCAGGAACAGCATATGTTCTCGCCTTCGCTGCTAAACACGGCGCGATTCGGCTACTCGCGAGCAAGCTACTTTTTTACCGGGTATACGCCGGTGAGCGAGACAGGCTGGGTGAGTGGCGAGCCTGTCGGCGCCATCGTGATCAGCGGCAGTACCGCTTCAAACGGTGCATCAGCGATTACCGGCGCGGGGACCAATGTTGGCAGCAACAACAAGACTGCACGCAACCTGTTCACGTGGGACGATCATGTCTACTGGTCGCACGGACGGAACCAGGTGGAGACAGGCGCATGGCTGCAGCGAGTCCAGGCCAACGATCTGCTGGCGCAGGACCAATACGGGCAGGCGTCCTTCAGCACGCTGACTACATTTCTGCAGGGGACGGTGGCGACATTCACGGTGGTGCCTTCGCCGACTGAACTGGGATGGCGCTCTCTGGAGGGCGCGGGGTTTGTGGAAGATACATACAAACTGAACTCGCGGTTGGAATTGCGGGCGGGATTCCGTTTCGAGTCGACCAACGGGTGGAATGAGGCGCAGCGGCGGGCCGCCAACTATGCGCTCGTAAACAACGTGCTCCAGACAACTCCTGTAGTGGGCAGCTCGGCGCTCTCCATCAACCGCGCCAAGTTTCTGCCTGGGCCGCGCGTGGGCTTTGCCTGGAACGTATGGGGCAACGGCAAGACCGCGGTGCGCGGAGGGTTTGGGCTTTATCACGGGCTGCTTGACTCGCTGGATTACCGGCTGGATCAGACCGCGCCGTACAACACGGCGGAGTCGATCAAGAACATTGCAGTTTCAAGCCTGAACATCACGCCGGGCACTGCGCCGCCGGCGGGGACAAAGGTTTCGCCCAGCAACGTGCAGCCGGATATTGCAACACCGGCCGTGCTGACCTGGAGCCTGCGCATCGAGCAAGAGATTGCGCCGAACACAGCGCTGACCGTGGGCTACGTGGGCTCGCACAGTTATCACCAGATTCTCTCTGAAGACATGAACGAGCCGGTGCCGCTGTACACCTCAACGGGGGCGCCGTATTACGCCAGCGGCGCGGCGAATGCGAATCCGGCCTTGGCCAACTCGACTTCATGGGTGTCGCAGGGCGTCGCGTCTTACAACGCGCTTGAAGTGGACGTGCGGCGGAGCTATGCGGACGGCTTGCAGTTGCGCGGCAACTACACCTACTCAAAGAATCTGGACGACGGGTCGGCGTGGAACACGAGCGTAAGCGGCAACACGCCGGCATTCGTTTCCTTCCCGCTGAACCCGAAGAGCGACTGGGGCCCGGCGGCGACGGACGTGCGCAATGCAGCGTCAATCAATGGGAGTTATGCGCTGCCATTCGGCGCCCAGAAGCGGTTCCTGAACCGGAACTCCGGATTAGTGAATAATGCGGTTGCCGGCTGGACCACGAGCGCGATTGTCACTCTGCAATCGGGGTTTCCGTTCTCTCCGCAACTCGGCTACAACCCCACAGGCAACGGCGACACGCGCAACCCAATCCGTCCTAACTGGAATCCGGCATTCACCGGAAACCTATATCCGCACACGGTAGGCGAGTACTTTAACCCCAACGCATTTTCTGTGCCTGCAACCGGAACCTTCGGCAACGTGAAGCGCGATTCACTGACCGGACCTAGGCTTTCGGAGCTCGACTTCTCGGCGGTGAAGGATTCGCAGATCAGGGAAGGGCTGGGATTGCAGTTCCGCGCGGAGTTCTTCAATGTTCTCAATCACACCAACCTGCTGACGCCGAACGAGGTGGTATATACCTCGGCGACGTCAGGGATTTCACCAACTGCGGGCGTGGTTACGGCCACTTCGACCACCTCGCGGCAGATTCAGTTCGGGGCGAAGCTGCAGTTTTAGGACCGGCCCGCCGACCACCGGTAGCTGCCCAATTTCTGGGACAATGGGCAGCTACCATCGGCATCGCAATTGCATATTCGGTCGTCGTGCCTGAATGCACTGCAGATGGATTTCGTTTATGGGGCTGGTCGCCGGACTTACTCAGCCGGTAATAGCCCGGAGAGCGCCGGTGGCGAAGTGGCTAACGCGCGGGTCTGCAAAACCTGTATTCGCGGGTTCAATCCCCGCCCGGCGCTCCAGAGATTCGCGGTCTAACAGGATTAAGGCGCAAGGCACGGGGGCACTCATGACGTTTCGAAGTGTTTGAAGATACGCCGGCAGTTTGAGCAACTCCTTGATGGTGCTGGTAATGCTCAGCATCATCCCGCAGCCGCGCGATGACAATGCGCCGCGACGTCATCCTTAGCATGGATCGAGCTTGCCTGCGGTCTATCAATTCGCCTCCTTTTGGGCTGCGATCGGTTGACCGTCAACCGGAAGTAATCCTAGGGCTGCGATAACGGACCAACGCACTCATTGGCCTCAAGTTGAGCCCAACTTGAAGGATGACTCCCCGTAAGCGCCGCAGTGCCCGGTTTTGCTGCCTTGGCTCGCCCATCAGATCACGAGACACAAGCCGACTTCACAGGACTTATCCAAAGTCGGGGTTACTGTCGGATTGGTGACCAACCAACCGGAAGTGGAGAATCTTGCTGGATTCTGGGTCAATGTTGAATTCACTTGTCGCGGCGGAGGGATCTGAACCGCGACCCTCTGCTCCCAAAACATGTCAGATCGTTTGTGGTACCCTGTTGAAATTGACGGCTTCTAAGCGCTTATTATAGATATATTTACAGCATATACCCGAAACGATGCTGATGCTTGTGGCTTTGAGGTGCTTTGACATCTACAAAATTGACTATAGCTAAGGATCTCGTTGAATCGATCTGCGCGGCGGAACAAAGGGAAACCGCCCAGATAATATAGAGAGATTGCATAACCCGAGGCCCTGAATGCCATCTCGTCTCTTTTCCCTGATCGCATTGCTGTGCCTGTCGTCCACCCTCCACGCCCAAAAAGAAGCCCCTGCGCGCTATCAGATCTACGGCGGCTATTCTTACCTCTCCAACTCCCTCGATGGAGTGACCGGATCCCACCGGCCGCTGAACGGATTCGACGCCGGCGTGGCCTTTCCGTCCTGGCACAGCTTGCGTTTCAAGATCGACGTCGCCGCATACAGAGGGACCAATTTGGGCGCGCCGCAACACCCCTACTTCATCATGGGCGGCGGGCAATACACCTGGCGTATCGGCAGAGAATCCGTTTTTGTGGAGGGATTGGCGGGAGTCGGCGGCGCGAACCAAAGTTGGGCGGCCAACGGTGCAATCGGCCAAACCGCCTCGTTTTCATTCCTTACCGGTGGCGGCCTGGACACCGCTCTGAGGCGGCACCTCGCTTTCCGCGTGGAAGGCGGCTATCAATACTCCTATTTCGCCCTCCAGCACGCAGAAACATTAGTCCCTTACCGGATCCCCGGCCTGCCCGCCAGTTTCGGCCGCATCTCCAGTGGATTGGTCTGGCAGTTCTAGGATCGGCGGTATGAAGTGGGCGAAAGCGCCGCTTGTCAGGAACTGCGACTCAGCAGTTGGGATCACGCATCCAGATGACTTCCAGTTTGCCGACATCTCCAGCACCCCGTTGATTGGCTGCGGCCAGGCAGCGTCTGTTCATGCGATTCCCTTTGCCGTGAGTTCACGCCCAGCATCCGGGTAGCCTGATTCCGCGGACGGGCCCGGAATTGCTCTGTCCTTCGGACGCGGAGGCCGTTTTTGGCCTTGCAAAACCGCTCAAGGCTGGCTAATTTGGAGCAAGTCAATGCAGAGAAAGGCCCTTCCAGTTCAACTGACCGGGTGAACCTTGCCGAACAATCAAGCTTGTGAGCCTATATTCGCCACGCGGAAGAGGGCGCATCGGCTCGCCGGAAACTATCACCTCAACTACCTTTCCATTGCGGCCGCGCTCTGCCTTCTTACACCCCAACTCGCGCACTCCCAGGAGACGGTGAGAGCGGTAGTAGCGGACACCTTGGCAGAGACGGAGACCGGGGTGACGACCCCTCCCGGGGAGCCGATTGAGAGCGAACTCACTGTGGAGGGGTTGGCCTCCTACGGTCATTACAAAATCTTCGCCAGCGGGTCAGGCTGCAAGCTCTACACAGGTGGGTTCGAGTACGACCGTCATTCCTGGGGCTACTTCCTGAGAGCACGGGTGGACTACGTGGCGGAGTTTCTTCCGCTGGTTCTTCTGCGCACAGCGGACACTTCCGATATATGGGGCACTCCAACGACCACCGCCCGGAAGACCGTGCCTGGGGTGGAGTTTTCACCAATAGGCTTTCGCCTGATTTGGCGGAGCCACAAGGCCATAAAGCCCTACCTGACTGCCAAGGGCGGGATGCTCGTATTTACCCAGAAGGTGCCCTCGCAGGAGGCCACCTATGTGAACTTTAGCTTGCAGTCTGTCATGGGCGTACAAACCAGGCTGACGAATCGATTTGATCTGCGCCTGGGCTTATTCAGCGATTTTCATTTTTCGAACGGCTTCATCGTGCCAGTCAACCCTGGCCTCGACGTAATGAATGCGAATTTGGGGCTGACCTACCATTTTGCAAAGTAGGCCAACGCCGATTCTGGATACAATCAATTCTGCCACCCCATACAACGCTATGCTGCCACGATTCTCCGGCCGAATGCATTTGTCCACTTTTGAATGTGAAGATCGGGCAGCGGATTCGAAAGACAATTTGGAAGAAAAGCCGGAAGTCGGTTCACAGCGACCTCTTGACAAAGCCCGCGCACAGCCTCCAAAACCCGATGCCAGGAAAGCTACAAACTCCGGTAATTATATACTTGACAAATCATGCGAATTGACCTATAGTTAAGACATGAAAGCGCCTAAGACACTTCAAGAAGCGATCATTTACTTCGCAAGTCCCGACAATTGCCTGACTTACATGGCGGCGCATCGCTGGCCCAATGGCGTGGAATGCCCGACCTGTGGCCGCAAGGATGTGACCTACCTTTCGACCCAAAAGAGATGGCAGTGCAAGAGCGCCCATGCGAAGCGGCAGTTTACCGCCAAGGTGGGGACCATCTTCGAGGATTCCCCTCTTGGCCTCGAAAAGTGGCTCCCTGCTGTGTGGCTTATCGCCACTGCAAAGAACGGCGTTAGCTCCTGCGAGATTGCCCGGTCGCTCGACGTGACTCAAAAGACCGCGTGGTTCATGCTCCATCGAATCCGCAAGGCTATGGCCAGCGGTTCCCTGATGAAGATCGGCGGTAACGGCGGCGAAGTCGAGGCCGACGAGACTTTCATCGGGGGCAAAGCCCGCAACATGCACAAGAGCGTTCACGAGCGCCGCATCACCGGAATGGGGCAGAGTTTCCGCGACAAGACCATCGTGATGGGGATGCTTGAGCGCGGGGGCCAGGTACGCACTCAGATCATTCCGGACCGACAAAAGCACACCTTGCAGCCCATCGTTCGCGAGCATGTTGAAGCGGGATCGGCGCTCTACACCGACGAAATGGGTGGATATAAAGGGCTCGACCGCGAATACCTTCACCAGATCATCGATCACGCCGTTACCTACGTAAACGGGCGCATCCACACCAACGGTCTGGAGAACTTCTGGAGCCTCCTGAAGCGCGGCATCAATGGAACCTACGTGAGTGTCGAACCATTCCATCTTTTCCGCTACCTCGATGAACAAGTATTTCGGTACAACAACCGCGCGACCAAGAAGAACCCGTTGAACGACTCAGATCGTTTCTCTGCTGTCCTCTCCCATGTCGCTGGCCGGCGCCTCACCTATGCGGAACTGACCGGCAAGGTGGGAGAAACGATTAACTAATCCCTCCCGCCTGAAACGAGGTCGGCGGCGATCTCGAAGTGAAGGTTGAATCCAGCGTTCGGGAGCAGACCTTTGAGGTCTTCTAAGCTCTTCATGAACGTAGCAATCGTCAGTTCGTAGGTTCCACCCTGAAAGCGCACCCACGACTTTCCACACTTCGGACATTTGAAAAGCGCGTCGGCCAGGTTAGAGGCCAGAGGCAGAGACAGCGAGGCCCCACATTCTTTGCAGTCGCAGCGAACCGACAAAATATCCGATAGCTCGATGTAGTGCTTTGTCTGCGAGGTCATCTTTATCCTCCGCGCTTACGAGTCTCTGTGAGCTTCGCTGCAACTAAAACGCAACGGCAACCGACATCATTCAAGTTCACGCAATTGTGCAATGGAAGCTGCGGCAAATCCCGAATCTCGTATTCCCGATCTGCGGCTGCTTCGCATACTGGGCACGGGCCATCGTTGGAGTTAGAAATCTTGACTGTTTGGACGAATCCCATCTTCAACCACACTGATACGTTGCGATAGGTTCCGGTCGCGTTAAAGAAGTTCTGCGTGGCGGCTTCTGGGGACATCGGGTAGGGCCAGGGAAAGGCAGCATCGGGCGAGAGCGCACGTTCAGGTCTTGTGCGCAAGCAAATCGCAATCGCCATGCGCACGCGCAATTCGTGCAGTTCCTTCTCAGAAAGAAAAGAGAAAATCGGAAGCGGAGTTTCGAGACATTCGCGCAGGTCGCTCTCGTCTGTCTCGCGGATCAACGGTACCGGATGCGGCGGGAAAAGCACGCGATGTAACCGGATCGCTTTGCTTAGATCGCCGGCTTCGATGGCATCGCGGATCGGTTGGGAATTCATTCGTCCGCGCGCTCAACGACAGAACCCTGTTTGAATGGCATTGGCTTCCGTCCACGCTTGCGCTCGCCTTTAGCGTCGCGCTCCGCCTTGTTTGCCTGAATTTCTGCGTCTACTTCCGTCTTCACCCTCGCAGGATCGGCCTTCAGGATCGTGTCCATTGCAGCGTTGAACTCCTTAAACTCAGAACTCGTTCTCGTCATTGGGTTCCCTTCAATCCGAGCGCTGCAAGTTTCTGCATAAATCCCTTCACGTTCAGAAAAATGAGTTCGGCCTCATCTTCCCCATATCTGCCGCGCCCATGCATTGTGTAGTTTCTCCATGCGTCCTTTAGGACTGCAAAATGGGACGCCACTTGCGAATAGTTCTCTTGAACCAATTTGCAATCCGATTTTGCTCTCCACGCTGGATCCTTGTGCATTTCTCGAATTTTGCTCTCAATCTCCCTGATCGCGGGTTCCCAATTTGTGTGAGCGAGCGAAACATTGAAAATCGAGCCGAGCGCGGCGAGGCCAAATTCGAGCACCCTCATTAAATGGAAAACAGATGGCGTCCCGATACCGATCGCCAAACACACCCCGGCGCCGTGAATGTCGAAAAGCGCGGCTGGAAAGGCATTAGCCACAGCGTCACCGAAGAGACATTTCTGGTCAGCCTTGGTCCAGAATTTGCCTCTCTCGGGCGATATGTAGAAGAAGCCGTGCTCCTTCATTTCGTCGCATATCAACGCCTTCAGGTCGGTCAGCTTATCGTTGAGCCACTGGTAGTTGATCGATATCTGGTCCCGTTTTTCGAGCCTCTCCATGGCCCTCTTTACGGTATCTGCAGATAGCCGAAGGCCTATGCTCCGGCACTCTCGCTCAATTCGCGGTAAATAATCCTTGGCTCTTGCCGCGGCCTGCTCTGAGATTGGCGCCGCGAAGTTGTAAATTGGCTGATCAGGATCGACTACCGTCGATCCCATCAAGCATTCGGTCTTGACGCCTTCAATTAGGCATCCGACGAGGAAAAAGCCCTTTGCAGAGAACTGTTCCATTTCCCACCAACTTATCAGCCAGCGTGGATTGATCTGCCATGGCTGTACTGGTAGAAGCTTCTCATCCTGCAGGGCAACCACTTGATGCTCCAATCATCAACCTACCGGGTTGATTCGTCAAGTATATATTTGCCCTAAGCAGCAACTGACTTTTCCCGCCAGTATTCCTGCGAGTAAGCGCGGCCTCGACAATCCGCAAGTCCCCGAGATCGCAAAATTGCGGCGAACCTACGCCCTCGCAGTGCTGGACGTTCCCAATTCCCGCAAGAAAATGGAACCGGCCATCAACGATGTCTGGAAAAGGGTAAAGCAGCCGACGAAACCCCCCGGATGGATTAGCGTGTACCGATGGAAGACTCGCTTCCTCCAGTCGAAAAACGACGTCCGCGCTCTAATCGACAATGCGTCCAACAAGGGCAACAGAACAAGCCGCTACAACTCGGTTGTCACGAGCCTTTGCCAGGAGGCCATCTCCGCCAGGTATCTGAAACGCGAGCGCAATACCATCCAGGAGACGTTTGAGGATGCTTTGCTAAGAGTCATGAAGGAGAATGAACTCCGCCCGGACTCCGACCAATTGCCGATGCCGACGCGGCGACTCATTTCCGGCCTGATCGCGGACATTCCCGAGTTTGATAAGTGTTCGGCCCGTTACGGCCATGATGCCGCTCTGAAAAAGTTTCGCTCCGTAAGGGGTCACCGTGTCGTTTCAGCACCGCTTGAGCGGGCGGAGATCGATCACACTCACCTCGATCTCTTCGTGGTAGACGACAGGACATCCCTGCCTTTGGGCAGGCCGTATGTCACAGCTTGCATCGACTGCTATACCCGATGCATTCTCGGCATATACGTAGGATTCACTCCGCCGAGCTACCAGTCTGTTGCCGCCTGCCTGAAAGACTGCTTTCTGCCGAAAGTCAATCTCAAGGACCAGTATCCCGAAATCGTCAATGAATGGGCTGCCCACGGCGTAATGCGCCAGCTAGTAGTTGACGGAGGCCAGGAGTTTTACAGCAAGAGCCTGGAACAGGTTTGCCTCTCGTTAGGCATTGAGTGGTGCGCTGCGCCCCGTCGTGAACCCTGGTTCAAGGGGAGGATTGAACGCTTCTTCGGGACCTTTAACAGAGGCATTTCCCATGGAATCCCCGGCACCGCGTTCAGCAACATCTTCGAAAAGGACGATTACGACCCGTCCAAGTATGCGGTCGTAAAGTTCTCAACATTGAAGTGGATCATCCGGAAATGGATCGCGGATGTATACCATCAGGAAACTCACAGGGCGCTCGAAACCACGCCGGCCAGGATGTGGGCATCCAGCATCCGGCCCGAGAATATCCGTCTTCCAGATGAATCCACGCAGTTTGATGCCGTCATGGGCCGCGTGTACAGGCGGGTGCTAGCCCACAAAGGAATTGAATTCGAGGGCTTGTTCTATAGCTCGCCCGAACTGAACGAATTGCGCATTAAAGAGGGCTCCAACCTGGAAGTGGAGATCCGTGTCGATGAAAACGACATCGGCTCAATATACGTCGTATGGCCGAAGACCGGCAGCACCTATCGTGTCACGGCTCGCGACATTGAGTACGCGAACGGCATCAGCTTATGGCAGCACTCGATCTTCAAGAAATGGCAAAAAGAAAGGGATCCGATAAACCAGAACCCGTACGGCTAGCTAAAGGCACAGGAACAAATCCAGCGCAGGATTGAAGAGGATCTTAACCTCAAGCGGCGCAGGACGAGGATGCGCGTTGCACGGTTCAAAGAAGCTTCCGAGAAAGCTCCCACGCAAACAGGTGCCCATGAGGCAACATTGATCCGCGATGGCGCTCCGCTCGACGGCGCAACGAGACGTTTCTTGGCGGACAGTGGTGCCCCTGAAGCCGCTCCGATAGAAGACTTTCGGTGCCAGCCCTTGGAAGACATCGAAGACGGTGGGCTGCATTTCACGGTCGTGTACAAGAAAGGATGCGAAGTTGAATAAGTCTTTGACAATCATCGAGCGGATCGTGATCCCACACACGGCTTTTGTGGATGCACAGCGACAGATTGAGCAGTGCTTTACTTTTTCGGCCGGCCAAGGAGCACAAGGTCTCGCAATCGTCGGAGAATCAGGGACCGGCAAGACCAGCCTATTGGAGAGCTTCGAATCGAAGCATGAACCGATTCGTCGGGGCGATGGAATGGAGGTTCCAGTCCTACGCGCAACGGTGCCGAGCGGGCCGACTGTAAAGAGTCTGGCGGGAAAACTGCTCGAAGCCCTCAATGCACCCGATCCCGAGCGGGGAACGGAAAATGAGAAGTCCAGGCGGCTCCGGGTGTTGATGAAGAATTCGAGAACTCGGATGGTCATGATCGATGAATTCCAGCATTTCTACGATCGAGGCAAGCGACAAATCATGCATAACGTCGCAGATTGGCTCAAGGTCCTGATCGACGATACTCGGACAACTCTCGTCGTGGCCGGACTCCGCTCATGCAGAAATGTCATTGATGAGAACGAGCAATTGGCGCGGCGCTTTCTCGCTCCAATTCAATTGCCGCGATTCTCGTGGACCGATGTTGGCCAGCGCAGCCAATTCATCTGCATCTTGAAGGCGTTTCATAAAGAAATTGCCAAACAATTCGATGTTCCCGTTTTTCATTCGGAACAAATGGCCTTCCGGTTCTACTGTTCGACCGGAGGACTGATCGGCTATTTGGCCAACCTGTTGAAGCAGACTCTGCGGAATGCAGCTGTTGAAGATAGAAAGGTCATTCGCCTCGACGATCTCGCTGCGGCACATGCGCAATCAGTTTGGTCGAGTGAGTACATCTCAACTCTGCCGAACCCGTTTGAGCGGGGCTTTCGACTGGTGGAAACGGTCGATTTATTGAATCGGGTAAGCAAAATAGGTGCAGTCACCGAAACGGCGCCAATGTATTCGTCATCCACAGGGAAAGGACAGGGGCGCAAATCGATTGATTCGCTGCTGGTGCGCTCATGAGCACATTACTCTTGGTTCGGCACCCTGCACCATATCCGACAGAGAGCCTTGTTGGGTACGTTCTTCGGTTGGCCGAAGAGAATGGCTATGCCTCGCCATGGAGTGTGTACCGCCTGGCGGGCCTGAAGCAGAGCGAGATCCGGACGAGCGGCTTCAAATTGGAAAAATTGGCGGCAATCATCAACCGTCCAGCATCCGAGCTCGAGAGCATCCGGTATTCGGCACCTCCCAATCAGCCTCGCTGGGCTCGCTTGTTCGGGCATAGCCTCGTTCCGACCGACTTGAATATCTTGAATCCCGGACTATGCCCACGGTGTGTTGCCGAAAAAGAATTCATTGAGGCGCATTGGCACCTGACACTCATGGTCGGTTGTCCAGTTCACGAGTGCATAACGGCGTTATGCTGCCCCAAGTGCGGAAAACGGCTGCGCCTGTTCAGGCGTGGGCTTCTCGAATGCGGCTGTGGCGGGAATCTGATGGACTGCATGCTGCCCCCACTTCCAAAGGCAGATGCGGCCCTTCTCGACATCCTTCGGCTAAAGGTTCTCGGGATGCCAGCAAATGATGAAAATCCTCTGTCTCTTCCTTGGGACCAACTCATTTCAATGAACCTGCGGTCGATGCTGCTTGTTGTCCGGGCCATGGGGAGACACCGCTTGATCGCCGACGGAAGCACGAGCCTCGAGGATGATCGGCAGCTTATCTCGGCTGCCGCACGCGTCTTGCTGGACTGGCCAAAGAACTTCATCGCCCTGCTACTGGATATTGGGAAGAGACTCCAGCCGAGTGGAAGGGGAGGAGTTCGAAAGCAATTTGAGCCGATTTACTGTGCTTTGTTCAAGAATGGCGCCATCAACCCAAGCCAACAAACGGACTTTCTCAGAGTGGCTTTCCTCGAGTTCGCAGAGAACCATTGGGATCGTGGCTATGTAGACCCTAAGCTTCTAAAACAAGCGCGCGGAAAGGTCACGAGCCGATTCATTACGAAATCAGAATTCGCTGCAAAAGTCGGGATACACGTTCTGACTGCATCCCGGCTACTCAAGGATCAAAAGATTCCGTCAAGGCGAGTTCAATGCGGCAAGTCGGAACGAATTCTTGTCGACTTAAGCCGCAACGTAATCCGGCGCGTTTGCCCGGGAAGAATTTATACGGAGAGAGATGCCGCGAAGCGTATGGGGCTTTCTGTTGGAGTGCTGCGGGCCTTGAAGAACGGCGGCATCTTCGAGTTCAACCATCTCTTGCCAACCAAAGGTGGTTATCATGAGCTCGATATCGACGCGTTCACGAAGAGGCTGTTGGCGCTGGCGCCGCCCGCGGGACCGGCCAGTAGCAACGCATGTGAGTACATTACCGTGAAGACCGTCATGATTGGGCATCATGATTCGCCGGAGACAAAAGTGGGTGTGGTGCGCGCGCTGCTGGCCAGGAGTCTTGCAATCGTCTGCAATACCGACGGAACGATTGGTGGCTTGCTCATCGATGGAGCCGAATACGGTCGCTTTGCCATTGCTGCTCGTAGCCGCGCTGCCGGGGATACGATGCCTTCTTACATTGTCGAGAAGCATCTCCTTTGCGATGCAAGTACTGTTCCCGGCTTGTTGCAGATGGGCCTGCTCGAAAGCCACAGGTCGCCGACAGGTCTGAGGATCGCAATCGGATCCGTCGAGGCATTCAAGACAGAGTATGTCGCATTGGCTTCGGTCGCAGACAGCATTGGCACCACCAGTACCAGAGGATTAATGCATCTCTGTGAGAAGAATGGGATCAATTTGCTATTGGTGCCGAGAACGGGACAAAGGGCCCAACAGCCATTTATCCATCTTTCGGACCGCGCGAAACTGATGGAAGCCAGGCTGAACTAAATCAAGCGCCCAGGAAGTCGACGCGCTCACCGGTGTAAGATTCCGCGCAGGCAAGCATCCCGCGAGTGGAAGGACTCAGACGATGGTTTCCGCCACGCAACTTTACGATTTCGTCCACTGTCCGCACAGAGTATGCATGGACGCATTCGGTGACGCAACCGAACGAGATGAAACTTCGCCTTTTGCAGAGCTCCTCTGGGAGCAAGGCCTTGTGCACGAGAATGCAATCGCTGAGACGCTCCCGATTACCGCAAACATGAAATTGATGGGTTTGGCTGATCGCGAACAAGAAACACTCCGAGCGATGGCTCGTTGTGAGCCCCTGATATATGGCGGGCGCCTGACAGCTGGTGATCTGGTCGGAGAGCCTGATCTCCTGGAATGGACCGGTATGGGGTACATGCCAGGCGACATCAAGTCCGGCTCTGGCCTTGAGGGAGATGAAGGTGATGGCAAGCTCAAGAAGCACTCTGCATTCCAGCTGGCGCACTATGTCTTCATTCTTGAACAACTCGGTTCTGCAGCTCCCGGTCGCTCCGCCTACATCGTTGACCGTGATGGCACGCGTGTCGTGTATCCTCTCATGGAACCGCAAGGAATTCGCAATACAGCAACTTGGTGGGACAGCTATCTTGAGGCCTTATCCGAAATTCGAGCGGTCCTTGCGCAGGCAAAGAAGTCCAGGCCGGCGCTGAGTTCGGCATGTGGTTTGTGCCACTGGCAGTCATCCTGCAAAGAAGTGCTTGAAAAGGCAGGTGACTTAACGCTCATTGCGGAATTGGGCCGGGCCAGCCGAGATAAGATCAGCGGCGTCATACCAACCATTCAGGCTTTCGCCGATCGCGACCCCGACACCTTCGTGCAGGGGAAGAGGACCGTCTTTTCAGGAATAGGGCCGGAGACCTTGCACAAGTTCCACTCTCGAGCCCAATTGCTGAGCACGCTGGGCGCGACCGCCTACCTTAAGGAAAGGATCGAGGTTCCGATCAACCAGAAAGAGGTGTTTTTCGACATTGAGGCTGATCCGATGCGCGGTGTCGTGTACTTGCACGGATTTGCGGAGCGTGAGTACGCGCGCCCCGAGACGGCACGGTTCACTCCCCACTTTGCTGCCGGGATTGAATCAATCCACGAGGAGGAAGCATTCCGGAGCGCTTGGAATTGCATGACTGCGCGAGTCCGAGACTCCACAATCTACTACTACTCTAAGTACGAGAGGACTGAGTATAAGAAACTCGCGGCGAAGTACCCTGCGGTTTGCTCGGTAGACGAAGTTGAAGCTCTTTTTGCCCAGCCCGCGATGATTGATCTTTACTTCGACGTCATCAAGAGAACGACGGAGTGGCCACTCTATGATCAATCCATCAAGACCATTGCAAAGTACCTTGGATTCCATTGGCGGGACACAAGTCCTTCCGGAGCTGCATCCATCGAGTGGTATAACCGCTGGATTGAAACCGGCGACCTAGCAGTCAAGCAACGGATCCTTGACTACAACGAAGACGATTGCCTCGCAACCGGCGTTGTCGTGGATGGAATCCGGGCTTTGCCGGTAAAAATCTGAGCGCAGCCCGGAGACGTCGTTTCTCCGGGGATGAAATGATCTTTCCCATGGAAGGCGGTCTGTAGCATGAGAAGTGGACATTCTCAGGAACTTGCGGCCCAACGCGGATAGGCAGGCCACTGATTTGCCGATCTACGACACATGAAGGAGATGCGGTTTGGCGCCGGGATTTCAGTCGATCGGCGGCCGCATGTGCGCAGATAGCGCAGCACCTGTGTCGGTCCGCCCAGGGCCTGCTTGGCATACACCACCCAGTGCCGGCGATGTACGGTGCGCACCAGATGCGCGAACCGCCTGGGTTGCTGGAAGCGCGCCGCAGGGCCCTGCAGTCGAGTAGTCCCTTGCGATCGAGACTTCTCAGTCCAGCCGTGAACTTGCCGCGGAAGACCTTGCGCAGGATCGGAATGGGCAGCAGGAAGAAATGCTGGCAGAAGCCTGCGATGATCTGGTTAACGGCATCACGTCGGGCAGATAAGGTCGCCGGAGTGCCCTGACGAACAGGAGCCGCAGAGCCACAGCCTGACCCTCGATGGTGCGCGGCGAGGGCTTGCGGTCCCAGAATAAGCGCTCGGTGTTGGCGCAGCCGAACCCATCTTGGACCGCGTCCTCCGAGGAATCGCCGCTGGCCGCAGCAACGGCTGCGATAAGAATCGAGTTTCCAGCGTCCGGTGGCAAGTGGTTAAGGTATGGTATTTGCCACATTGTAAGTAGCAACTATAGTATTTCGACCGGCCAATCTATGGTAGCGATGATCTCTTCAGGTCGTTGACTGCAGAGTTGACGGATTTCCCGTACCCAACTGTCAGACGTCGAAGTGCAGGCAAATCAGGCAGCTGATTGGGGCGAATTTGGTCCCGGCCCCTGGCCGACCTCCCACCGTCAGTGCCCCCTAAACACAGTCAAATGTTGATCTTCGATACACATGGCGCAATTGTCTGCCAATTTTCAGCCGCGCGACAGCTACAGCTAGGACAGCCGGACAACTCTTTACACACGATGAGGTGACCCCCTCGGGTGAGACAGTTTGAGTTTTGACAGCTTGCCGTTTGCTGGATTGTGGTTGTCATTCGGGCTGAGGTGTTTCAGACTCAGCCCCGGTTGGTGAAGCGGAGGCGGGCTCTGCT
>Ga0208034_1001118_pt1 | contig 17521 bp, 12 predicted proteins | sample June2015DPH_8_10_FD_184699 | JGI IMG/M metagenome (GOLD analysis project Ga0208034, IMG submission 184699) | Peatland microbial communities from SPRUCE experiment site at the Marcell Experimental Forest, Minnesota, USA - June2015DPH_8_100... | ecosystem: Environmental > Terrestrial > Soil >...
CTTGCGGAACGCTTCCAGATCGTCCGGCTTTCTCTGCGGTATGACCACAAAAAGCATCCACGCCGGTGTTCCCTCGACCACAAACACCTCCCACCAGCGTACGTTCTGCGCGCCTTGCAGCGCATCATTAATTTGACGGGAGTAGACCTTGTTGCCCAAGAGGTCGCCTCGTTCGTCTTTCACCTCATAGTCCAGCACGTCGACCGACCGTCCCAGGACCTTAATCAACGGGAACTTGACCTTAACCAATGTCCCATCCATATTTTGTACGTTCGCCTCGTAAGCCGGGTCGAGCACCTCGATCATGTCACCGGTGGCATAGCGGACGAGCGGGAGGCATTCTCCTGGTCGGGATATAAGCAGTTCTCCTCTCCTCCCCTTGGTCCACCGCCACCACGGCGTGCCTGGCACGGAGCCTCCCTCTTCGTCCCCTGAGGGATGGAGATCCTCAGGACGTGCGATCTCTGCTATGAAGGAGTCGAAGTAGAGGCAAAGCCCCTCCGTTGACGGGTCGAGCTGAGCCGCGATGAGGATGTTCTCTGTGCTTCCGAAGACATCAACCATCCTGATGCGCGGGAACGTCTGTCGTATCTCTTCTCGGTACGCCGTAACTGGTTCCGCATAGGAGACTCCGACCCGCATCTCCGCGGCCAGCTTTCTCAGCTTGTCCAAGTCCACGCCGCTGAGATACAGTTTAGCGGCGATCGCGGCGAGGGGCTTGGGAAGGTGATAGTCCCGGTTCAGTTTGCCTTTGACGAGGTCTTGGAGATAGCTAGGGTCGTTGCATGCCCTGTCTATGAGATAGTACATCAGCGTCGCCCCGGCCATCACACCTATCCGATCGACCTTGCACGCCCCCTTGAACGCCTTGATAAGATCCGTGTCTCCAGTAAGCATGGTGGAGACGAGCCCTTTCAAAGGGATCTTGGAAGCGGCGACTTCAACGATGGGGCCGGATATCATCGGGTACGCCCCCCCTACGTTCCACCCCATCCACGTCTGACTGACACCAGCCTGGCGCATGAGCTGTGCGTAACCCTCCGCCAAGTTATCGAATTCAGCGCTGGAATATGGTATGCGCTTCGGATCGCCCGTCGATCCGGAGGTCTTTACGAGATAGTCAGCCGGCTGGAGGAGGATACCGTCCCAGCTTACCCGGTCTACGGCTTCCTTGATCGCCGAATAATGCGTGACGGGTAAGGTGTCGAGGTAGTCGAGAGTGATGTCCAAATGCACCGTGCCCTGGTAAAATGGTGATCTACTTGCCTGATCCAAGATGGTGTTCAGCAGTAATTCCTGCTTGTCTATCTCAGAAGGCGTCATTACATACGTCTGCTGTGCCTTCTGGCTAGTACTTTGATGCACCCCTCACCTCGGTCATTCTTACTGATGGCTCATCAGTAATATGCTTTTCCGCTTTTGGCCGATTTCGTGTCCGCCGGATGCAGCTTCCGGAACATCTGCTGAAAGCGCGTGGCGTCGTCAAGCCGCTCGCATCTTTCGCCCATGGTCCCAAAAAAAGGGGGCGAAGAGCAAGGGAGGGGCGGACCGGGGAATCGAAGCTGCTGGCGCGAGCAGTCGCCGGCTCCCGAAGCGCATCTTGGTGTGCGGGCCTTCCCACGATCAACTATGCAGGAAAAGAATTCAATTAGGTGCCCACGCGCCCGACGTATCAACTTCGTTACCAACGCTAGCAAAACGGCACAAAATGCTCGTTATGTTTTGTAAGACCGCACACGTTGCAGGTACGAGCCTCTCAGGCCCTCGCGCAGGTTGAATCAAGAAGATTTAAGTCTTAAGCTAACCCAGAAGCTAACACAATTGTGAATGATTTTGACCACAGCAGAGCACTGAATAGGGGTAGCAATGCAGGCCATCTTCGTGCGTAGTCGAGAGGCATTAGTTAAAGAGTGCCACCGTATCATAGATGACGGAGGAGTGGCTTTATGCGAGCTACATATCGCGGCCGGCGCGTGCACGTGCTGCACATTCGCGCAAGGGAATTGGATAGGCGTGGTTCCTGGCGAATGGGCCTTTCTTGACAAGGAAAATACTGAAGGGTGGACAGAATACAAAGAAGGTTTTCAATGCCACCGAGACCCGACAGAGTGCAGCACTAAACCTCTGGACTGCAAGTTGTACCCGTTCTTTCCTTACGAAGTAGCTGACGAGGGGCACCATTACCGAGTCTACGTCGGGGCTGGAGATGAAAAGTGCGCTGCTAAAAATCTCTTAATTTCAGCCTTAAAAAAGCAAGTCATTGCGAAAGGCAGCGCCCGACCGTTTGGGAGGCACTTATACTTGGTTGGCAGAATCGGAGCAATCCTGTACGAGGCAGGTCTCAGTGCGTGGATGAAAAAGACTTATGAAGGCTACGTGGGATACAGCCGAGGTTACGTGGTTGTGGTTAACAAAGAAGACGTGTAACACGAGGGTTGGTAACGCCACGAATGTCGGCGCAGCCTTTTTTCCTTACCTACCCGCTGCCGGCGCCAGCTAATACAGTTGCCCCACAAGAGGTGAGAAGTTACCGCAGATGCAACGAGCAGATAAACGGGCCAACGTCCCGCTGAGGATCCGAACAATTGCAGCGAACAATCCAGTGACGCACTAACTCAACTGCGCCGTCTCTTCGAATCTAGTACCCGTCGTGCAGCGCCCCACCGCGAGCAGCACGCCGACAGGATCGCTCACGCCCCTAAAGACGTTCGAGCATATGGGCGGCCCCTTACCGGCTGTATTGGCCCGGAGGAAAGTGGCGTCGGCGATGACTCGCAGCTGAACTTTGGTTTTTATCCCGGAGACGACTCTCTCGCAGCTGATGCGAATGTTTGGGAGTAAGAAGTGCTATAACGCAAATAGGGAATCTTTGAACGCTCGTGTTAGGCTATATTGCTCTTTGGGAGGTACGGCAGATTTTCAATAAGGTTAGTTTGACGCTCTATATTTGAAATTGGATGGCATTCGGTGAAACTCCACTCTAAATCTCCGATGACCCATCGTCCTTTTTCGTTTAAACCTACGGCGAATTTCAACGCTATGCCGTAACGGTACTTCTTGTATGGTGCCCGAGTACAGATATCTCCGAGGCTGTATGCCACGATTGTCTTAGCAGCATTATGATTCGCTTGAGCTAATGGCTGAGGAATGTGAGAATGATGGCCAATTATCGCATCAAATTGTTCAACATACCTTTCTCCTTGTTCAATTATTTCAGGCCGTGGGTATAACTCCAATTCATAACCCCAGTGAGGGTAGAGTACGTTAAAATGTCCTTGATCAATAAAACCGCGACTCTTTTCAAGAGAATCCAGCGGAGAGATATAATTACAGACTTGATTGCTCCATTGCGAACCTGCGATGATTCGGATGTGCGTATTAACGTCTACGTATGGTGTTTCTGCTAATCCAAATACATGAAACCCGTTTTGATCTAATAGACGGACCGATCGTTCAAATGCTTCTTGCCCAAAATCCCCTGCGTGGTTATTCGCCAAAGACAAATAGGTCTTCTTGGGATCGAATAAATCTCGAAGGGAACTGATGATATTTTCGTCGTGCCGCTGGGCCGTATTGTAAATAACCCCCTTTGGTTGCTTTAGGGTAGGTTTTACTATAGTCGCTTCAAAGTTCCCGAGCAGATAGTCGCATTGGCCGAAAAACTGTTTTAAGTCGTCTCCAGGTATCCAGTGATATCCCATCATATCCATGATGTCGCCGACTGCTCCAATTTTTTGTTCGGAGTCAATAGTCTCATTCAACACGATCTTGTGAGGGAGATATTGTACAATTTCTCGATTGCGTCTGGTGTCTATTCCAAATATATTTCGAACGATGACACCCCAAGTTTCCTTCCTGTCGTAGGGGCTGGCAATTTTTTTGTATTTGACAGGTGTTTCTTTGCAATTAGGAGCGGTAACTGCGCCTTCTTCCGTTCTGGTATCAGCTTCCACTTTATGAGTCATCACGCGTTTCACTCATCGCCAACGTCGATCAATTACTACACCAGCCGGTTGTGCGCACCCATAATAAAGAACACGGCGCCGGTGAGTAAGAAGAGGGACGCATTTTGGAGTGCGCGTGCAGTATCTCTGAAGATCAGTGCATCTGTAAGGCCGTCGTTCGAGTTTGTGACCGGGAGCACTTTGGCAAGGTTTGCACGTAGTCGGCATCATTGCGAGGGGCTTTGCAACTGCTGAGGGTCCTGAAAATCTGAAGATTGACACTGCGTGCGAGATAGAAGTTCCGACATGTTTCTTATTCTGACGGGGAGGTTGAAATGCTTCAGGGATTCATAAAAGGGCCGCATTTCCGTTCGAACAACCTTAGGCGAGTGAACCGAGACTTATCTCTTGTCTGCGCCAGATACCCCATCTTCACCCTTGCCAGTCAGGCCTTCTTTTCGTCTGGAGTCTGTCGCTTATTAGCTTCTTTACGAGGACCGAAAGGTAGAGTCAGTATGTGCAGGACATAGTAAAAAACGGTGGTGATGGCGATAAGAAAGGCACCTCGGAGGAGCACACCACGAGGATAAGCGACAACATTCATCCCGCCCTCTTCTTTCTCCGGGTTATACGCAAATCCGCGGACCAAACACAGGGGAATCGCCTCATCGCTCTTGCCCACAAGCAGGCCGCTCAGAGCTGCAAGTGAATCGGCGATCAACTCCATGTTTCCTCCTCCTCCCTCTCTACCAAAGACATCATCACAAATAATGTTACGGCTGACCGGATCGAGTCCTGCACAGCCAAGGGCTATATCCTGAGTGCCGAGCTTTCCTATGACGGCGGCTGAGTCGGTGACGATGACCGCAACCTCTTTTCCAGTTGCCTGACACACGCTTCGGCGAATCTCCCTGGCTGAGGCGTTGGCGTCGATGGGCAACAGTGCCACACACCCTTTGGGTACGTTCGAGGTGTCGATTCCTGAGTCATCAAGCAGAACGCCGCGAGTTTTGACCATAAGTAACGCGCCACGACTTTCAAAATCATCGGCCAATAGCTCGGGATCATCGGTACAGGTTAAAAATCTCGCCCACAAGGATGGAATTTTATAAATTTGCTTCATCGGAAAAATGAATTGAACCCGCCCTTCTCTCAAAATTAGCTCCACTTTTTCAGGATTCTTGCTAAATGCCTTTCCGATCACGCGAGCTTTCAACGAAGGTTTGATTTCACTGAGTCTGATAATTCTCCCCTCGAAGATCGACACTAGTTTTGAAACTACCACCAGGACGTCACGATCCTCGAGGGTGAGGCTGTTTGCCGAAAGGACGTCCGCGATGTACTCGCCTATGGATTTTCCGGCACAGGTGTCAACCGTGGCCGGTTCGCGAACTTTTAGTGGATAGGCCTCAATTCTGTTTTCCGGCACTCACGCCCCCCCTTTCTTTTTATGCACATTCTTCTGGCTAGCGCCTTAATCCATCCACAATGGATTTTACTGGCGTTTTATCACTGATAAGCGTTGGCTTCCGTTCTTGTGCAATTCAGTGTATGGCGTGCGAAACAAAGCTTTCCGGGAGACTGCTGCTAGCCTATGTTGCCGTCAAGCTGCTCGCATGATTCGCTAATGATTCGCTAAAGGGGAATGCAACCAAACCTTGCTTTGTATCACAGGGCTGACTCTCTCATCGTTGATTTGTGAAACTCGGGAGGAAGTGAGACACAGCAAAGAAGTAATATAACAAGTGTTGCACAGCCGTGGCGGGGCACGAGGTTTCAGAGAATGTATGGAATGAGCCGTTTAGTTCTCTTTGAGTACGCGACATATGCGTCGCCAAGCTTCGAAGTCAAAAATTCCTCCTCCACGTGTATCCGGTAGCTAAAAACCACACCGAAAAGTGGTATGAGCACGAGCAGGGATCCCCACGTCTGGGACACAAACGCCAATCCGATTACCTGGAGCAGCCCTCCGGAATAAGAGGGATGGCGCACGAGCCGGTACGGCCCTCGATCTACCACCGTCTGCTCCTCTTGAACGCCGATCGCACCCGAGAAATAACGCCCCAAGACCGCAACCGACCACAGTCGAAGCAAAATGCCTGCACTCAGCACGCCGATTCCGAGGAAAAATACCCAGCTCGGCAATCTCGTTATACCAGAAAAGGCGAAGAGCAAGAGAACGATGACGTTTAAACACATGTTTATACTTATCAGCAAGCCAGATCCTTTATCTTCATCTTTTATCGCGACCCGATGGCGGCGCGACTCGTTAATCCTCCAAAGCACGAGTTCGCTTACTAGCCAAAGCGCGCAGATGACAAAAAATAACCACGCTGCCGATGTCGTTGGGAATATGTTCTCAAAAGAAGCCAACTTCAACCTCGTGTCAGTTAAGCATTGTTCTCGCTCGATTTAGAGGAACATCCATATATCTATATTACTGTCCGGTGCTAAAAAAGGCAAAAAATATGCAAAAGGCCGTTACGTGCACTTGCGCCGAATACTCAAGGGCCTAACAGAGGCCTCGACTCAATCCTTCTGAAATTCACCGGCTGGCAACTGCTGAAGGAGCGAATCTGAAGACTGGCACGATATGCGAAACAGATATCCTTACGTGATTTGTTATTCAATCAGAAGGCGGACTCTTTGGGGGTCTGTTGACAATTCAAAGGGAACCGTTTTAGACACTTGATGTAATAGTAACGACTTCTGACGGTGCATAGTCTAGTTCTAGGATTGCTGCGGCTGAAGGATCGCGTTTTTGGCCTAAGTCCACGCCAACGAAGTAATAACCATTCGCTTTTTCTAGATGCTTCGTATAGCTCAGGGTTTAGCACCATATTACGTTCATCGTGCCATGCCGAAAAGCTGCCATCACTAGGGACCAAGAATTTAGATCCCTCATTCTTTCGTAATCCTCATTTTTGCTAGCTCATCACATCGTGATGGATTAATCGTGCAGTCATTTGAATTGAAATTCTACAAGAACAAAAACCTGAGGAATATCCTGGGCTTATCCAACCACTTTGGCAGGACGTAACATAAACCAATTTTTAACTCCAATTTTTATTTCCTCTCCCACTACTTTAAATCCGAATCGCTCATAGAAGATTACGTTTTCATGTCTGTCTGTCTCACGGTACGCCTCTAACTTGTTCCTATCGATGATATCACAATATAATTTCATCATTTGACTTCCGATACCCTTGCCCTGGAAATCTGGCTCAATGCCTATCGCCATAAGATGCCAGTGTGGTTTTTGGTGATCATGCTTCTTCCACCCACCATAGATTTTCGTTGCCCGTATTAGAGGGGCCAATCCTCCGGCCGCCCTCACAGCGGATAGTATCACCGATAGTATCCCCTTCAGGCTCCTCGCCTGGCAAGCAGGCCATTTAGCTATCCACATCCCGCCTAAGATCCGGCCATCAAGCTCGGCGATAAAAAAATTGTCCGATCCGTATCTGAGCGCACCTGCGAAGGTAATCTGCAGCCGACGCGCTACCATCGGCTTACCTTGGTATATGGCAAGAAAAACTGGGTTCGTCGCCTGAGCTTTTGCAAGTACGTCAGCCCCTGGGGAATGTCTGCCTTCTGCATCTCACGTATTTTAACTGTATCTTCCATAGCTAAATATCCTCATCAAAATAATAGTTTTAAAGCAAGTCATTGATTACATCATCTATTATTTGCGATTGCTCGAAAGAGAGATACTTAAGCTCCTGTTTGCAGTTCGGCAACGAGATCTTTAACATCAAACATTGGCTTTTCAAAATTGAGTCTGGATTTTGGCTAAGCATACACTTTGAGTAAGCGACAGGAACCAATTTTTTGTTCAAACGTTGCCAACGTGTCGAAAACCCGTCATTCGCTTCCGTTTTTTAATTTAACTGCCGAAAGGCACGTGCTGTCACTTCTGACTTTTGTTGTCACTTCTGATACCGAGCTTTCCAAAGCCTCAAAAGCGAAAAAAAAGAAAAAAAAGAAGTGTAAAGACAAACGATTTACTGTTTTGCTATGGTCCTGGCCAGACTAGTTACTGCGAAAAATGCGGCAAGGAACTAGTGCTCGTCGAACCGGGGCGAGGCGAAGTGGACGTTGTACTTGTTAGGGTCGAGCCCGCCCGCGAGGACCAGCGGCCGCACCACCTGCGGCCAGCTGATGGCCTCGGCCAGGAACAGCCTCTTCTTCACACCGTCCTCCGTTCATGTGCACTCGCACGCGACGCCAGGACAGTCCCCGAGGCGAACGAGTCCAACCAGAGCGCGAGCGGGAACACCCCACCCATAACTGCGCGCTTTTCGCGCACGAACAGTCGCCGGTTCTTCTGCGCGGATGTCCAACGCAAGGTCAATGCGACCCTTTTTACACAGATTACCTCGAGACCCATTGACGGGGTAGTTTATTCAAATTCGCGTCGCGATCAGCCGACCGGCCGAGAGCACCCCGCACGGTCGCAGATGGGTTGCACCTCATCGAAGGGAGCACGCAAGTGCGCATCTGCCCGTCATAGTGCGCCTCATATCTTTTCAGACTAAAGTCTTCCGCATTAGGATCGACTAAATGACAAGAAGTAATTTGCTGACTTAACAGCAATGCTATCTTTATCAAATATCAGTCGTCACGAATTTTATATAGTGTAGAAACCACACGGCTTATGGAATAGTCGTGCGACAAGCAAGTCGTTGCGCTGTAGCAGAGGTGACTAATTTGGAAGCGCCGATAGAAATCAAAGACAGAATAAAAAGTTTAAATGAGCGCTTAGCCCGATACATCCCTCCTCGCGAAACGTGGACCCCTGCTGAAGAGGCCCTGTTCAAGCCGATCGACCTCTACAGAGTGCCCCTGGAGGAGGCGCGGACGATGCAGCTAAGGGCGATCAAGCATACGTTCACGCGTCACTACAAGCTGAGTCAGTTTTACCGCGAGTACTGCGAGGGGAGGGGATTTACCCCTGAGGACATCAGAACTTACGATGATCTGGAGAAAATCCCCCTCATCGCCGACTTTACCTTCAAACAGCACCCTTCGGGCAAGGACCTTGCGTACTGGATTTCCCTCGTCTTTACAGGCGACCTGCCCAAAGTGGTCATCAAGGGCGCCAACCCTACCTTCGACGACATCATCAACGCCTTCAATGCGGCAGGGCTACTGGTAGCATACAGCAGCGGCACGAGCGGGCGGCATACGGTGATCCCGAGAGATATGAGGACATACTTGACCAATCAGTATGCAGACAGCAAGCTGAAGTCATGTCTATTCGATTCAATGGCCGCCGATCACTTCCTCTTGTTATTTCCCAACCCAACACAGACTAACTTGTGGATTGGCAAGGTAATGGGTGTTAAGTCGGAAATGTATAACGATGTGCACTTTGCTCTGGACTTTCATATAAGCGCTGACTTAACCCTCAAGGCAATGACCGATACGGAGCAGCCCGGACGTGCACCACCGTCTGCCGAAGAGCGGCAGCGGAAAATTATCGAGATCGCCATAAAGTGGCTCGAGCAGTACGACCAGACAACCGATATAATCGGACTTGAGGGGGCGCCCTTCCTCATCCTCGATTTGATGAACACATTAGAACGAGAGGGAAAGCGCTTTGAGTTCGGTGAGAGGGGAATGGTCTTAACGGGCGGCGGCTGGAAAATAAGCGAGGATAAACGCGTCCCGTACGCGGACTTCAGGAAACGGGTCGAGGAGGTGCTGGGCATCCCCGAAACGCGCTGCCTCGATACGTACTCCATGATCGAAGGGAACGCGACCATGAACACGTGTCCGGAGGGACACTACTTCCATATCCCCTACACGTGGTTTAAGCCGCTCGTCCTTGATAAAAGCCTTATGCCCGCGGGCTACGGCGAGTCGGGGCGCTTCGCCTTCCTCGACGCGCTCGCGGGAAGCTACCCCGGCTTCATCATCACCGGCGATAAGGTGCGGATGCTCGAACACTGCCCCGTCTGCGACCGGCCCGGCCCGGTTCTCGAGCCTGAGGTGCAGCGCGCCAAGGGAGAAGAAGTACGGGGCTGTAGTGAGGAGCTGCGAAGAGTCTTCGCGGAGACGGTGCGAAGAGGCAATTAATGATACAAGCAGGCGAAATCACGGAGCTGGATTCACAGGAGTCGCAGACGCAGTTCAGGTTAAGGCGGGGCTTGACGGTCGCCAGGCTGCTGCTCAGGAACCCCTGGATCCTCAACAAGTTGCTGGTGATGGGCCCGGACGAGCCGCGGTACGTCCGGCCGCCGAGGGCGCATGAGCTCCCCGAGTACCGCGAGGGATTGAAGCGCTGCACCTCCCGCGAGAAGTACCTCAGGCCAACGCGGTGGTGCAACCCTCGGGAACCTCTAGTTGTCGCCTTAGCGAACGAACTGGGCGCGTTTGAATTGCCAGACTGGGAGTTCGCAGACGCTGCCTACTGGTGGACGAAGACCAGAATAAAAACTGAACTGGTGCCCCTTGATAGCGTGAGTGCGACCCTGAAGAGGGGCACCGGGACATGCTTTCACGTGAGCTCTCTGTGGATCGCACTCTGCAGGGCCGCCGGGATTAAAGCCCGCTACAAGAGTTTTAGGACGCCGTTGCACGATATACCGATGAACCTAAACGTGACTCAGATGTACTTAGACGGAACTGAGCTAGCAATGCTTCCGGACCTGCTCAATTTGGGGGGTGGCCATGCAGAAAGCGAGGCGTGCGTGGACGGAAAATGGATAGTTGCAGACGTTGGGATGAGCCCTGAGATGCACGCTCATTCAGGCGTCCCTATAACAAGGTTCGGAGAGGATGCGATAGGGTCGACATTTACAATAGTTCCGGGTCTGAAGATAGAGCGGTTTGAGTCCCTCCCCTTACGGGCGGGAATCGCGTTGGGAGCTTCTTCACTTTTTCGCGTGTTCAGGGAACGAGGGAACGTTGGTTTTGCCGATATGGTACCATCAGGGAGGAAGATCATCGAAGAGGCTGGTGGCATTGAGGCGTACGATCTGGATGCAAGGAGGATGAGGGAGTCCGCCCTTACGGAAGGGCTAATGAGAGGAATAACGAGGCTCAAAGAGGACGCTCAGCATAAACAAGTCATAGTATTTGAAGAGTGATGAAATCACCGACAGAAACGTGAAATTGCACAACCAGAAAAAGCGCTGCAGGCAGCGCCAAAGGAGGGGAATATAAGGCTTATGCTAGCCAAGATAATTTTGTGCAAAAGCCCGTGCTCATAAAGCTAAAGAACGTCGACTTAACATTGCCGCCAAAGACAGATTGAAGACTAAATGAGGTTTGCAAAAACGGCATCAACAACCAACGTTTGAACGTTCTGGTTAGTTTACAGGTCTATGCGGGAGATACGGCAGATTTTCAATAAGGTTAGTTTGATATTCCGTTTTTGAAATTGGATGGCATTCGGTGAAACTCCACTCTAAATCTCCGATAACCCATTCTTCTCTTTGTTTAAAACTACGTCGAATTTCAGTGCGATGCCAAAATGGTATTTCTCGTATTTTTTCCGAGGACAGATATCTCCAAGGCCATATGCTATGATTGTTTCTGCCGCGTTATGGTCCGCTTGAGTTAACGGCTGAAGGACATGAGAATGATGGCCGATTATTGCATCAAACTTCTCAATATACCTTCTCCCTTGTTCAATCGTGTAGGGTCGTGGGTATAACTCCAATTCATAACTCCAGTGTGGATAGAGTAGGTTGAAACGTCTTTGATCAATAAAATCGAGACTTTTATCGGGAGAATCCAGTGAAAAAACGTAATCACAGACTTGATTGCTCCATTCCGTACCGCTGGTGATTCGAATATGCTTATCTACGTCTACAAATGGCGTATCCACTAATCCAAATATGTGAATCCATTTTGCACTAATAAACGAACGGATCTTTCGAGGGCTAATTGCCCAAAATCCCCTGCGTGGTTATTCGCCAAAGACAAATAGGTCTTCTTGGGATCGAATAAATCTCGAAGGGAACTGATGATATTTTCGTCGTGCCGCTGGGCCGTATTGTAAATAACCCCCTTTGGTTGCTTTAGGGTAGGTTTTACTATAGTCGCTTCAAAGTTCCCGAGCAGATAGTCGCATTGGCCGAAAAACTGTTTTAAGTCGTCTCCAGGTATCCAGTGATATCCCATCATATCCATGATGTCGCCGACTGCTCCAATTTTTTGTTCGGAGTCAATAGTCTCATTCAACACGATCTTGTGAGGGAGATATTGTACAATTTCTCGATTGCGTCTGGTGTCTATTCCAAATATATTTCGAACGATGACACCCCAAGTTTCCTTCCTGTCGTAGGGGCTGGCAATTTTTTGCTATTTATGAGTGCTGTTTTACCATTAAATGCGGGAATTGCTTCTTCTTTAGGTATAGTCTCAGCTTCCGCTTTTATGAGCACTGTGTATTAATTAAAAAAGATAGTGATCACCATTCAAAAGCATATGATACTCGTCTCGATTAACTGCATGTATGCGATCATTTTTCGCGCCAATCGGTTACGACTGCACCGATTACAAGGAAGATGATGCCTGCGAGTAATACCACGGACGCGTTATACAGGGCGCCTGGAATATCTCCCCAAATCATCGCGTCTGTGAGACCAGTATTCAAGAACGTCAGCGGAAGCACTTTGGCGACGGTTTGCACATAGTCGGGCATGAGTTGGAGGGGCTCAAACGTGCCAGAAAGGAAAAGCATCGGAAATATTATCGCCATGGATGCTGCGCTTGCCGCTTCTTCGCTCTTCACAAAGCGAGCGACGATCATCCCAATTCCGGTAAAGCATATAGTGCCTGCGAAGAGAAGGAGCAAGGTCGCCGCATCTGGTACAGTAACTATATCGTAAACGAGCTTCGCAACGACAAAGATCAACACTGTTGAAATCAAGACGACGACAAATTGATACAGAATCTTCGCAATGAGCCAGTCAGACTTTCCAAAAGGAGTCGTCGAGAGTTTTCTTAGGATTCCTTTGAGACGAAGCTCAGTGTTCGTCGTCGATGTCCCAAGCACGCCGATTGTGAGGACAGCTAAACTGATGATACCTGGCACGAAGAAGTCGATGTACTTAAATTGAGACGGAAGGATCTTTTGGCTCGTAACGTTGGCGAGTTGTCCAGATCCTCCAAGCTGCGCGAAGAAGCTTTCTGCTACGCTGGTAACGATTCCAATGGTACCAGAGGTTATCAGCTGCGATTGGTCGACTTTCAATATTAACGTGCCAGGCGTGGTTGTGGTATTGTTGCTCGATTTAAGCGGCGCTTGACCGATAGTAACTACATTAAGGACGCTAGTGTTCGTTTGGCCTGCGATCGAGGAATTGACCCGCCCGCCGCCAGTGGGAGACGCTTTGCTGAGGGCCACGTTTCGTTGCACGTCGTTCCCAAAACCCGCAGGGATAATGAGCAAAGCACCGATTCCGCTCGATTTCATGTACGCAACAGGATCTTCATTGGCCGCAACCATAGTGACGGTTATATTTTTAGTTGAGTTGAACGCTTCGACAAGGGCAGCTGACGTGCTCGAGTTATCTTTGTCTTGGATCGCGAGTTTGTAAGAAACGTCTTCACTGTATACTGATCCAAGAACAAGCATGACGACAATAGGGAAGGCGAGCACCCAAAAAAAAGAGCTTCCCCCTCTGAATAATATTTTCAGGCTGCTGATAAAATCGATGTAAATCAGAGACAGTTTCATGAGGTCGCCTCTTCGTGTGCGCGGGTAAGTTCAAGGAACACATCTTCCAGGGAGGGCTTAGTCATTTCAAGGTCATCAAAGGCGACTCGATGTTGATTAAGGAGTTCTGCGATCCTGACTAGATCTTTCTTGTCACACACCGGTACGATAACGTTGCCGTTATTCACTTCTGTGCCCTTCCATTTAGTCCCCAACGCCTCAAAAGCCTTAGTGCCCCCACCGTGTATGACTATTTTTGTCCGCAAGCCGTGGTTATTAATGAGATTCGCCGTCGTGCCCATGGCCTTGATCTTCCCGTTGAGGATGATTGCAACGATGTCCGCGAGCGTCTCTGCCTCTTCCATGTAGTGGGTGGTTAAGAACACCGTTTTTCCCTCGTCGCGCAGCTTTGTTATTATTTCCCAAACGCGCCTTCGGGCATTCGGGTCAAGCCCTTCGGTAGGCTCATCTAAGAAGACGACTTGAGGATCGTTAACGAGTGCGATTGCCACACCCACTCGTTGCTTCAATCCGCCCGACAAATTCCTGTACTGTGTATTTGCTTGGTCTGCCAAGTCTACCGACACGATTAGCTCGTCTATGTCACGGCTTTTCTCATACGTCGTCGCGTAGTACTTCAAGTTCTCACGCACGGTCAGCCGATCGAACGTGTTAAATTCTTGCGGCACTACCCCGATTCTCTTCTTGATCTCCTTCTGATCTTTAGTAATGTCTAGTCCTAAGACGTAAGCCGCCCCCGCCGATGGCTTTTGCATGCATTCCAGCATCTCCACGGTCGTAGTCTTGCCTGCTCCATTCGGGCCTAGAAATGCAAATATTACTCCAAAGGGTATACTAAAAGATATATGATCGACAGCTCTGATGCTGCCGTAACTCTTGACGAGTCCGTCAATTTCAACTGCCCAGTCTGTTTGATCCTGCCGGTGGTTTCCTTGTTCCAATTGTTCGCGCGCTTGTTTGAGCGGGGTCGCGTCTCCTGCGTCTTCGGCTGAGCGAGCGGGTTCCGATTCAGTGACCGGTGCAGGAGGCGCGATGAACGGGTTGCTGCAATCGCGACAAAATGCAACGTAAGGTGGGTTCTTCGCCCCGCAGTTCTGGCAATATTTTTCGTTACCCATGGCGCGTAGCGGCGCTGGTTCTTCGGTTGTCGTGCCGACGGAGGACGTCGCTCCCTCTGACGCGGGGGCGAATACAAATGCGGGCGGCGACGCTTCAGCCGTTTTTCCGGAAGCGACGACGGGTGCCGCGGCCCGCCTTGATGGCCTCGCGTCACCTACAACGGCAGAGCCTTTTTCACGGAGCCGCCGCACGTACAAATAGCATGCGGTGACCAAGGCTGCGGTGATAAGCGCGATGATCGCATACAGGGGCGTTAGATTGACAGGAACGCTTGTTGTCGCACTCGGCGTGCCAACGAAAGAGGAATTCTGTGGCTCCACGACAGTGTAAACAATCGCCCCGTTCGAAAACGCCGCTGGAAAGTAGTTCGCCCCGACGGGAACCGAGAACGCGTATCGGCCGTTTTGGTCCGTCTGCGTGTTCGCGACGTTGATGTCGCCCATGTGGAGCGCTACCGCCGCGTTTGCCAGTGGTTTTGTCCCCACGGTAACCCTCCCCGCGGCGTGCACCGTGCTCCCGAGCGATATGCTGTCCGGGACAATCGTCACGTTGTTCACCACCGTCGTTTTGGCGGACGCCGGTGATAACTGTGCGGCAACGGTAGGCACGTCGTTGTGCAGTGAACTGTGGAAAACCATAAAACCAGCCGCAATCACCAAGGCCATAAAGAGGGCCACGCACGCAAATCGCGTTTTGCTGAAGGAACGAGTCACGAGAGTCACCTAGTTGATCGATGCCACAAACCCCGAAAAGAGTTCGCTACTTACAACAAGTACGATAGTGGTATTAAAGATGCGGTTTGTGCGTCGGCTGCGTACGACCTACGCAAGATATCAGGGCAATATCAGCTCCCCGGATTCTTCGCACGCGGTGACCAAATGGCCGCGCTCGTAGCGGAAAAAAAAGATAAAAAAAGAAAGATGCAGAGCGTTTTACGCTCCTGCATGGTACAGCGTCCCTTTTACTCCCTCGCCACGGCCTCTCGATAGACGTTTGCGGCGTACTGTTTGCCATCCAGTCGATCTGTCGCCGCCCTAGCAAATAAAGCCGGGGAGCTTCTCGACTTACGCCGGCTCCGGTTTAACGACCAGATTGCTGACCGCGTACGATTCTTGGACCGGGTAGTTCTTCATCGTCACGCTGTAGAACCTCAAGAACTTCTTGTCGATGTCGTGCATCACCTCTGGGTCTATCGTGCCGTTAGTGGCGTCGACCCAGATCGTACGCTTATTGCCCTTGCTCACAACTTCTCCGTCAATCACGACGATGTCGCCGCCTTTGATCGTGTACGCTGTGTCTTTGAACGCCTTTTCAATGCCTGCAGGGTCAGTTGTGGGATCCATGGCCTTTGGGTCGTAATTGTATATCGCGACGTCAGCGTCAGCGCCGACCCCCAGATGGCCCTTTATGTCGCTAAGTCCTAGCGCTCGCGCAGGACCTGCGCGCGTCATCTTGGCAATATCGTAGAAGTCAAATACGCGAGAGATGCCGCCGATGGCTGTCCGATCAGGTACCCATTTATGCAACGTCTCAAGTCGGTCAAGCCGAGCTTGATTCGACATAAGCCAGCTGATGATACGTGGATACCGCCTGAAAGGTCCTGCATTGGGGTGATCGGTCGTAATGAACGCCTGCATTGGGTCGTCGATCAGCAGGGCCAGCTCGAGCCCAATCGCCCACTGGATGCCACACACGTGAATCTTCGGGCTGTAGACGTAGGGCACAACGCCCGCTGCGGTTTCGAGTTCGATGTCGTCATTACACCATTTGAGGTGGTTCGTGTTGTGGAGGTAGAACTCCATTGGACCGTCAGCGGTCATCGTGGTCGTCTCGTCAAGCGTGACGAACCCCACGTCGACCGTCATATTCTTGTTCTTGTTTATGCGGTCAGCGACCTTTTCGGCCTCTGTTTCAAAGTCTTTCCACGTGGTGCCCCCATACGCGTGGAACTGCATGTGGGCAAAGTTGATCACTTGGTCCCGGGTTTTTGCGTTCCTTGGCAGGGCTCCCTCAAGGAGTTTGATCGAATCTAGAGTAGTCGTGTAGTTACCGGGATGGCCTAGGTTATTACAGTGGAGGTGAATCGACGTCGGCAGGTTCAAGGCCTCGTTCGCCTCGGCAAGCCCGGTGATGATCTCAGATGGCATCACATCGAAATACGGGACGGGATCAGCGACGTTGACACAGTTCATGCCCCATCCCCACGCCTCTGAGCCACCGGGATTCACTAGCTTAACGCAGTATCCCTTCGTCGCTTTGAGCATCCAGGCAACGAAGTCCTTGAGTTTGTCCTTCTCGCCCCGTTTGATGTACTCCATCACGAGCCAGTTGTTGCCGAGCAGCGTGTAGGCCGACTGATCGATCAGCGGTGTGTCTGAAATTTCTTCGTGCGTGTGCCGAGCCATAAGCGGTGGCATTGCCGCTTCGTTCGCTTGGGTGTAGCCCATGCGGGAATACACGTAGCCGGTCTCAAACGTAGACGGTACCGAGAATCCGCCACCCGATCGCGTCATTTTGGTTAGCTTCTTCGTGTGAAACAGCTTGTCCTCGGGCCTCATTATACGGCCAACGTTTATTTTGGGACCGGCGACGTGGGCGTGGATGTCTATTCCGCCTGCCATCACCACTTTGCCGCGAGCATCGATGACTTTGGCTTCAGGAGAAACTTTGTCCACTATCTTGTCGTCGCGAATGGCAATGTCCATGACATCGCCGTTCACGCCATTTTTAGGATCGTAGACGTATCCGTTTTTGACTAATATTT
>Ga0208034_1001119_pt1 | contig 17519 bp, 17 predicted proteins | sample June2015DPH_8_10_FD_184699 | JGI IMG/M metagenome (GOLD analysis project Ga0208034, IMG submission 184699) | Peatland microbial communities from SPRUCE experiment site at the Marcell Experimental Forest, Minnesota, USA - June2015DPH_8_100... | ecosystem: Environmental > Terrestrial > Soil >...
CGCAATACAACCCCGACTCTCCGCCTGCTCCATCGGGTAAAGATACCGCATCGCGACTCGGTTGTCCAGAAGAAGTTACAAATATCTAAGGCTTATTGCACTTGGAGGATTGAACAAATTCACCCTGCTTCTATCCACAACGTGCTTGATAACAACGGTGCTCCTGAGCTATCTTCCGGCCTTGGCTCTCGGTCCCGTCCTTGAGCGATTACTCTTCGGAAGATAAAAGAGTTGGAAATTTACATCGATGCTCGCTCCGCGCCCTACCAAGCTCCGTTCGCAACGCGACGTTAACCTGTGGCGGATCCCGCTGCAGCTCTCGCTCGCCGCCGTCGTGCTATTCGCGATTACCCTGGTTCCTGACATCCTCGACAAGTATGGCTACATTCACATCCCGTCGTGGTTGACGATGGGCAGCATCGACGACGCGCGCGCGATCCTGTCGGCGATGATGGGCGCAGTGGCAACCGTGCTCGCGCTGATTTTCTCAGTCGCGCTGCTCGTGTTGTCGATGGTCTCGACGCTATTTGGCCCGCGCCTGCTCTACCGGTTCCTGCAGGACTGGGTTACCCAGGTCACGATCGGCCTGTTCATGGCCACGTTTGTGTACATCTGCCTCGTCTTCCTGGTCACGCATCAGGATCCGACGTCGTCGTTCATCCCCGAGATCTCGCTGATCACGAGCTGGGTACTCGTCGTGCTCAGCTTCGGATTCCTCGTCTATTACAGCCATCGGGTTGCGAGTTCGATCCAGAACCCGGACATGATCGGCGCGATCGTCGATGATTTATACGTCGCGGCGGGCAGCGCGCATGTGGCCGGGCCTGGCGAGGGCACCGGCGCGGCGCCCGACGACGCCGCGATTCTGCGCCAGGCTGAGACCGGCGCAACCTTGTCGTGCCCGAAGAGCGGATACCTGCAACATGTCGATCACGGCGCGCTGGTCGCGGCTGCACGCGCGGCGGACGCCCTGATCGTGTTGAAGTTCCGCCCGGGCCAGTTCGTGCTGCGCGGCGAGCCGCTCGCCGCCATCGTCCCCGCGGACAAGGTCGGCGCGCTCGAGGCCGCGATGGATCGTGGAGTGCGCATCGGCCGTCACCGCACGCTCACCCAAGATAGCGAGTTCGGCATCGCCCAGGTGGTTGAGATCGCAATTCGCGCCCTGTCACCCGCGGTCAACGATACGTACACCGGCGTGGCGTGCGTCGACTGGCTCGCCGACGCTCTGCTCACGCTGGCCGAGAGGCCGCCGCTGGAAGGAAACTGGTACGATACTGGCAGCCGGCTGCGCGTATGGATGCCGCCGGTGCGGCTCGAGCGCCTCGCCAAGCTCGCGTTCGATCAGATCCGTCAGGCCGCCGCGACGACGCCCGCGGTGCTGATCCGCCAGCTCGACGCGATCCGCCGGCTGGCGCCGCGACTTCCTGACGCCTGCCGACAAGCGCTGTCGGATCAAGCGGAAGCGATCCAAGAAACCGCGAGCGCGCTGGCCGCGCTTGATCGCCGCGACCTCGATGCGGCATTGCACCGCGCGCGGACCGCGCTCGAAGCGCCGGCCCAGCCCTCGAGCGGCGAGCAGGAACACCTCCGCATAGACCCCGCTCTCCGACGACCTCGCGACGACCGTCATTCCGCCTGATGTTTGACCGGTTTGGAGGCCGCGGGGTCGATCAGTCTGTGCTTGTGCACGACCTGACCTCCACTTGGACGTTCAAACTTCACACGTTGGCCATCTTGACTCATTTGGTCGCTTCATCGCGGGTGGGACATGTTTGAGACAGGTAGTCGCACTCGGAAAGTGCTTTCCAGTTGTTCGCGGAGAAACCTATTCGCTCGTCTAACTCCAAGTTGTGGCCGCTCAGGCAGTTCCGGCGCAACTAGGGATTTGGCCTGAAAAGTCGCCTTCCTGGATGCGATCATGAAACCGGAGTTTCATCGCACGTATCCTGTACACGACTTGGTTGCAACCGATAAGTCATTATTGGACAGTTTGATAGCTGGTGCGAAAGAGGGGACTCGAACTTCGAACGACTCCTAATTCTCCGTAAGTTACAGATATTACGTCGCACCTAACGCCACCAAATGATATCAAACACGGGGTGGATTGTACGTAGATTGTACACGGCTGTCTTTCCAATCGCATCCATCGGTTTTTCTGCTCGGCCAGGACTCGAACCTGGAACCCTTCGGTTAACAGCATAACTCAGCATGGGTATCTCGTTGATTTTGCGGCACGGTTGGCAACGCTAAGTCACGGAAAAACACGCTCGGAATGCTCAAGTTGTACCGATCTTGTACTCGTGCAATTGGAGCGCAGCGTAACGCAACGGTAGCAACGCGCCCCCCACATTCAATTACAGTGCGATTGACTGGGGCTACCCACTGTCTGTTCCAAAGGGCCTGAAGCGGAAGCGCCAATGCCGGCGACTGAACCCAATTGAAGCCAGTCGCAAGCAGAATTCCCCACAACAGGGTTCAGACGGTGCTCATGAACGTCCGTCCTTGAAACGAAGGAGGACCAGGTCCTCGAGAACGCTCCTCACAAATGTCTTGGCGGCGAGGGGTGGCATCGCCCGCGTCCGGTTCTTCGGCCAAGGAAATCCAGACCGCCGCGAGAGGCCCGGCCGTCTCGGCGTCGAGCCAAACACAGTCGCCCAGAACCAGGCGCATGCCTCAGCTGCCGCTCGGCCGCGCGCTGCAATCCACGCTTCCCATTGCGGGCCGAGTTCTCGTACCACTTCTTCGAAGGTCTGTCGCAGGTTCCAGGCCGCGCTACCGAGAGCGAACAGATCTAGGGCGCGAGCAAGATGAGGCCTCCGCCTGGCAGATGTCCAGATTTTCCCCAAGGAAATCTGGAGGGGGCGGGCGCTGTCCTTCGCCAAAAGCACATCCGGCTGAAAACAATTGACATTTTCAAGTGTCGGCCCTCACCCTAAACGCCATGTTCTCATTGCTTGGTTCGCTGCTTCGTCTCCTCGTTTCGCCCGCTTGCCTCCGAGATATCGCCCTGGAGAACCTTGCCCTTCGCCAGCAACTGGCTGTGTTCAAGCGCAAGTGCCCGCGGCCTCGGCTGCGAAGGACGGATCGCTTCTTTTGGGTGTGGCTGTCCCGGAGTTGGAAGGATTGGCGCCGAGCGCTGGTTATCGTAAGGCCAGAAACCGTCGTGGCCTGGCATCGCAAGGGCGTTCGCCTCTACTGGAGCTGGATTTCAAGGCAGAAGAGCGGCCGTCCAGAAGCCAGTCCCACGATTCGAGCTCTGATCCTGAAGATGGCAGCTGCCAACCCGCTTTGGGGAGCGCCCCGTATCCACGGGGAGTTGCTTAAGCTGGGTATCCCCATTTCGGAACGAACCGTGTCGCGACTCCTCCCCAGAAAGCGTCGACCTCCCTCTCAAACCTGGAAGGAGTTCCTCGACAACCATCTTAACCAACTGGTTTCCATCGATTTTTTCACGGTCCCGACCGCCACCTTTCGGGTTCTGTTCGTTTTGGTGGTTTTGGCCCATCGTCGACGTAGGGTGGTGCATTTCAACGTGACCGAACATCCGACGGCGGCTTGGACCACGCAGCAAATCCTGGAAGCGTTCCCGGAAGACACGGCGCCACGATTTTTGATCCGAGATCGGGACCAGATTTACGCGGAATGTTTCCGGAATCGCTTCAGAGACATGGACATCACCGAAGTCCTGACCGCACCGCGAAGCCCTTGGCAAAACCCGTTTGCGGAAAGGTTGGTGGGCTCCATCCGGCGCGAGTGCCTAGATCACATGATCGTGCTCGGAGAGAAGCATTTGCGACGAATCCTGAGAAGTTATTTCGACTACTATCTGGGTTCGAGAACTCACCTCTCTTTAGCCAAGGACGCTCCGACACCTCGCGTCGTGCAGGGGCCAGAGGCGGGAGAGATCGTGGAGATCCCGCAGATCGGTGGCCTGCACCATAGCTACGAAAGGCGGGCTGCGTAACTGATGGCAGGTTGGGCCTGCCGTTCTCTTACCTGGAAAACTGAAACCTACCTCGCGCAAGGCGGGCACTTGTCGGCGCAAAGGCTCGACCACCCCGATGACCTCACGGACCCGAGACCGAGGCACCGAGCGACGGGCCGAGACTGCGGTCTTTGGGCGGCTGTTTTTGCAACGAATGCACCATTATCGCGTTTTGGCGAAAGGAGTGTGACCATCCTTGGGAAAGCTCGGAAGTAGAAGTCCTCGGCGGCCTGAGAGGTCTCAGGTTGGACCGGTGGTTTTGTCAACTTGGTTTGGCCCCTTTTGATCATCTGATTTGGCCCCACCTAAATTATTGATTCTCTATGTTGTCTTTTCTCCCTTTCTTCTTTGTGCTTGTCGGGTAAATAGCTGTTTCGGCTGTTTTGTTTCTTCCGTTCGCTCCGCCTGTCGCGAAGCCCTGCGGAGCCCGGAGGGCGGAGCGCTTAGGGAGAAGCGACAGGCGGAGCGAAAAAGCGCCCCCTCCACCGCTGGCCGCTGCTCAGTCCTTTCTCTTCTGGCGCTTCTCCAGGGTGCGTCGAAAACGGTACGAGTCTGCGCCCGTCTCAATGATGTGTGCCTGGTCCGTGACCCGATCCAGCAGGGCCTTGCACAGCCGGGCGTTGGGGATCACTTGCGTCCACTCCGAGAAGGGCAGATTGGTGGTCATGATCACGGCCGCTTTCTCCGCCCGCTCGGCGATCACTTGGAACAGAAACTCAGCCCCCAGGTCCGCCAGCGGCACGTAACCCACCTCGGCGATAGCGATCAATTCATAGCGAGACCAGCGCGCCATCACGCGGCGCAGTTGCAGTTGATGCTTGGCTTCCACCAGCTCATTTACCAGCCCTGCGGTGGTGGTAAATCGCACCCGCCGCTTCTGCCGGCAAGCGGCCACACACAATCCCGTCATCAGGTGTGTCTTCCCCGTGCCGCAGTCACCGATGAGTAGGATCGGTTTGGCCCGCTCGATGTAGCCGCCTTCCGCCAGTTGCCGGATCTCCGCTGCCGAGATTTTCGGGGATTGCGAGAAGTCGAACTCCTCCAAGGTTTTCATCCGGGGCAGGTGCGCGTCGCGCAACCGTCGCGTCACGGTGTTGCGTTCACGCTCCTCGATCTCCGCCGCCAGTAACGCTTCCAGGTAATCCAGATGGCTCTGTTTCTCTTTCACCGCCAACTCGGCCAAATCGGCGCACTGTGAACCCACCGCCGGTAAGCGCAGGAACTTGCATTGTTGTTGGACCGCCGTAGCTTGCAAGGCGGCTTTGGAGTTGCTCATCGCTGCACCTCCGCCGCCAGCAATTGGTCATACTCATTCACTTGGGGCTGCGGCCGCGCATAGCGATCCAGCCACCCCACCTCTAGGGCTTCCTGCGGGGGACGACTCGCCGGTGCGGTCAGCAGCAGGTAACGCACGGCCGCTTCATCCCAACAACCCCAAGCCAGGGCAGACTCCGCGGCCGTCTGCAGTTTCGCGTAGCCCTGCGCCATTCCCAACTGCAGCAACCGGATCATCTGCCGCGTCCCCTCGGCTTTCCCCTGGCGCCGCATCAACTCCTGCCAGAGCCGGTCAAAGCTACCCGGCCATCGTCCCTGTTCCCGCCATTGCGCCAGCGGCGTCGATCCCGCCAAAGCTCCCGGCTTCCGCTCCAGCACCTCTCTATTTTTGGACACTACGGGAGGCTCTGGAGCGCCCGCAAGAGGCGAACCAGTGTTCGGAGGCACATCACAATGAATGGAAACATGACCAGAAGTTATAGCAGAACAGAGGCGGGAGGGCGGCAACTATGTTGTTGATTTTCCAGACGGCCAGAGTTTTGGAGAAGCACAGTGCTGTGGTGGCTACGGCTTTGTCGGTAACGTACGGGGCCTTCCCCCCCCGCACCACGTGCCACCTATCTCGCTAGACCCGTCGCCTGAGCCCCATGGACCGCCATAGGGTCGTGCGGATCAAGTGCGAGGGCACGGCGGAATGCTTCGCGCGCCCCTGAACGGTCCCCGCTCTCTAGGCGCGCGGCACCGAGGATGGCGTACGCCTTCGCCTGACGCGGATCGAGCTGGGTCGTTTCCCGCATCAGCCGTTCGACGTCTGTGAAGCGCTTCAACTGCAAGTACACGAAACCCAGGTTGAGCCTCACCGGCACCGACTGGGGTGCTGCATCCAGCGCGCGCTGAAGGATAGCGGCGGCATCCTGATAACGCTCCTCGCGCGCCGCTCCTTCTCCGAGTGCATTGAGCGCAAACACGTCTGTTGGGTCCAACTTCAGCGCCCGCTGAAGCAGCTCTTCGGCCGGCTGGAGCTTGCCCTCTTCAAGCAGCAGAATGCCTAGCTCGCGCAACGGGCGAGGGTTGGAGGGATCCATCTCGATGGCGCGGCGGTACAGCCGTTTGGCTTCCGCCGAGTTGTCCAGTAGCGCTTCCGTCTGGGCCAGCTCGATACAGGCAGTGGCATAGTACGGCGCCGCCTGGAGCAGCCGGGTGTAAGTGGCACGTGCCTGCCGAACGTCGCGGCGTAACAATTGGATGGCACCGAGGTAATCGAGCGCCAACGGCTGCTGAGGGTCTTTTCCAAGCACCTCGCCGAGGATGCGCGTAGCCGCGTCGTACTGACGCGTCTGGAATGCGTGGGCGGCGCGCAGCAGTTGCTCGTGTTCACTGACGCCTTCTTTAGGATCACGCCGCGAAGTTGTGAACACCGGCGCTGCCGCCCCAGCCTCACCGACATAGCCCAGGCTGGCAAACAGCTCGGCGGTTTCCGCGCTCACCGGAGCGCGCGCCGACGAAGGCTTCGCGGGAGCGTGCGTGCTGACAAAGGCTTCAAGCCGATCTCGCACCGCAGCGGCTTCAGCCTGGTGCGACGAATAATCGTTGCGCAACTCCTCCGGGTCGCGGCGTAGGTCGTATAGTTCCGGGTGCGGCGCCTGGATGTATTTGACCCCGTCCCAGACGGCGGGCTGCGCCGCCGTCTGCGAGATCAGCGCCCGCAGCGGATTCCAACCCAGGTGCAGCAGCGGGTACATCGTTTCCGCGTACACGGGATGGGGCTGCGGCTCTTCTCCGGAAATTAGGCTTCCGCTGAAGTCCGTCCCTTGCATGCTGGAAGGCACTTGAATTCCTACGAGACGGAGCAGCGTCGGCGCCAGGTCCACCAAGCTGACGGATGTTTTTAAATCTGCGGCCCGCGCCGGAGAAGCCGGCTTCACCAGCAGGGGGACGCGAAGGGTCGAATCGTAGAGGAAGTAGCCGTGCGTCGATTCACCGTGGTCGCCCAGGCCTTCGCCGTGGTCAGCGGTCAAAGCAATGACGCTCGAGTCATATACCCCCCGGCTGCGCAGGCCGGCAAACAGCGTGCCCAGGGCTGAATCAGTGTAGGCGATTTCGCCGTCGTAGGGGTGAGCGGCAAAGCGGGTGCGAAACGGCTCCGGCGCGCGATAGGGTAAGTGCGCATCGTAAAAGTGCAGCCAGAGAAAGAACGGCTTGCCAGGGGATTTGCGGTCGAGCCACGCCAGTGCCAGCCGCACCACCAAATCCGCCGGCCGCTTGATGCTAGGCAGGCCGGCTTCCTGCTCTTGCGTGGACGCGCCAAAGCGATCATCGTAATCCTCGAAGCCCCGGCTCAGGCCCATGCGCCTCGACAGCACGGGCGAGCCCAACATCGCCGCGGTCGCGTAACCCGCTCGCGAAAAATACTCGGCGAGAGTAGGAATATCGTCCGGCAGACGAAAGCCGGGCTGGTCGCGCACGCCGTTGTAAAATGGATAAGTGCCCGTGAGCAGTGCCGCATGCGACGGCAGCGTCAACGGAACGGGCGCATAGGCGTGCTCGAACTTCACCGATTCCTTGGCCAGCGCATCCATCGTCGAGGTCGCGGCCCCGCGGTATCCATAACAGGCGAGATGATCGGCACGAAGCGTGTCGATGGTGATCAGCAGAACGCCGCCGGCCGATTTGGCCTGCGCGACCGCGACCAACACGCAGAGTGCCGGGAGTACAATGCGGCTCCAGCGCATCAGCGAGAACTCGCCATCGGCAACTCGGCACTTCCAGCGGAACTGTCTTGGCTCAGCGTGAAATGGAAAGTCGCCATTTCTCGATGCTACTATATCCGGCCGCTTCGCAGCGCAAATTCTTAGCCGCCGCGGTGGTGCCCTATTTTGAATGTAGCGCGGCCCTGCCCCAGATCCCGATACGGCTTATCAAAGACAGCGAAAGTGAAAACGATCTGAATCCCAATTTGCGGTGTAGCGCGGGGCTTCCCCTCGACAGGCTCAGGGCCATGCTTCGACAAGCTCAGGACCTCGAGCAAAGGCGAATCGCCACTCTGCATCTGCCGCCCCGGAGGGCGGCGCTACAGTGAAAACAGGAGAGTACCGCCGTCGTCCTAAATGCGCCCGTACACTTCCATAAAGTCTTTTCCGCGCGTCACCCAAGTCCGATCGTCCAAGCGTTCAAAGTTCGGACGTGGCTCGGTCGGCGTGCCCCGCGTGGTGTATTCTATTTTCAGTTCCACCGGCACTGCAGTTCTGTAAGGCTTGTATTCCGACAAATGTCTTACGGCGAGAGCGGCCTTCTCGCGAATCAGAGCGCAGGCCGCCGGGTGTGAAAGCGAGTACCCTCCCGTCCGGCTGACACCCGACTTCACTTCGGCACACTCGGCGTTGGGTACCAATGCCTTAATCTCTTCGCAAGCCGCCGTGTCGCCGGCCAGCATGATGTCCGGAACTCCAAAAGCCCCTGCGTGCATCACTTCTAATCCGATTTCTCCTACCCGGATGCCGTTGACCCAGTAATTTTGAATGCCCTCGGAGCTCTCGGAATGCGCCAGAATGCCTTTTTCGGCCCCAGCCATAGCGTGTTGGCCGATGAAAATCTCGGCGCTATAGGAAGAGTCGACTAACAAGGCACCCGGAACACCGGGGCCCGAGAGAAGTGTTGCCTTTGGATGGATGTCCAGGGTAGACAGGTTTTCGCCGGATGCGTGGCCATCCCAAACCACGACCTCCGTCGCGCCCCCCTCCAGCAGCCCCTCCACTGCCGCGTTGATCTCGCCGGTGAGAAGCTTGCGGGACTCCTCCCAACGCGGACTCTTGTTTGGAATACATTGCAGTTCCGAATCAAAAATGCCGTCCACCCCCTCCATGTCCGTAATCATGAGGACTTTCAGGGGCTTGCGGGATTGGGCACCAGCGGAGACGGCAAGTCCCAGTGCGGCGATCGCCACCAGCACGCGTACCAAATAATTCGGCAGGTTCAACGTCATCGGTTCCTCCTGTCACGTGCACATTCTGATTTTGACTTTCCCTTGGCAGTTGATATGGAGTGATCCGTGGACGGAAACCCCGCTGTCTCCTTTCCCTCTTTCCGGCGAGCGGATGGCCCCTGGCAGATCGTTCCAGTCTACAGTGGCCGAGAGGACATCCCGGAGCCCGCGCCCTTCGCGTCTGCCCCAGCCGTCCCGACCCTAGTTTGAGCTTCGACTAGAAGCCGATCAATCCTCCTGCGTGGCTCTCCCGCGTTCGGAAGCGCCTGGGACGAATGGATGGTAATTCCGCCAGAGGGGAATACATATCGGGCATCCCTCCAGAGCCTGCCGGGCCAGAACTGACAGGCCCAGCGGAGATAGCCGCTGGGCCCGTTGCGCCGACGATCCAAAGCCAGATGCGGAGCTCCCACAGGGGGGAGAAAAGAAGATCTCCGCGCCGCGAAGCGGTGAAACCTAGTACCTTACAAAAAAAGGCGACTCCACGTTTCGCGCTGAACCAAGACGCGACAATACCCCCCCCGGCTTTGCCAGCTAGTTCGGCACGACCGCGAGCATCAGAACAGGACTCGGAGGCCGAACTGGATCCTCCTCGGAGCATTGGACTGGTTTAAGGCCAAGCCGAAGCTACCGCTGTTCAGGTTGGTGTTGATACCGCCAAAGTCGGGGTGGTTCGGAAGGTTGATCCCTTCCGCGCGGAATTGCATTTTCACCCTCTCAGTGACCTTGAAGTTCTTATAGATCCCCGCATCCAGCTCGTTATACCACGGTCCATAGAACACATTGCGTCCCAGCGTCCCGAAACGGACACCCGTGCCGGTCGGATTGGCGAAAAGACTGTTGGGTGTGACAACGCCGTAGGCAGCGTTGCAATCCGCTATGTTGGTGGACTGGGCGCCGGCGAAACCGCAACCGATAGGGTGGTTGTCCTTGAAAATGCCGTCGGCCGGGTTTGCGTGGGAATAAGCGCTGGAAGCGCGACCCCCTATGAAATCGGGGTGGTCGTTGTCCTCTCCGTCCAAGTTGTAATCTCCACCGAGGTTCTCAGGGAGCCCGTTCGCATCCAGGGCGTTCCCTACGAAACGCGATCGCGAGTTGTATACCTCGAGAGGATACCCAGAGTAGCCCTGGTAGAAGCTGGACAGTTGCCACCCGCCCAAAATCTTCCCGGGGATGCCCTGCTGCTGACGCAGCAAAGGCAATTCGTAAGTGAACAGGACCTTGATGGAGTGTCTGTGGTCGAAGGCTCCGTTCCCATACTGCAAATTCTCGTGAGCGTTCGAAATGTAGTAGAAGGGCTGGCTGCTCGCTTCTGCTGTCGAACCCGAAAACAGCTCCGAGTCGGTATCCAGCAAGTGGCTCCAAGTGTACCCTGTTTGGAAATGCAGGCCCTTACTCAGCCGCTTCTGCACTTCCACGCTTAGAGCATTATAGTTCGAGCTCACGTTGTCGGCGCGGTAATTGAACCCCGTGTACAGGGCGTTGGGGAACACGGGGGTCAGAGTCGCGTTGTAGGCGTCCCCGTCATACCGGTTGTAGTACATCAGCACGGGGAGATGCCGGCCGAGCGAACCTTGGTAGTTGACGCGCAGGAGCATGTTCTGAAACAACTGGTGCTCAACGCCCAAATAGAAGTTCTGATAAGAGGCATCCTTCAGGTTGTTCTCCATGGTCCGTAGTGAAACCCGGTGCCCCGGACTCGGGATACTATTCGGAACGTAGGAGGGTTCCGGCGCTGCCGGAACGGAGTAGAAGATCGTATCTCCGGAAGTGGCATCCGAATCTAGCAACGCGTAGAAGGGAGGGTTCCAAGAAGAGTTCGACCAGACCATGTCCTGGAGACGATCATAAAAAATACCGTAGCCGCCGCGCAGGGAGGTTCGCCCGTTCCCGAACACATCCCAGGCGAAACCCACCCGGGGCCCGAAGTCGCCATTGCGCGTGTTCCACATCCTCTTCACGGGGCCGACGCGGGCATCGGCGAGACACTGCTGAAAGGGGATCGAAGTCGAGCCGACGCAGTTGAAATTGAGGAGCTGGGAAATATAGTTGTCACGCTCGGAGGGGGCCCCATAGCGGTCCCAGCGCAGGCCCAGGTTAAGCGTGAAGTGAGGCTTCAGCTTGAAGTCGTCCTGCACGAAGAAATTATTGTCGTTCATGAGGTAGCGGAAGTCGTTGTTGGCCCTTGCGCCGGTGCGGGGATCGATGGAGACTTCCTCGAAATAGGGAAAATCATGCTCAAAGTTGCTCAGCGTTGGATCCGGAACGTTGTGGATGGTGCCGTTCGGGCTCAACACTCCCAGCGTCGCGGGGTCAGGTCCGAGGTCGTTGCCGAACTCGTAATACCCAGGGACGCCTTCGTCGTGGTTCCGGGTGAGGATGCCGTATTGCCATCCCCCCCCGAATTTTATAGAGTGACGCCCCACGAGTAGCGTCGCGTTGTCCTGTAACTGAAAGCGCTCCTGCGTAAAGTTGTAAATAACATAGCCAATGCCAGGTCCAAATCCAAACCCAAGTCCGGAATAGGCGTCGCCATCGATAACGATTCCCGGATCGTAATCTTTCCCGTTGGCTACCGACGTGATCGTGGAGTGGCGGTTATGCGCGATGGTGAGCTCATTGAGCAGTCGTGAGCTGAAGGTGTGGGTTTCCACCAACGCCAGGTTGTGGTAATGCTCGTGGTCACCAAAACTAATCGGGTTGACAGAGGGATAGCCACCGCCGTACTTATCGTTGCTGTCATAGCGATGGACGTTGGCCGAAAAGCTCAGCCTGTCCCTCTCGCTGAAGTTGTGATCGACTCGGCCGTAATAGTTCCGTTCCGGATATTCAATGGGGTCGAAAAAGTGCACGCAGCCAATATGCCCCACAGCCGCTGGAGCATTTATCGCCTCAGCGGGGCAGAGCGCTGTGGTGGCTATCGGAGGATACTTCTTCAAGTAATAGCTAGCGATGGGCCCCGCGCTGGCAGTTATAGCGGCCAACTCCGCAGCGGTGGGCTCCGCCGTAACGGTATCGCTCCCCGTACGCAGCGCGATCTGGTCATAGGCGAAAGCAAAGAAAGTTTTGTCCTTGACAATCGGCCCGTCAATTTCGCCCCCAAACTGGTTGCGGAGGTACTTGGGTTTGGGGGTTTGTGCGCGGTTAGAGAAGAAATCGGAGGCATCCAGAGAGCGGTCGCGATGGAATTCATACAAGGCGCCGTGGAACTTATTGGATCCACTTTTCTGCTCGACGCTCACGACCACTCCCCCCCCCCGTCCATACTGGGCCGAAAAATCGTTGGTCAACATGGTGAATTCGCTTACCGATTCGATGGGCGGAGTAATGTTATTGGACCCAGCTAAGAAATCCTGGTTCATGACGTTGTCGTTGTTGTCCGCACCGTTCAACATGTAGGTGCTGCTCGATTCACGACCGCCCCCTGAGGCGGGGTTAGAAAGGCTCATGCCCTGCACGACCTGGGGTGCCACAAAGGTCAGGTCATATATGCTGCGTGAAACCAACGGCGCGCTCAGGATCGCCAAGTTGTCGACCGTCGACGCTAGATTCGCAGTGGCCGTGGACACCAGAGGTGCTCCGCCCGACACCTCGATGGTGGTGGCTTCTTTGGCCACCGCGAGAGTCATGTCCAGGGCTACGGTTTGGCTGGGGCTGACCACCACACCTGCCCTGATCATGGTCGCGAAACCTTGCGCCTTCACGCTCACCGAATAGGAGCCCGGGGCGACCAACGGAAAACGATACAGGCCATTCGGTCCGGTCACGACGTTCTGAGAAATGCTTGTACCCTCATTAGTGAGGGTAACTGTCGCGTTCGGGAGGAGCGCGCGGGAAGGGTCAAACACTGTCCCCGTAACTACCCCCTGGACGGTTTGGGCATTTGCCGCAAGTGTCCAACTCATGAGAGCTAGGCACGCCAGAAAACTCAGTTTCAGACTTCGCATGACATTCCCCCTATCCTTAAAGGTACCGTTGAGAGCCGTAAACGATTGCGCCCCCCGACCCGTTGCTAAAAATGACAGTACGATAAGCTCAAACAACCATTGTTTAAGTAGAACAAGTGTTTAATGGGTCTCTCCTTTGCAGATTTGGCACTCCGCACCGGAGTCTTTCTGCTCATACTCAATTCAACGTTTCTTCATGGAGTTTCCATAGAACTCTTGACACTACCAACGCTAAACGAACTGCAAGACTTTGCCCCGACTCGGCCTCCAGCAGCGAGCAGAGGTTGCCGCATCGCGGCCCATCCCGGGATCCTTCGATCCCGAAACACCACTGTTTATCGGCATCAATCATCAGTGACTTCCTGCAACTCTCCCAAAATCTCGACCAGCGTCCGGCCGAAGTCATGCCAGTCCTCAACCGTCCGCAAGCGCTTCAGTCTGGGGTTGTACTCCGTGCCCAGTTCGAGAAGAAAAGCCGGAATTTTGTGCTCTCGAAACAGCCATTGATCCACTGTCATTCGCCCCTTCGCGATCAGGCGGCCGGCGGGCAAAGAATCGCGCGGTCCTGAGGCCGAGTAGAAGCTGGTGCGATCCGACAATAAGCCAGCAAACCGCTCGCCGAGCTGACGGAGGGTGGGGCCACCTTCCGAAAGTGGCCCTTCAATAAAGTCCTCGGACGTGTTGTGGACCGTGAGGAAGAGATCGATTCGATTGCCGGCATCTACCCATCCGAGAATTGCCCGGTATTGGGCAAAAATCTCGGCCATGAGCTTCGCGTCGGCGGTGTCCCAATTCCGGTTCAGGTCGTACCCGTAAGCGTTGAAACGCTCACCGCCGCGGGCCACGCCGTCCGGGTCGCACATGGGGAAAATCCTGATAATCATCTGGTCGCGGATGCGCGCCGCCTGCGGATCCAAAGACAGCAGGTACCGCAACGCGCCCTCGCAAACCCAGGAAGTGCCAGTTTCCCACGAGTGTTGCCGGAACATCAGCCAGACGACCCTCTTCCCCGCTTCGGGCGTAGCAGGATTGGTGATGGTCAGGAGGAGCATTTCCCTGCCATTGACCGTTTTGCCGACGACTTCTTTTCGCAGGTAGGGGCTACCCCCGACCGCGGTAAGCAGGCGCGCCAAATCTTGCGTCGTGTACGGGGCCATATGGGCGATCCACATGCGGGGCCGTTGCGGGGTAAAGCAGAGCCGCAGGCTGATTGCCTTGTCGTCCCATTCCACCTCGCGGTCGCTGAAGTGCTTCCACTTCTTGCGGTCGTACGAATAGACGGGACGAGTGTGCTGGTTGATGTCGAGGGGCGCCGGCCGGTAGTCGTATTCTCCCTGCAGATTAACCAGATCAATGATGACCTGGCGGCCAGCGGCGCTGTCCAGACGGAAGTAATACCAGCTTGCCTCGCGGTTGCGGTGATCCTGATCGACTTCCCCTTTGACGCTGCAGCGAAGGTGCGTCGGCGAGAGCACCTCTACTTGACCAAGGCTGCCGCCCTCGAAATTCGTGCTGATACTCGCCGCCAGCAACAGTGCCAACATGTGGACCTCATTAACCGGACTTTCCGTTTTCAATTTTCGACCGACCGATAACATACGCCCGGCCGCCTCTGAACTACTTCTCGCTATCTCCTTTTAATCAGTAGCGCAGCCACTCGCTGGCCTCGGGATGGAAGAAAATCTACCTCCCTCTTGGGCAAGCGAACCACCCTCCATGTAGACCCATGGGCCACCTACTGACTTTCACTGGCATGTTAGTTTTTGACCCCCGCCTTGTCCAGGCCCAACTTACGGCAACCGCTGGACGTTTTGCGTCACACAGGAAACAACCAAACTGGCCGACAATTCCGCTTGGATACTAACAAACGCAGGGCTATAGTTCCAAGGTGCCCCCTGATTTGCGTCAGGGCCGGCGATATGAAACCCGAGCCGGAAAAGGCATGAAAAGGAGCCACTCCATCACCGTGATCCCCCAGGTGGCCTTATTGCTGGAAACCTCGACTCAATATGGGCGGGGACTCCTTCGCGGCATTGTGCGCTACTCGCGTCTGCACAAACCATGGTCGCTGTATGTTGCGCCCGGGCATCTCGAACAGGTTTTGCCCAAGGCGAAATCCTGGAGCGGAACAGGCATCATCGCCCGGGTTCGCTCGCCTGCAATGGCGAAGATTATCCGTGCTACGAGACTTCCCTTCGTCGCCTCTTCACTGGACGAATTCCGCTCATCCCAACGTGGAGACAAGGTGGGGGAAATCCGCACGAATTCCGCGGCCATCGCGCAAATGGCAGCAACACATCTGGTGGAGCGAGGCCTGCGTCACTTCGCGTTCTGCGGATTTGCCGGGTGTGCGTGGTCCATGCGCCGGGAAGAAGCTTTCTCTCAATACTTGAGGGATCGGGGATTCCGCTGCCAGGCGCACCGGATCGAGTTGGCGAACTGGATGCATCGGCCAAACTGGATCGAGAAATGGGAATATGAACAACCCGTACTCGTGAACTGGCTCAAATCGCTACCCAAGCCCGTGGGCCTGATGGCCTGCAACGATACTTGTGGCCGCGAAGTACTCCAGGCTAGTGCGGCCGCCGGACTGCGCGTGCCCGACGAAGTTGCAGTAGTGGGTGTAGACAATGACGAGTTGATGTGCGAGCTGTCCACTCCTCCTCTGTCCAGCGTCGTCTTGGAATTGGAAAAGGCCGGGTACGAGGCCGCCAGCCTCCTCAGCAGCCTGATGTCTGGCCACCTGACCGGAAATCATCTTGTGCAGGTCGAGCCGGTCTGTGTCGTAACCCGGCAGTCCACTGAGGTCATTGCACAAGATGACCCGTGCGTTGCAACCGCTTTGCGGTTCATCAAGAATGCCACCGGGCAAGCCATCAACGTCCCGGCTGTTGTCGAACAAGTGGCTCTATCCCGGCGAACGCTCGAGAGGCGGTTCTTTCGTGCCCTTGGCCGGTCCATTCTTTCTGAGATCACACGCTGCCAACTGGAGCGGGCCAAACGGCTCCTCCTTGAGACCGACCTGCCGTCCTACCGCGTCGCGGCGGCAGCCGGGTTCGGAACCACGAAGACATTCAACCGCGCCTTTCGTCGCGCGACGGGTGTTTTTCCCACTCGCTTTCGGCAGAACCCAAAAACCTGGCATCGTGTAACATCCCCTGGACCAGGGGATGTGCTACTAAGCAATTTCTGAAAATGGTTGCCCAAGGGGGCTTTCACGGGCCGATCTCACTTCATCTTGAATATGAGATCCCCGGCGTGTCCGACGACCAGACCGCTTCGCAAATCCACGGAGCACACTATTACTCCATTGATGTGCTGCTGCGCAGTTTGAGACAAGCGCGAAGCCGGGGATACGCTGTCGACAACGAAGAGACAGAAATCGGCGCGCGTTGCGTAGCTGCTCCGATTTCTGATTCGGAGGGCAGGCCGTTCGCTGCCATCAGTGTCTCCGGAACAAGCGGTCATATTACCGGCAAGAAAATCGACGAGGTGGGCCGGCTCTCTGCCAGTTCGAGAGCCATGCAAGGTGATCTGCCTCCGCCAGCAGATGTTTAGGATCGCTGGATTCAGAAATCCTGTAATACAGGAGCGCGATGAGCAGGAGCACGCACAGCAACCCAAACGTCAGAAACATCCGGCTCCGGCCATCTGTCAATCCGTTGCGGCGGTCCCGGAATGAGAGAGTTTTGGGGCGCATGGGGCAAATCACCGAAATTTAGGGAAATCCGAAGACAGAACGATCTTGAGTGCGCTGGCAAGGTATCGAAGAGCTCGTTTATTCGCGGCATACGCGCTTGCCGTCATCACCGGAGAACCCAGCATTACTCGAAGAGCCTTGCCGCTGCTCACGCTGCCATCTGGGTTGAGCGCGCGGTTGAAGTCCGGTAGTTCGCGGTCGAAAGAATCTGATACAACGCGAACGACGGTTGCAGGGATGCCCACTTTGCGAGCTGCTGAAAGAATCTCGTAACTTTCCATGTCTACAACTTGCGCTCCGGCTCGCGCGAGGCGAAGTTTGTCGTCCTTCGTAATTGCGATACGGGGCGAGGTAATCCCCATGACGGATTTGCAGGCCACGCTTTGAGCATTCAGAAGTGATGTGATTTGTGCGGAAAGCTCGGGTGTGCAAGAGCACGGTATTCCGCCGTTCACCGTGGAGAGGCAACCGGAATACGTCACTAAACTTGTCTCGGGAAGCGAGTCGGTCAGTCCTGTGGTTTGCCAAAACTCTGGCCGACCGCAAAATCAATAACATAGCTGCCGCTCTCCCGCCTCTGTTCTGCTATAACTCCTGGCTATGTTTCGATTCATTGTCCTGTCCCTCGGA
>Ga0208034_1001128_pt1 | contig 17431 bp, 15 predicted proteins | sample June2015DPH_8_10_FD_184699 | JGI IMG/M metagenome (GOLD analysis project Ga0208034, IMG submission 184699) | Peatland microbial communities from SPRUCE experiment site at the Marcell Experimental Forest, Minnesota, USA - June2015DPH_8_100... | ecosystem: Environmental > Terrestrial > Soil >...
TGATTTCGGGAGGGATTGTGGATTCGTTCTCGATGGTATCGCTCAAGCGCTTCCTAGAAAAAAAGTGCAACATTCAGATTCCCGACGCCTGTGCTACGCCTGACGCCTTCGATACCGTGCAGAGCATTGTTGCGCTGGTACACCGGTTTCAGAAAGCACAACCCGTCACGGTGTGAAGACGCGTTTGCACCGCACAAATATGTCGGCAACCGAAGTTGCTTGCGTCTGCGGCGCTGGACGGGGCGTCTGGGCCGCCGGCACAGCACTCATATCGTAGTTATCGAGGAACATCATGGCCTTCATTGATGCATTTCGCAATCGTTACCAGGCCGAGATCGACGGGATCAAGGCCGCCGGCCTCTTCAAGGAAGAGCGCTACATCCATTCACCGCAGTGGTCGGAGATTGAGGTCGAGTTTCCGGCCGGCTCGAAAATCAAGAAGTGCATAAACATTTGCGCTAACAACTATCTGGGACTGTCCAGCCATCCTGAGGTGATCGCGGCGGCGCACGCCGGGTTGGACAGCCGCGGCTATGGCATGTCATCGGTGCGCTTTATTTGCGGCACGCAGGATATCCATCGCGAACTCGAGAACCGCCTCACGGAATTCCTCGGGACCGAAGACACGCTCCTCTTTCCTTCCTGCATGGACGCGAACGGCGGCTTCTTCGAGGCTTGCCTGAACGAACAGGACGTGATGATCGCAGATCGGCTCGTGCACGCTTCCATCGTGGATGGGATGCGCCTGTGCAAGGCCATGCAGGACACGTTCAAGCATTCCGACATGGGGCATCTGGAGGAGAAGCTGCAAGAGCACTTGGACAAGCGCTCGCGGATGATTATCACCGACGGCGTCTTCTCCATGGACGGCGACATGGCCAAGCTCGATGAAATCGTTGAGCTGGCCGAAAAGTACGACGCCATGGTCTTTCTGGACGACTCGCACGCCAGCGGATTCATCGGCCGCACCGGACGCGGGACGCATGAACATTGCGGCGTCTTGGGGAAAATTGACGTGATCACCACTACTCTGGGCAAGGCGCTGGGCGGCGCTTCCGGCGGCTGCGTCAGCGGGCGTCGCGAACTGGTGGAGATGTGCCGCCAGCGGGCCCGTCCATTTCTTTTCTCCAACTCAGTGGCGCCGGTCATTGTGGCTGGTGCGCTGAAGGTGCTGGAACTGATCACCGCCACTACGGAGCGCCGCGACAAGCTGGAATGGAATGCCAAGTACTGGCGTGGACTGCTGAAAGATGCCGGGTTCGACATCAAGGAAGGCGAAAGCCCGATCGTGCCCGTCATGCTCTACGACGCCAAGCTGGCACAGGACTTCGCCCGCGACCTGTTCGACGAAGGCGTGTATGCGGTCGGCTTCTTCTTCCCGGTCGTGCCCAAGGGACAGGCCCGGATTCGCACCCAGTTGTCTGCCGCGCACGAGAAACATCACCTGGATTTTGCCATCGAGGCCTTCAAGAAGGTCGGCGAGAAGCACGCGGTGTTGGGACTCGGAAAGAAGGAATTGCTGGCCAGGGCCGGCGCATGACGCCGGTTAGTGCGGGTCGGAGATTCGAGAATCGTTAACCGTAACGCAGCCCTCGGCGGTCGTTCGGCCGTTGAGCGACCGCCAATTCACCCAAGAACCGCTTCCGTGACGCAACGGCGCTCATGATACGGAGGTCGCCATGCTTTGCGAAGAACTGGAACTGCTTGAGGGACAATTCGACGAGATTGTGACCGCGCTGGAGGACCCATCCTTAACCGACGACGAACGAAGGGCCCTGGAAAAGTCCTATGCGGAGTTGAGCCACATCATTAAGGACCATCAGAAGTCCGGTCACCGGGGCAGTCCTTGTTTTGAGGAATAATTAAGGGACAGCTAGCCCACGGGCGATCTGAATCGCGTAACCAATCGCCTTGCGGACCGAAACTGTGCCGGCGCGGGTCAGGAGCGCGCACTGCTTCCATATCCGGACTCGATTTCCGCAAGCATAGTGTCAATATCTCCGGAGGGATAGTCATGTTCCGCGGCCCTACGGATAGCCTCCAGTTTCTTGCCGAGGCTGCCCGTGGGCTCCTGGCGGCTTGCCGAATCCAAGGCTTGCCGCACCCACTCTGCCAGGGACATGCGGCGCGAGCGGGCCACGCGCTGGATTTCTCGATATTCCGGATCTTGCAAGATCACCTGTAGCCTTTTAGACATTGCACTAGTTTATCTGGCTGCTACCTATGAGTCAGCTTGGAGCGAAGACTGCTCCGAGGCAGCCAGGCGCTGTAGCGCAAGCATCGCCTGAAGCGCCTTCGGTCCAGTTGTCCTCGCGCCGGCAGATCGTTCGAGGCCAAGGGTGAATGTGGCTGCCCCTCACGCTCTAATTCCGGCGAGGAGCAACGCGAAATCTGGCGGAGACATATTCTCCCGCAGGACCAGGGCCCATTTGCCATCGGGCAAAAGGGCAAGCGGCGGTTCCTCGCCCAAACGGACGGCAGAGGCACCATTCGTTTCCCGCATAAGAGCGGCGTACTCGCCACCCCCCGCCTCCCCGGCCTCGACGAACAGAAGCGGCTTGCCCTCTTCGGAGACGTCGCTGGGAACCGTCCAATCTTTGCCAATTCAAGTCGCGTTCTTTGTTCTCCCCTGGGGCCAGGCCGATCGCGCCAGCGCGCATGGCATCACGCGAGATCAGGGCGCGCCCGCCAGCGCCGACGTCATGCAGAGTGAGCGTACCGGCCCTGCGGTCACGGCAGGTTGTGCCGATTGTCACTGTTTGAAGATGCGATATGCGCGATACTGCTTGGTTCTTAAAGCTGTACAGGTGCGGCGTTGCGTACCTCGAGGCGGCCGCCGGCAAAGGGCCGGAAAGGAAAGCTCATGGATACGAAAGACCTGGGCATCAACAGCAAGCTGATTCACGCTGGCCACAAGCCGGACGCCACCGGTTCGGTGAACGTTCCCATCTACCAGACCTCCACGTTTGCATTCAGGAATGCCGCGCATGGGGCAGCGCTCTTCGCTGGGGAGGAAGATGGATTCATCTACACGCGTATTGGGAATCCAACTATTCAGGCCCTGGAAGACAGCGTGGCCGAACTGGAAAACGGTTGCGGAGGCATTGCAACCAGTTCGGGCATGGGCGCAGTCTGCACCGTATATCTGGCTATGCTGCAAGCGGGCGCACACGTCGTCAGCACAGCCTCGGTGTACGGTCCCAGCCGGGGATTAATGGAGAAAGATTTCTCGCGCTTCGGAGTCGAATCTACGTACGTTGACACTTCTGAGCTTTCCCAGGTGGAGCAGGCGCTGAGGCCGAATACCAGACTCGTCTACCTGGAAACTCCTGCCAATCCCACCATGCAGGTCAGCGACATCGAACGCATCTCGGAGCTGGCGCACGCTCACGGGTGCCTGGTGGTCGTGGACAACACCTTCGCCAGCCCCTACTTGCAACGCCCGCTGGAACTGGGCGCAGATGTGGTCCTGCACTCCGTAACCAAGTTCATCAACGGCCATGCCGATGTCGTGGGTGGAATTATCGTGGCAAAAGACAAGGCTGTGTACCAGCGCCTGCGCAAGGCGATGGTGAACTCCGGCTGCAACATGGATCCACACCAGGCATTCCTGGTGCTACGCGGTCTCAAGACGCTAGGCATCCGGGTGGAGCGAGCTCAGCAAAGCGCAATGGAGATTGCGCGCTGGCTGGCGAAACAGCCTGAGGTGAGTGCGGTACGTTACATCGGGTTGGAATCCCATCCCCAGCATAATCTGGCCAAGCGGCAGATGAGCGGCTTCGGTTCCATGATCAGCTTCGAACTGAAGGGCGGGATGAAAGCCGGCCGACTGCTCATGGACCACGTCCGAGTCGCAACTTTGGCGGTTTCGCTGGGCGGAGTGGAAACTCTGATCGAACACCCGGCGTCGATGACGCACGCGAGCATATCTCCCGCCAATCGGCGCGCGGCCGGTTACAGCGACGGGCTCGTCCGGTACTCGGTCGGCATTGAGGACGTGGAGGACTTGATCGCCGATCTGCGTCAAGCTCTCAATGCTATTGCCGAGGCGGCAGGCGGGGCGGAAAAGGGCAGCGCTGTTTGTGCAGAGGAAGACGCAGTAACGGTGGTTTCCTGACCGAATGCTTTCATCGACAGGAACTTCGATCACGCCTAAACAGGCTGCGGAAAAAGTGGATTGCATCTCGCTTTGAAGGGGCGCACCTTTAGGTGCGCCGTTGTAACCCCCTTTATTTTTGTCATTCCGAGGGGCGAACAGGGGTCCCCGACAAGCGCCGTTTTTGCGCTTGTTGGGGTAAAGTTCAACCCCGAGGAATCTGCGGTTTCCTTTCAGTGTGACCACTTTTTCCGCAGCCTGTAGAGGGCCAAAGGTGGGCTGAGGCGCGGGCATGGCACGCGTTCGCGCCGGGAAAGCGGCGTTCCAGAATCTAGCTGCATCTGTTGAAGGGCGAAGATTGCCTGTTGCTTGGTCGGCACCAGCAGCGCAAGGTTGAGCTTTGCTGCTGACTCCAACGCCGCCCGGCTCGGAGCACCTTAACCGGCAAAGTGCAGGGGAGTGTCTTATGAGTCCCGTTGAGACTGTTCTTCACTTTCTGGACCGCATCAACCAGCGAGAGGTGGACAAGCTGGCCGAGTTGATGACGGAGGACCACGTTTTCATTGACTCGCTCGGCCAATCCGTGCAGGGTCGCGAGAAGATGCGAGCCGGGTGGCGAGGCTACTACGCATTTTGCCCAGACTACTGGGTTTCCCATGAGGAGAGTTTTCAACATGGAAACCTTGTGGCCGTGTTCGGCTCGGCGGGCGGCACCATCGCCGCCAATGGCAAGCTTCCCCCGGAAAATAAATGGCGGACGCCGGCTGCTTGGCGGGCTGTGGTGGAAAGGGGCTTGGTGAAGGAGTGGCAAGTGTACGCCGACAACAAGCCGGTGTACGACATTCTGGCAAAGTCCAAACCTCATCAGGAACAGTAGGGTCAATTCGCAGACTCGGGCTACTCTGACATTACCGGATTAGGGAAGGTTGCCGACCAACCGGACGGGACCCTGATCCGACACTTCCCGGAACCACGTTTCTGGCCAACTATGGTTTTGCGATTGGCCGGTGATTGTTGAATGACGAACTTAGCAACAATGAATTGCCCGTTACGCACGCCCTATCATCGGAGTTCGGTTCAACTCCGATCAGCGATGATCGGCGGTAGACGTTGATGCCGCCGGGACCACGCAGTTGATTCTGGATATCTCCGCCTATTTTGCGCCGTAAGACCGGCCACGATTCGCTCACAACCCAGCCCAGTGCTACTTCCCGACTGCGTCACCGCAAGCGGTGACGCAGTTCACGGACAAACGGGGCGGTTGGCAGTTATTCATTGTTGCTTGTGTGCGGCAAAGTGCCTCGTATCCACTCCGTGCAGACCTCACGCCCGCTCCTTCTGATGGAAGTTTCGGCTCCTTTCTCTGCTCCGGATCTCCAATCGAGAAACTGCGCACTTGAGGGCTGCCAGTCTTGTACCCGGTCTAAGCCTAAAAGGAGGCGGTATGAAGAAATCCAGCGCATGGAAAATGGTCTGCATCGTCTTTATGTTTTGTGCCGCGACGGCGATTGCCTCGCCCGCACAAACCTTGACCACGCTGTACAGCTTCACCGGCGGTAATGACGGTGGATTTCCTTTAGGCCGGCTGGTGCAGGCTACGGACGGAAACCTTTACGGCACCACGTTCCAATACGGCGCCGCCGGTAGCGGCACGGTTTACAAACTTACCCCCAGCGGCACACTGACCACCCTGCACAGTTTCACAGGGTATTCGGACGGGGCCCAGCCTTATGCCGGGCTGATCCAAGCCACCGACGGAAACTTCTACGGAGTGGCGACCCTAGGAGGGTTTGCGCGCGGCACGGTCTTCAAAATCACTTCCAGCGGCACCTTCACCAGCCTGCATGCCTTCGCTGGATATCCGACCGACGGTGAAAATCCTTGGCCCCCGTTGGTGCAGGCCAGCGATGGGAACTTTTACGGCACCACCTACGCAGGCGGGACCAATGCTACTTCGCAGCGGGGACGGGCGGACTGTCGCTGTATCCGGCGGCGCCTTGCCGGGTCATCGACACCCGCCACGAGGGCAGCGGTCAGCCCTTCAGCGGGACCCTGAGCCCTCCGGTGAATGTCGTGGGTAGTCAATGCGAACCGCCGGCCGCGGCGCAGGCTTATGTCTTCAACGCTACGGTTGTCCCGACAGGCGCACTGGGCTACCTGACACTGTGGCCGGACGGCCAGTCGAAACCGGTGGTCTCGACGCTGAACGCACTGGATGCCTCGATCACCAACAACATGGCGATCGTGCCCAGCACGAACGGAAACGTCGATGCCTATGCGTCGGGGATCACGCAGTTGATCCTCGACATCTCCAGCTACTTCGCGCCATAGGGCCTGCAGAGGAGAACGGGTGTCGTCGGGAGACGGATCGCTAACTTGTCCCGGAGTCGGCTGCTGGGAGCTAGGGAGCCGATTCCGGTCGTATGAAGAGCGACTCTGACATTGCCGGATTGGAGAAGGGTTGCCGACCACACCGAAAGCGGGGGCACGCTGCAATCCTCCCGCATTGAATGAATTGTTCGTAATTCAAGGCTCGCGGGATCGCTGGTCGGCGACCGGTCTGCGATGACCTAGTTCACCGGCCCCAGATACTGGTCCAGCCAGTCCAGGGGTTGCTTGATGAGTTCGTTGCGCGGGATGTTGTGACCCGTGTCGAAGAGTAGATGTTCCTTCTGGTCCTTCCTCGAACCGAGTAACTTGTAGTGTCACGACCACACTACAACTCAGGAAGGTCCAGCGATTTCCCATCTCCGTTACGGCAACGAAAAAGAGAACTTGGCCACGAAGGCGTTCTGCCCACCCGGGATCCCCGGCCAGGGCTGGGCCGGATTCTTCACAGGAAAGTCAGAAGAGGAGGTAAGTCCCGTCAGGACCACGTTGCCGGCGGGATCGACGGCCAGTCCGTAGGCGCGGTCATTGCCTGACCCGCCGACGAAAGTGGAATAGCCCAACCAGCTACCACGTGGGCTGACTTGCATGAGTATGGCGTCGAAACTCCCCTGCTGAGCGGTGAACAACGCGTTGTTGGTGTACGGAAACCTCGTAGGGGCCGTAAGAGGAATTGGAAAGGGAACGTATTCCACTCCGGGAGAAGAGGTTTCCCCGCCGACATACATCGCATTCTGCGCATCGACCACCACGCCGGTGCAAAAGGTCGTAAGGCCGCCTTTTTTGGCCGATCCACCCCCAAGAAACGTGGAATAGACAAGCGATGCCTCGCCTTCCAGGGAAGGATCAATCTTCACCAGGAAGGGCTCGTCTCCGGACTTGAGCGGCTTGAGATAAGGTGCGTTGTTGTAAACGCTGGGCACCTCTGGCCCGTTCATGGGAAAGTCCGCCGACTCCGTACGGCCCGTGGCCACGATGAGCCCGTTTACATCCAGAGTTACAGCGTAGGTGTCATCCCGCGCCTCATTTGAGTCGGCGCCGAGATAGGTGGAGTAGTGCGCCGTGTATTGCGAGGAGGGATCGCCGGGCTTGCTGGATTTGAACTCCGACAAAAATCCGTTACTGGTGTAACCCTTGGGGGCATGCTGGCTTCGGTAAGCGTTGCTGGTAGTCGGGAAATCGTAGGAATCGGTATAGCCTGCCACGGTGATACGGTCGCCGCGGGCGTTCACCGTTACGCTGTGCCCTTTTTCGTCGCGCTCACCTCCCAGAAAGCTGCAGTAAACCCGCGAGTCCGCGCCGCTCTTTGCGGGATCAAAGATGCACAGGAAAGCGTCCGTGGAACCCTTGAGATCGCTCTGGAGGGCGTTGTCGGTCACGGGAAACTTGATCCCCCCGTCGCTGCCGCCGGAACTGGTGGTGCCTGCGACATAGACCAAGCCATGTGCATCGACAGCGACATTGTTGCCGTTGCTGTTGTCATCGGTAAAGCTCGATCCATCCGCTCCGCTCCCGCCCAGGTACGTGGAGTAGCGCAGGCTGCCGTTCGCATCAAAGACGGTCACGAAGTAGTCCGACTCTCCGTTGTTGTGGTCCTGGAAGGCGTTCTTGGTCGGAAACGGTCCCGCAGCATCCGAGGTGGTTTGGCCGACGACGGCAACTCCGCCGTCGGGCATAGCAGCCACCCCCACACCCATGCTCTGCTTGTTACCACCTAAATACGTTGTCCAGAGCACTCTGCCGGCGGGGTCGTACTTCGCCACGAAAGCCGACATCTCGCTGTGCGGCGCGGGTTTCGGCTGAAAGGCGTTCAGCACGGGAAGGTCGGAGGCGCGGGTGGCTCCGGTCACGTAGGTGTTTCCCTGGGTGTCGCTGCCGGCGTTTTGGGCGAAGGTGCGGGCATCGCTGCAAACGGCGCAGGGCGTCCATCCTCCCAAGTAGGTGGAAAAAATCAACTGTGGTGTTCCCTGCGCCGGCAAGGGCTCCTGCGCCTGTGCGAGGGAGCAGTCGCTGGCCAGAATTGCGGTGATCACAAAACACAGACTGATCACAGGATTGCAAACCATCCGGCGAATCATGCAGGACTCCTTTTCGGGGTACTTGACCCAGCATCGGCGCCGGGGGCGATGGCTGCTTGCGCCACTTCAGGCGGAACTGTGATTGAAAGACTGACTGCCAGCAGGAACAGCGGAAACTTTCTCTCTTGCGACAGTTGTTTGTCAGTGACGCCTGCCGCATGGCACCGTGACAGACCGAAGCAATAACCAAGATTTCGTCGTTCTTCGCCAGGAAATGTGGAACGCGGGGTTGCAGTATCATGTTGCGCCTATGGACAAACAGCATTACTACTTCAAGCTGATTCCGCCCCGGCCGAGCTTTCCCCAGGACATGACCAGCGAAGAGCGGGCCCTGATGGAAAAGCATAGTGCTTATTTCCGGCAGCACTTTGACCTGGGCAAACTGCTTCTTTATGGGCCGGTGATGGCGCTAAGGGAGCGTTCGGTCTGGGAATCCTGGAGGTCGCCGACGAGGAGGAAGCTCGGCGGTTCGGCGAAAATGATCCCTCGGTCCGTGGTGGCCTGAACCGGTTCGAGATTTATCCCATGCAGGTCGCCGCTGCGCGCGCAAAGAGTTAAGAATTAAAGGAGTCATGCAGGTGCGAGGCAATCACGTATGGCGTCTAAGAAGCCATGGATGTCCTCTTTGACGATGTCGGGGCACAGCAGAAAAAGCCCGCTCCTGCCGGAGCGGGCTCATAGTGCATGGGGTCGCCTACTTCACTTCCCGACCAAACCGTGGTCAACTCCCACGCCGGTGCAAAAATCCCAACCCGCAACCGCGCTGTGAGTGCCGCAGCTTCCCGAGGTGATATCGGTAAAGTACGAGCTGAATCCCAGGTTGCTGTAGATCAGGGAATTCTCCGCGTTGCTGCTGGTCTTGAAGCCTCCCGCGTCGTTAATGATTCCTGCCAGCGAAGGTGAAGCCACACTGGTTCCATAGACTTCAAGCCAGCCGCCGTAGCAATTCGAGTTGTACACCGCAACTGGGGAGCCGCCACTGGAGTCAAAGGAAAGGTCGGGCGTGCCTCGTTTGCTGCCCACGATGCTTTGAATGGCATTCTGGAATGAGGGCCGCGGCTCATACCGGCTGGCTCCGCCACCGCCGGAGCTCCAGGCAGTCTGGTTGGTGTAGGAGCCGCCGCTGTTGCGATTCACCTGCGTGCCCCCGGCCGAAACCACGTTCACCGAAGAGCTGGGATAAATGACGCCGGGAGAATCGCCAGAAGAGGCGAAGTACACTACTCCGGCCTGCGTGAAGTAGTGGTCGGAACTCGTCTCACTGCTGGTCTCGCTTCCACCCCAGCTCATGGAGACCTCGCCCTTGCCACCATGGGCCGCGATATAGCTATTTGCAGCTTGTACTGCGGTGTACAAGGCGCTGTTGGAGGCGGAAGAGGCTTCCATCAAAACAATCTGGGCATTGGGCGCCATGGCATGGGCCCATTCGATGTCCAGGGATTCCTCACCTTGCCAGCCGGAACGGCAGCCGTTGGTTGGCTTCGTCCCGCTGGCATATTTCACGGAGAAGTTAGCCTGCGGCAGACCAAAAGTTGTGGAGAAAGTCGAAAGGTCGGCGGCCGCCGAGGGATAGTCGTAGGCATCGACGATTACAATTACGCCGCCGCCCCCGGTGGGGACCTGCGTCGTGCCGTTGATGGGGCAGCCCGACAGAGGATTGGAAACCACGTTGTAGACGCATCCCAGGGAAGCGGGAGTTTCTCCCGCCGGCTGGGCTGCCGGGATGATGGAGCCGGTGGGTGCATAAATGATGTAGTTGGTGTGCATACGCAGGCCGACGTCCTCGGGTTGCTCGATGCTGGACGCGGGGTAAATGCCGTTGCCGACGCGGACTTGGCCGCTGAGCAAGGTGGCACATGCGAGCAAGATTGTCACCGCACTGATGAGCCGAAATGTCGTGTGAGATTGGGGCAGAACAGATTCGATCCGCATTGTGGTCGCTCCTCCTTACGTTGAGTTGGTGGTAAATGCGAGTGCAGCTTTTTCAGATTGACGCGCAGCGCGTTAAAGCGAAGGGAATGTTACAACAGTTTGGTGAGCATAGGCTATAGTTTTTTAGCCTAAAAGCGCAGTATTAAATAGGCACTAAGGTATGGGTGAGACAGCTCGCGGGTTGAATAACGGACACGCACGTAGAACGAGAAATCTAATGCGCTGAAATTCCATGATGTATATAGTGTGAGGCTGTTTGGATCTAAGCCAGAAATTCCGATTGCCATCTGCGCGCGGGAGTATCCATGTACTTCGAACAGTTCTACCTGGGATGTCTGGCCCACGCTTCATACCTGCTGGCATCGGAAGGCGAGGCGATCGTCGTCGATCCGCAGCGTGATGTCGAGATTTACCTGCAAGCGGCGCAGCAACAGGGCGTCAGCATCCGTCACATCTTCGAGACCCACCTGCACGCCGACTTCGTCTCCGGCCACAAAGAGCTGGCCGCCCGGACCGGCGCCGCCATCTACATCGGCGGCAACGCCGGAGCCACGTTTCCGCACGTCCCGGTGCAAGATGGTTTCGCGTTGCGCGTCGGAAAGCTGCGCATCGACGGGCTCGAAACTCCGGGCCACACTCCAGAGAGCATTTGCCTGGTCATCACCGACGAACAGAAATCGCAGCGGCCCTGGGCGGTGCTCACCGGCGACACGCTGTTCATCGGAGATGTGGGCCGTCCTGATCTGTCGAAGACGCACACGCCCCAGGAACTCGCCGGGCTGATGTACGACTCCTTGCACGGCAAGCTGCTGAGGTTGCCGGATGACGTGCTGGTCTATCCCGCGCACGGAGCCGGCTCGCTTTGCGGGCGGAATATGCGCGCGGAACGCTTCTCCACGGTCGGGACCGAACGGCTCACCAACTATGCGCTGCAGATCAAGCGTCGCGAAGATTTTGTCCGGCAGATGACCAGCAATCTGCCGGCGCGGCCCGATTACTTTCTGGAGGACGCGGCGATTAACCGCGCCGGGGCCACGCCGCTGACAGAATTGCCCGAGTTGAAGCCGATTTCAGCAGCCGAGTTGGGTCTCATGTTGGAGCGCGGCGCGATTGCGCTTGATGTGCGCCCTAACGATCAGTTTGCCGCGGGCCACGTGCCCGGCTCGATCAACGTCGCGCTCTCCGGGCAGTTTGCTTCGTGGGCAGGGGCGGTGCTGGGGTTGTCGGCAGATCCGGTGCTGATCGCCGAAACTGCCGAGCAACTGGACGAGGCGCGGCTGCGTCTGGCGCGAGTCGGGATCGAAAATCTGTCTGGCTATCTCGACGGCGGGCCCGCCGGTTGGGAGCGGGCGGGATTTGCCTTGCAGCAGTTGCCACAGATCACGGTGCAGGAACTCAACTCGCGCCTGCGAGCGAACGCTCTGCAGGTGCTCGATGTCCGCCGCGAGAGCGAATGGGAGGGGGGACACATCAACGGCGCCGATTGGTATCCCCTGGATCGCTTCAAGGCCGCACTCCCGGCGATCGAGCCGAAGCAGCCGCTCGCCGTCCACTGCAAGAGCGGTTATCGCAGCGTTATCGCATGCAGCCTGCTACAACGGGCCGGCTACAACAACGTCATCAACGTGATCGGCGGTTTTGACGCCTGGCTGGAGGCGCAACCGCCGCTAGCGAGCGGTACCGCAGTCAGCGCTTGACTGCCGTAGGCACCATTGTCGGAGGCATATCAGGGAATTGCTTTTCTGATGCCGGCTGGATCGACCGCGGGAATCCTAGCGCAAACGACCCTAACCTTACTGCACCACCTCTGTCCCAAACTTCTGCTTGAATGTCTTCTCTCGCATGTAGTTCGTTATGGTGGTAAACGAGCATTAGCTTCGCATCGGCGCGCATAGCGTTGTAGGCCAGCGCGCTGGCTTCGGGGAATGCTTTGTCGTCCTGCTGCGTGATGTTGCCGGCCAGCGGCTGGACCGGTGTGACCGCAGGCGCTCCCACCTTGGCTGCCTGGATCTGGTTCTGTACGGTGATCGTCTGCAGTTGCAGGTTCAGCGCATTGAGCTGATTTTGCATCGCTGTTAGATCAGGATTGGGCGGATTGGGCGGGGACGCGGTCTGCGCCGCCAAATTCATCCCCAATATCAAACGGCGAGCTGCCATCCTTTGCGTTCGGTCATCGGCCAACCCGGTGTAGAGATTGAACTCAGCAATGCTGCGGAATTGGGCGCAGACTCTCGGAAATCGCCCAAGCCCGCACTATCGAGGCTGGGACTTGGACTATCCGGCTAGGAGGTTTGAATTTCAATTGAATTGTGATCCTGCGCTGGCGCCGTTCGCAGCGCGAGCCATCAGCCGGCGAATTTCCGTCTGGTGAACGAAATTCGCGGATGCACGCGTGTGCAAGGGAGCGCATTTCGGAGACAGATTTCAAGACTGTCTGGCGGAGGATGCAGTCACGAGCGAACCCTTCTCCGCCCTAAATTCCCTGCTAACAGGGAAAAATACAGGGAATTTCGTGAATTTGGCTGACTCATTCCGGTCGTTAGTGGCCGTAATCGCTTCATTTTGCGTGACTTCTGCTGCCAGAGGCGAGTTTTTGCCTTAAATAGAACAGGGAATTATCAGTGGCTTATCAGGGAATTCACGGCCGCTTATCAGGGAATTAAGCTCCCTCTCCTTGATGGCACCGGAGCCTCTGGTCCCCAGATAAAAACCGAAATCGCGCCGTCGAAAACAAGAGAAGACGTTTGGGCTCATAACCCAAAGGTCGGTGGTCCAAATCCAGCCCTGGGCTTAACTCCCATTGAAATCAATAGGCTTAGGGGTCTGAAACCTGCGAAAGTAGGGCGAAACGACCTCTGTTTTGTGAGCAACTTTTTCTAGATACGCGGAAGCTGGGAGTTTCGCCTCACGCACTCCAGCAACTGACGCCTTGTATTGTTAGTTCGCAACGTTCGTGCCAGAGAAGTTATTCGTTGACGGTCAGTTGCTGCGTCCTTAAGATGAGGTGACCCACACAGGCTCCGACATCTCTTAATGATCGACCAGATCATCTCGCATTACCGCATCGTCGAGAAACTCGGCGGTGGTGGTATGGGCGTCGTCTATAAGGCGGAGGACGTCAGCAGCGGAAAAGATTCTGGACGCACTAGCGACGGACGCTTGCCCCGGTTGGTCGCAGCCAAACAAACACTGAAGTTTTTGGCGGCGATGTGCAGAAAAGCTGAGATGAGAAAAGTGACAATGAGGATAAGGAGGAATTATGACTGAGTCAATTCTTGGTGGCATCAAGCGCGATACGGGCTGGTCCATCGTTCTGGGCGTGCTAATCATCGTACTCGGGATCGTCGCGATGATGGCCCCGCTGGTGGCCGGCGTCGTCGCCGTGTACATCATCGCATGGTCCGCCATCTTCGGCGGAGTTGCCCAGGTCGTCTACGCCATTCGAACCCATGAAGGTGGACACACGTTCCTGGAAGTGATCCTGGGGCTGGTCTACATCGTCGCCGGCTTCTTCCTGCTGGGTCATCCCCTCGGGGGCCTGCTGGCCCTGACCCTGCTGCTTGGAAGTTTGCTGGTGGTGTACGGAATCTTCGCGCTGGTGCTGGCGTTTCATTTGCGCCCGTTGAAGCCTTGGGGATGGATCCTGTTCGATGCCATCATCACAATTCTCTTGGGCGTTATGATCTGGGCCCACTGGCCAGTGAACGCGGAGTGGGTCGTGGGCACGCTGTTCGGCATCAGCATTTTCTTCTCTGGCATAACTCGCCTAATGGTCTCGATGGGAGTCAGGCGGTTGGCGGAAGGCAAAGTCTAGTCCGAGCAAAGAGCGAAACGCCGGAAGTGATCCCTCCTATCTGGGAGGGGACATTTCTTGTATGTTGGCCATCGCACTTAGATCCAATCACTCTTGCCCTGCTGCATCAATAATATTGGCATGATATCCGGCGCTCTTATTGAAACCCAAGCCCTGACAGTGCGCTGCCCTACATGTGGCGCTGGTGCCCATTCGCGGTGCGAGCGTGCCATTGGTGGCGTCCGTCGGCAATCTCACTTGGAGACGAGAGTCGTGGAGCCAGATGTAATCGTTTGGGCTCGACCTTACCGACATCGCAGACGAGTCGCCGGTTGTCGAACACCGAGCAGCATTGCGGGCTGCAGTTCTCAACTTCTGGATCGCCAGCTACTCATCAAGTGACCGGCGAAGCGCCTCCAATTTATGCTGGGTAGGGAGGAGCTGAATGACCACGAACTCAACTTCGTTCCGCCAGGGTCTCGTGTTCGTATTACTTTTGTCCGCTCTTCTTCTCCTGATTGCCTGCGGTAAGAAGGAAGCTGCTCCCCCAGCCAATACGGAGCACGCGAAGCAGCAGGCTGCTCCTACTTCGCCAGCATCTTCACCAGACGAACCGCCCGCGCCGTCGAGCGACATCAAGTTAGGCCCGGCTTTCGCGCGTCGAACCGGCGATCTGGATGAGATGGTGAAGAGGCGCAATATCCGCGCACTGGTCCTGCTCAACCCCATCAGTTTCTTCTACGCCAAAGGGCTGCCGAGGGGCGTGATGTATGAGGCACTCGAAGAATTCCAGAAGTTCGCCAACCAGAAGCTGAAAACAGGCAAGCTAAGTGTGGAAGTCACATTCATTCCCATGCGAGTCGATCAGATTGAAGCAGCTCTCACCGAGGGGGTGGGAGACATGATCGCCTCCGGAATCGCCGTCACGCCTGATCGTGAAAAGCGAGTTGCCTTCTCGATGCCGATACAGACAGACGTAACCCAGATCATCGTGACGGGATCAAGTTTCGGTCCGGTCTCCACCCTCGCGGACCTTGGTGGAAAAGAGGTGTACGCCAATCCGCTTACTACTTATTACGAAAACCTGCAAAAGGCAAAAGAGCAGCTCCAAAAGGCCGGCAAGACGCCGATCGTCATCAAGGCGGCAGACAAGACCTTGATGGACGACGATCTGGTGCAGATGGTGAATGCCGGACTGATTCCGGCGACGGTCACCACCAAACGACAGGCCGACCTTTGGTCGAAAGTGCTCGATCACATTCAACCGCATCCTGACCTAGTGATCGCACGTGGAGGGCAACTGGCGTGGGTCATGCGCAAGAACAACCCGCAATTCAAGCAATTGGTCGACGAGTTTGTCTCGTCGCACTCAGTAGGAACGTCCTTCGGCAGCACCCTGCTGCGGCGCTATCTGCAAAACACCAAATGGGTCAAGAACTCAACCTCTGCGGCGGAGATGAAGAAGTTCGATACCATCCTCACGCTGCTGAAGAAATACGCTGGGGAGTACGACTTCGACTATCTGATGATTGCGGCCCAAGGTTATCAGGAATCTATGCTGGACCAGAGCAAGAGGAGCCCAAGCGGCGCGGTGGGCATCCTGCAGGTCATCCCCAAGTATGCGGCGGCCGCTCCCATCAGCATTTCGAACGTGGCAACTCCTGACGGCAACATTCATGCCGGTGTCAAGATATTGCGCAATATTGAAGACACCTATTTCAATGATCCACAGATCGATCCTGCAAACAAAATCTTGTTCGTGTTCGCCAGTTACAATGCTGGACCGAAGCGAATTGCCAAGCTGCGCAAAGAGGCAGTGAATAAGGGACTTGACCCGAACGTCTGGTTCGACAATGTGGAACTGGTTGCGTCCAAAGAAATTGGGCAGGAGACGGTCACCTACGTTGCCAATATCTATAAGTACTACGTCGCTTACAAGCTGGCGGTGGAGCAGCGGCAGGCACGGGAGAAGGCAAAAGGATTGCCAGCGAGCGAGTTTTTGCCGCGTTAACCCCGTGCATTAAGATAGCCGGACAATGAAGCTTGGGCTCCGATCAATAACTCTGTCCGAATCTGGGCCGGACGACTGCATGTCCTCTCCGGGATCCCCTCCAGCGCACTCAGCAAGGCTTGCCAGTACGCGCTCACGCTTTGGAGGAAACTTACACGATTTCTGGAATATCCGGAACTTGAGCTGAGCAATAACCTTGCGGAGAATTCAGTGCGCCCGGTTGCGCTCGGTCGAAAAAATTGGTTGCACATCGGCAGCCCACTGGCAGGACCGAAGGTTGCAGCGATTCTTTCGGTCGTGGAAAGCTGCCGTCGGCTGCAAGTCCCGGTGCGCGATTACTTTTCCACGATTCTCCCCGGACTTGCCGATCTCCCGATCCGGTGCCTCCCAGACCCTACTCCCGCTGCGTGGGTCGCCCGGCATCCATGAACCAAGCGACGGGAGTGCAGTGTGAAGGTTGATCTTGCGACGAAAACCGGATAGTTTCCTGTTTGCCGACGATCCACGCACTGGGGTTCAACTCCTCCCCAAAAACCCGTGACCGATAGGTTTCGCTTGACCCCTGGCCCTCGTGTCCTACAATTACTTCCCAAGAGTTTTCCTGAAACGAGGCCGATACGGCGACACGCGATACAGGTAAGCTTCAGCCAACAACTCCCGCCGACGATCTACTGCGGCGTGTCATTGACACTACTCCTGCGTTTCTGCACAGTTCTGACCCTGACGGCAATCTCGGTTTTTTCAATCAACGCTGGCTTGAATACCTCGGCGTCAGTGAAGAAAATCTGCAGGGCTGGGGCTGGACTGCTTTCATTCATCCTGAAGATTTAGAGGGAATGTTGACAAGGTGGAGTGCTTGCCGTGCCAGCGGAGAAGTGTTCCAGTACGAAACCCGCGTGCGCCGTGCCGACGGACAATATCTCTGGTTTCTGCATCGCAACGTTCCCCAGTGGGATGACCAAGGGAACATCGTGATGTGGTATGGATCCAGTATCGAGATTGACGATCGGAAGCGTGCAGAGGAAGAGCTCAAGAAAGCATTTGACGAAATCAAAACGCTAAAAGACCAGCTGCACAAGGAGAACTTGGCTCTCAAGGAAGAGATTGATCAGGCATCCATGTTCGAAGAGATT
>Ga0208034_1001132_pt1 | contig 17356 bp, 17 predicted proteins | sample June2015DPH_8_10_FD_184699 | JGI IMG/M metagenome (GOLD analysis project Ga0208034, IMG submission 184699) | Peatland microbial communities from SPRUCE experiment site at the Marcell Experimental Forest, Minnesota, USA - June2015DPH_8_100... | ecosystem: Environmental > Terrestrial > Soil >...
TCCCATTCAAATTCTAAGCGGTAGCTCCTTGAATTAATCTCTGTTTGTTAAATGGACTATGATTTAATATATCATTGAAATCGATGTTTTTATAGTTCAACTCTAAAATCCTCCCAAATAAACATTGAAATAAGCTCCGTTTGTCTTTATGACTGTAATTTACTATACTGCTGATTTCAGCTTTTTATATCTCTACTCTGAAATTCTCCCAAATCAACATTGAAATAAGCTCCGTTTGTCTAAATGACTGTGATTTAATATAGGTGCACTGGTGCACTTTTAAAGTTCAACCTTGAAATTCTCCCATTCAAATTCAGGGTGTTAGCTCCTTTAATTAAGCTCCGTTTGTATTTTCCGACATGGTTTCGGATACGTGCCAATTGGCACTTTTTAGAGTATTAAATGAGCTTATTTTGACAGACGGAGACAGCTTTCAGGTACTGTTCTATAGATTTCAGAGTACTCAGTTTCCGTTCCATTTTTAAGTCCTTTTATCGAAAGAACAACGGTTTCGGGTAGCATCGATGTCGATGTTTTCAAACCTGAGATTACGTCTATTGCTGTCTGAACTGTTTCGGCATCCCTTAATGATAAGATGACAGAAATATATTCTGAAACAGTCCCATTTTGAAGTCCTTTTATCAAAAGAACAACGGTTTCGGGCAACATCCGTTTGGATGTTTTTAGCTTCTCTATCATCTGATTAAGAGAACTTACTTTGTCTACATTCTGCACACTTTCGTATAGCTTCCTGAAACTCGTTCCGTTTGCTGTTTCTGACACAGTTTAGGGTACAGAGCAATTACTCTCTTTCGGCTTAACTATCTATACTCTATTCACATACACAATCCAATTTTTACTGCGTTTTCTCTACACAACGTTTTCTCTACACAGCTACGCTAAAGGTAACCTTCGGTCAGTGACGTTGATTAACTGTTAAATTTCTAACTACATACAGATATTATTCTCTCTTCACTGGTTTTTCTGTATAGATATCACCTATTCTTGTCTTCGACCAGTGACGTATTATAACCAGAGATAATATACTACTCAACACGAACAATATTTCGTGACTGTGTTCCTTACTCGTTGTGTATCCAAAGTATCCAGCTACCAATAACTTTGTTAAAATTTTAATTTTTAATATTTCTTGAACTCAAAACAGAACCGCTTGGGGTACAGACACTCTTTAATTATTTACTAATCCTAACCCGAGAGCCATTACTGATGCTTGTTGTGCTGCCTGAGTTATTGAGGGACTAAGCTCTTGAATTGTACCCGAGAAACATGGTAGAAAGGGGAAATGTTATTTTTTATAATATATAAGCAAACTTCGTATTTTGAGGGGTCGAAGCATTGTTGTGGGAGATTTCTCAGAATAGGACTCTTGATAGGGAGAATCCTCAGTCGTGGCTACTATTACTGGTAGTGGCACACTATCCATTGAGGTACTACTCGGCTCGACTGCTCATCTACTAATTATTTGTACTATCTTATTATCTTTATATAAATTAGAAGTGTGCAGAGAAACTTAGTGTCTATTGCTGTTGATTAAAGCGTAGCTTAGTTCTGGACAGTGGGGGTCATAGACTCCACGAATGATAGTACAGCGTATTAAACTATGGGAAACTACGGTCAATAGTAGCTACTAACAGTTATGTTAAGTTACAATAAAGAGAGAAAGTATCGGACTAACTATGATGGTAAGAGCTTGGAATACCGTAAATACTATAGCAACTCTAAAGCGAGTGTACAGAAGTCAGCGTTAGACCTATGGCATTACTGCGAGTGGATAGGCAAAACACCAGAGGACCTGATTAACGAGTTCATACAAGCGAGAGCAGACTTTAGCAAACTACAGGATTGGAGAAGAGAGACCAAGAATACACTCGTTAAGTTCTACAACGAACAGAAGTCTAAAGGCTATAAGGTTAACATGGCTCGGTCAGTTGTTAGCGGAGTAATGGCTTTTTACTCTCAGAACTGCGAGACCATTAAGGGTATTACCCGAGAACTTGACCCTGTACAGATACCAGAGAATGGGTTTGTCTTCACTCAAGAAATACTAAGGAAACTTTACTATTACGGTAATCTGCATGAGAAGACTTGGCTAAGTTGTTCTGTCTCACTCGGATACGCCAGCATTGACTTCTTAGCCATAGAGACCGAGAAGATAAGAAACTTGGTGAAAGAAGCAAAAGACAAGCACTTAGACTTTATCATGTTCATCGGTAAGAGCAGAAGCAAGACTTCTGTACAACCAAGGAGCTTCCTAACACCAGAAGCCATTGAGAATCTTAATGAATATCTAAAGATGTTCGAGAAACAAAATGGTGGTAAACTGCCTAAGTTGTTGTGGAATGGAGCTACTAACGATACCCCGAACGATTGGCTCAAAGCTCTAATCAAAAAGGCTAACATTGATACTTATGGTAAGATAGTACGCTTCCATGCAATCAGAAAGTTTGTGTATGACACCTTAAGCAAAATGGATGAGACCATAGCTTGCGTAATAACCGCTAAAAAAACTGATGCTTCTAAACTTACCTACAAGACCAGCTTAGATAGTGAATGTGAAAGGGTCTTCAAAGAATCTTACAAACAGATTGCTCTAAACGGAGATGTGCTCAGTAAGGCTAAACAGGAACAGTCTCAAGAAATAGAGAGATTAACCAAGGCATTATCTAACCTTGAAACTGAGAACTATAACTTTAAGACGAGAGTAGACTACCTACAGAAAGACGTTGACCAACTCAAAGAGAATTACATCCTTGAGAAACTTACCTTAGACATTCTGTTTAGAGAACTCAAGAACAGAGGATTAGCTAATATCAAAAGCTGCTACATCTTTGGCTAATGGTGTAATTCAGCCTATGTCTTCATGTCCTTGTATGTCCTTGTTATGTTTCACAGGCAAAGCCATATCGTTTCGCCAACTGCGTGTAAACTCATGGCAAAGAGAATGAGGTCAATAAGAGCAAAGGGTTTTCAAGTGATTGGACTACCTCAGACCGTAGAAGAACTTAAGGCAATTCAACCATTCGAGTTTCAGAATTGGGTTATGGAAAAACTATATGGTAGAGTTAGCCCTAAAAAAGTTGGTGACATGGGAATTGATGGATATTATCTCGATGGTTCACCAATTCAAGTTAAGCAAAGTGAGGATATAGGTAGAAACGTAATAGATAACATTGAAACAGCTATGCAAAGAATAGGTAAAAGGAAAGGGGCAATAGTAGCTTTCAGTTTCGGGAAAGGGGCTTATGAAGAAGTGGCAAGAGCTAAATTAGAACAAGGATTAGAAATTACGTTAAAGACCGTTTCAGAAATTCTTAAGGAATCATAACAATAACCTTAGCGTAAGGGTAACTCACTGTTATAAGACCTTTATTCAGGCACAACACAGTCTCATTGTTCCCCTACGGTTAAACCCAATCCCTCTAAGCAGTAAAAGGTTTGGGATAACTAAGATTCTTCTGTATTAACTGAACCGAGATGCTTAGTATTATCCTTTGGAAACTTCGGCTTTATCTGATGTTTACGGACCGAATACTTACCTCTCATTTTCTTACTACCCATATCATCTAACTTCTGTTCTCTTTTGATTAGGACCGCAACATCACCCAAATTAGCCATTATGAGTGACATCTCCCACTATTACATTGAGCTTGAAAATGCTTTGCTGTTTCTAACATTGACGTTGCTATTGGTGCTGGTATATCAAACTTGGTTAGTAAAGCAATATCCCCTTCTAATCTTGCTATCTCTCTGATTCTGTTTCTTCGAGTTGGACATTGAGAACAGTCTTTCTTAGGAAAGGCATGTTTCGATACTGAACTCATAAGTCTACACACCTTAATAAGTGCTGTTCGAGTTTTCTTTCTTTCTCTTTCCTATGATGGAAACTCTCCCTACACCATTGACAACAGAATATCTTGGTTGGACAGTTTTTGGGTGGTTCAAATTTAGAACCGCACTCAGGACACTTTTTCTCTGGAAGCATTATCTTGAACACAACCCCTTACGCTGGTTTCGACCAACATTATAGAATCTCTGTGAGGATAAGTTACTGAAAGCAACTTCCTTACCGCTATTCTTACCGTAATTCTGCCATACAGTACCCTTACTGTAATCTACCATGACACAGCATCCACCCGAAGGTTTCTTCTCGGGGAAGAGCACATCGTTCTGATAAGTAGCTAACATTAGACCGTCAACCAAATCGTCATAGTGTGGTCGCCCTTGCTTCTTGAAGGACTTCATCTGTTGAATTAGGTCCTCACATTCTACTGAGACTGATAGTCCTTGGCTCTGTATAACGTGCGTAAGCTGACCCATCATCTCTTCCTTGTATGCTTTAAAGGTAACAGGAAAAACTTTGTCTTTACCGTAAAGCTCGGTAATAATGTCTGTCCAGAACATAGGTAAAGAATCCATTCTCACCTGTCTAACATTGTAGAGTTTCAGTAGCATAGGGACTTCTTCTCTGACCTTGCCAAGAGTCTCGAAGTTCCATGTCTTATAGTACAGCACTTTGAACTTGTACTTACCCATCTTCTCTACTATGACTAAAGCGAATCTGTCTCTATCTTCCCGACCTGTACCACCAGCATCAATACCAGCATATCTTATTCCACCTTCTGTTAGTACTTGATTCTGTATGCATCGGTCTATTATCTCTGCATCCCATAGGAGCTTAATGTCTGGTTCAGATAGCAACCCAAGGACTTCTCTGCGCCATTGGTCTTCACTCATTAGTTTCTTCTTATCTTCTAAGTCCTTCTGCCAACCGCAATCAAGCTCGGACCATGTGAACAGCGTAAATCCGTATTTCTGTGGATTCTTGAGTATCTCGTTGAACTTGGAATACTTAGAACTTGGAGTACCGAGCAGTATTAGCTTAGTGTCTCCTGAGAGATTTCCGAGTGCAGTAATGATTGTCTGTTCATCCATTAACTCTGGTTCGTCTAAGAACATTATTCGACCAGAAGCTCCCCTCAGACCCTTCTCTGTACTGGTCAGTAGAATTAATTCACTACCGTTCTTGAGCTTGTAACCATCTTTAGGAACTACTTCGTTTACACCTTGAGTTAGTACGAAGTGATGTAGCTCTGGATTGTCTGCGAATATCTTTACTATGTGACCGTAGATATAATTCTCTTTAGCACTTGCTATCAATACAGGTAGCTTATTCTTGATAGTCAAATAGACCGCAGCAACCGCACAGCAAAGACTCTTACCTGTCTGTCTGCCAGCACTAATGAGTATCTTTCTAAGGGTTTTATCGTCTAAGTTTCCCAATGCTAACAGTAGCTCTTTCTGCTTCTCTGTAGGCACAAGCTTAGTAACCCGAGTAAAGAATTGTAGAATATCAATCTCTAAGAAAGTCTCATCTACCCAAGCGTCTTCTGCTGCTTTCTTCATTCTTTCTCGGTAAGCATACTGTCTGTCTGCGTCTGAGTTGTATTGTCTCTTTCTACCCATTTTATTTAGTCCTCATCCAATATTGACTTAATTCTATGATAGTAATACCCAATGTGAGTTTTACCAATATGCGCCCACAAAAAGCCTGTTTTAATGCGCTGTGCTGGATACTCGTATAAACGTCTAATAACAACAAAGGGTAGAAAATAGCTCTGGTCTTGTACTTTTACTTTCTCAACGAACGTCTTTGTAGCTGCTTTAAACTTATTCGGTATAGTGTCCAAGTTTGCTATTGCCTCAGAGAACGTCTTAGTTACTAATTTGAATTTGCTTGGAATAGTATCGGCTACTGCTACTCCTTCCGTTAGTGTTTTACTAACTGCTTTATGCTTAGTTGTAGAATCTGCTACTACTATTCCCTCAGTAATAATTATCTTTACTAATCCAACATTAGCGCCATCAATCGTAGCGTAATCCACTTCGGCAGAATTAGTATCTGCAACCTCATCCGTCATTAGCTTATCCCTTCATTCTTGAGCTTTGCTAACTCTGACTTTACTGTATTCAATTCTACTCTAAGTTTCTTCATCTCGGATAGCATCGCAGTAAAGACCCCTTCGTAAAGAATAGATTCTGGTTCTCCATCCTCAACATGAACAACATTAGGGCAGAGCTTGTAAACCTCTTCTGCTATTAACCCAATGGTATCTTTACCACTTGGACAAGGTTTAATCTTGAGTTTAGAACCAGTAGATTCATCTGTTGCTTTGAAATCAAAAAGTACAGGGTGAACATTGTATATCCACGAAGTATCACCTAACTCTCTAATGTTCTCTTTGTACTTCAATGAAGACGAAGTCTTATAGACTGTACTACCACTAATAACCAAAGTTGTACCTGTAGTAGAGCCTAAATTAGTAAAGTATGGTTGACCAACAACTATTCCTTGCCAAGCATTTCCACCACCACCTAAACCACCAGAAAGGTTTCCATCATATGGGTTACAATTGCCAGCAGTAAATGTATTAGGTACAGATACTCCACCTGAGTAATTTACAGTAAATAAAGCACCAGAACTTGGAGTTTGAAATACTGACCAACTGTTACTTGAAGTAGCACCAACAAAGCATACATTTCCCCATTGGTCCCATCCTATTCCGCCCTCATTTAATCCTGCTTTATATGAATATATTCCACCCGAAGGAATAACAACTGCTGGTGTAGCACTACTTTCTATGTATAAAGTATCTGAACCTGAATTAATAACATTTTCAGAACCATCCCATCCAATCCATAATCTTACTGTTGCTCCTGTATCAACGAAATCTAATATTGGTGTGTTAGCTGCTGATATTATCTTTACATATCCTGTTGCTGATGTAAACTCTAAGTTTCCTTGATAAGCTACAAGGAAACAATTAGAAGCATTGTAACCCATAGCCATGATGTCTGTAGAACCATTCTTTATGTTAATCGCTGGATAAGCATAAGTGGTGTTTAACTGGATGTATTGCCCTGTAGCTGTTAGCTGAGTGAAAGAAGGTGAAGCTTCACTTCTAACATCTTGGTCCATCTCTTGAGCATAGCCATTTAATGATGCAGAAGTAATGAAACCTTGACTATTCACGTAGGTTTGAGTAGCATAACCACTCAAAGAAGCAGAAGTTAAGAATCCTTGACCATTTACCCAACTCTCTGTAGCAACAGTATTTCCACCGACAGTAAGAGAACCTGTTATCTGAGCATTACCGTTTACATACAGAACTGGATTGGCTGTACCTGTTATCTCTAACGGATATGAGTAGGTGTTGATTATGTTATATCCACCATAATCCCCAACCATTACAAGGTATGGTGCTGAGAGATTACTCGCTGGTGAAATCTTGATAGATGCGCTTGTGTTTGTTACGTTGATGCTGTCGAATACTGCATCACTGGTAGTGTTTAGGATTTGATTAGGAAGAGTGATTGTACTCCATATAGGATCATTACCTGTTCCTTGTGCTGTTAGTACCTGACCTGACGTTACTCCCTGTGGCATGTTAGCTAATGACCAGACAAAAGTATTTCCTTCTCTCGTCTTAATTACGTCAAAGTATCCTGTGTAAGCTACTACCCCTTCCCATGCATAAGAACCAGAACCTAATCCATAAGCGTTATCTGTAACAGGGTTGAAGTTTGACTGTATCCCACCACTAAAGATTAGTGTTGGGTAGATTGTTATTGCTCCACCCGAAATAGAGTTTACCGCATTGGTAAAGACTATTGTTGCGTCAACGTATAGAAATGGATATGCTGCACTTCCTAACCCCACATTAGCACTTGGCATAATATAGCTTGCTAACCCTACACCATTATCTCCCATGCTTAGAGTTATCGTGTTGTGTGGAGTAGTCAATACTAATATTTCTGGATAAATCGTTAAAGTTGTTCCAGAGAGCAAATTTATGGCATTAGTAAAAACTGTAGTAGCATCAACCCATGCGAACGGATAACTTGATGAACCTAAACCGAAATTAGCTGACGGCATTACATAGCTTACTTGACCAGAGCCATTATCACCCATTGTAAGAGTAACACTATTGTTCGGTGTGCGTAAACTGAATATCTCGGGGTAAATTGTCAAAGTTGTACCAGATAGTAGATTAATAGCGTTAGTAAAGACCGTTGTAGCATCTAAGTAGAGAAACGGATAAGCAGCACTTCCGAGACCAAAGTTTGCAGAAGGCATAACATAACTTGCTTGACCTGAACCGTTATCGCCCATAGTCAAAGTTACTGTGTTATTTGGTGTGCGTAAGCTAAAGATTTCTGGATAGATAGTTAAGGTTGTACCAGAAAGCAGATTGATAGCATTAGTAAAAACTGTAACCGCATCTAACCATAAGAAGGGATAAGCTACTGTTCCTATCCCCACATTACTATCGAATGTATAGAGATATTTGTCTGGACTTGAGTAACCAGCGTATAGTTTTACTTGAGAAGTACCAACATTGACACTTAATGAACTTACAGCGTTTACATTCCCCATAGCTGTCAAGTTGTTAAGGTAGAGATTCGCTGTCTGGTTAGTTCCAGCAGCATTTGATTGTAGTAAGAACAATGTACTGAAATTGGGGTCAGTAACATTAGTAAATTGCAATACCCAACTACCAGAAATGTACTGATACAAACATTGGGTATCTGTAGTATAGTACCATTGGTCTGCACTCGGAGAGATTAGAGCTTCCATTGTGGCGTAAGTACCTGATGGATAACCACCTATAGGCTGACCCATAACTAACTGTGTACCAGTTAAACTAAACATTGAAGGACAGTATAACCCTGTAAACCCTACACCCATTAGGATTGCTCCACCACCGTAACCTTTGAAGGGGTCAGAACTTGTACCTAAGAACCCATGACCTTGAAAGTCCTTTTCTAATAGAAACGCTTGAGTCCAAGTTAGCATTGGGTCAGTTAGTAAAGTTGTGTGGTCACTCGGGCTAACTGTTGTTACAAAGAGTGTGCCATAATTACCAACCACCCACCCCGAAGCATTAGCAAAGGTAGGAACACCAGCACCGTCTACTTGGTCTATGACGTAACCACAGTCTTTTAGATTAGCTAATTTGTCTAAGGTGAATAATGTTGTTACTTCTATCGTATCAACGACAGGATTATAGATAGCTGAATTTGTTACCTGAACCCATGTCATATTAGTAGAATCTCTTTGATAGAGAATGTTTGTAGAGCTATTACTCCATAACATTCCAGCGTATGTAATACTTGGTGGCTCTCCACTAACGTAGTTAGTCTTAATGTTCATACTCACTAAATCGAGAGCTTGATTATCAACCCATTCGTTTCCTGACACAGTTTATTCCTCTTGTTATTTTTTGTAATTTTATCATTGTCTGTAACTTGAAATTAGAGTTTGAACATTGTTCTGTCATATTTTTAACTCCCTGCATAATCCTTAGCTATAATAGGAAGTCCAAGGTCGAAAACACTTTCACTCTTTAAACTACCGAGGGTCTTACTCTGGAAATCGGGGTCTATAGCTCTCTCTAATACCGTAAATACATCGTTAGTATCGGCTGTTAAACTACTCATTAGGTCAGTAGTCAAAGTTAGTGATGTTAATGCTCCATCAGAACCAAAAGTATCAGTTACCTTGGTGATTCTAAACCATTGATTAATCTTATATCTGACCATGTTCTGGTCTGTCCAAGTATAGGAACTACCAACTATCGCTGTACACAGAAATACTTCCCATGTAGCAGTATTAATGTAATATTCTCCCAAGTTTCCTACTGTACTGGTTGTTGGATTAGATATTCCTGAACTCCATTGACTTCCTATGGGTATTACATCTTCTGCTTGTATCCAGACTTGCTGTCCAGCCATCCACTTAGGGTCAAACGGTATTGTTATCGTTCCTGTTGTTCTTACTAACCGATAACGCTGTAAATCGTAATACGCTTCCAAACTTAATGGAGTAGTATCCAAGAAGGTTAAGGTATCAGTTTGTGCAAAGTTATCTCTTATAGTCTTCATTCTGCAACCATAGAGATTAATGCTTGCACTATCGTATGCTCCCCTGATAGCTATTCCATTAATATAGAACCCTGATAGGTCTACATATAATGGTCCAGTAGCAGAATAAGACCCTGTAAACTTTATAGCAAAGTACTTGACCTTACTAAAATCTCCAAAGTCTATACTTGCTGGTTTACCTAAGAACTGAATCTCGCCAGCTAAAGTAACACTCGCTATTTTCCACCCATTGAAATCTTTGAGATATTTAACATTAGGTAGATTAATAGTGACAAAACCCCAATTGTCTTGTGAAGCGTTATTAGATATTGTGTGCGTAAAATAGCAACCAACAAAGGGATGTCCAAGGTTGTTGTGGTCTTCTATGAATAATCTTAGCTCATAAGAACTTGTGTTTCCACCCCATCTGAACCAGAAATTAAATGCTGGTACACTATCGAATCCCATAAGCTGAGTAAGGTCTATCACATTACCTTCATCATCTTGTAATGGATAAGCCCAAATGTTATCTGCCGTTACTGTTAATAGATTGACACCTGAAAACTCTAAATACGGATTACCAAGGCTTGAAGCTGCGTTACTATCTCCTTGTGGTGGTTTAGATGTGACAGAGTTAGTATCTGGTGTTATTACTCCGTCTGAGTAAGTATAATTCTGCCAATAACCTATGTTAATACCTCTACCTATATCATCGTTAAGAGGATACTGATAATTACCAGCTACCATAATGAAATTGTAGATAGGTGGTTCTGTCTTGAAATCCTGTGTAATCATGTCTTGTTTAACTACCAAAGGTGTTCCTTGTGGTTGCAATACCCAAATACTATCTACATAGTGGTCGGTATCTATACCATAGACATGATGATTGTTTACTGGTGCTACGAGTAAGTTTCCATTAGGGTCTACTATCCAATGATAACCAGCACTACCAGAGGTTAAGAATTGTAAAGCACTCTCATATTTAATAATATCCTGTATAGCTGTGAGACAGTCTTCATAAGGAAACTTTAGATATGCTATCAAAGTATTTTCAAAGTCTGCATTAACTTCTCCCCTACCATCTGTCATTGTTGCATTGTAAGAATCAAGAACAACGTAATCGGTTGTTAATGGTAAGTAACCAGATGGTAAAGTTATACTCTGAAATCCTGTAGGAAAGGCTGTAGACTTACCAACATATTTCTGTACAGGAATTGTATTATTAACAAAGTTTCCTATTATTCCCACTGTTCCCTGTTCGCCTGCTAATAACTGTCTAACAGTCTTGCCTTGAGTAGTAAGGAAATAATATTCAATGTATGACTCGGCTATACTAACTGAACCAGCAACCGTTCCATTAACACCTGTAACTACAAACTTTATCAGTAGATTACTATTCCAATATGGTAGGTCTACTGTCATATCCACTATCAAGTCTTGCCCTGCTGGTGGTTGTTGAAGACCATATTGAGTAATAGGATTGTAACCTGTAAGATTTGGGTATGTACTCCAATAAGGAAATAAGTCTGGTGTCAATGGGTCTGGATAACCTATAATCAATAAAGATTCTGCTTGATTACCCATACGAGTAGTAATAGTAAAATAATTATCTGTGGTTACACTATGAAAAGGCTTCCATGTAACCCCACCATCAATAGTCCAGTAAGGCGTAATAATAACAGATGTTGGATATGTCCCTGATGTATCATAAAAACCAGCTACGATATGAAGAACTGCACCGCTAATCAGCCCTGTACCTTCAAGTGCTGCATTACCAACAGGTACAAACTCTCCACCATTATACTCTCCATTAATCAGATAACTAAAAGCTCCAATAGTCCCCGTGTTAGTAGTTGGTGGATTAGTTGTTCCGTATGTTCCTGTTCCAGTAGTATTAATGTGTCCACTCAAAGGGACATAGATAAAATGAAAAAATGAATAAGCATTAATATATGGGTCACTACCAACTACAGACCAATCCGTAGCTCCTATAAGACCTATATTCTTGGGTTTATAAACATAAACAAAACCCCATTCTACAATAGGATAGATGTAACCGTATTCTTGAGCTACACGCATTTTCTTTAACTGATAACCTTGACCGTAAGCTGTAACACTACATACTTGACCAGACTTATTCATTACTGGCATAAGCTCTTGGACTGTACCACTAAATATTACTGGTGTTCCTGTCCAGTCTGTAGGCTCGTCATTATATCCATGTGGACCATCTTTCATACCTTGTACAGTCACTAAATCCCCAATCTTTAGGGTAGCAAGGTAAGATTTACCATCCTCATCGTCTGCTGTTAATGTGACGTAAGATATAGCGTTCTCTTCCATTATGAATTGTGTCTTAATGCTACTCATTGTAATGTCAGTATCAGCTACGACAATTCTCTGTGTTGGGTCATCAGACATCTTAATCACTTACCTTCTGTGCTCGTTTACTCTTTGATAAAACGTATAGAGAAGCAACTACTCCTATATCGAAGAAAAAGAAAGTTAATAGTGGAATCGGATTACCCATTAGACCTTACCACCTGTTAGATTCATAGCTGCTGTTAGTGCTGTTAATCCACCGAACAGTAGATTAGTTCCACCAGTAGCCACCGTTTCAACTGTTAGTGTTGCTGTTGCTAATTTGTTTAAGGTTTCTAATGCGAGTTTAGCTCCCATTACTCCCTTAATAACATCTTCTACTTTCTTAGATACTTCTTTTGTATCTGGTGGAGTAGCCTTGAATGTTATTTGGATTATCCTGTTTAATCTGTGTCCTTCTGACATTTAGACCTCAACCTCTATGTTATGCTTCTTAGCTATCTTGTTTATTGCGTCAAGACACAGCTTGTCTATGTTATTTACTATCTCCTGTTCCTTAGCGTGATATGACGACAATAGAGCTTCTTCTGCTTTTGGAGAATCAGAATCAGTATATAGACTAATACCGTTAGTATCTCTTGACATAGAAAACTTAGCATTTGGGAATAACAGACTTGCTTCTGCTACTACTTGATTACCATAGGACTCTAATACTGTCTGGATATTACTTTCCAAATCAGCAAGCTCTACAGCAGACAAATCAGCAAGAAGACTATTAATCTTATCTTGTGAGTCTTCAATATTATTCCAATCAAAAGATAACCCTAATAGTATTAATGAAGAATATTGACCGAGTAAACTTTGAATCTCTGCCATTGATTCTGTAGATAATGTTTCAAATTCAGCAACAAATTCATTAGATACCTTACCCTCTGCCTCTAAATCGCATAACTTATTCATTATAGCTTCTCGTTGCTGTTCTAACGATGCTACTTGTTCTTTCAGATTTTGTATGTCTCTTACTCGTTCAGCATAATCTAATAGGGCTTCTTTATTGCAATCCTCACAATTACTCAACTGGTCAGTCCAAGCCATTTTACTATAGGCTTCTGCTGCCTTGCGTGCTTTCTCTTCACTATCACTCAAGGCTACCCTCTCCAAATAAATTCACTAACTTTTGAATGAACTCGCCTTTGGTCTTCTCAAACTCTACTTTCTCCTTACGAAATTCTGCTAATAGCTCCGCTTTCGATAAGGTCCTTAAGTAGTTGAGGTAATCCTGACCGTATAGTTCACTCACATCTATACCCCGATAAACAAAAAGTGTTTATTTCGCTGTATCTCAACAGCTTCTCAAGAGGCTTATTTGGGTGATTCTTTAGGTGGTTGTAGCTTCTGTATCTGAGCATCCTTAGCAGCTATCTCTTGCATTAGCATCTGAATGGTCTCATTCATTTCACTAACAAATAGCTGAAACATCGTGTTGAGCTTCCCTAACTTTACCTGAATAGGACTTGGTTGTGGTTGCGCTGGTGAAGCTGGTACTGCTCCTTTCGGAAGAACTTTAGATTTATCTTGTTTCGTTGACAAAGTAATCACCACCTATGAAGAATGTTGCTAAGTTGAATAGAAACCGTAAACAATTCCTCTTTATCCTGTATTTGATTAAGCATCTTCGATTACAAAACCAAAGATAAGACAACGAGTGTATCTCTCGTTCAGAGACCTTTCCGCATTCCATACATGGGGTATGAACGTAAAACATTATTATCTAACTCCTTACCCTATGTAAATTGAATACCAAACCTTCTCTTTGCAAATCGAGAAGTACCCTATACACCTTATCGTTAGTAGTCTTAGGGATAATAACCTCTATCACTGCTTACTACCTTCTATTACTTAAAATGGAGTGTTACGTTATTATTAAATATAATGGTTCGATAAAACTTAGTTAATAAAACAAAATATAGATGATAGTCTTGGTGGAGTGTTAGTCTCCACCGAAGGTATCATAGAAGGTAGGTATTGGAATACCCAATATTACTATACATGCTAACCCTAATAAATATTACGGATTAATACCTTACTCTAAAAACAGAATACCATTGAAGGTAGTGGGGATAACACACCACTAATAGATACTAATTTCTTTGCTTCTCTTGCTATCTTTAGTTCTTCCTTATGCAGAGAGTAGTTTGCTTTGTTTCGTAGTTTAACTGGTTCTTTTCGTTGCGAGTAGTTCTTATGCTCAGAACAGTAAAGTTTCTGACTACTTGGAATAGGCACATTACAGACCACACAGACCTTATTCACTGACAACCAAGGTAATCCTGTCGCCAATGCTAAATCTTTAGTAATAGAACAGTATTTAGTCGAAAGTGCTTCCTTAAGGCTCTCATCATGAAATTTACCTGATTCTCTTACTGCCTTGTATAAACAGGAATCATAAGGTTTGTGAGTAACCCTATACCCTCTGAAAATAGTTGGATAGTCGTGGTCGGGGTTTGTAGTCTCGGTCATCCAGTACTGGTTTAAACTACCGTTCTTGCCACACTTAGGACAGGGTACATATCCCACAAAGACCATTCTTGACTTGAAAGTTCTTATCATGGTGCTCCCCTGCAAACAATTCTTTTTCCGCTAAGTTGTTCAATCAACCGTAATAACTCGTCTACAGCCTGTAATCGTTTATTGTATGTCTCCTTCAATTCTTTTCGTAAAGAATCAAAGTTTCCATCTGTCTTCCCTGTCATTACTTGGTTGTTTATTTCTTTGGTCTTTCCTTCGATAATAGCATCTAATTCTTTGATTGTTGATTCTAACCCGATAGCTCTCTGCTTTAATTGTTCTGTTGACTTATTACTCGTTCTTATTCCACTAAGTTCTATTCCGTACATCATATCACCTTCACTTCAATGTTCTACCACAGCGAATGCAAAAACCAGCAAACTCGACATTGGATTGACCACAAACGCAGTAGCTTACATTCTGAAACTTAAGTTCAAATCCCTTAACAGGTCTGTTCTCATTAGCTATTCTTTCTGCTACTACCTTTTTAAGCTGCGCTGTAAGTTCCTTCAAACGCTTATTGTCTGCCTTGAGATTACTTTTCATTGTCTTCTCTGTTTCTTTTGAACAATTACAGTAGTAAGAACCAATATTTGAAAGCGCACGCTTCATATTGTCTATTTCTTGTTTAACTTTGTAGATTTCATAGTTAAGTTCTATTTCAGTAACAAATTCTATTTCGGGCATTGCTAATCACCTATGCTTTTACTCCCATGTTCTTACTGTATCGTGTCTTTCCAAAGATTGCTACAGAACCTTTTTTCTTGACCCTTCCGAGAGAAACTTCAACAATTATGTTCAAATCTTCCTTATCTTCTTCTGTTAAGTAAGGACTCTTCTCAAGATACTCTCTACAGAATCTTAGCGGATTTACTGCTCGTATAGTAGTTTTGTTTTCAAAGTTCATCTTAATGTATGATTCCATCGTAATCCTCTCCATTAACCAACCTTCTCGTCTGCTGGTACTTTAAAGAAGACTACAGCCCATATCTCATTACCATCATCTAAGGCGTGTAACTTACACCATTGAATATCATCTTTTAGTTTTGATTCTGTAGCTATTTTAAACATAGCCATATTATCAGGGTACTTATCTTCCAATGCACGCAACTTAGCCTCTTGTTTTGTGTAATCAGCAAGCCATGTATCTTTCTTCTGTGAATCATCATATTTCTCTGGATGTACTTCTTTATCTATTTTAACTGCTATCTTCTCAAGTGTTTCTTTAGCTGGCTTAACTGATTTTTTATTAACTGATTCTTCAAATATTTCTCTGTTAATCTTTGCTCGTAACTGTTCATTTGGAATTGTATCTATTGCTATCTGAACCTTTTCTTCGTCTTCCAATTCTGTATGAGTTGTAGAATAATCAGAAAGCGACCCATTTTGGAGTCCGTTTATCTTTTCCAGCATGCTTTGAGAGAAACGGAAATTTCCGCTTTTGAGTTTCTTTATCTTGGTGTTTAACTCTGATACTTCTTTGACTGGATTAATAGTTTTGAATTTTAAGTAATCAGCTATCTCTTTAAGTGTCTTAATTCCTTTGAAAACCTCTAACGCCCAACTGATAGTCTGGTAATCAGTCAACTGTCTTCGTCTTAGATTCATTTCAATAGAATACTCTTTAGCTGCTTGCAACTGATGAATATCTAACATTACAATCGGTATCGAATAAGCTGCATTAATAACACTACTACCTTCTGCCATCAATTGAGTAACTGCCTTATGACGATTGTAACCATCTACTATGACTTCTTGATCGTCAATGACTGCTATAGCAATTGGATACTGAACATTGTACTGAGAAATGCTATATTTTAGTTCTCTGAATTTTTCATCTGAGAGCATAGGCACTACTGTTTCGAGTTCTGAATTGCGAACTAATTGGTCTGCTGTCCTTGTTGTTTTTTCTGGATTCATTTCTAACCTACCTTCCTTATCTTTTTAATTATTGAGACTTACTCTTAATTGCAGATAAGACCCTAATAACAGTCTCTTCATACGATTCCTTATCCAACTTTAGGCTCTCAATTAGTACCTTAGTAGATGGATGTATTTTCATGGTTGATACTTTTTCTTGTAAGGACATATTTAATCCCTAAGTATACAGGTATACCCACACCTTATAAGGGATTATGGTTTGTAGTATACTCTTCAATATAGGCTCTAATTACTTAAAAAACTATTATTTACCCTATGTGCATTTTTCTCACTTTACAAAATAAAAAGTATACAAACAGGGCTTATTCTGTCTCTATTTGTCAAAATGACTATGATTTAATACACCTATGATTTCGGAGTTTATAGCTCTACTCTGAAATTCTCCCATTAAAATTCTTACAGAAAGAAACTTTTTGGTAGCTCCTTTTGTCAAAACGACTATGATTTACCCTACTTGTAAATTTACAAGAAAATAACCTCTATTCTACCTTTATTTGTAAAAAAGACTGTGATTTAATATAGGTACATTGGTGTACTTTTAAAGTTCAACCTTGAAATTCTCCCATTCAAATTCTAAGCGGTA
>Ga0208034_1001135_pt1 | contig 17337 bp, 17 predicted proteins | sample June2015DPH_8_10_FD_184699 | JGI IMG/M metagenome (GOLD analysis project Ga0208034, IMG submission 184699) | Peatland microbial communities from SPRUCE experiment site at the Marcell Experimental Forest, Minnesota, USA - June2015DPH_8_100... | ecosystem: Environmental > Terrestrial > Soil >...
CGTCAAGCCATCGAGGCGTTCATCGCGGCCTATGCCCAAAATGCCAGGCCGTTCAAGTGGCGGAAGCGCGAGGTCGAGGGTTCGCAGCTTCGAAATACTATCGTTAACTTACGCAACTAAGCACTAGGAAGAACAGAAGTGTGCTCATTTTCCACATAACTCCAATCCTTCTTCGCGCGGCCTTAACCGACGCGAATCGGCTGGCGCCCGCTGCCGCCGGATCCCACGCCAACCCCCCCCACGAGGCTCTAATACTGCGAGTTCGTTGAACCTAAGCACTATTGACCGTTCGGCATCTGGTCCGGCAAGTCCAGATATGCGCCCGCAAAGACCAAGCCTCTCTGAATGGGGAGCGTAATGCTCACCTGGTTTGATGAGCCACTCTTCGTTTCGCTATCGAGACTCGCGAAGTAGCACCGGGTTTTTCCTTGCTCCTGGTTGCGTCTGGTTTTGAAAGGATGCAGAATCTTCGGGACTCCGTTGATCATTGCTGCCAAAGGCATCGGCTGCGGTGGTACGTTGAGTTCCCCTGGAGGCGCTGTTCTCTCTTCTGTTAGAACATGATCCGAAACCCACTGGTTATTCTGTTCAACTGTCTCGTCTTTGAGCAACAACACCAGGTAGGCTTTGTCATACGCCCACGGATCCAGCGACCAGGCTGATTCGGATGTTGAATTAGAGAGGTACGCATTGGCCTTTTGCGGAAATTCAAAACTCGCGCCCAGCGTGGTTGTATCGCCAGAGGACTGGAGGACGCTCCAGTTGCGGATGTAACGGTCCGACTCCGCCACCCGCGCGTCCTCGGGCTGGAAGATATGTTGGCAGCCCGCGGTCGAGTCGGGAGCAATCCAGAGAATCCGCACTTGTTTGCCGGGAACCGTCACTCGCAGCTTGCCGCCCTGGGGATACTCGCCATCCGTGGGTCCGCGGAGAGTCATCCCTCCTGGGTACACTTCGTCCACCACGAAGCGTGTGGATTTCGGCGCCTCCAAAGCCAGTGTCAGCTCGCCAACCTGCTCCACAGGCCCGGGGTTGATCATAAAAACAAAGCCTCGGTCGCCGCGGATATGCGAATAACCCGTCAGTGAGTCTGCTTCGCCCCGGTCGATGTCGGCAAAGTGCACCGAGCGCTCGAAGAGCTTGTCGTTCTGTTTCAGGTAGTCCTTGTTGGTCTTTGCCCAGTCTTCCCAATGCTGTGTAAATTGAAGCTCGCTTTCGGGAACGTCGTCCGGAGCATCGGCAAAGGCCAACTGGCCCGCCAGAGCCAGCGCGCTCAGGAGGGCGTACCGATACCCGGCGCGGTCATGAAGGTGTGAGTCCCTGCCAAAGTGATTGACATTATTGAGCACGTGGTACCAAGGCCGCAAAAGGTTTTCGTGGGCCAAGCCATAAAGGTAGGCACGGTTCATATCGGCGTACAGCCGGTCGACATGAATGTCCGGTTCGACGGCCGGATGTGCGTCGGAGCCACCGCCATGGTGGCGGCTGTCAGCGTATCGGCCATACTGGGGATTGTCCAGTCCGCTGTCTGCGCCGAGCATCAGCCCCGGCGCCGCTTCATGCATTTGCTGGGCAAACTGCACCATTCGTTGGCCCTGGGCATAGATCGAGTATTTCCCCGGCAAATGTCCTTGCACGCTCTCGTCGCACGGCCAGACCGTCCAAAAATCGGCCCAGTGGAAACCGCGCAGGTCGTATTTCCGAACCAATTCAACGATCTGGCGAAAATACGTTTCCGCTTCCGGGGAAAGCTTGCACAGGGGACTCTGCCAGTAGGGAGCCACGAAACCCCAACCGTCGCTGGAGCCAAAATCGTTCCACCAGCCTGTCTTAATGTCGTATTTGTTAGCGAGATCAACCCAGCCCTTGGCGAGATCGGGTGGCAAAAGGAGCGCCATGTCAGTGGGTTCGAGAGCGTCCATATATTGGACACCCATTTTGTGGGCCGTAGCAAAGAATCTCTCGGTCCACGCGGGGTTCTCTTGAAGCGACTTTGTGCCAATCGTGCTATCCCAGCCTTCCAGATAAATATCCGGAAATTGCTTTTGCACAGGGGTCACTTGCGTGTGGTACTCAATCACCCAGTCACGAACCCCTCGGTCGAACCCCTCCACCTGTTCGCCACGGTTGCGATAAACTCCCACGACGGCCTTGTCGCTCTCGAAAGTACCGCCCGGCCCAACCATGATGCCGGGATAGAAGGTCATCGCATCACGCTTGTGGTCCCAATAGACGGTTTCGAGGCACTCAAAAAACCCGCCTTTTTCCATGCGCGCCACCGGATAGGTGAGTTCCGGCCCCGCAAACAGATCCAGCAAGCGTGGTAATCCCAGCGAAGAAACCGTCACATCCAGAACCTGAAGGTCAGAATCGCCTTTGTTCTTGATGGTAAGCCACTTGTGATAGAAATGGTCCTGGCGTCGGAGCTCGAAGTGGACAGACAAATCCCCCGCCTCCGAGGTCAAATCCACACGCAGATGATTGACATCCGGACTCGAGTCGGAGGTGTCTTGCCCCACCACCTTGAAATCGGCCGAAGACAACTCACCTTTCGCGGTTCGAATCAGGAACGGTCGCGAGTTCGCGGTCGCGGCACTTTCGCCCGTCACCATGTTCCTCAGTAGCGACTCTTTAAGGCCGCCGGTTGTCGAGACTTCGAGTTGCAGGAACCCGTTGGTGAGAACGGTGATGCCGTTTCGCGGCTTCTGGATGGCACAGGCTACTTTCGACCACTGGCTCTCGGCGACGATCAGAGTCGGTGAGAGGGTGTCCGTCACAATGCGGGTTGGTTTCAGTTCTATCACTAGCGGTCCAGCACGATCAAAGGAGTTGTCGGTTGGCCATTCGTTGTAGTACGTGCTTGGGGGTCTTTCCCATGGCTCCCCCGTCCTGAATGCTCTAACCAGCCGTGGTACAGAGTTCACTACTGCGTAGGGGACTTCGCTGTAGGCTTCGAACTCGCAAACATAAATGCCCAATCGCTCCGGCGCCCGCCGCGACTCCGGGTCGGGCGGCTCGGTAAATAAGATTCGTAGCCGCGTCGTCACTACTGGGGAAAAGGTGTAACGCACGCTGGACGTCTCCTGCCCAACCACTCGAGCCTGGATATCGTTCCACCCGTCTTGCTCCCAGTACTGAAGGCATGCCCATTCTTGCGTCCTGGCCATCACCGGCCCACGAACCATTCGGCCGTCGAGATAGCGGACCACCACGCTGGATATCCGATGAGCTTCAGGCCATTCGACGCCGATGTCGGCAGGGAGGTCCACACTGCGCGCTGCCCAGTAACTGAGCAGGCTGCCGTCGTTGACCTTGGAAGGCTCGTGTTCGGGGACGACCGTAACTCCAGGCTCCCAAGAGCGCGCTATACCTCCAAGGGTGGCCAGCGCCAGATTGTTCACGGGAGTGCCCTGGCCTGCGCATGGAAAGCACAACGCGCACAAAGCACTCAACGCGGCTACCCCTCTCCCAATGCGGGAAAGAACGTCTACCGAAAATTGCGTCAACACGAGAATTCCTCCTCCTCGCCCCAACTGGACGTGGTTTACTGCCGTGGTCACCCCCGCGAAGCGGGGGTCCGCGGAAGGTAGCATCTGGATGCCCGATTTCGCGGGAATCACCGGCGGCGATCTTCGAGAGCCCGTTGAGCACCCATTGTAGCGGCTCTCTCTGACCGCCGTTCGTGAGTTATCAATGGTTGCCGGCGCTCACCGAGCGCCGCTACAGCACCAAAACGCCAATTTGAGACCAAACTGAATGTCGTGTGGCGTGCCAGATTGGGTCTCGATCGCACCGAAAGCGGCCCCGCCCAAGGTCACCGCCGGAGGAGCAAAGCCAGACACCCCCCGCAAAGCGGGTGGCTTGATGATTGGAGGAGGATGTTACTCCTCAACGGTCCAACCTCTTCGAGTCTCACTGGTCGAACCAGTGGCTTACTTCAGAGGCAGTCAAAACGCGCTTGCGTGACGTGTCCATTAGGCCGTTCTCCCCTCTGCTATTCAGAAGCTATCCAAAAAATGCCGTAGGAGCACGCCATGGCATGCCCCGACCTTTGCCGCTACAGATCACCGCTTCTTCATTCGCGGGGGGGGGCTCGCCGAGCGGCACCTGGTCAGGCAGGTCCAGGTAGGCTCCCGAGAAAACCAGACCCCGCTGAATCGGCAGGGAAATTTCAACTGTATTGCTTTCGCCGGGCTTGGTTTCCCCTTCGAGCGCGACGAAGTAGCAACGTGTCAGCCCCGCCGATTGGGCGCGTGCCGTCTTGAAAGCCTGGGGCGGCTTCGCCACACCATTCACCTGCACTTTCAACGGCCCGGATTCGTAGGAACCCTGCAGCTCCCAAGCCAAAGTACCGGCGCCTCCCTTCGACATTGAGTGCGAGAAGTTGTCGGGCACCCAGTTGTCGTCGAGCGCGGCGGTCTCGTCCTTGAGCAAGAGAACCAGGTATGCCTTATCGAAACTCCAGGGTTCTTTGGTCCAAGCGGACTCAGCGACGGCCGAGGAGAGCTAGGATTGCGCATCGCGGGGATAATTGAAGGTGGCTCGCACGGCCACGGTGTCAGCACCGCGGCGTGATACTGTCCAATCGCCCACGTAGTGCTTCCATTGGGCGGCCCGGGCATCTTCCGGCTGAATGTTGCCGGGCCGCTCGCCTGAGGCAGGAACGATCTTCAAGATGCGGACTTGCTTCGCGGGCACCGTCACCCGTAATTTGCCCCCTTGCGGGTACGCGCCGTCACCAGGCCCTTCGAGCGTCATACCGCCCGGATAAACCTCCTCGACACTGAACTTCGCTGAGGTCGGGGCGTCCAGCGCCAGAGTAAGTTCGGCGATCTGCGCGACAGGCGCCGGGTTGTCCAGAAAAACGTAGCCTCGGTCACCCCGGATGTGTGCGCAGCCGTCGAGCGCCTCCGGATTTCCGTTCAGGATGTCGTTGAAGTGCAGAGTCCGATCGAAGAGCCTGTCCCCCTGCTTGAGATAATCCTGATGGGACTTGGCCCAGTTTTCCCAATTGCGGGTAAATTGAATGTCACTGTCGGAGATTTCAAGCGGCGCGTCGTCGAAGGTCAACTGTGCAGCTATGCCAATGGCGCTCAACAGGGCATAGCGATAACCGGCCCGGTCGTGTTGGCGCGATTCCATGCCAAAATGGTTGACGCAGTTGAGCAATCGAAACCAGGGGCGGAGGAGCGATTCGTGGGCGAGTCCGTACAGGTAAGCTCGATTCATGTCCGCATAGAGGCGGTCGATGTGAATGTCCGGCTCAACCGAGGGGTGGGCGTCAACGCCGCCACCATGATGGCGGCTGTCCGCATAGCGGCCGTACTGGGGATTGTCGAGTCCACTATCCGCCCCCAGCATGAGTCCGGGGCTCACCGCGTGCATCTACTGGTTGAACTGGATCATGCGTTCTCCTTGGGCGTAAATCGAGTACTTGCCGGGAAGGTGCCCGTGGGCTGGGTTGTTACAAGGCCACACGGCCCAGTAATCGGCCCAGTACAACCCCCGGAGCTTGTAATTGTCCACAAGCTCCACCGTCTGATCGAAAAGTTTCCCGGCCTCGGGAGAAAGCTTGCAACGATACGGCTCGAGGTAGGGGACCATCGGCCCATAACCCGCGGGGGAGCCAAAATCGTTCCACCATCCGGTGCCGATCTCGTAACGATTGGCCAATTCTACCCAGCGCTTCTGCAGATCCGTGGGCATGAGCAACGCCAGATTGGCGCCTTCTGTCGTGTCCAAGAAGCGGATTCCCATTTTGTGAGCCATCGCCAAGAACTGCTCGGTCCATTGCGGGCGCTGGACCAAGTCCTTCATCCCAAAATCCGCGGACCAGCCCTCGAGGTAAATGTCCGGCCATTCCTTGGCAATGGGTGAGACATGCGCATGGTATTCAATCACCCACTCGCGCACTCCCAAATCAAACCTTTCCACTTCCTCGCCGCGGTTGCGATAAATCCCCACCACGGTCGTTTTGCTCTCGAAAGTCTTTCCGGGTGCAATCGTCATGCCCGGATAGTAGGTGAGCGTATCTCCTTGATGGTCAAAGTAGACCGTTTCCAGGCATGTGAAGAAACCACCCTTTGCCATCCGGAAGATGGGATAGCTGAGTTCCGGACCTGCCCACAGATCGAGCAATCGTGGCAGCCCCAACGAAGATACAGTCACATCCAAGACCTGTAGATCGGAAGCGGCTCTATTGGTCAGCGTCAGCCACTTGTGGAAGAAGTGGTCCTGCCGGTTGAGTTCGTAATGAACGGACAAATCGAGCGCAGCAGAGGTGAGGTCGACCCGCAGGTGGCTGGCCTCGGCGTCAGAACCCGACGTGTCGGCCTTGACGACCTTGAAGTCCGCCGGAGTCAACTCCGCTTGCGAAGTTCGAATTCGAAATAGTGCGGCATGGGGCGTGGAAACCTCTTCGCCAGTGACCAAATTCATCAGCTTGCTCTCCGTCAACTTTCCCTGAGTTGCAACCTCCAACCGCAGGAATCCGTTTTTGAGCCCAACCCGGCCCAAACCGATTTGTTCAATCGCACATGGGATTCGAGCCCATTTTGACTCGGAAACGATTAGCGTGGGCCTGAGCGTGTCGGTAAAGACGCGGGTTTGCTTGGGTTCAATCACCATCGAGCCCGCATCATCATAACGGGTATCGCTTGCCCATGGGTTGTAGTACCCCGGGAAGGTGGCAGATGGATCTTGCCAGCGGCCATAAGTATTATTGTTTGACCAGTCGTTGTCTTGACGTAGAACCAGACGGTCCTCAGCAGAACTGACCCCCTGATACAGAGCTTCCTGGTAGGCCTCAAATTCACACACGTAGATTCCCAGAGCGTCCGGAGTGCGGCGCGATTCTGGGTCCGGTGGCTCCGAGAACAAGAGGTGCAGACGGGAGGTAGTTACGGAAGGAAACGTATAGCGGACCGCGGATGTCTCCTGACCGAGGACTTTGGCGTCCAGGTCTTTCCATTCTTCATGGTCCCAGTATTGCAGCCGGGCCCATTGTTGGGTGCGGGCCATGGCCGGGCCGGCCACCATCCGGCCATCGAAATAGCGCACGACCACGCTGGAAAACTCTTGCGCTTTCGGCCATTCGATTCCAATGTCCGCCGGCAGGTCCTCGGCTCGCACGGCCCAGTAAGTGTGGAGACTGCCATCGTTCACTCGAGACGGGTCGTGTTCGGGCAACACGTGGACGCTAGGCTCCCATGATCGCGCCTGCGCTCCCAGCGCGCTCAAAGCCAGGTTCTTCGGCCCGTCCTGCGCCAGAAGGCGCCTCGCCACTCCTCCTTGCAACCCGAAGAGCAAACAAGTAATGGCCCAGATTTTTGCATTTGGGTAGTTCTTAATGAAATTCATTATGATTCACCTTCAGCAGCTCACCGACAGCTTAAGCTTTGATAAAGATTTTCCTTTTGTACATCCAGAACAGAACTGCCCACTCTACAACAAACACCCATAGAGCGTTAAAGGCAGGTCCGGCGCTCCCTAAGTGCCCTGCTATTCCGTTCGTAAAGGCCCCCACTAGCTTCTCAATGGGCAGGATGCTGGTGGTCATATAGATGAAAATCGGATTCATCCCGATCACTACAAAGAACAAGGTCCACTTCCGGTACCCGCGGATGTCCACCAACCAGTAAAACAGCAGGAACATCAGGCAGGCGCATCCGGCCGATGCCAAGCCGTAGGTGGTTGTCCACATCTTCATTTCGATGGGTATGATAGGGCTCAGGCCGAACCCTAGGATCAGCAACAGGATTCCCAATCCGCCGATCATCTGGGCCTTTTTTTGCCTCGACCTTTCGCTTCTCAGCAACTCACCGACGATCAACCCAATCAGTGTGGTTGAAACGGTGGGTATCGTACTCAGGATAGTTCCCCACCCCTCGAAGGCATACGGCCAACGGTTCCAATGAGGCCGAAGGAAATGCAGATCGACCGCATTAACAAGGTTGTGGTTCAGCACATAGGTGCCCGCAGGAATCCCTGGTGCCGGGACGAGAGCCAGGAGTAATGCGTACACGGCCAGGATCACTGCAGCGACTGTGGCTTGAACCCGCAGCGACTTGCGCGCCATCATGGCCGCAACGAAGTAGGCGATAGCAATCGGTTGAAGCGCGCTACTCAGCTCGATCAAATAGGGAGACCCGAGCAGGACCGATTCGCGCACCGAGCCGAGCAAGAACAGCACGATCGCACGCGACAGGGTATGCAGCCTGAAATCGCGGTCGCTCTCGGTGAGCGAGCGTTTGGCGAGTGAAAACGGGATCGACACGCCCACCATCAACATGAAGCTCGGCCAAATGCAATCGTAGAACCTCAACCCAATCCAGGGAGTGTGGTGGGTCTCGTAGGCCACGAGGTTGAGAACTGGATTGTGAAGCCACGATGCAAGCCCCGCGAACAAGGCGTCACCACCGATAATCCAAAACATGATGAAACCGCGGAAAGTGTCGAGCGACACAAGCCGCTCCGCACTGGGCGGTTTGCTAGAAATCGCTTGCTCTGCCTGTTCTCTCGCCGGTTCAGCCACTTTTTCTTTATCGGTCATATCCCGTTTAGCCAAAGACGTAACCTCCCTTGCGCTGCAGCGGCGTTCTCTGACCGCCGTTGTTGTGTGCATCGACGCACAGAGAACGCCGCTACAGCCGATTGTCTACCAGTTTGTAAATGAACCGTCCGGCCGATAGCACTCGGGGCGGCCAACCACCTTCTCCGTGATCTCAGCGATTCGCCGGCACTTGCTCGCATCGAACTCTACTCCCAACCCCCGGCCGTTCATTAAACCACCATTTGCCTTTCTTGACATCTGCCCATCACGACCGTGTGTCTGCCCTTGATTTTGGTCAGCGTATCTTCACACATTTCGAGCATGTCAGGGAGAATGTGCGGGTTATAGCCACAGTCTCCCCACGCGCCGAAATTGATCAGCAGGATCGAAGGATCTATCTCCGTTTGGCGTGTAGAGGCGCCCACGCCTTGTATCCCCAAGCTTGCCAAGGTACGTGCTGGGTGGGGACAATCGGCGCAGTCCTTATCCTCAAAACCCCGTGTAACGCCCACTCGCAATTCGTTGAGCAGGCCAGGCGCAAGCCTATGAGTCCAATCCAGTTCGGCGTTCTGACCCCGGGAAGTTTGGCGTATGTTGAAAGGGTTAGAATCTCCCGGAAAGAATTCGTTGGAGTCCGCGAACAGATAATGAGCGAACAATTGGTCTTTCGCAGAAAAGGATTCGTCAACCCGCACTACGATGGAGTTGTCCTGCTCGCGATATGGCGTTTGATTGACGTAATTAAGGATGCCCGGCGAGTTCGGTGCCGGGTAAAGCGTCAGAACCTGCTTGGCGACAGGATTCACGTTCTGAATCACGTTGCCGGAAATGGGCTGCCCGGCAAGCACGGCAGAGCATGCCCTCACCCTGCCCGCGGGACAAGTGAATAGATATTGACTTGCAGGATTAAAGAGCTGCCCGCTTCCAAAATTGAGACATGCCGACCCGCCCGAACCACAAAGATTCGTCGTCAGACTGGTAAGAAGCGAGTTGAAGTCCCCAACTTTTTGAGCCGCAGTGGGGAGCAGGCCCGTCACCGACTCGCCCTGGACCTGTCGTAATCCTTCGCAACTGGCGAAAAAAAACGTCTTGTCCTTGCGAATCGGGCCTCCCACCGCGAACCCGAACTGGTTCCGGATATACTCTGGTACAGCCGAGCCCGGGATTTCCGGGCCCGTTACCGGGTTAATGTTGTTTACGGCAAAAAGGTTACGCGCATCGAGCGTTTGGCCATTGCGCATATACTCTCAAGTCGAGCCATGGAGCTTTTTGATGCCCGATTGGGTGACCCTACTATCACCGTACCGGAGGCGATACCGTGCGCTGCATCGTAGGTGTTGTTTTGATTGTTGAATTCCTTCACCATCTCTGGGACCGGCGCCAACGAGAACCCACTATTGTTGAGTGCACTATTGATCATTCCGTTGATCAAAATCAGGTTCCTGGCAGACCCCTCCCGGCATAGCTTTGACCGTTGGAGCCTGAGCCAGTAGCAACCATCGAAACCTCTGATCTTTCCGTCGTGTCTATCATGCCGGGAACCAGGAGGACCAGCGAGTTGGCATGGCGCAAATTGAGAGGGAGATCGACGGCGGCCTGGTTGCCGACAACCGTCCCGACGCTGGCGCGGGTCGTACTGACGAGCGGTGCTGCCCCTTTAACCTCGACTGATTGCGTAGTCTGTCCGACTTGTAGCACCACATGCAAGGTCGCCTTTTGATACAAGGTCAGCGTGATTGGGGAAATCACTGTGGTCGTAAACCCGCTTTTCGCCGTTCAGAGAGAGTACGTGTCCGGAGGCAGGGCTGGAAAATGTAACTCCCTGCCGAGTCGGTGGTAGTTTTACAGCGACGCCCGTACTCACGTTGGTGACAGTCAACTCCGCTTGAGGAACCACTGTCCCACTGGCATCTCTAACGGTTCCGCTTAACGTCGCGGTCACTTGCTGGGCCCTGCATTGCATACCAGCCACGACAGCAAGTACAACCGAAGCTCGCCCTAACAATTTGGGCACCGCACCTTTTGGCTTCATTGTCCCATAAGTCATAAACTTAGCGTCCCACATTCCTTCCGGGCATATGCTGGCATACATCGCGTTGTACGACTTGTCAAGCCCGAAATTTGCCTGAAATGTGCCCTAAATTTGCAGTCCTAAATTGCGATTCAGACAGTGGGGCGAGGGCGTGAGGCGGGAGCGGCGATAGGGAGGGAATTTGGCGCCGGAGTGGGGGTATGTTGAGACGGGTGGCGGCTGTGTCCTTGGGTGAAGACGCGTTGCCGAGTACCGCTCAGGCGGCTGACTTCTGGCGTTCAGTGGTGAGGTGAGAAGCCGTGGGTTGAGAGGTTGGGTCCGAGCGGTCAACGGCTATGGGGATCGCATATCCTCTGGATATTTAATAGCGAGGGCACGAATTTCATAAACAAACTTCAGAAATAGCTTCTCCCAGCGTCGCGCCTGTTGCGGCGTGTACGCATAGAAACCACGCTCATTCGCCACTCCGCGAGCGTCCGATCCAATCAAGCTTTTCATCTCTGGCGGGAACCCGATGGCACAGCTGAGTTCTGGCCGGAGATCTCTCATGACCGCAGCATAGGCAGGTATCTCGTTGCGCATGCAACGATCGATATCCTCGATGGACGCGTATCCAGACTCCACCAGGTGGAATGCTTCCCGGAGCAAGGCGTACATTAGGCGATTCGTGGTGAACCCGCGAATGTCCTTGCGCAACAGGGATGGGTCCTTGCCCCAGTACTTTGCTAAAACGACGAGGCGCTCGGCATATTTGATGCTCGAGTTGCGTCCACAAATAATTTCTATAGAGCGACTGACATGTGCGGGTTCCATCCAATGGATTCCTAGAATTCGCTCCGGAAACTTCGCCCCCTTCTGCAGAATCCTGACTGGAATTGCGGATGTATTCGTGCCGATGATTGTTTGAGGGGAAACAGCTTCTTCCACTTTTCTCAGAGCTGCCCTCTTTTCTTCGACGCTCCCCATGATGGATTCAATAACAATCTGGCAATGCTGGAGGGAATCGTATTCTTCTGTCAACTTAAGTTTCTTGATCAGACGGGCTACATCTAGTCTGAGGCTTCCTTCTTTCGCCATTTGCCGTAGGAGTGTTTCCACCTGTCGATGCACGTGTCGATGGTTAGATAGGTTGCGCGATATTGCCACAACGGGATGTCCGGCGGCAAGTAAACACGCGGAGATACTTACCCCCATCGGGCCAAGATCGATTACCCCTGCCGGAAGCGTCTCAACCTGGGAAGGTGAGACACGAGAGAGTTCTTTGCTTTTCGTTCTTGTCGTCACGTTTGTATTCGTTTCTGCCAAGAGGGCCACTACTTCGATGTTCGCTGCCGCGGCATCCTGAGAGTCAGCCGTAACGCCTGAAGCGACGGCACGGTTGATCCTACCATGATTCGATTTCGAAAGGAATTGAGCGACCCCAAGGGAATGACACCACCAGGGGAAGGCAGGGGAATGCTGTTGCGGAGTGCACATTGAATGTGGTACTGTCCCGACCGTTGACCGTCGGCGAAACGCAGGAGAATCGGGTCTCCTTTCGTTGTCGATTACTCTGCAACGACTGCAAGATGCCCACGAATTGGGAAGGACTAGATGCGGAGTTCGTCTTGGAACGGCTCGGACCGATTGACCCGCAAGTGGCCACGCTTTCAATCGACCAGGACGAAAACCCAAGGTTGCGATTGTGAGTTTCGCCTCGCATCCGTCGATTCTGGCAGGGGACGAGCTCACAACTTCCGCCCTCCGGCAACTCAATAGACTTTTTCCAGATGAGGGGAACTAATCATGTCAACCAAGGTAAGGTGGGGAGTCATCGGATCCGGTGGAATTGCCCGCCGCCGAACCATTCCCGAAGGAATTATTTCTGCCAAGAACGGCAAGCTGGTGGGGGTCTTCGACATCAATTCCAAAGTCAACGCCGAAGTCGCCCGGCAATTTAATGCCGAAGCCTCGGGTAGTATCGATGAGCTGCTCGCAGCGGGGATTGACGCTGTCTACCTGGCTACGCCGGCCAGCAGGCATCATGAACAGGTGCTGAGGTGTGCGCAGGCCCGCAAGCACGTTTTGTGTGAGAAGCCTCTGGGGATGACAGTCCATGAGGGCAATGAGATGATAGCCGCCTGCAAGCGCGCCGGTGTGCAGTTAGGCTGCGGTTTCATGATGCGTTTTCAATCACAGAATCAAAAGGCGTTGAAGCTCATTCAGGAGGGGAAACTTGGCCAGCCGGTCTACGGTCGCGCCCAGCTTTCGTGCTGGTACCCGCCGATGGAAGGCGCCTGGCGGCAGGACCTGGCCCAGGGCGGCGGCGGTTCGCTGATTGACATGGGCGGCCACTGCATCGATTTGCTGGAGATGTTCTTCGGGGCGGTGAAGAGCGTCAGTTGCTTGATCAACCGGACAGTCCACCCGTATGCGTCCGAAGACAGCGCGGTGGCGACACTCTTCTTCGCGAATGGCGCCCTGGCAACCGTCGACACGTTCTTTTGTATTCCTGACGAAAGCAGCAAGAACGTCCTCGAGCTTTACGGTTCGCGTGGCAGCATTCTGGCCAAAGGGACGATCTCGCAGGCGAGCGCCGGAGAGATGGTCGCGTGTCTGGAGGAATCCGACAAGGGTTATGACGCCCAGCAGGCTCGCGCGTCGGGCCGAGATGTGGAAATAACCCCTGATGTGGTGAATATCTACTGCGCGGAAATTGAGGAGTTCAGTCAAGCTATTTTGGAGGGGCGCCCAGCAACGATCAGCGGAGAGGTCGGTCTGCGGAGTCAGAAAATAGTTTCCGCCTGCTACGAGTCAGCCGGAAGTAGGAAAGTTGTCGACGTCATCTAGAAACCCAGAAGACAATCACAGTGGGGGGCGGTTGTGGAGCGAAGCGATACAATCTCCCCCCGTACGTTTGGTGGTTCAAATCATCGGAGGTCATAGGAATGGATCAGGCAAAACGAAAAGAAATTTTGGCGCGGGGTGGGCTGAGCCAGGCTTGGCAGGCGGAGCCCATGCTGGGCGGTTGGTACACGGAAGAGGAAATCGAAGCCGCGGTGAGCGCAATTCGCAGTTCCCTGGACCCCGCGGTCGGCTTCGGCTTCTTCTGCGACGAGATCGTAGAGTTTGAGCAGAAGTTCGCCGCATACATCGGCACCAGGTACGCTCTCTCGGTGACGTCCGCAGGCAGCGGCCTGGATGTGGCAGTGCACGCGCTGGACTTGGAGCCGGGCGATGAGGTGATCGTGCCGGCCATGAATTTCCGGGCGGCGCCCTACGCCGTTCTGGGCGTTGGCGCGAAGCTGGTTCTTTGCGACTCCGACGAGAGGACCCTCAACGCCGACCCGGCCGATGTGGAAGCCAAGATGACTCCGCGGACGCGGGCCATCCTGGTGACGCACATGAATGGCCTCTCGGCGCCGATGCCGGATTACCAGAAGATTGCCGAGCGGCACCCGCACCCCAAGTACGGACCGCCGAAGGTGATCGGCGACGCCGCGCGAGCACTGGGCGGCGGCTATCAGGGTGGCAAAATCGGCAAGCAGGGCTGGATGACCGTCTTCAGTCTTCATACGATGAAGATGATGACGACGCTCGGCGAGGGTGGCATGATCACTACCGACGACCCGGACTTGATGCTGCGGTTGCGGGCGATTCGGCAGTGGGGGATCGCCGTGTCGGAGGACTTGGAGATTGCTCGCGGTAAGAAGGGCACCGGCGACATGGGCTGGGGCTCCAACTATAAAATGACCAAGATCCAGGCGGCGGTGGGGCTGGTACAACTGCGGCGGCTGGACGAGATGATCGCGCCACGCGTGGCCTTGGCGCATAAGCGCACGGAAATGCTGAGGGACGTGCCGGAATTGACGCTACCCTTCGTGCCGACGGGACACGAGGCGGTCTACTACCTATACAACCTGCTGGTGCCGCGGGAGTGGGCGGGCGCGAAGCGCGATCAGCTCATGGCCATTCTCCGGAAGGATTACGGAGTGGATACCGTGGTGGCCAATCCGCCGGTGTACCAGAACGATGCCTTCGTCCGGCGCATGACCGAGGGGCAATCCTGCCCGCGGGCGGAGGAGCTTGGGGCGCGCCTCTTCAACCCGCCGATGCACCCGCAAATGTCCGACGCGGATAACGAGTACATCTGCGCGGCGATCGCAGAGGCCGTGGATCGGGTGAGGGGCTGAGGCAGGCGGCGAGGGACGGAAACAGCGCGCAGCTCTGCTCGAAGCTACGGGGGTGTGCTAAGGCCAGTTGCGGATTCATTCGGCGGTCGCATCCTTGACGCCGGATGAGTTCGCAGCGATGGGTATTACCCTCGCAGCCTATGGGTCCCTTGGATTTCGGTGGTCACTGCGGGATGGGCTTTCGAAGCTCGTCCCAGATAGTAATCGCCAGCGTGCTGGCGAGTACGAGTATCCCCCCAAAGATCGCCATGACCGTTAGCCGTTCTCCCAGCCAGATGGCCGCGATGGGCAGGCCGAAGAAAGTAATCAGGTAGTTGGAGAGAGCGGCTTGAATGGCGTCCAATTGCTTCAGGGCTTTGAGAAAGAGCACCATGGAAAGGAAGTTGTGAAAGAAGGTCAGTGATGTCAAACCAATCCATGTGTGCCAGGTGAAGTGCGGAACTCGGGCAAAGACGTCCCTTTCCTGATGGAGAATCAGTGGAGTCATGATGATGAACATTGCTACATAAGTGTAGAAAAGCATCTCCATCGGCGAATAACGTTCCATCACCTTTTTCCCATAGGAGTTGTAGAAGGAACTACCCATGACTCCTGAAAAGATGAGCAGGTTGCCGAGCAGATAGCCCTTTCCGAAATTCAAATTCCCGAGATTGAAATTAGAGCAGAGGAGCACGCCGAAGATAGCCAGAGCGAAACTGACCCATCGGACGCCTGTCATTTTTTCACCCAACAGGAGATAAGCCAACAACGCGGTGCAGACAGGCAACGCCAACATCAGCAGGGCTGCGTTGCTGGCCAACGACATGCGAGTTCCCCAAGTTACCAACACCTGTCCGGGGAAGACGCCAAACAGGGCCAGGATGAAGAAAAGAAGAACATCCTTCCAGCCCCGCTTTCCGTGCGGGGGTGAGTTTTTTCTCTCGGCGCGAATAAAGGGATAAAGCATAATTGTCGCCAAGGTCATTGGCGCCCAGACGGTGAACAATGAGCCCACCTGGTCCTGAACCAGTTTGATACAGGTGAACTGCAAGGCCCACATCAGATTGCAGCTAAAAAGGAAAAGCCAGGATCGCACAAGTTACTCCTTAGAATTAAGGGTCAATACGAACCCTCGGGGTTGATGGTGCACCTATAGATGGATGGGGAATGGTATTGGCAGCGCATTCTGTATTGGATAGGCACTGATAAAGGCCAAAGAGGCGACGAACAACGCTGGACCGGGCGCAAAGAAAAATTCCTCTATCCTATCCTATTGCCAACTCGTGGCCCTTGCGCATCATGGCGCGCATATTCTCGACGGGCACGTCGCGCGGCACCATTTCACCACTATCTAACATAAAGCTGGCGCCCCGGGCGAGGGTCATAATCCTCGCGACATCTTTTTCAACTTCCGCAGGCGTTGCCCGCATCAGGATTTCAATCGGATCAACGTTGCCCATGATGCAGGTCTTGCCGCGCATCGCCTCGAGGATGGCCTTCAAGTCGGCGCCCGGTCCAACACTGATGACGTCCGGCTTCAGTTGAGCCTCCAGTTCGATATGCGGAATGGAGATTTCACTATTGTGCAGGAACACCATGCCGCCGGCCCTTTGGCAGGCCTTAATAACCTTCCCGCAAGGCTCCGCCGCAAGTTCCTTGTATTGAGCTGGCGAGAGCAAGTTGGAAAAGGCGTTGCAGTCTCCCAGCCAGATGGCGTCGGCGCCCGCCTTGATCTGTGCCACGCTCCACATCGACTGTAGCTCGACAAAGAATTCCATGGTCTCCCGCAACAAGTCGGGATCGTCGAACATCAGCAACATGGGCTTTTCGAGGCCGAACATTAAGCCGGTCGAAGAGTAGGGAGCGGCATTGCTGCCCACGACGCATACGGAATCGCCGAATTCGGCCTTCAGCCGGCGTAGCGCCTCCAACTTCGCAGGCATCCGGCCGTCTCGCGTCGGATCCGGAATCTTTAACGATTTCAGCGTCGCCCGCGTGGCCGGCAGAAAATCGTGCGTCGCTCGCAGGATATTGCCTTCGCCGACGCAGCCCACGCCCAACACTTCGAACTCGATGCAGTCGTCCATTTGGAGCCAGGCCCAGTCGTAGTCGAACTCTCGCACCGCGGCGCTCCACACCTCGACCAGTTTGTCCGCGCTTTGGACAACCTCGTCATAGTTATACCTGCCATACCATTTGACGTCGAATTCCTCACTCATCGAGAAAACCGGAATCCGCCGAGGCTTCCTTAACTCCACACAAGCCCGGATGTCATCCATTACGCCTTGATATGCCATTTTGTGCCGCCTATTTGGTTTCATTGTTAAGATGAGGTTGGCATACTAATTTGATGACTTATGCACCGTGGCTGCGGCAACCTCTTCTAGTCGAGTAGTATTTGGAATCTGGTTTTGACTGCGAAAATATGGAACGATAGTCTTGTTCGCCGAGCAAAGCAACCGTTTTCTTTTCGCACCTGCGATTCAGACAGTGGGGGAGGGCGCGAGGCTGGCGGGAGGCAGGAGCGGCGAGACGAGGGGAATTGGGCGCAGGAATGGGGGCGTGTTGAGACGGGTGGCGGCTGTGTCGTAGGGTGAAGACTG